>WBZR01000477.1_pt1 | contig 64564 bp, 60 predicted proteins | sample 5204231 | NCBI WGS metagenome assembly WBZR01 (sample SAMN12412403, study PRJNA552823) | activated sludge metagenome | isolation source: activated sludge from anammox sidestream of wastewater treatment plant... | place: USA: Virginia | collected 2017-08 | reverse complement strand
ACCGTGGAGGTCATCACCGAACGGCCGGCATCGGCCCGGCGATCACCAAAACGGGCGATGGCGAACAAAGCCCCAAGATAAATAAAGGTCAGGAGCCCAACCAGCCAATCGGCAATCATGAGCGTTCGGTTCCTGCAGAAATAGAGGGTCGTGCAACACCACGCCGGCGCGGTTCCGCCGCCAGACGCGCCATCACGATGACCAGAAGCCAGGCCCCAAAAAGACCGATATATAACGTTGGCACCGAATCGATGTGACCACGAAAGAGTGACAGAATCGGAAAATTAAATGCCAGAAATGCCAACGCGCCAACGATGGCAAGCTTGGACACGCTTTTTTGCATCCCTTTTGGCATAGGCACTCCCACTCAAAGTGAAAAACCGGCGCAGTCACCCGCGCCGGTTTCTCTGTCAAGCATCGGCTGATTATTATCAGCTCTCATGTCCGGCAGATGCCGGTCTCGCGAACCACCCTCCTCCTGAATGATCGTTGCGGTTCGCGTGACCCGGGGCGCCGCACAGCGCCCCGGAGTTCCTGGTTAGCCCTTGAGCTGTTCCAGGATGTGCGGGTTTTCCAGCGTCGAGGTATCTTGCGTGACTTCCTCACCCTTGGCGAGCGAGCGCAGCAGACGACGCATGATCTTGCCCGAGCGGGTCTTCGGCAGGTTGTCACCAAAGCGGATGTCCTTCGGCTTGGCGATCGGACCAATCTCCTTACCCACGAAGTCGGACAGCTCCTTGATCACCTTCTTGGCCTCTTCGCCAGTCGGGCGAGCACCCTTCAGGACAACGAAGGCCACGATGGCTTCACCGGTCAGATCATCCGGACGACCCACAACAGCAGCTTCGGCCACCAGCGGGTTAGCGACCAGTGCCGATTCGATTTCCATGGTACCCATGCGGTGACCCGACACGTTCAGCACGTCATCGATACGACCGGTGATGGTGAAGTAACCATTTTCAGCATCACGGATTGCGCCGTCACCCGCCAGGTAGAGCTTGCCACCCAGATCTTCAGGGAAGTACGACTTCTTGAAGCGATCCGGATCGCCCCAGACCATACGAATCATCGACGGCCACGGCTTCTTCACAACCAGGATGCCGCCCTGGCCCCAAGGCACTTCGTTACCGGTCTCGTCGACCACGGCCGCCTGGATCCCCGGGAACGGCAGGGTGCATGAACCCGGAACCAGCGGCGTTGCGCCCGGCATCGGGGTAATCATATGACCACCGGTTTCGGTCTGCCAGAAGGTATCGACGATCGGACAGCGACCGCCACCGACGTTCTCGTAGTACCACTCCCAGGCGGTCGGGTTGATCGGCTCGCCCACCGAACCCAGCAGGCGCAGGCTCGACAGGTCGTATTTTTTCGGGTGCACGTTTGGATCCGTATCCGAAGCCTTGACCAGCGAACGGATGGCGGTCGGTGCCGTATAGAAAATCGACACTTTGTGCTTTTGGATCATGTCCCAGAAACGGCCAGCATTCGGGAAAGTCGGGATCCCTTCGAAAACCACTTCGGTACCACCGCAAGCCAACGGGCCATAGGTGATGTAGGTGTGGCCGGTGACCCAGCCGATATCGGCCGTACACCAGAAAACATCATCCTTCTTCAGATCGAAGGTATAGAGCATGGTCAGCATGGCGTGCAGCAGATAACCACCCGTCGAGTGCTGAACACCCTTCGGCTTACCGGTCGAGCCCGAGGTGTAGAGCAGGAACAGCGGATGTTCTGCTTCGACCCATTCCGGTTCGCACTGGTCCGACTGCTTGTCGACGATGTCGGCAGCCCACACATCGCGACCGGCGGTCATCGCAACATCGGCACCGGTACGCTTGAACACCAGAACTTTCTTACAGGCATCACAGCCGCCCATGGCAAAGGCTTCGTCAGCAATGGCCTTCAGGGGCAGCGACTTGCCACCACGGAACTGGCCGTCACTGGTGATCAGCACCTTGGCGCCCGCATCTTCGATACGGTCCCGCAGCGATTGAGCCGAGAAACCACCGAACACGATCGAGTGGGTGGCGCCGATACGGGCACAGGCCTGCATCGAGGCGATACCGTCAATGGTCATCGGCATGTAAATGATGACGCGGTCGCCCTTTTGTACGCCGAGTTCTTTCAAGGCGTTAGCGATCTTGCTGACACGTGCCAGCAGTTCCTTGTAGGTCACTTTGGTGACTTGGCCATCATCCGCTTCAAAAATCAGAGCCGTCTTGTCGCCCAGACCGCGCTCGATATTACGATCCAGACAGTTGTAGGAAGCGTTCAGCTTGCCATCAACAAACCAGCCGTAGGTCGGTGCCTTCGACTCGTCGAGAATCTTGGTAAACGGCGTTTGCCAGCTGAGGAGTTCCTTGGCGCGCTTGCCCCAGTAACCCTCATAATCCTGTTCGGCTTCAGCACACAGGGCCTTGTAACCATCCATGCCAGAAACGGCGGCATTTTTGACGAAGTCCGCGGACGGTTGATAGACCTTTTCATTCGACATGTTGCATCTCCTCGCTATTGTTTCGCTATTTGTTAGATACTGCCCTGGTTACTCCGGCTGTGAGACCACAGCTCGGGCCGGCATACCAACACCGCCCCATGAGCATCATGGTTCGGAGCGTATGCAGCACGTAGTCATTTAATGACCTTAGTCTTACACCCTGCTTACATCCCAAAGCCTTTATTCAAGGGCTTTTCATACCGCGTTGCAGCAAATTTTGATGTGGGTCAAATACCAGAACACGCCGCTTTTCATTACAATTGAGCAATCGCTTCAGGCGACCCTTCACCACCCTCTTAGCCGCCGGGAAAAACCATGAGCACGATCAAGCAAGAAGACTTTATCCAGTCCATCGCCGATGCCTTCCAGTACATCAGCTTCTACCACCCGCTCGACTACATCAAGGCCCTAGGCGAGGCCTACAAGCGCGAAGAGAACCCGGCCGCCAAAGACGCCATCGCTCAGATTCTGACCAATTCGCGTATGGCCGCCGAAGGCCACCGCCCCATCTGTCAGGACACCGGCATTGCGGTGGTTTTCCTCAAGGTCGGCCAGAATCTGAAGTGGGATGCCACCATGAGCGTTCAGGAAATGGTGAACGAAGGGGTTCGTCGCGCCTATCTGAACCCGGATAACACCCTGCGCGCCTCGGTCCTTCTGGACCCGGCCGGCGCCCGCAAAAACTCGAGAGACAATACCCCCGCGGTCGTCCACTACGAAATCGTACCGGGTGACGAGCTGGAAGTGATCTGCGCCGCCAAGGGCGGTGGCTCAGAGAACAAATCCAAGTTCTACGCCCTGAACCCGTCGGACTCGATCGTGGATTGGGTCCTCAAGACGCTGCCCACTATGGGTGCCGGTTGGTGTCCACCGGGCATTCTGGGTATCGGCATCGGGGGCACCCCGGAAAAAGCCATGCTGTTGGCCAAAGAATCGCTGATGGCCCCGTGTGACATCCACGAACTGCAAGCCAAGGCCGCCGAAGGCCATACACTTACCCGCGTGGAAGAACTGCGCCTTGAGCTCTATGAAAAGGTTAATGCACTCGGCATTGGTGCCCAGGGCCTGGGCGGCCTGACCACCGTGCTTGACGTCAAGATTCTGGATTACCCGACCCACGCCGCGTCACTTCCGGTCGCTATGATCCCCAACTGTGCGGCCACCCGTCACGTGCACTTCCACCTTGACGGCTCGGGTCCGGCACATTTACCCACACCGAAGCTGGAAGACTGGCCGGATATTCATTGGGCACCGGACCTCAAGAAGGCCAAGCGCGTCAACCTCGACACGCTCACCAAGGACGAAGTCGCCTCGTGGAAACCGGGCGATATCCTGTTACTCAACGGCAAGATGCTCACCGGTCGTGATGCGGCTCACAAGCGCATTCAGGACATGCTGGCCCGCGGCGAAAAGCTGCCCGTCGACTTTACTAATCGTGTCATCTACTACGTCGGCCCGGTCGATCCGGTGCGCGATGAAGTCGTCGGCCCGGCTGGTCCGACCACCGCTACCCGCATGGATAAGTTCACCCGCATGATGCTGGAGCAAACTGGCCTCATCTCCATGGTTGGCAAAGCCGAGCGTGGCCCGACAGCCATTGAAGCCATCCGCGACAACAAAGCGGCTTACCTCATGGCCGTGGGTGGTGCCGCTTACCTGGTCTCCAAGGCCATCAAGGAAGCCAAGGTGGTCGGCTTTAATGATCTGGGTATGGAAGCCATCTACGAATTCACCGTCGAAGATATGCCGGTCACCGTTGCTGTCGATTCAACCGGTACCTCGGTGCATGAAACCGGTCCGAAAGAATGGCAAATCAAAATCGGCAAGATTCCCGTCAAGTCCTAAGTCGCTAAATCATCTTTTCAGGAAATCGCCCGGGTGCCTACAGACACTCGCCCCGTGATCGGTGTCTTCGACTCCGGTCTGGGCGGTCTGTCGGTGCTCGGCGCATTGGCCAAGACCTGCCCCGCGGCCGATCTGATTTACGCGGCCGACACAGCCCATGTGCCCTATGGGAATAAATCACCCGAACAGATCCGCGCTCGCGTCATGGCCATGGGTCAGGCACTCATCCATCAAGGCTGTACCACGCTCGTCGTGGCTTGCAATACAGCCACCGCCGAAGCGATTGACGCACTACGCGCCGCTCACCCGAATATACCCGTAGTCGGCATCGAGCCTGGCATCAAACCCGCAGCGCTCAACACCCAGAGCGGTCACATTGCCGTACTGACTACCGGAGCCACCGCCAAAAGCCAAAGGCTGGCAGATCTGATTGGACGCCACGCACCGCATATCGTTGTTCACGTTATCCCCTGCCACGGCTGGGCGACCGAGGTTGAAGCGCTTAATCTAACGGCACCCTCCATCATCGCAGAAGTCAAAGATCACCTGCTTCCGCTAATCGACAAAGGCGTAGATCAAATCGTGCTGGGTTGCACCCACTATGATTTTCTTGCGCCCACTATAAGCAAACTGGTCGGCGGCAAAGCCCAACTCGTAGGCGTTGCGGGCGCCGTTGCACGGCAGGCCTGCAAAGTCGCCAACACGGAAGCGCTCGCCGGCACCGGCAGCATTCGACTCATGTCGACCATGAACCCGGTGCGCCTAATTGAAGCAATGAGAGAATTGGGTCTCGGCCGCCTGATTGAGCGTTTAACTGGAACGCCACAACTACTGGAAACCTATTAGTCTTGACCGATCGTCTTGCAAAAGTTTTATGGTTTATTGGCGGCGCGGGCATGCTATGGCCATCCTTCGCTCTCTCGGCTGATGGGACCAACATGACACCAACGGCTCAGGTTGCTCAAAAGATCATGGCAAAACTGCACCCAATGGTTCAGTTGCCGCTTTCTTACAATTACAACCAAAACCGGCAACCAAATCAAAACTATACTCAAGCGCAATTTCAGTTTGACCCGCTAATTCCTTTACTGACAAGCGAACGCACGGGCTTTATTCTGAATCCGATGTTTACAGACAACATTAATGCTCAGAATCAGGAAACCCGAAATCAGGCCACACCCCTGCAACTCGCCACCTATTTTGCAAAAACGGACACGGACCTTCTCTACGGACTTGGCCCCTTCATCCAGATGCCCACAGCCAACTCCTATGGTGGATCCCAGCAAACTGGATTAGGTGCTTCTTACGGGCTAATGTACCAGCCTAGGCATTGGGTTATCGGAGCCATTGGATATAACGCCTGGGGCGTAGGTAGCAACAGAAGTTCCGGCACCGCCAACGTCTACTACGTTAACCCCACCATTTCTTACACCACAGACAACGCCTGGACCTACAACCTTCAGGGCTGGATTAACGGCAACCCCACCAACGGCAAAAGCAACAACAGCAATCAACTCATGCTCAGCGCAGGCAAGACAATTAAAGTTGGAAAATCCAGTGTACAGTGGCAGATGGGACCCAGTTACATGGTCACCAAAACCCCCTCTAGCCCACAGGGCTGGGGGGGGTATTTCAGCCTGACGATCGCTTTTCCTGAAAAGGGCTACTACATACAACCCCAGGATTACTCAGAGTAATAGCAATTTAGTTGGGCTTTGCATCTTTCGGCTTGAAGATCTTTGCAGGCTCAAAGAGCTGGCTGGTTTCACCCGCATAAATCTTGCCGCCAGCAGTGGTGAGCTTTTTCACCGGCGCACCCTGGCTTAGGTCCAGCTTTTTGAGGTCTACCCACATCGCATTGGGTGACAAGGCTGAATCAAAGTAATAAACGCGGCTCTTCTGGTCAGCGACTGAACGCCAGAGGGTTGAAGCCACATTGGGTCGCCCCGGGACACTTTCCCCCAGGGGGACGCTAATAGAACGCATTATGCCGAGCATCGACAATGAAGACTGGGTTTCCAGGTTTTTGGTCGGCAACGCAGTAGAAAAACGCTTTAATACGGTGTTTGGCATCGCATCGAGCATGTACGATCCACGAGCAAAGCGGTCGGATGGAGAAATCGTTCCCGGCAAAAAGTTCACGCCGCCAACAGACTTCCAGTAACTGTTGATCGCCAGCTGGGTGTCATAGCTCGGTTCATTGGTCATCACCTTGTATTGTTTTCCGTGATGAATCACCAGTTTGCCATCCAGATATTCAAAGATTGCCGAGTCGCCGCTGGCGTCTGACAGAGATAAATGCAGCGTCGAGGCAGAACCATTGGGCAATACCGGCGCGACAAGCTTAAAAGGTTCCGATTTCATCGCCTGAACAGCTTCATCAACCGTCGCAAAGTTATCTAATGCATACTGCGCCCACATCAGGGTAGAGAGCGTTGGTTTATCGCCTGCTTTGCCATACTGCGCATTCGACAGATACAGCAAATTGGCAACCAGGCCCTTTTCGTTCATGCCATCGGCAGCGGCAATGTCATAAGCCGTGGTGACCACGCTCCCGTACTTCGAGGTCCAGGTAATGGAGTTAGGGCCTGCGGCACCCGTATTGGTGATGCCCTTGGGCAGTGCCCAGAGATTGGCGCTCATGTCTTCCATCCAATCCATGGAACGGCCGGTGACCACCACATTGGCAGGCCCGCTATACATGACACGCGAGCAAGCAACCGCTTGTTCAACACTCATCGTGCTTATTGCACTTGCGATCAGCATCAAGGCTAATTTTGATTTTTTAGTGGTCATGTTTAGCATCCTCATTGGGTTAATGATTTACGTATACTAACAAGAAAAAAAGCCTGTCAGACGAATCTGACAGGCTTCCTGATCCGTTGCGCGCGAAATTAACCCGCAGCAACCAGCTTCTTGATGTTTTCGATGGTCGACGGATCATCGATGGTGGTCAGATCACCCGGATCACGGCCTTCAGCCAGTGCCTGCAGCGAACGACGCAGCATCTTGCCCGAGCGGGTCTTCGGCAATGCGGTGACGAAGTAGACACGGCCAGGGCGTGCAATGGCACCCAGGATGCCATCGACCGTACCCATGACTTCCTTCTCCAGTGCTTTGACTTTTTCCGGTGTATCAACGCTATCTGCGCTCTTGACCACGGCAAAGGCGATCGGCACCTGACCCTTGAGCTTGTCTTCAACGCCCACCACAGCCACTTCGGCAATACCCTTGTGGTTCTGGACGGCTTCTTCGATCTCACGGGTGCCAAGGCGGTGGCCGGCAACGTTGATCACATCATCGGTGCGGCCCAGAATCGTGAAGTAACCGTTCTCGTCTTTGATGGCCCAGTCGTACGATGAATAGACCAGCGGATCCTTAAACAGACTGAAATAGGTGCTAACGAAACGCTCGTCCTGACCCCAAACGGTGGAGAGGCAACCCGGCGGCATCGGCGGTACCACCGCAGCGATACCCTTCTCGTTCGGACCGCACTCGGTGCCGTCTTCACGGAAGATGCGCAGATCGTAACCATAGACCGGGAACGACGGCGAACCGTACTTGATCGGGGTCTTCTCAACGCCCGGCACGGCAGCAATCATCGGCCAACCGGTTTCGGTCTGCCAGTAGTTATCGATCACAGGCTTGTTCAGCTCACCCATGAACCATTCATGCGTTGGTTCATCCAGCGGCTCACCGGCCATGAAGATGTGCTTCAGGCTGGAGAGGTCATGTTTCTTCATGTAGGCCGGATCCTGCTTCTTAAGCACGCGGGCAGCGGTCGGCGCCGAGAACATAACGTTGACCTTGTATTTTTCAACGATCTGCCACCAGATGGCTGGATCCGGGCGCAGCGGCGTACCTTCGTACACAACCGTGGCCATACCGGCGATCAGCGGGCCGTAAACGATATATGAGTGACCAACGACCCAACCAATGTCCGAGGTCGAGAAGAAGGTCTCACCGGCATCGCCCAGGTAAATGTGCTTCATGGAAGCGGCCAGAGCAACGAGGTAGCCACCGGTATCGCGCTGCACGCCCTTTGGCTTACCGGTAGTACCCGAGGTGTAAAGAATGTACGAGGGGTGCGACGACTCGACCCAGGTGCACGGCACCTGATCATCCATGTGCTGGGCGCGCAGTTCAGCGTAGTCCACATCACGACCGGCCACACGCGGAAAGCCCTTATCCAAGCCGCGATCCACGATAATGACCTTGGCCGGCGGGAACTCAGCCAGGCTCAGGGCCTCGTCAACGAGGTGCTTGTACGGCACCGGCTTGCCGTTACGCATACCAGCATCTGCCGTCACCATGACCTTCGGCTTGGCATCATCAATACGGGTGGCCAGCGAACCGGCGGCAAAACCACCAAAGACCACGGAGTGAATCGCACCGATGCGAACGGTCGCCAGCATGGCAAAGATCGCTTCCGGAATCATCGGCATGTAGATCAGAACGCGATCACCTTCCTCAACGCCCTGGCTCTTGAGTACCGCAGCCATGCGCTCGACTTCACGCAGCATCTCGGCCCAGGTATAGACCTTCTCTTCATTGGTTTCAGTCGAGATATAGATCAACGCCTTGTCATTAGGGCGAGCCGCGGCATGGCGATCAACCGCGTTGTAGCAAAGGTTGGTTTTGCCGTTCACGAACCACTTGACGAAGGGCGGGCGCGAGTAATCACAGACCTCAGTGAATGGTTCCTTCCATTCAACCAGCTTGGCCTGTTCGCCCCAGAACTCGTCGCGGTTCTCGATCGAACGCTTGTGGAAATCCTGATACTTACCCATAGTAAAGCGCCTCCTCTGGCATGCTTGGTATCCGTTTCGCGAAGGCGAAACCTGTTTTTATGTTAAAAAAGCCACCACGCCAGAGCGGGTCTGGCAGGCGTCATCGGTTGTCGATGCAGCAAATCAACCGCCATAATTACGCCTGTAGCCTTACACCAAGCTGACCCGCCTTCGCTTTTAGGTATAAATGACGTCATGAACGCACCCCAAACACCCCCCAGCCGCATTGCGGCTACCGCCCAACTCGGCCAGCAGATCTGGCTCGACACCCTATCGCGTGCCCTCATCGAGAGTGGCACTCTGGCCGGCTGGATCAATGACCATGCCGTTGCCGGGCTAACCTCGAATCCGGCCATCTTCCAGCAGGCCTTCAGCAACGATACGGCCTACGCCCCTGCCATTGCCGCGGCCCAAGCGCGTGAAACGGATCCCGAAGTCCGTTTTGAAACGATTGCGCTGCCGGACATTCAGGCCGCATGCGATTTGTTTCGCCCCCAATGGGATGCCAGTCGTGGCGACCGCGGCTATGTCAGCTTTGAGGTGTCACCCCGGCTGGCGCATGATGCGCAAGGCACGGTGGATGCGGCGCTTCGCCTCTGGAAAACCATTAATCGGCCCAATGCCATGATCAAAATTCCGGCCACCCCAGCCGGCTGCACGGCCATTACCGAGGTGATTGGCCGTGGCATTAACGTCAATGTGACCCTTATTTTTTCGCTTGAGCAACTTGAGGCCGTGCAGGCCGCCCATGCGGCAGGCCTGGAGCGTTGGGTTACCGAATGTCAGCAGTCAGGCAGACCCGAGCTAATCGGCAAGGTTGCTTCTGTGGCCAGCTTCTTCGTCAGCCGAACCGACAACACCCTGAATCCCAAGCTACCGGCCGAGCTGCAGGGCAAGACCGCTATCGCCCTCTGCAAGACAGCTTACGAACGCTGGCAGACCCTGGTAAGTGATGCAGGCTCGAGCGGTATTGCCACGCTGGTTGCCCTAGGCGCCAAACCCCAATGGCTACTCTGGGCCTCGACGTCGGTCAAAAACCCGGCCTACCCGGATACCCTTTATGTTGACGAGCTCATTGGTCCCGAGACCGTTAATACCGTTCCAGATGCCACCCTGGTGGCCTTCAAAGATCACGGTCAGGTGGCACGCACCCTCGACAGGGATATCACCGCAGCGCACGAGGAACTCGCCGCCATTTCGGCACTGGGCATTGATCTGGAACAAGTCGGCCACGATCTGCAAGTTGCCGGACTAAGCCAGTTCGAGTCCGCCTACGCCGACCTGCTGAAGCTGGTTTAGGTGCTTTTGTTATCAGCAGCTTCGGACAGGGGGCGTAAACCATGACGGATTCGGGCCCGGTCACAGGCCTGATCAGCAATACCGAGCGCAGCCCAGGGGTTGAACTCATGACAGGGCGACGGTCGGTTTTCATAAATGGTACAACCAACCTGACACCCAATCTCTCCGATCAGGGCGATGCAACGGGGGCTCGTATCGTCAGTGCCTTTCATGCGCATCAGCTTGGGCGTCAGGCGTATCGCCATTTCCGGCGGCACGCCGTTACTTGCCTTGCTCTTCGCCAGCTCGGCCGGATGAAAGTCCACCCGGTAACTGGCACAACAGGCACCGCAGCGTTCACAGATCGACAAGCTTGACATGACAGCCTCAGGCACGATCATCCCTCGACTGGTTCTGGATACCAATGTGGTGATGGATCTGTTTCACTTTCAATCGCCGCCTCTGGCACCTCTCCGCGCAGCCATTGAATCGGGCAAGGTGGCGTGCCTGGCCAACGACCGCACACTGGCCGAACTGGCGCGCGTCATCGGCTACCCCCAGTTCAGACTTGATACAACGGCTCGGCAACAGCTGTTCGATACTTATTGTCAGCATGTGACGCTGGCCGGAGATACCATTCCACAGGGCGCACCCAAGTTGCCAAAATGTCGGGATCCGGATGATCAAATGTTTCTGGAGCTCTCCCTGGCTGGCAATGCCGATATGCTCATCAGCCGTGACAATCTGGTGCTCAAATTGGCAAAGGCTCGCAACCGACCCTGCCCTTTTGCCATTGTGAGTCCAGACCAGGCGCTGCCCAGACTCTTTGATGAAATGAGCAACCATTAGGCCTGACGGCGGCGGAAAACCAGAGACGTCTCGGTAGAGGCTGCCGGCGTGTATTCGTAGCCTTCGGCATCAAAGCCCTGTAAATCCGCCGCATTCTTCCAGTTGCCTTCAGCAGCCGCGCGCACAAAGAGACCTCGGGCTTGTTTGGCATAGAAGCTGATGATCTTGAATTTGCCGTCTTTCCAGTCTTCAAACACCGTATCAATGATCGTAACGCCGGCCTTTTCCAGTGCCTTACGGTCAATCGATTTGAAATACTCATCCGAGGCCGTATTAACCAGCGGCTGTCCAGCTGCCTTGAGGTCTTCCAGAATGCATGCGGTATTCGATGCCCGCCACCAGGCATAGAGATCCTTACCCGCAGGGTTTGCAAGCTTGGTGCCCATTTCCAGGCGGTAAGGTCGCATCAGATCCAGCGGGCGAAGGACCCCATAAAGACCAGAGAGCACCCGAACATGCTCTTGCACATAGCCCAACTGCTTTTTATTCAGGCTCGGTGCATCCAGACCCTCATAGACATCCCCATTGAATGCCAGAATCGCCTGCTTGGCCTCCGGTTGCTTGTGCTGGGTCGACCAATCCGCGTAACGGGTCACGTTAAGCACGGCGAGCTTGTCACTGAGTGACATGAGCGCGGCGATCTGGGCGGGTGATTGCGTGCGCAGAATCTCGATCAAGGGTGCTGCCCGCTCGATAAAACGCGGCTCAGTGTGCGGAATTTCCTTCGAAACTGGTTCAAAATCAAGCGATTTGGCAGGCGAGAGCAGAAACAGCATGATTGGGCACCCTTGGTGAGTCAGTTGATTAATCAGAGCCTATGTTACCAACGAGGCCGCCCAAGCGCGACTCTCTGACGGTCTGCCGCCGGCTTGGTAAAATGCCCTCATGAAGCGTCCCCCTTATGGATCCCGTCCGCGACTATCGCGCGAAATGGCTCAACTCAACTGGCTAGCGACCGGACTGGCTCAGGCCGGTGCGCGTCTCGAGCGTTCCTATTGGCACACCCGGCTGCAGGCACTGGTCGAAACCCTACTCAATGACGACGATGACGAATCGCTGAATACCGTCTTGAACCGTCTTAGCGAAAGTGAGCCTGTGGGTCACGACGCCTTGATGGACACCATTGAATCAGTGGTCGAATCCAGCTCGGTGGAGATTGATGGCCAGACGCACGATGTGCTCCTGATTGCCTGCCCCTTTCTGACATGGTCACGCTACGCCATTCCCGCACCGGTGATCGCTAATAAGGATCGGCTGCGCCTCGCCGAGCTTTTGCACAATACTGTGTTGACCCGTCATGCCCGGCTGAGCGTTTTAGGCATATTGGCTGGCCCGGACCAGATTCCACGGGAGTTCAGTCAACTCAATCGACTCACCCGCAGTCTGACGAATGCGCTGGGCACTGGCGAAGCACCCCCATTGCATGAACAGGCCCGCGAGGAGACCAACCGCTTTTTGTCGGATACCCGTTATCTGATCGCTGCTGTTGCCGTACCCAGGGGCGAAGCCTTCTTCCGCTGGCAGGAACCCCGGAGCGGTAGCGGCAATATGCCCACGAACGACCGTGCCGAAATAGAAAGACTCTGGGCCAATACCTGCCTCCCGGTTCTGGAACCGCTGCTGGCGGGATGCCGGATCTCGGCCCTCTTACCCGATGCTTTCCATGCCGCCTGTGCTGCGGCCGATCGTGCGTCACGCCCGCACTCTGTGCAGGCATGTATCCAGTTCCTGCATGAAGCGATCAATCTCGCCCCAGAAAAGCAGCGGGCGGTTATTGGCCCATTCCATGCCCAGCGATTGGAGGAGTACCGTATCGGATTGGGGCCTCGCAATGATGAAGCGCTCTATCACGGCGTGGTCTGGCCCATGTTGGGGCCTGAAGATGAGCAAGTGGATATGGTCGCCGAAATCGAGCAGGTACTCCGACAGTGCGGCGTGACAGATATCGTCACCCACGAGCATCGTTTCCCTATGGAGTTCTGCGAGGACTGCGGCGGCCCCATGTACGCCAATGCTGATGGAGAACTCGCGCATCTTGAAATGCCCGAATCCGTGGCGGTCCAACCGAGCACCCTGCACTGACACCGACCCGATGACGAGCAACAGCGACTGGCTGCAACGCAGCCTCAACGCGGTGTGGCACCCATGCACCCAGATGAAGCAGCATGCGATGCTGCCGCTCCTGCCGATCGCCCGGGCGGAGGGCATATGGCTCGAAGACTTTGAAGGAAACCGTTTTCTCGATGGCATCAGCTCGTGGTGGGTTAATCTTTTCGGGCACGGCAACCCGCGAATCAACGCCGCCATTACAGAACAACTCAGCCAGCTTGAACACGTGATGCTGGCCGGTTTCACCCATGCGCCGGCCGTTGAATTGGCCGAGAAGCTTTCGGCCAGAACCGGGGGCGCTCTGGGGCACGCCTTCTTCGCCTCTGATGGGGCCAGCGCGACCGAAATTGCGCTCAAGATGTCGATGCATGCCTGGCAGAATGCCGGACACCCGGAAAAGAAAGAATTTGTCTGCGTGGCAGGGAGCTATCATGGCGAGACACTTGGGGCACTCTCGGTCACGGACATTCCGCTTTTCCGCGAAGCCTATGCGCCAATCATCCGCAATGACCATGTGCATCTCGCGCCCTCACCGGATGCCCGGCTTGCCGCACCAGGTGAGACCGCCCTAGAGGTTGCCGATCGCGCTGCAGATGCCTTGGCAACCTTATTCGAGCAGCGCGATGGGAAAATCGCCGCCATCATCATCGAACCCCTCGTGCAATGTGCTACCGGTATGGCCATGCATGACCCGCAGTATCTGAAACGTGTCCGGGCGTTGTGCGATACCTATCAGGTCCATCTGATCTGCGATGAAATTGCTGTCGGCTTTGGCCGAACCGGTAGCTTCTTTGCCCATGAACAGGCGGGTATTCGTCCCGATCTACTCTGCCTCTCCAAAGGCATCACCGGGGGCTATCTGCCACTTTCGGTCGTCTTGAGCACTGACGCCATTTTCAATGCCTTCTGGCATGACGACACACGCCGCGGCTTCTTGCACTCGCATTCCTACACGGGCAATCCGCTGGCCTGCCGTGCTGCCTTGGCGACCCTGGATATCTTCGAGACGGATGACGTCCTCACCAACAATCGGCAGCGCGCGACGTACATTAGCCATGCCTTGCAATCGCTGGCTCGACACCCAAGTGTCCGTCACTTCCGCCAGTGCGGCATGATCTGGGCTCTTGATGTTATGACTGACCGAGCCGATTTCAGTCGCCGTTACTTTGCAAACGCCCTGAAGCGCGGGGTATTGCTGCGGCCGATTGGTAACACGCTCTACTTCATGCCGCCTTATGTGCTGACCGAATCAGAAGCGGACTGGATGGCGCAACAGGCGCTGGACGCACTGGACGAAACTCTGGGTGAATCAGCATGAAGCCGCAGGATCTGCAAAGTGCCCTGAGCGAACTGGAAAACGCCCACCTCAGGCGAATCCGCCGGACACCGCAGAATGCCTGTGGACCAGAAATGGTCGTCGACGGCCGAACTCTGATAGCTTTTGCAAGCAATGACTATCTGGGGCTCGCCAACGATGCAGCCCTGAAGCAGGCTGCCATCGCAGCTACTGCGCAATGGGGGGTGGGTGCCGGTGCCTCTCCCCTGGTGAGTGGTCACTTGGAAATTTTCGAGGTGCTGGAACAGCAGTTGGCTGACTTCGCCCAACGTGAGGCAGCACTCTTTTTCCCCTCAGGATTTCAAGCCAACCTGGGGGTATTGACGTCACTAACTGACCGGCACGATGTGATTTTTTCGGATCGCACCAATCATGCCTCTCTGATCGACGGCGCCTTGCTTTCACGTGCACAGCATGTGCGCTATGCCCATACCGAAATGGAAGATCTGGCGCGTCGTCTGGCCGAAACACCTGTAAGCCCAAATGGCGCACGGCTGATTGTGACCGATAGTGTCTTCAGCATGGATGGCGACGAAGCGCCCCTTGAAAGTCTCTTAGAGCTGGCAGAACAATATGATGCCTGGCTGGTGGTTGATGATGCCCACGGCCTGGGTGTGCTTGGCCCGCAGGGTCGAGGCAGCATTGCCGATGCCGGTCTGCCGCCCCATCCGAACCTCATCATGATTGGCACTCTCGGCAAAGCCGCTGGCGTATCAGGGGCATTCATTGCGGCTCAACAGCAAGTAATCGGCTGGTTAATCCAGCGGGCCCGAAGCTACATCTACACCACCGGCCCCAGCCCCATGGTGGCAGGTGCCCTGCTCGCATCGCTTGAACGGATCCTTCATGGCGATTCCCTCCGCTCTCGGTTGCAGGAGAACATTGCCCGACTGCGCCAGGGTATTGCGGCTCTCTCATGCCCATACGAATTACTTCCCTCGCGCACGGGCATTCAGGCACTCGTCGTTGGCGATAATGCGCGTGCACTGGAACTCGGGATTCGTCTGTATGATCAGGGCTACTGGGTGCCGGCTATTCGCCCGCCAACAGTGCCCGTTGGCACTGCCCGCTTACGCATCTCGCTCTCGGCCTCGCACACACCCGAACAGATCAATGGTCTGCTGGCTGCGCTTGCGAACGCACTATGACAACCCAGAACCCTATTGTGTTGCTATCTGGCTGGGGATTTAAGCCAGCTGTATGGGCGCCACTCAAGGCAGCACTGATGGCCAAAGGTGTCGCGCAGGAATCAATTTGCACGCCCAGATTACCCCTTGATACGTCCGATCTCGACACGATCCTGAACACACTATCTGCGTCGCTTCCTCAAAGAATGCACCTTATTGGCTGGTCACTGGGTGGCGAGCTCGCGCTGGCATTGGCCAAACGCTGCCCAGATCGTTTTGCATCACTCACCCTGATCGCAACCACTCCTTGCTTCATGAACCGTGAAGCGTGGACGAACGGTCAGCCAGCGGCTCTGCTGGATGACTTTGATGAGCGGCTGGCCGATTCACCCACCGCCCTGCTTAAGCGCTTTGGCAGCCTGGTTCGTCATGGCGATGCAATAGCCAGCCGTGACCGTCATCTGGCAGATACGTTGCAGCATGCGAACGAAACCTGCGTCACGCAGCTGCTGAATGGTCTCGGACTTTTACGTGAGCTTGATCTGCGCCAGATTACTCTACCTGCAACCCTGCCTACCACCATCATCCATGGCGATGCCGATGCGGTCGTACCGGTTGCGGCAGCGAGCTCGTTGCAGACAAAACTGCATGCAGATTTGGTTCAGATTAACGGTGCAAGCCACGCGCTCCCCCTAACGCATGCCTCTGAAATTGTTACGGCACTGACGGAACGCATCGCTCATGTCTGACGCCAACCCCGTTCGCCAGAGCTTTAACCGGGCAGCAACCACCTATACTGCCAGCGCCGCCCTGCAACAGCTCGTACGCAATCAGCTGCTCAATCAGGCCACCAACAGACTTGAGCGCGAGGACGCGTCAACGATCCTCGATGCCGGTTGCGGCACGGGCGTCCTGCTCCAACCCCTTCAGCTTGCTTTTCCCTGCGCAACCATCATCGGTCTGGACTTTGCCGAAGGGATGTTGCAGCAACAGAAACCGACTCACGGGGTTTACCGGGTTAACGCTGATCTTCAGTGTCTACCTATTGCCAGCACGTGTATTGATCTGTATCTCTCAAGCCTCGCCTGGCAGTGGTGTGATATTCAAAGCGCAGCATCCGAGGCCGCCCGTGTTCTTCGGCCTCGGGGGCAACTCTGGCTAACCACGCTGGTTAACGGTACCTTTACTGAACTGGCAACAGCGCTCAAATCGGTGGGGCTTCAACCATCAAGTCATCTTCTTGCCATGCCCGAGGCGGCTGATGTGCTCGCGCAGTTCAGTCAAACTTCGCTGCAAATTGTTCACAGCCAGCGCGATGCCGTCACAACCTGGCACGATGACTTTATTGGCTTAAGACGATCGATTCGTGGCGTTGGGGCCAATCATGTACCCGCTGTAGCGCGTGAAGCGATTGATCGAAAAACCCGCGAGTCGCTGATTCATGCCTATGAATACCAACGAACGAGTCATGGCCTCCCTCTCACATACAATGTGCTGACCATTCATGCACAGCGCACCTAATCACGCTCTATGACCCAGGCCTATTTCATTACCGGCACGGACACCGAAATCGGTAAAACCCAGGTGACCTGTGTCCTGCTCGCTCATGCCGCCCTTCATGGTTTACGTGCTGCCGCCCTCAAACCGGTGGCCGCTGGTGTTGATGAAGCGGGACAAAACGAGGACGTGCAACGCCTGATGGCTTCGGCCAATGTGAAACTGCCTGAGCAAACGGTCAACCCTTGGTTACTCAATGAACCGCTTTCGCCGCATATCGCTGCACGATATGCAGGCGTCGAGATCACTACCGCACCCATCATCGAATGCTTTCATGCGGCGTGCGAGCAGACTGATCTGCTTCTGGTCGAAGGGGTGGGTGGTCTGTATGCCCCCCTGTCAGACTCACTAAGCCAACCGGATCTGATTCGCGAACTCGACATCCCGGTGATTTTGGTTGTGGGTCTGCGACTGGGCTGCCTGAACCATGCCCTGTTGACCTCGGCCGCGCTACAGCATGAAGGATGCCGTGTTGCCGGCTGGGTGGGTAACCACATTGACCCTGATTTTCAGGCAGTCGCTGACAACATTGACACACTTCGCCAGCGCATCTCGGCACCGTGCCTGGGCATTCTGCCGTTTAATCCGTCTGCCACGCCGTCTGAACTGGCATCCGCCCTCACCCTCCCGTAAGATGTGGGCATGAAGATTCTTTTTGACCTCCTCCCCATTGCCCTGTTCTTTGTCGCTTTCAAGGTCGCCGATATCTATGTCGCAACCGCCGTGGCCATTGTCGCCACAGCAGCTCTGATCGGCTGGACCTGGCTGAAGACCCGCAAGGTCGATCCCATGCAGTGGGTGAGTTTAGGCCTGATCGTCGTGTTTGGTGGCGCCACCATCTGGTTGCATGATGAAACCTTCATCAAATGGAAACCGACCATTCTTTACTGGCTTTTTGCCGTGGTCTTTTTTGTATCTAATCAATTCATGAAGAAGAATCTGGTCCAAGCCATGATGGGAAAGCAGATCGAACTGCCCGGCAGGCTCTGGCAGAACCTTAATGTGGCTTGGATCGTATTCTTCGCCGTTATGGGGGCCCTCAATCTATTTGTGGCTTACCAGTTTGATACGGATACCTGGGTCAGCTTCAAGCTGTTTGGCGGCATGGGTCTCATGCTGTTATTTATCCTGGGACAGGGTGTCTATATGTCCAAACATCTCCCCAAGGAGGGAAACTAAGATGCTGTATCTGATTGTTGGTGAAGACACACCCAATTCTCTTGAAAAGCGCCTATCGGTCCGCCCCGAGCACGTTGCTCGGCTACAGGCACTCCAGGCTGAAGGCCATCTGGTTCTGGCTGGCCCCTTTCCCGCCATCGATTCACCCGACCCGGGCGCTGCCGGATTCACCGGCAGTGCAATCGTTGCCGAATTTCCGAGCTTATCCGATGCGAAAACCTGGGCGGATGCCGACCCGTATGTGGCGGCGGGGGTTTACGGTAAGGTCACCGTGCGTCCGTTCAAGAAGGTACTTCCGGCCTAAAGTAGGCAAAAAGACTAGCCAAGATCCACGCCACCCTTTATGCTGCATGCCATGCGCCCGATTTTTGAACTGGGTGCACACTGATTTCAGAACATCACGGAAAAAACATGACCTTAAAAGCTTTGCGCTCTAGCTCACTGATTACAACGCTCGTCACTGCCGCCATTCTTTCGGCTGCACCGGCATTTGCTGCCCCCGCAGCCGTCGCTACGGTTAATGGCACCGCCATTCCACAATCGCTTGCCGATGCGCTGGTCGCTGAAAAGGTGTCGCAAGGCGCCCAGGATAGTCCGCAGCTGCGCCAGGCCGTTCGTGAAGAACTGATCGACCGGGAGCTCATCGTTCAAGCCGCCAAAAAGGCCGGCCTTGAAAAGCAGCCGGATGTTCAAACAGCCATCCGACTCGCTGATCAGGGTGTTTTGATTCGTGCCTACCAGATCACCTACGCCCAGAAACATGTGCCTTCGGACGCGCAACTCAAGCAGATGTACGACCAGACCATGGCCAACATGGGCAAGGAAGAGTTCAAAACCCGTCTGATCGTAGTGCAGAATCAGGCAACCGCCAAAGAAGTCAGCACCAAGCTGGATGGGGGTGATAGCTTCGAAAGCTTGGCCAAGCAGTATTCGATCGGCCCGGGCGCCAAGGAAAACGGTGGCGATATCGGCTGGAATCCGATTACCGCCTTCCCGAAGCCGGTGGGTGATGCGGTCGTCAAACTGGGCAAGGGCAAGTATACGGCACCTGTCAACGCCGAGAATGTCTGGTTCATCGTGCAACTGGAAGATCGTCGTCCGTTCACCCCACCCAGCTTTGAGCAGGCCAAGGGTCAATTCCGTGATGCTGTGATCAACCAGGAATTCCAGAAGGACCTGCAAAAGATGCGCGCCAGCGCCAAGGTTCAGTAAGGCTTTACTGACGGCAACGAAAAGGGAGGCCGAGGCCTCCCTTTTTTATTTGGCAATGGCCCGGCATCCCATCCGGGATTAGCCTAGGAACTTGCGTGCATTGCGGAACATGCGCAGCCACGGGCCATCCTCGCCCCAGACCTCGCCGAACTTGCCTGGGTACCAAGACATCTGCAGCGTGCGGAACGTGCGCTCCGGATGCGGCATCATCACGGTAAACCGGCCATCCGGCGTCGTCACCCCGGCCACGCCCTGCGGCGAACCGTTGGGATTGAATGGATAACGCTCGGTGGCGGCGCCCTGATTATCGATGTAACGAAGTGCCACCGAGACCTTGTTCAGGTCATCGGCCTTGGTAAACTGCGCGCGGCCTTCGCCATGCGAGACGATCACGGGCAGCTTGCTACCGTGCATGCCGCTCAGGAAGATGGACGGCGAATTCGGCACTTCGGCCATGACCAAACGCGCCTCAAACTGTTCACTCAGATTGCGTACAAAGCGTGGCCAGTGATCTGCACCCGGAATCAGATCCTGCAGCGTGCTCATCATCTGACAACCATTACAGACGCCCAGCGCAAAGCTATCGGTGCGATTAAAAAACTGGGCGAAACCATCGCGCAAGCGTTCATTAAAGCGAATCGTTCTTGCCCAGCCCTGACCGGCACCCAGCACGTCACCGTATGAGAAGCCACCGCAAGCGGCTAACCCGGCAAACTGATCCAGTGTCAGACGACCCGTAAGTAAATCACTCATGTGCACATCCACCGCGGTGAAGCCGGCACGATCGAAAGCCGCTGCCATTTCCACCTGACCATTGACGCCCTGCTCGCGCAGGATGGCGATGCGCGGCCGCGCGCCAGTGGCGATGAACGACGCCGTGATATTTTCAGCGGGGTCAAAGGATAGTGCGGCGAACAGGCCGCGGTCTTCCTGGTCCAGAATGCGGTCATACTCTGCCTGGGCACACGCGGGGTTATCGCGCAGTGACTGGATGCGGAACGACGTCTCGGACCACGCGCGTTGCAGTTCGACGCGGGGCTCGGCCAGCACCGTTTTACCCAGATGTGAGACGCGGAGTTCGTCGGTCTGGTTCGGATAACCGATCACTTCCGAGTAACGTGACAAACCATGGGTCCGTAGACGGGTCATGACGGCTTCACGGTCACTCCGGCGCACCTGAATCAACGCCCCGAGCTCTTCGCTGAACAGCACACGTAGCAGCTTTTCATTGCGGCGCCCCTGCAGGATGCCGGGTTTCTTGTCGTAATCCGTGTCCTGATCCATCGGATCCACACAGAGGATATCGGCGTTGATCGTGACACCGCAACGCGAGGCAAAGGCCATTTCGGCGGCCGCAGCAAAAAGCCCCCCATCCGAGCGGTCGTGATAGGCCAGCAGAAGCCCATCTTCATTCAGCGACTGGATTGCGGCATAGAAGGCCTTGAGCTGTTTAGGGTCATCTACATCCGGGGCATAATCACCAGTGGCATTAAAGACCTGTGCCAGCGCCGAACCGCCAAGGCGGTTCTTGCCATTGCCCAGATCGATCAGAATCAGTTCACTGTCGGCCACGTCGCGGTCGAGTTCCGGTGTGAGCGTTTGTGCAATATCTGGCACCCGGGCAAAGGCCGTTACAATCAGCGAGAGTGGCGAGACGACTTCTTCGGTTTTGCCATTGTCATCCCAACGCGTCCGCATCGACAGCGAGTCTTTACCCACCGGGATGGATACGTCCAGCGCCTGGCACAAATCGGATACCGCCTTCACGGTATCGAACAGACGAGCATCTTCGCCCGGCGCACCGGCAGCGGCCATCCAGTTGGCGGAGAGCTTGATGTCGGCCATGGTGGCGACACGAGCCGCAGCCAGATTGGTCAGCGCTTCGCCCACGGCCATGCGGCCCGAGGCTGGGGCGTCCAGAACAGCCACCGGCGTGCGCTCGCCCATGGCAAAGGCCTCACCCAGGCGGGTGTTGTAGCCCATCGCGGTTACGGCCACATCGGCCACCGGCACCTGCCACGGGCCAACCATCTGATCACGCGCGGTCAGACCGCCGACGCTGCGATCGCCAATGGTAATAAGGAAGGACTTATCAGCCACCGTCGGGAGACGCATCACGCGATAGACGGCCTCCTTGAGCTCAATGGCGTCCGTATCCAAGGCAATGTCCACTTCTGCCTCATGATGGACGTCACGCGTCATGCGCGGCGGTTTGCCCAAAAGCGCATGCATCGACATGTCGACTGCATGGTTGTTAAACAGGCTATCGCTAACAATCAGTTGTCCTTCCGCAGTGGCCGTGCCGACAACGGCAAAGGGGCAACGCTCGCGCTCGCACATGGCTGCGAAGCGCTCCAGATCCTTGGGGGCAATCGCCAGTACGTAACGCTCCTGCGCTTCGTTACACCAAAGTTCCGCCGGGCTCATGCCCGGATCTTCGCTTTGAATGGCACGCAGTTCGAAGCGGGCACCCACGCCACCCGAGTGGGCCAGTTCCGGCATGGCATTTGATAAACCACCGGCACCCACATCGTGCACCGAGAGAATCGGATTATCTGTACCCAGCTGCCAGCAACGATCGATGACTTCCTGCGCCCGGCGTTCGATTTCCGGGTTGCCCCGTTGAACGGAGGCAAAATCCAGGTCGGCCTGGTTACTCCCAGAGGCCATCGACGAGGCAGCACCGCCGCCCAGGCCAATCAGCATGCCGGGGCCGCCGAGCTGCACGAATAGTGTGCCCGGTTCGAAGCGTTCATCCTTGAAGGATTGTTCGGCCTGGATCGAACCCACACCACCAGCAATCATGATGGGCTTGTGATAACCGCGCACGATATCGCCCACCGGTTGCTCATAAGTACGAAAGTAACCGGCAAGATTAGGGCGACCGAATTCGTTATTAAACGCCGCGGCGCCAATCGGGCCTTCGATCATGATGTCGAGCGCACTGGCGATGCGATCCGGCTTGCTGGCCGGACGTTCCCACGGCTGCTGGGCATCGGGCAGATTCAGGTTGGAAACCGTAAAACCACAGAGGCCGGCCTTGGGCTTGGAGCCCTTGCCCGTGGCGCCTTCGTCACGGATCTCCCCGCCCGATCCGGTGGCCGCCCCCGGAAAAGGGGAAATGGCTGTCGGGTGGTTATGCGTTTCCACCTTGGCCAGATAGTGCGTGAGTTCATCGCTGAAACGGTAGGTGCCGTCAGCACGCGGATAGAAGCGCTCGACTTGGGCACCTTCCATGATGGCCGCGTTATCCGAGTAGGCGACGATCGTGCCCTGCGGCGTTTTGCTGTGCGTGTCTCGTATCATGCCGAACAACGACTTGGCCTCGGTCACACCATCAATGATCCAGTCGGCATTGAAGATTTTATGGCGGCAATGTTCGGAGTTCGCCTGTGCAAACATCATCAGTTCCACATCGGTCGGATTGCGGCCCGCTTCAGTGAAAATGCTTACCAGGTAGTCGACTTCATCATCCGATAGCGCCAGACCCATATCGCGGTTGGCAGCCTCCAGCGCTGGGCGGCCACCCGCCAGAATATCCACCGTCGCCAGTGGGCGCGGGGCCACATGGTCAAACAGCGCGTGGGTGGCAGCAACATTGTCGAGCACCGTTTCGATCATGCGATCGTGCAGCAAAGCGGCCATGGCCGAACGTTCGGCCACCGATGGCGCTTTCTTACCTACCGGGACAAAACGGGTCACACGTTCAACGCGCACCACATTGCCCAGACCGCAATGACGCAGGATATCCGTGGCTTTCGAGGACCACGGCGAGATGGTGCCTAGACGGGGGGCAACAATCAATGAACCAACCACATCACCCGCAGGACCCGTTGCTTCAAGCACCGCATTCAGCCGCTCGGTTTCGACCGCATCCAGCGGCGCCGACAATTCAACCAGATAGAGGTGTTCGCTCTCGATCCCGGCAATGGCAGGCCAGACGGTTTTCAGACGCTCCAGAAGGCGTTGGGTGCGGAATTCGGACAGCGCAACAGCGCCACGCAAGGCAATCACAGACGACATGAGCAGAATCCGTAAAACCGGCGCAAGCGCACCGGAAAAGTGACAGAAATCGAAGGTCGAATTATACGCTTCACCAGGCCGCTATAGGCTCGCCAACAAGCGCTTTCAATGGATTCAATAGCTTAGGTGGCAGACCTCGCTAATCTATTGAAAACATGCGGTATGTCACCCTCAGAAACCCTTCTTTAAAAGACTAAAGCAAGGCCTCATCGCGATAAAATAAGAGCCAATCTTCCTAGCGCCCAGAATACCGTGCCTGCCCGCATCGCTCTCTCTTCCCAACCTGTTCTTGAACAGTCCCGCTTGCTTAATAGCCAGGCTATCCGGGCTGTCGAGCGTGCTGCGCTTGCTCTGGAACCCCGGCCCGATCTCATGCAACGCGCTGGCCAGGCGGCGGCAAGCTGGGTTCAGGAGCTCACCGGTGACCGCCCGGGCCCGATCCTGATTCTGGTGGGCCCCGGCAATAATGGCGGCGATGCGTTGGTCTGCGCAACTCAACTGATGCAATGGGGTTATGCCTGCCACTGTGTTGGTCTGCCGGCCGGTGATAAAACGCCCGCGGATGCCCGGGCTGCATATGACACATTTCTTAAAGCCGGTGGCCAACTTCTGCCGGCAATCTCCGATCAGGATCACTATCGCTTTAGTCTGATTGTCGATGGTCTGTTTGGCATCGGTCTTAACCAGCCACTTAGCGCACCCTATGATGCGTGGGTCGAAGCCGCCAATACCCTGAGCCTGCTGGATCAGATTCCCCTCCTCGCAATTGATACGCCTTCCGGGCTCAACGGCGATACCGGAGTGGCACAACCGGTCTGCATTACCGCGACACATACGCTGACCTACATTGCCGACAAACCCGGTCTACTGACGGGGGATGGTCCGGACCATTGTGGCCAGGTCGAGGTCTGCGATCTGGACATCCCGAGCGAATTCTTTGATGCGGTCGACACGGCGGATTGTGGCGCCCTCAACACCCCCGAGCTGTGGATCGATGATCTACCCCAGCGCCCACTGAATGCCCACAAGGGTGATGCCGGCAGTGCCGGGTTGATGGGGGGGGCCGCCTCCATGAGTGGCGCACTACTTCTGGCCGCCCGCAGTGCGCTGCATAGCGGGGCCGGTCGTGTTTACGCAGCAGGACTGGATGATTCGGCCACGGGCACTTTGAAGGTCGATTTTGTCCAGCCTGAAATCATGTTCCGGGATCCGACCAGCCTACTTGAAGCACCGCTTACCGCGCTCGGGATCGGACCGGGCCTCGGGCGCAATGAGCACGCCAAGGCTGCGCTAGAGAACGTACTGGACTTTGCTGGCCCCCTGGTTCTGGATGCCGATGCGCTGACCCTTTTGCCGGATCTGAGTGATCAGGTCGCCAACCGCACCCATGCCACACTGCTCACGCCTCATCCCGGTGAAGCGGCCGTATTACTCGGCACTGCAATCGCCGAGATCGAAGCAGATCGAATTGCAGCAGCCAGAGAGATTGCCAACCGCTACCAGGCGACGGTTGTCCTCAAGGGCTGTGGCAGCATCATCGCTACCCAGGATGGACAATGGTGGATTAATACCACCGGCAATCCGGGCATGGCCAGCGCCGGCATGGGTGATGTGCTGACCGGAATCGTTACCGCATTACTTGCCCAGGGTATGGCACCTGTGCAGGCACTCTGCGCCGCCGTCTGGCTCCATGGTGCGGCGGCGGATGTCTGTGTTGAAAGTGGTGAAGGTCCCTTCGGCCTTACGGCAAGCGAAGTGATCCTGGCATCCCGTTCGCTTCTCAATTCGCTGATCTGATCACCATGACCCTTGCTGCTCACCCCTTTGATTTTCCGATTGATCTCACTGACGAGATTGACCGCAATGTTCTCGCGGCGCTGCGCGAAGATATCGGCAAAAGCGATCTGACGGCCGAGCTGGTGCCACCTGAAAATCACAGCATCGCTACTGTTCTCGTCCGTGAGCCCGCGGTGATATGCGGCATCGACTGGTTCAACCGCTGTTTTGCCGAGATTGATCCGGCGATCAAAATCAACTGGCTGGTTGACGAAGGCGACCATGTTGGTCCGGATACCGTGCTCTGCGAACTTTACGGCACATCGCGTGCCCTGCTCTCGGGGGAACGTGCCGCCCTGAACTTTCTGCAACTAATGTCCGGCGTGGCAACCCGCACCGCCACCTTTGTTGCCGCGGTTGCCGGCACCCGAGCCCAGATTGTTGATACCCGTAAAACCATTCCTGGGCTTCGCTTTGCCCAGAAATACGCCGTTCGGGTTGGCGGTGGCGGCAACCATCGTCTGGCGCTCTGGGATGCCATCCTGATTAAGGAAAACCACATCCTTGCTGCGGGGGGGATGACACCTGCCGTTAAATCAGCCCTGGCAGTCGCTGCACAGCATGCTGATCGTTGCCGATTTGTGCAGGTCGAAGTCGAATCACTGGCAGAACTTGACGAGGCCCTTGCCGCAGGGGCTGATTTTTTGCTTCTGGATAACTTTGATCTCTCGATGATGCGAGAGGGCGTTGCCCATCGGGATGCCTGGGCGCGCAAGACGGGCGCAAACGCCAAACTAGAAGCATCCGGTGGCGTCAGCCTGGATACCGTTCGTGCAATTGCCGAAACCGGCGTTGACCGCATATCGATCGGCAGTCTCACCAAAGATGTTCGCGCCATAGATCTTTCAATGCGCTTCAAGGACACCCCCGCAACCTGAATCAGGGAATTTTCATGCCGCAAAAAACACTTTTAAACACTGCTCACCGTGCACTCAATGCCCGTATGGTTGATTTTGGTGGCTGGGACATGCCGGTCAACTATGGTTCGCAGATTGAGGAGCACCACGCCGTGCGCCAGAACTGTGGCATGTTTGACGTATCGCATATGTGCCCCGTCGATGTGTCTGGTTCCGATGCCCGCGCGTTCTTGTCACGCCTAGTCGCTAACGATGTTGCCAAACTGACTCAACCAGGCAAAGCCCTTTACAGCGCCATGCTGACACCGGCCGGTACGGTCATTGACGACCTCATCATCTACTACCAGAACGAACAACAATTCCGGATCGTGGTTAATGCAGGCACCGCTGTCAAAGATGTGGCCTGGATGCAGGCCTGCGCCAAAGACTGGGGCATGCAGGTGACCATTACACCACTGCGCGACGACCTCAGCCCAAACCCGGCCGCTGCTCTGGGCATGATTGCCGTACAGGGCCCACAGGCGCGCGCGAAGGTCTGGCAGATCTTCCCACAGCTCAAGGCAGCCACTGAATCACTGGGCCCGTTTTTTGGATGTCCGGTAGGTGACTGGTTTGTCGGGCGGACAGGTTATACCGGTGAAGACGGATTTGAACTGATGATCCCCGCGGCCGAAACTGAGGCAGCCTGGAATGCACTACTGGCTGCCGGCGTGAAGCCTTGCGGCCTGGGTGCTCGCGACACCTTGCGTCTGGAAGCCGGTATGAATCTCTATGGTAACGACATGGATGACACCATCTCCCCACTGGATGCTGGTCTAGCCTGGACTGTTGCGATGAAGGACAGCCGCGACTTTGTCGGCCGGGAGGCCCTGACCAGCCAGGGTCAACGTCAGCAATTTCTCGGTCTCGTTCTGCTCGACAAGGGCGTGCTGCGCGGCCACCAAAGAGTTGTCACTGCCCAGGGTGATGGCGAGATCACCTCCGGCACCTTTGCCCCCACACTCGAAAAGTCGATTGCGCTAGCCCGCCTGCCGATGGGTGTTGCCATCGGCGACACGGTCGAGGTCGACATTCGCGGCAAGTTGCTCAAGGCGCAAGTCGTCAAGCCCGTCTTCGCCCGCAATGGCCAATCGTTGATCTGATTTCTTCTATCTCTCTATCCCTCTTTTTTCAGGAGACTCTAATGTCCAAAGCACCCGCTGAATTGAAATACGCCGAATCCCACGAATGGGTCCGTGTCGAAGCCGATGGCACCGTAACGATCGGCATTACCGACCATGCCCAGGAAGCCCTGGGTGATCTGGTCTTCGTTGAGCTGCCGCAAGTTGGCACCGAAGTCGTTGCCGGTAAGGAAATCGCCGTGGTTGAGTCGGTCAAGGCTGCAGCCGATGTTTACGCCCCGATCAGCGGCAAGGTGCTGGCCATCAATGAGGCCGTGACGGACGCACCCGAGAGCGTCAACCAGGACGCCTACGCTGCCTGGTTGTTCAAGATGGCACCAAGCAATCTGTCCGAATGCGATGCCCTCATGAGCGCCGATGCCTACCTCGCTGTTGCCGACGCCTGAGCTTTTAACCCAATCCTTTAGCTTGACGCTCTGAACGATTCTAAGACTTCATCCTCCGGACACCTGACATGACCTCCTGCACACCGCTATTCGACCTGGAACAGAATGACGAATTCATAGAGCGCCATATTGGCCCCAATGATGCGGATGCAGCGGCCATGCTGGCGGTTATTGGTGCAGCAAGCCTAGAGGCGCTCATCGACCAGACCGTCCCTGCAGCCATTCGTCTCCCTGAAGATCTGCCGTTACCTGCACCACGACGCGAGCACCAAGCGCTGCAAGACCTGCGTGCCATTGCCGATCAGAACGTCATCAATCAGTCGTTCATTGGTATGGGCTATTACGGCACGCTCACCCCGGCTGTCATTCTGCGCAACGTCATGGAAAACCCCGGCTGGTACACCGCGTATACCCCCTATCAGGCTGAGATTGCCCAGGGACGCCTGGAAGCGTTGATGAACTATCAACAGATGGTCAAGGATCTGACCGGCATGGAAATCGCCAACGCTTCCCTTCTGGATGAAGCGACAGCAGCGGCCGAAGCCATGGCGATGGCCCGACGGATCTCCAAGTCGGAATCCAACCGCTTCCTCGTCGATGCCGGCTGTTTCCCGCAAACGATTGATGTCGTGAGGACCCGAGCGACCTACTTTGGCTTCGAGCTGGTGATTGCTGACCCAGAGTCCGTGCAGAACGAGTCGTTCTTCGGAGCGCTTCTGCAAAACCCCGATGAATGCGGCAACGTTCGCGATCTGTCAGCCGTCATTAGCCATTTGCGCCAAGGTGGTGCAACCGTCGCTGTCGCCTGTGACCTAATGGCTCAGATACTGATCAAATCCCCAGGGGCCATGGGCGCCGATATTGCCCTGGGTTCCAGCCAGCGCTTTGGTGTGCCGATGGGCTTTGGCGGCCCCCATGCTGCTTTCTTCGCTACGCGCGAATCACACGTTCGCTCGATGCCGGGCCGGATTATCGGCCTCTCAAAGGATGCCCGCGGGAAGACCGCTTATCGCATGGCCCTGCAGACGCGTGAACAACATATCCGCCGCGAAAAGGCCAACTCGAATATCTGCACCTCCCAGGTTCTTCTCGCCAATATGGCAGGCCATTATGCGGTCTATCACGGCCCACAGGGTCTGCGTACGATTGCCGAACGTATTCATCGCCTGACGGCGATCCTGGCACAGGGACTGCAGGATGCAGACGTTCAGATCACGACGCCCCACTTCTTCGACACGCTCCAGATTGATCTGGGCACGCGGGCAGCAGCGGTATATGAGGCGGCCTTGGCTGCTGGCTATAACCTGCGGCGTGTTTCAGATACACGCTTGGGCATTGCCTGCGATGAGACCACCACCCGCGACCACATCGTCGGACTGCTCACCCTGATCACTGGCAAAACCATGGACGTCGAGGCACTCGATGCTGCGGTCCGCCAGCATGACAACACGCTTCCCGCTGCCTTACGCCGCACCGACGCAATTCTGACACACCCCGTCTTTAATACGCATCACACCGAGCACGAAATGCTGCGCTACCTTAAGTCGCTGCAAAACCGCGATCTGGCGCTGGATCATTCCATGATTTCACTGGGTTCATGCACCATGAAACTCAATGCCACCAGCGAGATGATTCCCGTCACCTGGGCCGCTTTTGCCAATATGCACCCGTTTGCCCCGCGCGAACAGGCCACCGGTTATCTGACCATGATCAACGGCCTGGCCAACTGGCTGCAGACCATTACGGGCTTTGACGCCGTTTGCATGCAACCAAACTCCGGCGCCCAGGGCGAGTACGCCGGTTTGGTTGCAATTGCCCGTTACCACCAGAGCCGTGGCGATACCCACCGCAATATCTGCCTAATCCCGAAATCGGCGCACGGTACCAACCCGGCAACCGCCCAGATGGCAGGCATGCAGGTGGTGGTCGTGGATTGTGATGAGAACGGTAACGTCGATATTGGCGACCTCAAGGCCAAGGCCGCGGCCCATGCCAACGACCTGGCCTGCCTGATGCTAACCTACCCATCGACACACGGCGTTTTTGAAGAAGCCGTGTGCGAAATCTGCGACGTTGTTCATACTCACGGTGGCCAGGTCTACATGGATGGCGCCAACCTGAATGCCCAGGTCGGCCTGACCGCCCCCGGCTTTATCGGGGCCGATGTCAGCCACATGAACCTGCACAAAACCTTTGCCATCCCGCACGGCGGTGGTGGCCCCGGCATGGGCCCGATTGGTCTCAAGGCACACCTCGCACCTTTTATGGCTGATCACGTAGTCCAGGCCACTGGCGAGGCCGGTCGCAGTCATGCCGGCCAGGGTGCGGTGTCTGCAGCGCCCTTCGGTTCCGCGTCGATTCTGCCGATCTCCTGGATGTACATCGCCATGCTGGGCGGCGCCGGTATCAAGCAAGCAACCCAGGCGGCGATCCTTAATGCCAACTACGTGGCGGACCGCCTACAAGCGCACTACCCGGTGCTCTATCGTGGCAAGAATGGTCGTGTGGCCCACGAGTGCATCCTCGACATTCGCCCGATCAAGGCCGCCACCGGCATTGCCGAGATCGATATCGCCAAGCGACTGATGGATTATGGCTTCCATGCCCCTACGGTTAGCTTTCCCGTGGCCGGCACGATCATGGTGGAACCGACCGAATCGGAATCCAAAGCCGAGCTCGATCGCTTTGTCGAGGCCATGATCAGCATCCGCGATGAAATCCGCCAGATCGAATCGGGCGCCCTTCCCGCCGACAACAACCCGCTCAAGCGGGCACCGCATACACAGGCCGATGTGATGGCCAGCGAATGGGATCGCCCTTACAGCCGTGAACAGGCTGCTTACCCCTTAGCGTGGATTCGCAGCAACAAGTTCTGGCCGAGTGTGAACCGGATCGATGATGTCTACGGCGATCGCAACCTGAATTGCGGCTGTCCGTCGACCGAGAGCTACGCCTAAGCGGCCACGTGTTGCTGAATGAAGGCCTTGACGACGTCGACGTCCGGGTCGATCACTGCCACGCGCTGCGGCAGATCTTCCAGATGCTCCAGCCCCTTCGGGGGCTGCGGTAGCTGACCAATGGCTTCCTGAATTGTCTCGGCAAACTTGGCCGGTTGGGCGGTTTCGAGCACCAGCAACGCCACCTGTTCCGGCAGCAACTTGATCTGCTCCTGTGCGACCTTCACGCCATCAGCGGTGTGCGTGTCGATCAGGATGTTGTACTGCGCCCAGACCTGACGGATGGTCGTCAGGCGATCATCATGCGTGCTCGAGCCCGAGGCAAAGCCATATTGGGCGATCTCCGACCAGTAGGGCGTACCGTTCAAATCAAAGGCACCGCCTGCATCGACCTTGGCCCAGAGTTCGCGCACCTTGACCGGGTCACGACCGACCAGATCGAAGATGAAGCGCTCAAAGTTGGATGCCTTCGAGATATCCATCGACGGGCTGGACGTGACTGTGGTTTCCGCAGCAGCACGAGGACGATAAACACCCGTCTGAAAGAATTCATCGAGCACGTTATTTTCGTTGGTGGCCAGAATCAGCTTGGCAATCGGCAGCCCCATCTGGCGCGCAATGTGTCCGGCACAGATATTGCCGAAGTTGCCCGAGGGCACACAGAAGGCGACCTGCTGGTCGTTGTGCTGCGTCCCCAGGAAATAACCTTGGAAGTAGTACACGATCTGAGCTGCCACCCGTGCCCAGTTGATCGAGTTCACGGCACCGATACGGTACTTGGCTTTAAAGGCGGCATCGTTTGATACAGCCTTCACAATGTCCTGCGCGTCATCAAACATGCCGCGCACGGCCAGGTTATAGATATTGGGATCCTGCAGTGAATACATCTGCGCGCGCTGGAAGGCCGACATCTTGCCGTCTGGCGACAGCATGAAAACGGTCACACCAGTTTTGCCGCGCATGGCGTATTCGGCCGCCGAACCGGTATCACCCGAGGTGGCGCCCAGAATATTGATGCGCTCACCACGCTGGGTCAACACATACTCGAACAGGTTGCCCAGCAACTGCATGGCCATGTCTTTGAAAGCCAGCGTTGGGCCGTTCGATAGCTCCTGCAGACCCAGACGGTTCTGGTTCAGCCAGGTGATCGGCGTAATGTCCTTGGCGTTGCTGCCAGCACGCGTGTAGCAATACACCTCCGGCGTATAGGTCTTCTGGCAAATAGCCTTCAGATCATCAGCCGGAATATCCGTAATGAACTTGCTCAGAATGGCGTAGGCCAGATCGGCATACGACAGACCACGCCAGGCATCCAGCTCGGCACGCGTAATTTGCGGATAGCTTTCTGGTAGATACAAACCACCGTCCGGTGCCAGGCCACCCAGCAGAATGTCGCAGAAACCTTGGGCCGGCGATTGGCCGCGCGTGGAGATATAACGCATGAAAAGCACTCAAAATTGACAAAAATTTAATTTTACAGAATATTGGCTCACCGCTGTTGATACGGCCAGCCATTCGCTCGGAGCCGTCGTTGGTGTGCCATGATCACTAGACAGCTGACGGCCAATAGCGGACAGTATTTGTCCAGATCATTCAGGAGAGTTCGATTCGTCAGGCGGCGGCAAGTTTTTTGCCATGTTCCTAGTCCGCTTATCTAGTAACTGGAGAATTTTTTGGATGTTCCATCAGTTGAAATTACTAGCACATCGTAGGGCATAGATTTTGAGCCTTCCATGCCAGGTGATCCTTGAACCATTCCGGGGACAGATAAGCCAACAGCATTTGGCTGTTCTTTGAGTAATCGCTTGATGTCGCTGGCAGGCACATGCCCCTCAATCGTATACCTGCCGATTTTTGCTGTGTGACAGGAGCCGTATCGATGCGGCATTCCTAGCTTTTCGCGAAACTTCGAAGGATCGTCAACAATATGTACTTGCACATTGAATCCGTTCTTTCGCATATGCGCATCCCAGTCCTTGCAGCAAGGACATGAAGCGGTTTCATAGACATCGACGACAGGAAGTGTTTCGCTATACGCCGAAATGCTGATTAGACCAAAGAACACGAGTGCAGTAAGTTTTGATGTTTTCACGTAATTACCTTTCAATACCAGACACGGACGCCAGCGATAAAAGATGTTTGCTGGCTGGAAATGCCGTCAAGTGAAGACATGGTTCTAGTTTGACCATAGGTGTTGATCCATTGAACCCCAATGTATGGTGCAAATTGTCGGGTTACTTCATAACGCAGTCGTAGGTCAAGGCTCGAGGAATTAAGGCCGCTCCCATAGTAAGGATCTTCCTGTTTACCGTAGGCATAGACTTCAAAACGAGGCTGGGCGACGATCCGTTGAGTCAGATAAATGTCGTAACTGCCTTCCACGCGGGCTGATGTACGACCCTGGGTAGATACATATCCTTCCGCATCAAGATGGAACCAATAGGGTGCTAAGCCTTGGATACCGAAAGCCAGCCATGTGGTGTTGGGAACAAGCCCCATGTCCTGACGGACACCGAATTGCGTGTCCCAATATGGCGTGATTGCGTGTGCCCAAAGTGCCTCGGTGCGGGTCTCATCGAATACCCCATTAGAATAATCACCTTCAGCTTTGATGGAGAGGCGATTGATATCAGATCCAAACCATGCCTGGCCTTCAAAACCCGTATACGGTGATTCTTTGGAGAACCCGCGTTCCAGACGTTCAATCCAGATACGACCGAACTTCTGTTCATCGGCAAGTTTCAGTTCGCGCTCTCCGGGTAGAGCATAGGGGCCGCTATCAAGCGTAAATCCACCGGAATAGGCATTAGGGTCACGAGCGTTAGCTGGTGCGCTGCCGCCTTGCATAGACATCGTATTGTGATCCATGTCAGTGTTTGCCCCGTAGGCAACGCTCGAAATCAAAGCGCCGACAGCAATGCCTACTGAAATCAGTTGGTACTTTTTCATGATACGACCACCTCACGGAACATGCCACCATCCATGTGCATCGCCAAGTGGCAATGCCAAGCCCAACGACCTAAAGCGTCTGCTGTTACTAGATAACTGATTCTTTGCGCTGATTGAACAGCAATGGTATGTTTTCTGACCTGAAATGCACCATCTGGCGTTTCAAGTTCACTCCATAGGCCATGCATGTGCATCGGGTGGGTCATCATGGTGTCGTTATGAAGAATGACACGAACGCGTTCACCATATTTCAAGCTGACCGGCGTGCTGTCTCCGAAAGAAACACCATCCATTGACCACATGTAACGCTCCATGTTTCCTGTGAGATGAAACTCCAGTTCACGGCTTGGCAGACGTTTATCGAGCGGCCCACCAATCGTTTTTAGGTCTGCAAGTGTTAATACTTTGCGACCATTGCCTCTGAGCCCTACACCCGGATCATCTAGGTTGGTTCGCGGCATATCGACGCGCATATCGGTCGAGGCGCCATACTCGGTTCGCGCATGCCTAACAGTGGTGGAAGGTTTTGCCAGCGGGTTTGTGTGTTCAGCATGAACCATGCCGCCATGCATGGAATGATCCATAGCACCGTGATTCATCTGGCCATGCGTTGAGTGATCCATTTGCATGGAACCGTGACCAGCATGCTCATTAGCGGATGCTGGCGGAGCGCCATGGCCTTCGTGGCTCATTGAGCCCATCATGTCGCCCATCGATAGCCACTGGATTTTATCCAGTTCCGGCACCGGGGCTTGTAATCCATTTTGAGTGGCGAGTGTGCCCCGTGCATAACCAGTTCGATCCATGGTTTGAGCGAATATTGTGTATGCGTCATCCTTGGGTGTAACGATTACATCGTAGGTTTCACCGGGGCCAAACCTGAACTCGTCTACCGTAACGGGGTGGACGTCAACGCCATCAGTTTGCACCACGGTGAGTTTCAGGCCGGGTATACGCACATCGTAAAAGGTATTTCCTGCACCATTGATAAAACGCAAACGAACACGTTCACCAGGTGTAAACAATCCCGTCCAGTTGCCTGCCGGGGTTGTGCCGTTCATCAGATAGGTAAGGGTCTCAGCAGAAAGATCGGCTAAATCGGTTGGGCTCATGCGCATTTCGTTCCACATGGCTCGCTTCTCATAGGCTGATTTCAGACCATCGTTAGCCACATCACGGAAAAAGTCGATAACGGTTGGTTTGTTGTAGTTGTAATAGCCGCTCTCAGACTTTAACTTGGCGTATATCCGCATTGGATCTTCATCAGTCCAATCGGAGAGCTGCACCACATAATCGCGCTGGGCTTTAATCCGCTCACCATTTCTGGGAACAACTTTAATCGCACCGTACATGCCGGTTTGCTCTTGCATTCCCGAATGCGAGTGATACCAGTAGGTTCCAGTCTGTTCGAGTTTGAATTTATAGGTGAATGTCTCCCCGGGAGGGATGCCTCGGAAACTGATGCCAGGAACGCCATCCATCTGGAATGGGAGAATAATCCCATGCCAATGTATGGAGGTGTCTTCTGAAAGATCGTTCTTGACATGAATCGTCACCTCATCGCCTTCCCGGAACTGGAGGGTAGGTGCTGGGATCATGCCATTAATGACCGTCGCTATGCGTGGGGACCCAGTAAAATTGACCATGGCTTCTGATATGGTCAGATGAAACTCGGTACCAGTCAGCACCGGCGCAATTCCAGTAGTGGATGTTTGGCTTACATTCCCAAACATGCCGGACATGGCACTCGCGAGCGGGGATAGCGTTGCCAGAACACCCCCTGAGACCAACCCCTGCACAAATCTGCGGCGGCTAATCAAATCTTTGGCTAAAAATGGCGTGGGTTGTCGCATAAAAGTTGCCCGTATTAGACTGAAATTAGTTAAATATTATTTTGCACGCACGATTCTGTCCTGATGCTGATACTTAGATTACATATTTGTAATCTTGGCTGGGGGTGATGCTGCCGTGGCAAACTACAGAAAATTAGGGGTTTATGGTGAAAATTCTGATTGTTGAAGATGAACTTAAAACTGGCGACTATCTCCGGCAGGGATTAACCGAGGCCGGATTTACTGTTGACCTGACCAGAGATGGTGCTGATGGCTTGCATCAGGCGATTAGTGAGGATTACGACCTTATGATTCTCGACGTCATGCTGCCTAAGCTGAACGGCTGGCAAGTTTTGGAAATGCTTCGCAAGGCAGATAAAGAGACGCCTGTACTATTCCTTACAGCGCGTGACGAGGTGGGGGATCGCGTCAAAGGTCTTGAATTGGGCGCGGACGATTACCTGGTCAAACCTTTCGCATTCTCGGAGTTGCTAGCTAGAGTCCGGACGATTCTTCGTAGAGGCAAGTCAAATTCTGAAGTGACCTTCCTACAGATTTCAGATCTGGAGTTGGATATGCTGCGTAGGCGCGCACAACGGGGTGGTCAAAAAATAGAGTTAACTGCTAAGGAATTTTCATTGCTGGAACTACTTATGCGGCGCAAAGGGGAGGTGTTGTCTCGAACCCTCATTGCATCTCAAGTGTGGGATATGAACTTTGACAGCGATACTAATGTAATCGAAGTCGCCATGAGACGTTTGCGTAACAAGGTTGATGACCCGTTTCCAACCAAACTCATCAAGACTGTTCGTGGCATGGGCTATGTTCTTGAAGAGCCCCTCTCGGCATGAAAAAAACGCTATCACTGACATCCCGGCTGACATTGTTGTTCGGCCTGATTTTGACATGTGTGTTAGCGGCGCTTGGCTTTTATATATTAGGTGCCATGCGCTCACACTTTGTCGAACAGGATCAAGGGGTGTTAAAAAACCATGCTGAAGAAATAAGAGAAATTCTAGAACATACGGGTAATTATCCGATTACACCTGCAGTAAAAGATCGCTTGGATCATACGATGTCCCGACATGACATCGATTTCGAGATTATTGGTAAGCGAGGTGAAGTTTTATATCGTAACGAGGCGAGAGCGATCCCGGAAGCTACGATTCGAGAGATGGTCGGGCACGATCATACCGATAGTGTCGAATGGCACACTGGGAAAAACCACTTTCGTTCAATGTTGCTGGATGGTAAGGAATTCGATGTGATTGTCTCGGTTTCAACGGGTCACCATGAAGAGTTTCTGGAGAGTTTCGGTAAGCGTTTGCTTGGTGTCTTGTCCCTGATATTTTTGATTACCTGGGGTTTAAGCTGGCTTGCAGTACGCAAAGGTCTGGCACCGCTGAAGATGATTAAAGACCGCGCTGCTTCCGTAACACTATCGAATCTGAATAAAGTGATTCCGGTAGAGCAGGTTCCTGAGGAACTCGTCCCTCTCGTTGCTGAATTAAACAACATGATGAGTCGTCTGGAGGAGTCATTCCGAAGGCTGGTCGCTTTTTCTTCCGATCTGGCACACGAGATGCGCACGCCTGTAAGCAATTTGTTGACACAGATTCAGGTTGTTTTGGCGCAAAACCGCGATGCTGAAGATTACCGTGACGTTTTGGCATCCAGTTCTGAAGAGTGCGAGCGACTGTCACGAATGATTTCAGAAATGCTCTTCCTAGCAAAGGCAGAGAATGGCAGCATCTTGCCGTCTGTTGAGCGTGTAGATCTTTCCGAACAGGTTGGGCAAATTCAAGAGTATTTTGAAGCATTGGCTGACTCTAAGGGAATAGCGTTGAAGAGCACGGGCAATGCAACGCTTGAGTGTGACCGATCCATGCTGAGGCGCGCATTGAGTAATCTGGTCTCAAATGCGATTCGTTATGGCGCGCCGAATTCAGTGATTGAGACTTCGATTGATTCTGGCCACTCATGGATCGATGTCTCAGTGAGAAACAGTGGTCAGGATATTTCTGAAGAGCATTTGAGTCATATTTTTGATCGTTTTTACCGTGCTAATGCTGCCCGAAGTCATGAGGACCACGATGGGCTCGGTCTGGGTCTTGCGATAACGCGGGCTATCATGTCCGCGCATGGCGGTCATGTAGCAGTCGAGTCAAAAAATGGTTATACGACCTTCACGCTGAGATTCCCATCCGAGCAGCCTCGAATCTGACATATCTGTAATCTAGCAGTCAGCTCCTTGTCATTGCTGGTTGCTTATTATGATTCTGTGAAGGATTCATTCACCCTTCATATTAATCATAGGAGTTGGCAATGAAATCGACGAATAAAATCGCAATCGCTGTTATTGGTCTGGCAATGGCTGCCAGCCCTTTGACGTATGCTCAAACGGCTACCAGCACTGATCACAGTCATGACCACTCCACGCCAGCAAGTAAATCCGAGGTTAAAAAGCCTGCAAAAGCGCATGGATCTGATCATGGGAAGTGTACTGATAAATCCTCTGCGAGCAATTGTAAAGATCACGGCAGCATGAGTGATGAACAGCATCAGAAAATGATGCAACAGCACATGGATGATCATCAGAACATGATGAAACACCCGATGGGTGATCAGCAAAAAATGCAAAAAAGCCAGTAATTCTCTAGGTGGGTGAAGTGATGGCGCTAGTAAATCAAGAGATTCATATAGATCCGGTGTGTCACATGCGGGTCGATGGAAACTCCGCGCATCACCTCATCCACCGGGGCATTACCCAGTGGTTTTGCTCACTAAAATGTCTAGACATGAATGCATTGCGGGTGTGTGGGAGTAAATAACGATGCGAGCTAAGTATGTAGTGGGATTTGCTTTACTTGGAATTGGGGTTACAAGTTACCTGGCAATCAAAAATCTTAGTTTTGCAGCAGATCAACCTCATTCGGAAATTGTTTACAAAGGTATAGAGTTTTTTAGAGAGTATTCGATTCGCAGCCAGTCGCAAGACATTGAAGTTCCTAACAATCTGGCCGCTACCGAAAGGATACGCAGATCATCAGGTAACTACGATGCTATGTGTGCTTCATGTCATCTCAAGCCGGGGGTTGATAAGTCTGAGCTTAGTGTGGGTCTTTACCCAGCGCCTCCAAACTTGTCTCAGGAGCGTCAACACACAGATCCTGCGAGAGATTTTTGGATAATAAAACACGGAGTTAAGGCTAGTGGTATGCCCTCGTGGGGTGAAGTTGGCCTTGCTAACGATGAGATATGGGACTTGGTAGCCTTTGTTCGCGCTTTGCCACAGATGAATAGACAAGATTACTCAAACGCTCTCGAGAGAGGTATTGGGCATCACCATTCACATTGATTTGGTTCAGATTGCAGTACAATCTAGCTTGGCGTTATTGAGACTGAAGCTAAATCGACTGCCGTCTGCTTAGGGTCGGAAGCGGTCGGTTGGTCGGCGAGACCCAGCTGACCACTCTGGCCGGCAACCCGCTCTAAACCGCTGCTACTTCAACCTCTTCAACCGCCAAGAGCCTTCGCAGTTCTTTCGGGTCTATCCCAACCAAATACCCCCGTCGGCCGCCATTGATGTAGATGCGATTCAGCTCCAGGATTGAACGCTCCACGTAAACGGGCATTCTGGATTTAGTACCAAAAGGACTGGTGCCGCCAATCAGATAGCCAGAATGTTTATTCGCCACCTCGGGCTTGCACGGCTCTACCTTCTTGCAACCAATTTGCCTAGCGAGCTCTTTGGTTGATACCTTTCGATCCCCATGCATGAGCACGATGATCGGTTTCTTGAGTTCGTTTTCCATAACCAGCGTTTTAACGACGGCGTGTTCATCCACCCCCAGCTTTCGGGCGGAAACGCTTGTACCACCATGCACTTCATAGGCGTATAGGTGATCGGTAAACGTTACCCCGTTCGCTTTGAGAAAGAGTGTCGCTTGGGTTGTTGGGCCCTTGGTGTCTTTCATAGATCAGCTCTAGCGTTTCGCCCGTGCCTGTTTGATCGGATCAAGCAAGCCGCGTAGATCGTTGTGATCGATCGTGTGCATCAACTCCAGCAACTGTCCAATCTCCCCGTCGGGAAAACCCTCACGCGCAAACCATGCCAGGTAGCTACCCGGCAGATCCACCAGCAAGGTGCCTGCGTGCTTCCCAAAAGGCATCTTCCAGGAAACGAGCTTTTCAAGTGAGTCTGGATTCACGCCAAATCAACCCAACAGAATATCTAGGCAAAATAAAAGGGTAGGCGACGAGCCTACCCTTTTCACTTTCAGCAACTAAACTACTGCAGGTTTTCCAGGCGCAGGCGCGTCACGGCACCCTTCACCACCGGCAGCTTGCCGATCACATCCAGTGCATTCAGCACATCCTGCTCGCGGCAGACGTGGGTCAAGATGATCAGATCAGTCTGATCTTCGCCCTCTGCTGGCTCACGCTGCAGCAGTGCATCGATCGAAATATTGCGCTCGGCCAAAATGCGGGTGATCTCGGCCAGCACGCCCGGCTGATCCGCAACGCGCAGGCGCAGATAGTTGCCGCACTCGACCTCACCGATCGGCAGAATCGGCAGGTTGGCTAGGGCGTCTGGCTGGAAGGCCAGATGCGGCACGCGGTTTTCTGGGTCGGCCGTTGCCAGACGGGTGACATCAACGATGTCGGCGATCACGGCAGAGGCCGTCGGCTCAGCGCCAGCGCCCTTACCGTAGTACAGGGTCGAACCGACGGCATCGGCCTGTACCAGCACGGCGTTCATGGCGCCTTCGACATTGGCGATCAGGCGCTTGGCCGGCACCAGCGTCGGATGCACGCGCAGTTCAACACCATTCTCGCGGCGACGGGTGATACCCAGCAGCTTGATGCGGTAGCCGAGTTGCTCGGCGTATTGGATATCGGTGGCGTCCAGCTTGGATATGCCTTCGATGTGTGCCTTGTCGAACTGGACGGGGATACCGAAAGCCAGTGCCGACAGCAGCGTGATCTTGTGCGCAGCATCGACGCCTTCGACGTCGAAGGTCGGGTCGGCTTCGGCGTAACCCAGACGCTGGGCTTCTTTCAGCACGTCGGCAAAAGTCAGCCCCTTGTCACGCATTTCAGACAGGATGAAGTTGGTCGTGCCGTTGATGATGCCGGCCACCCACTCGATGCGGTTGGCTGATAGGCCTTCACGCACGGCCTTGATGATGGGGATGCCACCAGCGACCGCCGCTTCAAAGGCCACCATGACGCCTTTCTCCTGCGCTTTGGCAAAAATCTCGGTGCCATGGACCGCGAGTAGCGCCTTGTTGGCGGTAATGACGTGCTTGCCATTTTCAATGGCCTTGAGCACCAGCTCCTTGGCCACGCCATAGCCACCGATCAGTTCGACCACGATATCAACGTTCGGATCCGTGACGACCGCAAAGGCATCATCGGTCACCTTGACCTTGCCACCGGTCAGTTCCTTGGCGCGGGCGACATCCTTGTCGGCCACCACGGTAATCTCGATCGGGCGCCCGGCACGACGGGTAATTTCTTCGGCGTTCCGCGTCAGCACATTGTAGGTACCACCACCAACGGTACCGATTCCCAGGAGACCTACACGCATCGGATCGAGTTTCATCACGTTTCCTTCGTATTTCAGTTGCAACAAAAAGGGTTAAAACAAATTAGCCACGCGCGGCGCGGTGACGATAGCCTTCAAGAAAGTGCGCCACCCGACCAATGGCCTCGGTGAGGTCATCTTCGTGGGGCAGAAAGACCACACGGAAGTGGTCGGTTTTGGGCCAGTTGAACCCACTACCCTGGACCAGAAGGACCTTTTCGGCCTTCAGCAGTTCGAGCATGAACTGCTCGTCATCCTTGATCGGGTACATCTTCGGGTCCAGCTTCGGAAACAGATAAAGCGCTCCCTTAGGCTTGACGCAAGTGACACCCGGAATATCGGTCAGCATCTTCCAGGCCAGATCACGCTGTCGCGTTAGACGACCATTGGGTGCAATCAGATCATTGATGCTCTGGTAGCCGCCCAGCGCGGTCTGGATCGCCATCTGCCCGGGCACATTGGCACACAGACGCATGGAGGCCAGCATGGTCAGACCCTCGATGTAATCTTTGGCATGACGTTTGTCGCCCGAAACCACCATCCAGCCGGCACGGTAGCCGCAAGCGCGATAGTTCTTCGACAGGCCGTTCATGGTGATGCACAACACGTCGTCCGCCAGGCTAGCCAGGGAGATATGGGTGTTGCCGTCGTAGAGTACCTTGTCATAGATCTCGTCGGCAAAAACAATCAGGCCATGCTCGCGGGCGATCTGCAGGATGCCTTCCAGAATTTCCCTGGGATACAGCGCTCCCGTCGGGTTGTTCGGGTTGATAACCACGATCGCCTTGGTGTTGCTGTTAACCTTGCTGCGGATGTCATCAAGGTCGGGGTACCACTCGGCGGCCTCGTCGCAGACGTAATGCACCGGCTTGCCGCCAGAGAGGCTCACTGCGGCTGTCCACAGCGGGTAATCCGGCGCCGGAATCAACACTTCGTCGCCATTATTGAGCAGCCCCTGCATCGCCATAACGATGAGCTCGGACACCCCGTTGCCCAGGTAGATGTCCTCGACCGTCACACCCTTGATGCCCTTTTCCTGGCAGTAGTGCATGATGGCCTTGCGCGGCGCAAAAAGCCCCAGAGAATCGGTATAGCCGGAGGCATCCCGCATATTGCGGATCACATCGACCACAATCTCTTCCGGTGCCTCGAAACCGAACGGCAACGGATTGCCGATGTTCAGTTTGATGACCCGATGCCCCTCTTCCTCCATCTTCTTGGCGGCCGCCAGCACCGGTCCACGGATGTCGTAGCACACGTTGGCAAGCTTGGAAGATTTAACGATCGGTTTCATGATAAGCAAGGCACTGGGAAGATGACGGAAATTCCGGCTGAAAACCGGTTATCCTACTCCTTTTTAGCCTTCTCCTGCCACTTTTGCCGCCACTTTCAGACCGACTATCCCCATGAAACTGCACCTTGCACACAACGCCGGATTGCTGACCTTTACCAGTCATGGCCCGGGCTATGTTGCGGTCAACGGGACCCATCACAGCGGTTCGGTCGCCATCTGCGGCCGCGAGACCCTCAACGACTGGGCACCGCATGGATTTGAGGGCCTGGAGCCCGCCCAGTTCGACCAGCTAGCTAACATGGGCGCCGAAATCGTGCTCTTTGGCAGCGGCGACCGCCAGCGCTTTCCCCGACCGGAACTCCTCAAGCCCTTGATCAGCAGGGGGATCGGCCTCGAAGTCATGGATACCAAGGCGGCCTGTCGCACCTATAACATCCTTGTTGCCGAGGGCCGCCACGTGGCTTGCGGTGTCCTCATCGACCCGGCCCCCGATGCTTCAACGGCTCCCGACAGCCTCTGACCAGCCTCTCCAACGCATGAATACTGCCTACTCGACCTTGTTCTCTGCCTTCTATACCCGCCGCTTCCTGTGGGTGCTGGCGCTGCTGTTTACCCTAGCCTGGTTTGGCGTATTGGATTACCGCCATCTGGTAGCCTCCGACGAAGGCCGCTACGGTGAAATCGCCCGCGAAATGTACGCCACTGGCGACTGGGTGACGCCCCGCTACAACGGCTACAAATATTTCGAGAAGCCGCCCCTGCAAGCCTGGATGACGGCCATTGCCTACAGCCTCTTTGGCGTGGGCGAGTGGCAGTCTCGTCTGTGGACCGGCATCACCGGCTACTTCGCCATTCTGGCCACCGGCTTTACCGCCTGGAAGCTCATTGGCGGCGAGCGTGGTGTTCTAGCGGGCTGGATCTCGGCCATTCTGCTGGCGAGCAGCCCGATGTGGAACGTGGGTGGCCACTTCAATACGCTGGATATGGGGCTTTCCAGCATCCTCAGCTGTTCCCTCTTTAGTCTGTTGCTAGCGCAGCGGGCGGGTCTCTCGACCACCGCCCGCCGCAACTGGATGTGGTTGTGCTGGGCCTTCATGGCGCTGGCCGTGCTCTCCAAGGGGCTGATTGGCATTGTTATCCCAGGTATGGTGCTGGTGGTCTACACCCTGAGCACTTGGGATTGGGGGCTCTGGAAGCGCCTGCATCTATTTAGTGGGCTCGTGGTTTTCTTTGCGATCGCCACCCCCTGGTTTGTACTGGTTTCGCTGAAGAACCCCGAGTTCCCTCACTTCTTCTTTATTCACGAACACTGGGATCGCTTCACCAAAGACGGGCACAACCGTAAGGGCCATCCGCTCTATTTCATTCCGCTGATTCTGGTGGGCTTTATTCCCTGGCTGGCGCAACTCGGACAGGGGTTGATGCGCGCATGGCGGGACCGGCGCGGCGATACCCGGGATGGCGTGGTTTCAGCCAGCAACGGCTTCCGCCCGCTCTGGCTCTGCGCCGTCTGGGCCGTGATGATCTTCCTCTTCTTCAGCAAGTCGCAATCCAAGCTGCCCGGCTACATCATGCCCATCTTCCCGGCCCTAGCGCTCCTCGCAGGGCTAGCCCTGACCTCGGCCTTCGAACGGATGAGCGTCAACGATGACGCCCGCAGCTGGAAGCGCCAGATGATCTACCTGACGGTACTACTGCTGATCGGCTTTATCGGCGTGCCCTATACCTATCAGCTGGGCAACGCCCCTTACGAGCGTCTTGAATATCAGGAATACGCCGTCTGGATTGCTATCGGCCTGGTTCTGGCGCTCATCATTCTGGCGACCAGCTGGCGCGCACTCCACGACTTTGACCACCAGGATGCCGCGCATCGTCTGCGCAAGCTGACCGACAGCTTCCTGCGGGCAGCCATCGCTTTCTTCGTACTGATTCAGGTGGTGGGCCTGGGTCACGACACCCACGGCCGTTCGATTTCGGGTGCCGATCTGGCGGTCGTTGTTCGCCCCTTCATCCAACCGGAAACGCCGGTCTATTCGATCCGCATGCTGGATCACACCTTCCCGTTCTACATCCAGCACCCGACCATCATGGTCGACATGCAGGACGAGCTGGAATTCGGTATCAATCAGGAACCTGACACCTGGGCACCTAAAGTCAGTGATTTTGCTGTGCGTTGGCAGAATGATGCAGCCCCTGTAGTTGTTGTTCCCCTGAAATACCTGGACGAGATCGCCGCACTGAATCTGCCTATGGCCGAGGTGGGTCGCGACACACGGCGCGCCGTCTTTGTGAAGCCCACGCACCAGCCGGCACCGCCGGCCCAACCTTATGCGCCTCCGGTGAACTAAATGACTCTGGGCACCTTCGGTTTTCTCTTTACGGGCATCCTGCTCAACGCGGCGGCACAACTCCTGCTTAAGGCCGGCGTGCGCAACCTCGGCGAGCTGTCTGTCTCGATCAGCACGCTCTGGAGCACGGCAGTGTCGGTCGGTACCCAGCTGCCCATCATTGGCGGCCTGTTCTGCTATGGCATCAGCGTCTTTGTCTGGATCATCGGTCTCTCACGCGTCGACGTCACGGTCGCCTACCCGATGCTCTCTCTGGGCTATGTCATCAATGCCGTGCTCGCCTGGTATCTGTTTGGCGAGGTGCTGAGCATGCAACGTGTTATCGGCATTACGGTGATCCTGATTGGCGTCTGGATCCTGGCCCGAAGCTAAGCCAACAGGCTGGTAAAATGGCGGTCATGCCTATAAACAGCCCGATGACACCGTTCGATCCGCCAATTCCATTTACGCGTCCGACCATTGACGAAGCCACCATCGCTGCTGTCGGTGATGTGCTGCGTTCGGGCTGGATCACATCGGGTCCGAAAGTGCAGCAGTTCGAAAGCGAGCTCTCCGGTTATTTCGGCGGCCGTCCGGTGCGTACCTTCGCCAATGGCACATCCACCATGGAAGTCGCCCTGCGCATTGCCGGCATTGGCCCGGGTGACGAAGTCATTACCAGCCCGATTTCCTGGGTCGCAACCAGCAATGTCATTCTGACCGTGGGTGCCACCCCGGTCTTTGTGGATATCGACCCGGTCACGCGCAATATCGACCTGAATCAGGTCGAGGCCGCCATCAGCCTTAGCACCAAGGCCATCATGCCTGTCTATCTGGCGGGCCTACCGGTCGATATGGTGCAACTTTACGATATTGCCAGCCGCCATAATCTGCGGGTGATCGAAGATGCCGCACAGGCACTGGGTTCGTCCTGGAACGGCAGCCGCATTGGCGCCATCGGCGACCTGATCAGCTTCAGCTTCCAGGCGAACAAGAATCTCACCACCATCGAAGGCGGCTGTCTCGTCTGCAATAACGATGACGAAGCGCGGCTGGCTGAAAAATACCGCCTGCAGGGCGTTACCCGCACCGGCCTCGACGGCATGGATGTCGACGTGCTCGGCGGTAAATTCAACCTCACTGATGTCAACGCTGCCATCGGCCTGCAACAGCTCGCGCACCTAGGCCAATTCCAGGATCAACGCACACGTCTGGCCCAACGTTACTTTGACGCCTTTGCCAACACCCGGGTTGTTGAACAGGGGCTGGAACTGCCCGTCGCCGATTTTGAACAGAGTAACTGGCATATGTTCCAGGTGGTACTGCCGCTGGAGCAACTGGATACCGACCGCGCTGGCATCATGGCCGACCTCAAGGCGCTGGGCATCGGCATCGGCTTGCATTACCCGCCGATCCATCTGTTTACCCTTTATCGCGATCGTGGCTTTACCGAAGGCATGTTCCCCGTGGCCGAGCGCATCGGGCGCAGCATCATGACCTTGCCGCTTTTTCCGACCCTGACCGAAACCGATGTTGACCGTATCGTCGCCGCCGTGGCGCACGTTCTGGAGAACCACCTCAAATGACCGAACCGATCCTGAGCAACGAGACCCAGACCGGCCTACCACTCGACACACCCGCCGGTAACCCGGCCGTCGCACCGCCGGAGCTGAGCGTTGTCATCCCGGTCTACAATGAGGAAGCAGGGCTGCAGGCACTGTTCGATCGCCTGTATCCGGCGCTGGATGCGCTGCATGCCAAGTATGAGGTGATCTTCATTAACGACGGTAGCCGGGATCGCTCACCGCTGATTCTGGCAGACCAGTACCGCAAGCGCCCGGACGTCACCCGCGTCGTGCTGTTCAATGGCAACTACGGTCAGCATATGGCCATCATGGCCGGCTTCTCGCAGGCGCGTGGTCAGTCGATCATTACGCTGGATGCCGACCTGCAGAACCCGCCCGAAGAAATCGGCAACCTGCTGGCCAAACTGCGCGAAGGCTACGACTACGTCGGCACCATTCGCCAGGACCGCCAGGACACCTGGTTCCGCCGTCATGCCTCACGCGCTATGAACAATCTGCGCGAAAAAATCACCCGCATCACCATGACCGACCAGGGCTGCATGCTGCGTGGCTACAGCCGCCATGTCGTGCAGATGCTCAACCAGTGCGAAGAGGCCCGCACCTTCATCCCGGCGCTGGCCTATACGTTTGCCAGCCGCCCCATCGAGATTGAGGTCAAACACGAAGAGCGCGCCGCCGGCGAATCCAAGTACTCGCTCTACAGCCTCATCCGCCTCAACTTCGATCTGGTCACCGGCTTCTCGACCATGCCGCTACAGGCCTTCTCGCTCATTGGCGTACTCCTGGCCATCGGCTCGACGGCGCTTTTCTTCCTGCTGCTGGTTCGCCGCTTTGTATTCGGCGCTGAAGTCGAAGGCGTCTTCACCCTCTTTGCGCTCATCTTCGCCCTGATTGGCGTACTGCTCTTCGGCGTCGGACTGCTCGGCGAGTACGTCGGCCGCATCTACGAACAGGTACGCGGCCGCCCGCGCTTCGTGATCCAGGCCGTGCTGGAACAGGATCCGCGTGTCTGATCTGCCCCCGACCAGCATGCGCGCCGTCGTTTTTGCCTATCACGAGGTCGGCGCGCGCTGCCTGCAAACCCTGCTCGATGGCGGGGTTGACATCCAACTGGTCATCACGCACACCGATGACCCCAACGAACGGATCTGGTTTACCAGCGTCGCCGAGGTTGCCAAGGCGGTCGGCATCCCCGTCATCACCCCCGAATCGGCCAGCACGCCCGAGGTGCAGACACGTATTGCCGCCATCGACCCGGATTACATTTTCTCGTTCTATTACCGGCAGATGATTCCGATGTCGGTCTTGAACCTGGCCAAAATTGCCCCACTCAATATGCATGGCTCGCTGCTGCCTAAATACCGCGGCCGTGTGCCCATCAACTGGGCGGTACTGCACGGCGAAACGGAAACCGGCGCCACCCTACACATAATGGCCGAGAAACCGGATGCCGGAGATATCGTTGCCCAGCAAGCCGTGCCGATCGGCCCGGACGAAACCGCCGGCGAAGTTTTTGCCAACGTCACCACAGCCGCCGCTGCTACCCTCAAAAGCGTCCTGCCCCAACTGCTGAAGGGCGACGTACCCCGCCGCCCGAATGATCTGAGTCAGGGCAGCTACTTCGGCGGCCGCAAACCGGAAGATGGCCGCATCCACTGGGAGCAGACCGCTGCCCAGGTCTACAACCTGATCCGCGCCGTTGCCCCGCCTTACCCAGGCGCTTTCTGTGACATCAGCACGCCACAGGGCACCGAGCGCATCACCATCAATGCTGCCCGCCGCCTGAATACCCCACTGGACCCCGGTATTGCCCAAAAACCGGGCATTTACCGCCTCGGGTCCAAGGTAATCGGGGTCTGCGGTGATAAGATGGCGATTGAAATCACCGAATTCACACCACCTACTTTCGACCCGAACCCACTATGAAAAAAGTCCTCATCCTCGGCGTTAACGGTTTCATCGGCCACCATCTGTCCAAGCGCATTCTCGAAACGACCGATTGGGAAGTCTATGGCATGGACATGCAGGCGGATCGCCTGGCCGACGTGATCGACCACCCGCGCATGCACTTCTTCGAGGGTGACATCACCATCAATAAGGAATGGGTCGAGTATCACGTCCGCAAGTGCGACGTGATTCTGCCGCTGGTGGCCATTGCCACGCCGGCCACCTACGTACAGCAACCCCTGCGCGTGTTTGAACTGGATTTCGAAGCCAACCTGCCGATCGTGCGTTCAGCCGTCAAGTACGGCAAGCACCTGGTGTTCCCGTCGACCTCGGAGGTCTACGGCATGTGCACCGACAGCGAATTCGACCCGGAAAACTCGCAACTCATCTACGGTCCGATCAACAAGCCGCGCTGGATCTACGCCTGTGCCAAGCAGCTGATGGATCGTGTTATCGCCGGTTACGGCCAGCAGGAAGGCCTGCGTTACACCCTGTTCCGTCCGTTCAACTGGATCGGCCCGGGTCTGGATAGTATCTATACACCGAAGGAAGGTTCCTCGCGCGTGGTCTCGCAGTTCCTCGGCCACATCGTGCGGGGCGAACCCATCAGCCTGGTCGATGGCGGCACGCAGAAGCGCGCTTTCACCTACATTGATGACGGGATCGATGCCCTAGTGCGCATCATCGCCAACAAGGACGATATCGCCAACGGCAAGATCTACAACATCGGCAATCCAGTCAACAACTACTCGGTGCGCGAACTGGCCACCATGATGCTGGACACCGCCGCCACCATGCCGGAATACGCCTCGACCGCCAAAGAGGTCAAGCTGGTCGAGACAACCTCAGGCGCCTACTACGGCAAGGGTTATCAGGACGTCCAGAACCGCGTTCCGAAGATCACCAACACCATGGATGATCTGGGCTGGAAACCGACCGTCAGCATGAAAGATGCGCTGACCAAGATTTTCGAAGCCTACCGCGGCGACGTCGCTCTGGCCCGCCAGCTGGTCGACTAAGCACCGATTCGCGGCGCCCAACGGCCAACTAACGGGTCGCCCCCTCGTCTATGGCTCGTATTACCCTCAAGGTTGATGTCGACACATTGCGCGGCACCCGCGAAGGCGTGCCCGCACTGCAACGCCTGCTCGACCGGCACGGCGTGCGCGCCACCTTTCTGTTCAGCCTCGGACCGGACAACACCGGCCGGGCACTGCGCCGCGTCTTCCGACCGGGCTTCCTGAAGAAAGTCTCCCGCACCTCGGTCGTCGAACATTACGGGCTCAAGACCCTCTCTTACGGGGTACTCCTACCCGGGCCCGATATCGGCAAAAAGGCCGCCGCTGAAATGCGTGCCGTTGCCACCGGTGGGCATGAGTGCGGCATCCACACCTGGGACCACGTCGAGTGGCATGATCAGGTGCGCCATCGTGACGCCACCTGGACCCTGCAACGCATGCAGCATAGCTACGACCGCTTCGGCGAGATCTTCGGCCACGCCCCGATCACCCATGGTGCCGCCGGCTGGCAGATGAACGAAACCGCTATTCGCCAGCTCGATACTTGGGGCATGCAGTACGCCTCCGACGGTCGCGGCAGCGCCCCCTACTTCATCAGCCTGAATGGGTTGCCCTGCCGGCACATGCAGTTGCCCACGACCCTGCCGACCCTGGATGAGGTGCTGGGCGTCGATGGCCTCAACGAAGCCAATGTTCACGAGCACCTGCTCAGCCTGACCGACCCGAACCGCCATGGGCCGCGGGATCATGTCTTTACCCTGCACGCCGAGCTCGAAGGCCAGAAACTGGCCCCGATCTTTGATCGCCTGCTCACCGGCTGGCGCGCGCAGGGCCACACCCTGGGCACCATGGGCGATTACCACGCCACGCTCACCCACCAGATGCTGCCCATCCACCCCTTTGCCTGGGGCGAGGTTTCCGGCCGATCCGGCGAACTGGTCGTCGACATACCGGAAACCCCAACGCCCTGAGTTTTCCTCTTTCACTGAATCCGCGGAGCATCCTCATGACCGTCACACTCGACAAGAAGGTTCCCGACTTCAGCGCACCGGCCACCGGTGGCGATTTCAAGCTGTCGGCACTGGCCGGCAAAACGGTCGTGCTTTATTTTTACCCCAAGGACAACACGCCGGGCTGCACCACCGAAGCCCAGCAGTTCAGTGCATTGAACCCGGATTTCACCCAGGCCAACGCCGTCATCGTCGGTGTCTCGCGCGACAGCCTCAAGTCCCACGACAATTTCATTGCCAAGCAGGCCATCCCCTACAGCCTCATCTCGGACCCGGATGAAACGGTCTGCGAGTTATTCGGTGTCATGAAGCTGAAAAACATGTATGGCAAACAGGTACGGGGCATTGAGCGCAGCACCTTTGTGATCGATGCGAAAGGCAAACTGGTGCACGAATGGCGTGGCGTCAAAGTGCCCGGCCATGCTGCTGAAGTGCTGGCTTTTGTGCAGTCTCTGGGCTAATCTGACCCTGCAAGCTCAGTCGGCTCAGCCCGACGGAGTTTTACCCGCGGTACCCCCTTCAACGAACCTGCGAGATCTCGATGGCCACGCGTAAACCTGCACCCCGCGCATCTGCATCAAAAACGCCCGCTGACACCAAGCTGTTCGTACTGGATACCAATGTGCTGATGCACGACCCGACCAGCCTGTTCCGCTTTGAAGAGCACGATGTCTACGTGCCGATGATGACGCTGGAAGAGCTGGATAACAACAAGAAGGGCATGTCGGAAATCGCCCGCAATGCCCGTCAGGTCACCCGCACCCTCGATGACCTAGTCTCGCACGCCGGCGGCCAGATTGACCATGGCATCCCCCTGACCGAACCCTCCAAGGGCCTGGCCACCGGGCGCCTCTATCTGCAGACCGAGGCCATCAACACCCCGTTGCCGCCCTCGCTGCCATCGTCGAAGTACGACAACCAGATTCTGGGCGTCATTCTCTTCCTGCAGCTCAAATACCCCGGCCGTTCGGTCATTCTGGTGTCGAAAGACATCAACATGCGCATCAAGGCACGTGCCCTGGGGCTGCAGGCCGAGGACTACTTCAACGACAAGGTGCTGGAAGATACCGACCTGCTTTATGCCGGATCGCGTGAACTACCCGCCAACTTCTGGGAGACCCACGGCACCGGCATGGAGTCGTGGAAGAAAGATTCGCGCACCGGCTACCGCCTCACTGGACCGCTGTGCCGTGATTTTCTGCTCAACGAGTTCATGTATGACCAGAATGACCCGCCCTTCGAAGCCATCGTGCGCGAAGTCAGCGGCAAGACGGCTGTACTCGAAACGCTGGTGGATTACACGCACCCCAAGAATGCCGTATGGGGCATCACTGCCCGCAACCGCGAGCAGAATTTTGCGTTAAATCTGCTCATGGATCCGGAAATCGACTTCGTCTCGCTGCTCGGCCAGGCCGGCACCGGTAAAACCCTGCTCACTCTGGCCGCGGCCCTGACCCAGGTGCTGGATCAGAAGCGCTATTCCGAAATCATCATGACCCGCGTCACCGTGCCGGTGGGTGAAGACATCGGCTTCCTGCCCGGCACCGAAGAAGAAAAGATGACCCCCTGGATGGGCGCCCTCGAGGATAACCTTGATGTGCTCAACAAGAACGAAGATGACAGCGGCCCCTACGGCGGTGAATGGGGCCGTGCTGCCACGCGTGATCTCATCCGCTCGCGCATCAAGGTCAAGAGCCTGAACTTCATGCGCGGCCGCACCTTCATCCAGAAGTTCCTTATCATCGACGAGGCGCAGAACCTCACGCCCAAGCAGATGAAGACTCTCATTACCCGTGCCGGCCCGGGCACCAAGGTCGTGTGTCTGGGCAATATCGCCCAGATTGACACTCCCTACCTGACCGAGGGCAGCTCTGGCCTCACCTATGTCGTCGACCGCATGAAAGGCTGGCCGCATGCCGGCCATATCACCCTGCAACGCGGTGAGCGGTCGCGTCTGGCCGACTTTGCCTCTGAGGTGCTGTAACCCGCATGAAACGTCGTACCTTCCTGCTGGGGGGGCTACTGGCCACCGGTTCTGCCTTGGCCGCCCCCCAGAAGAAAAAATCCACTGGCAGTGGGCTCAAGAAATCCAGCCGGAGCGGATTGCGCGCACCCAGCGGCCCCGCCCCCATCAAGGTACCCGCCAAACTCGCGCCCGAACTGGCCATGAGCGGCGGCGTCTGGCGCCCCTACGAACTCACCATCGATGTCTTGTCCACCAGCCATGATGGCGATGCCACGCTCTGGATCCCCATCCCCATGGACACCCCCTGGCAACAGGTCACCTCAGTGAAATGGACGGGTGGCAACGGCGCCGGCATCCGATTTGACCCGGCCAGCCAGCTACATGTGTATGTCGCCGATGGCAGCTCGACCACGCCCAGCGTCACACTAAGCCTACGGGTTGAAACCCGCACCCGCCAGTTCGACATCACCAAGCGCGGCACCTTCTTCCACGAATCCGAAGAAGAGCTCGATCGTAACGTGCGAGAAACCGCCTATCAGGGCACCAGCGATGCCCTACACCGGCTGGCCACCGAGATCACCGGCCGCATCATCGAACCGCTCCCCCGCGCCCGCGCCATTTACGACTGGCTGCTTGATAAGGCACTGGGTGGTCAGTGCACCGCTTATGAAGTCGCCAACCCGCCGCGCACGCTGTGCCCCAACCCCCGCGGCGAAGACGTGGCCATTGCCTTTGTCAATTTATGCCGCGCCCTCAATATCCCTGCCCGCGCTGTCTGGGGGCAGATCATCGGTGAATCGCGGCTCAACCCTCAACTAGGCGCTACCGGCAATGTCACCAAAGACCAGCGGATTCGCGCCGAATTCCACACGCCAGGCTATGGCTGGATCCCCGTGGACCCGGGTGATGTGGTACGACTCCAGCAGCTTGAATCCCTTACCGCCACCGACCCGCGCCTCATCAGCCTGCGCAAGAAACTATTCGGCTACTGGGAGATGAACTGGGTGGGTTACAACTATGGCCCCGGCTTTAGCCTGCCCGGCGGCCCCGACACTGGCCTACCGGGTCTGGCCACACCTCTCGCCACCATCGGCGACCTTCGTTCTGGTCAGGTCTCGGACGCGACCGTGCGCTATCGAGTTGATAGCAAGAGCCTGAGCTAACTCCCCCCTGAGCCCTTGAGCAATCCTCTCATGACATCCCCCTCTTCCCAGACTCAATCCCAAAGCCAAACCGCGCCCCATAACGAATGCGGCACGTGCACCACTTGCTGCCGCGTCATGAAGGTGAAAGAACTGGACAAGGGCGCCAATCAGGCTTGCGTGCATTGTGTGGAAGGCTCAGGCTGTACCATTTATGCAGAGCGCCCCGAATCCTGCCGCGTGTACGAATGCCTGTGGCTGCGCTCCCAAAAGTTTGAAAAGCCCTTTGGCCCGCAACTTCGGCCGGATCGTTGCCATGTGGTGATCGGCACCATGAATAACGGCAACGAGGCGATACTCTATGTCGACCCTGCCCACCGGAACGCCTGGAAAGAACCGGGATTCAGCGAAGCACTCGGTTTGTTCTGCACGCGTGGCATACCCGTCCATGTGAGCTGTAATGATGTCGTCGAACGGGTTTACTAGGCTAGTCGCGTCGATTGTTGCAACGCAAAACAACTTGTAAGGAATCGTAGGATTTGATTAAAAGCTTGGCTTAGATTACGGCGTCAAAAACCCAACAAGGAGAGACGCCATGTCCGTCAAAACAACTGCCGCCAGTATCGCCACGCTTCTAATTCTCGCCGGTTGCGCCACTCCGACCGAACTGCGGGGCCGCCAGGTCACCTTTGCCGCATCGAGCACAACCCAGAATGCCCAACAGACCCTGGCCTGTGTTGCCAAGGGATGGGAGCAAGCTACCAAGCAGCCCGTGAGCGTCTCGCAATTCGAGAAGGGCTTTACTGCGGTCGCCCAATCCAAAACACTCTTTGGCACCAATACGGATTTTGTGATCGATTCAGGTAACGCCCGCACGGGTGGTGCCGTATTCCAGCTCTGGTCGACGATGAGCAAGGATTCAACGGATCAGTTGATCGCCATCATCCAGCCGTGCCTATAAATTAGGGAGCCAATGATGAAAACGAACTTCAAGCGAGCTGTTCTAGTTGCGATGATGGGTGTGGCTTCGTCGATGGCGATGGCGGAACCCTCAGTACCCCCCTTCTATCAAGCGGTGATGCAGATGAAGCCCGAGGGGAAACTTGGGCAGATTATCAAGAAGGAACCCGTAAAGACATCGATTCCGGGGGCTCAAGCATGGCGAATCGCTTACATCTCTTCGGACCTGAATGACAAAAAGACGATTTCGACCGGACTGATTGTGGCGCCTACGGGGCAAGCACCGGCCGGGGGCCGGCCCATCATCTCGTGGTCACATGGTACAACCGGTAACGCACAGAACTGTGGCCCCTCGCAGGTAGAAAACCCGGCACAAACACTGAATCAGTACTTCCTAGTCAACGGCAACTCCTGGACTGACTATGGCCTGCCGAGTCTGGAGCAATTTATTAAAGAGGGCTATGTCGTCGTTGGTACAGACTATCAGGGCCTGGGAGGTGGTGGACGTCACCAGTATGCGGTGGCCAAGACCAATGGCCGTGATGCAATCAATGCCGCTCGTGCAGCAGGTTCACTGAAAGCAACCGGCGCCGGCAAGACCACCATGATGGTCGGCTGGTCGCAAGGCGCCGGGTCGGCGATGGGCGCATCACAAGCCGATTACATCGCTCAGAAGGGCACGGCTTACGATGGACTAGACGTCGTCGGTTTTGTTGCGATGGCCATCCCTGATTTTGCGATGTATGCACCTGCCAAGCTCGACGAAGCAGGCGCAACAAAGCTGGTCACGGACTTCGCGACAAGCTGGTCGGCCGACAGCTTTGCATTTGCCCATATGTCGATGAATCTCTGGGGCACACAGGCAGCCTTTCCAGACAAACTGAAGCTGAACGACATATTTACCGACGAGGGTGCAAAGGTGCTTGACGAAATCTATTCGAACAAGTGCGTTCACGTCGCCACTGACACAATCAATTTCAATTACGGCACCACCTACAAAACACTCATGCGTCCGCAGCCAAAGAACGCGGTTGCTTGGGCTGAAGCCATCATTGCGGGGACTTTAGATAGTCATGTGAAGCCAATCGCACCAGTGCTGATTCTATACGGCAAAAAAGACACGACTTTGCCGCCAAGCATGGGTGAATTCTACCGAAACAAGATGTGTGCGATTGGTGGCAATGTCGCCCGTGTGCAGCTTCCGGGCGACCAGAATCACTTCACCACCCCACCCGTTTCGCCGCCGTTCTATTTGCCCTGGATCAAGGATCGGATCAATGGCAAGCCAGCCAACAATGGCTGTGCCGCTGAGAATGTCCTGTAATCCTAGCCATGATGACAGTCAGTCTTAATAGACTTTCAGTAACGGTGCGGGCTAATGTCGCACCTTATCTCGCACTGTTACTGATCGCTTCAAACCAGGCCGGAGCTCAGACTAATGAGCCGCTCAACCCGAACAACCTGCCTGAGATGACGGCCAATACCAAAATTGATAAGACGAATACCCGGATCGAAGCTGAGGAAGTCGCCAAGAAGCTGGCCAACCCCGTGGCCAACATGATTTCGGTGCCGTTTCAGTACGACTATTACCACGGGATCGGTGAAAACAAGCAGGGAACCGCTCAGACTCTAATCCTGCAACCGGTTATGCCGTTTGATCTAAAAGGCGGCAATAACCTGATCGTTCGCCCAGTAACGACGACGGTATGGGAAAACAATGTTAACGGCTTTTCCGGGTACGGCTTAGACAACATCACCCTAGAAACTTTTTACACACCGAATACTAATAGCTCGCTGATTTATGGCGTCGGCCCAATTGTTGTTACACCCTCGGGTAGTAGCGGGCGCTTTGGCTCGCAACAAACAGGCGCCGGGATTACCGGCGTATTGCTGGATCGCAAAGGGCCGTGGACGTACGGGGGTCTTATTTATCAGACCTGGAGTGTCGGTGGCAATGGCGCTAGCGGAACGCAGAATAACTTCTACTACCAGCCATTTCTCGCGTATGTCACACCAACGGCATGGACTTTGACCGTTGTCTCACAATCGACTTACAACTATGACGTTCACAAGGCAGTCAATCCTTACTTTCTGACCCTGGGCAAACTGGTCGTGCATGATGGGGTTCCCGTAAACTACACAATAGGTATGAGCTATATGGGCACTACGCTTCCCGGCGGCCCATCAGGGTTTGGTGGTCGTGCCCAGATCACTTTTGCCTTTCCTAAATGATCAGATTTCATAAGCGCGCTGTTATTGGCATCACGGCGCTGGGAGCACTGGGGGGAGTTAACGCTAGCGACGCCAACCCGATACCCAGTCTTTCGGATAATCTGCGCTATGCCATCACGCCTTATCTCTGGGCACCAGGTATCTCAGGGAACATTGATTACAACAATGGCCAGAGCGCACATACGAACATTAGTACCGACAAGGTCTTAAACAATCTGTCGATTGGCGCCATGGGTGACGCCGAGGTTCATTATGGCCGATGGGGTCTCTTGGGGAATGCCATCTATGCCAAATTGAGCAACCACGGGTCCAAGACCTCCAACCTGCAAGAAGGAATTACCGCAACTGTAGATTCCACAACGGATGCCTGGTTGGGGGTATATACCGTGGCCGGTACCTATACCGCCTACGTAAGCCAATCACTCTATTTGGACACCCTAGTTGGCGCTCGCTTTCTCAACTTTAATAGCAAGATCCAACTTGACGCCTCCCTTTCGATTCCCGGATATACCGCCGATAAGACCTTCTATTCGTCCGTACGCGCCACTGATGCCATTGGGGGATTTAAAGGTCGGGTACGACTGGGTGAATCTAGCTGGTTCGTCCCGTTTTATTTGGACGCCGGAGGCGGAAGTAGTACAGCGAAATTCACCTCCCAGCAAGCTCTAGGAATTGGCTATGCCTACAAGCATATCGATCTCGCGCTTTACTATAACAACCTGTATTACAGTCTGAGCAACAGCAAGGTCTCTTCGTACATCAATATGACAGGTCCCGCACTGGCCATGACCTTCAAGTTCTAAGCATCACCTAATTTATATAGGAGCGACCTATGAAACATACCAAAAAGCTGATTACCCTAGCGGTGGTTACTCTCGCTTCGTTCAACGCACTCAGCGGAACTGGTTCAGATGCCGACACCGTCTTCTATGGCGGCACGATCGTTACGGTAAGCGACAAACAACCTGAAGTCACTGGCCTCGCCATCAGGGATGGCAGCATCATGGCCGTGGGCGATCAGGCGGGTATCTTGCAGGAATACGTGGGGGCCAACACCCGTCTCGTCAATCTTAATGGCCGCACCGTGATGCCCGGCTTTGTGGAGCCCCATCTGCATATCTCTGCCACCGCTTTATCCGATTATGTGATGCTGAACCTCTCGAGTTTCGAGCTGCCGTACGATTCCATCGATACAATCATCAGCAAGTTGCGCGGACATATCGCCAAACTGCCTGCAGGCGAATGGGTAATCGGGTTTGGCGTTGATCCTGCACGCACCCAGCCCTTTATGGCGGAGCTAACTGCCGACGAGCTCGATAAGGCATCCACTACGAATCCGATCTTTGTTTTCAACCAGTCTGGGCACATTGCCTACGTTAACCACAAGGCCATGGAAGTTGCCGGCATCAAGGAAGACACACCTAATCCGGGCAACGGAGGTGTTTATGTACGCGATGCACAAGGCAAACTGACCGGTGTTTTAAATGAGTTTCCGGCATTTGCCGCATTTGCCAGGCAGATGAAACCAACATCCAGTGAAGCCATTGTCGACGCTTACATGAAGACGGTTAAAAGCATGGCCGCCACCGGCATCACCACCTCATCTGAAATGGGTCTGGGCGCCTTTATGCCTGTTGAGGTAGAACATGCCATGGTTCAGAAACTGAGTCATCAGGCAGATTTTCCGATTCGTGTGCGTGGTTACTACTGGGGTATCTCGCTGAACGACAAGGTCGCCATGGTCAAGCCTAATGAGGGCGATGACAAGTTCCGGATGATTGGCGTCAAGTATATCGCTGATGGATCAACCCAGGGCTTAACCGCGGCGCTAAGCCAACCCTACAATTACCCTAAAGGCACCGCCAATCGAGGCGCGCTAGATTGGGAGGACGAAAAACTCTACAGCACGGCCAAGCCCTATTTTGATCAGGGTTGGCAGATATCCGTTCACTCCAACGGTGATCGCGCCATTGGTCAGGCCTTGGATGTCTATGCGCTTTTGCAAAAAGATCAGCCCAAATCTGCTGATCGGCGGCTACGGATCGAGCATTTCACCACAGCCACCGAAAAAGAAATTGACCAGACACAAAAGCTTCGTGTTGTCCCCAGCATGACCATTGGTCACGTTGGCTTCTGGGGCGAGATCTTCCACAATCACCTCCTAGGCCCCGAAAGGGCGGATAGGATCGATCCCGGCGCCTCTTTAGCCAAACGGGGCATCCGATTTTCGTACCATAGCGATTCCCCCGTATCACCCTTTGGTCCCCTGCAATATATTTCAACCGGTGCCACACGACTCTGGCAGACACCGCCGCGACAGGTTCTTGGTCCGAAGCAACGCGTTGCCGTTGATCAGGCGATTAAGGCCGTCACACTCGATGCCGCCTACGCCATGTTCATGGAACACAAGGCGGGTAGTCTCGAACCCGGCAAGTGGGCTGACCTGATCATTCTCGATCAAAACCCACGCAACACGAATCCGTCAAAGATACCGGATATCAAAGTACTGGAAACCTGGGTCAACGGAAAACCGGTTTTTGTTGCCAATGAGCTCCCATAACCTGCCTTAACGCTTATGGACGCAAGATTGGCAAAACTATTCGCGCACTTGATCGTTGCCAATGGCCTACTCAACACCACAACCGACGCCTATGCTGACGACAACAGCATGACGTCGGTTGCCAAAGTGGCACAGAACATGCAGGTTAAAGTTCGTCCGCAGGTTCTGGTGCCATTAAGCTATAACTACAACAGGAACATGGGGAACGCCAACAATATCAATCAGGATGAATTCCAGTTTCAACCCTTTATACCTGTCAGCTTCGGTTCAGACTTCAATTTCATATTGAACCCCATGTTTACAGGGAACCTGAACACCCAGAACGAGCGAACCAACAATCAGGCCCAGCCATTTCAGCTGGCGACCTATCTGACCTTCAAAGGGGAGAAGGTGCATTATGGTATCGGTCCTTACTACCAAAGCCCCGCACTAAACGCACAGGGCACGCCAAAACAAAGTGGTGCCGGCCTCTCATATGGAGCATATTACCGACCAGCCCACTGGGTGATTGGGGGCACCGGTTACAACGCCTGGGGCATTGGCAACAATACGTCTTCCGGTACGGCGAATATCTTCTCTGCAACGCCGCTGATCTCCTACACCACGGACAATGCATGGACCTACAACCTGACCAACTCAATCAAATACAACTGGAATCAACGCCGCGCCAGCAACCAGGCAACACTCAGCGCTGGCAAAACCACGCTGATATTTAATGTACCTATTGAGTTCCAGTTTGGTCCCACCTACATGCTCACCAGCACTCCGGCTAGCGCCAAGGGCGGTGGACTTTTTTTCAAGATCTCAGGCTCATTCGACAGTAAAATCAAATAACAAAACTAGGCGCATGACTTAGTCGTATTTGATGCTTTTAACCCCAAAAGACAAGCAAGACTTTACTTCGTATAAGAGCAACGCCAACGATATCGCGAGAGATAACAGAGTCGCACCAAACAACCAACCAACCACCTCCCCGACTACCGCGGAATCATAAAACAAATTGCCTGCGTAAATGATGGCAATGATGGCGGTCACAGTGAATACTGAAAAGCCGCACGCATAGAGCGAAAGACTGAGCAACTTGAATCGTCTCATTTGGATCGAAAATTCATTGCGGTAGTAATCCTCCTTATTCTGGGTGGAATTCTTGAGCACTTCCACTAACTGATGCACCCGGCCCGCAAGGGTCATGATCCGAGCATTAATGAGATTCATGATGGCACCAAGACCGGTTAGAACCAGTGCAGGCGTGAGTGCCAACTGAAGGACATGTGCAACGTCGTTGGTGTTCATGAGGTTTTGATTCCTAGTTGATAGCAATTCGGCTTAATAGTTGGTATCCATCGCCACGAATGGCCTTGATTGTCTTACCCTCAAGGCCGGCTTCGGCCAGCTTTTTACGTAATCGAACAATACGCACTTCCAGTGTCGACTTGGAAGTGGCATTGACGTCCTCCCCACAAAGCTCGAGCAACCGGTAATAGGGCAAGTGCCCATCTGATGACTCCGCTAGCGCTTTGATAATGACCGTTTCTTGGCGATTCAATTCGATGCTGGCACTCCCCACCAGAAGCATCTCGCGTAATTTAAGAATCACGTCTGGCTGATGGCCCTGGAGCTTCTGTAGGCGCCGGCAGACACTACCGATCGCCGCAAGGAGTTCAACGCTCGCCACTGGCTTGGTCAGATAGATATCTGCACCGGCCTCGTAGCCGACAATCTTGTCATCAGTACCCACACGAGCCGTTAACATGATGATGTATATATCAGGAGTAGCGTGCTTATAACGACGAGCGATATCCAGCCCGTTTTCCCCGGGTAGGTTGATATCCAGAATCAGCACATCAAATGCAGTATTGGATGCCAGATCATCCAGATCATCCGCACAACTGGCACTCTGAACGACATAGCCCGCCTTGGAGATATCGCGAAATAGCAAGTCTCTCAGGTCATCGTTGTCTTCTACCAGAGCAATTTTTAGGCCGGTATCCATATGCTGAAGATCACCTCGTCATTTTCGTTGGTATAGCTCACCTCACCACCCATTACCCCAACCAGTTCATGAACCAGGAACAACCCCAGACCCGAACCGGTCACCTTGGTAGCCTGAGTATTTCTGTAATATTTCTTGAACACCTGATCCGGATCCGGAACCCCCAGGACGCCTACTTTGTTACGAACATCGAACACGATACGACGACCCATTTCCTCAGAATGCATCAGCATATTCAGTTGTACCGCCTGTGCAGGATCACTGTATTTCAGTGCATTCTCAATCAGGTTATTCAGCACTAATCTTAGGATTTCTCTGTCGGCACTCAACACCAGTGAATCTGGAATGTCAGTCTGAACACGGCTCGCCCCCTGGATATCTTGCAACAAGGCCGACACAAAATCCTTAGCTGAAAAACTTGTCGGATTCAGCTGAATCGCTTTGGCATCAAGCTTACCCAGTTGCAGGCAGCGGTTAACAATAAAGTTGATATTACTCACTGCGCGGTTAGCATGCCCCTCCAAGTCAGATCCGGCTACTTTTTGATCCATGACCAATTTCAACACAGATAGCGGTGTCTTAATCTCGTGTGACAGCATGGCCATCAGCATGCCCTGCTCTTCCCTACGCTGACGCTCCTGGGATGCTTCTGCCTGCAGCGTCGAGGTTCTCGCCACCTCGTGCTTGAGCAACCAGCGTGCACGATAGCTCAACAAAATAAAAAACACGATTGAGCTCATCATGTTGTAGACAAAAAGCGAATGCAGGGCGACAGTGCCTGTTGAAATGATCCCGAGCAAGGGCAGCAAAGCAATGAGCCAGACAATAAAGTTAATGCAGTAGAAAAACCGCAGCACTTTCAGCTGCACCGCGTTCGAACTTTCTAATGCTTCTGACGGATCCGTACCTCTAAGAGAGCACAGCGCAAAGCCCGCCATCATAACCAGCACGAATTTCACATTCCAAGTCAGTGCTAACACCTCGGCACCACTCATAAACGTAGCATTTATCCCCAACGACCAGACCATTAATGCAAAAAACCCGTAACGAAAACTCTTCTTGAGCCCGTATTCCTGAAACAGCAGGAAGTTGGCCGTTAACGCGACCAGAGGGTAAAAAACAACGACCATATTTGATATGGCATTAATCAGCTCAGCGCTGACGTAAAGATCGAGATAGGTTCTGGCAAATCCCACCTTGATAAAGGTATGCGTAAACGCCAAGAATTGCTGCACTGTAAAGACACCAATCACACGTTCCCGGTTCATGAGCCAGGTAATGAGCAGCCATATCGCCAGAATCAGGGTTAGCATCACATAACCCATGTAGATGAAATTATCGGTCCGCTCAGAACGTTCAAAGGCGGACATCGACATCGCCTCAACATAAAACAGATAGCTGCTCACCGATTTAATACGAAGGTACACATCGCGATTGCTGGCACTGGGCGACAATACAAAGTTGAAGCTATTGGCTTCAATGTCGTCGTTAACCATTGGGTAGATGCTACCGGTGACCCGCGGTTTACCCGATGCGGTCGGGTCGTAAAACTGAATCTCGTTGGTATAGGAGGGACGGATTTTTAAAACGAGATTTTGCGGATCTGCACGGACACTTAATTTGATCCAGTACGCACCCTGACTAAACCCTCCAGTCAACAAACCCTGATAAGGTGTAAACGCCAACGTCTGCACTTCGGCGAATGTCAACGCATTCGTTTTGTCCGAGTAATAAGACTGGCTTAAGATATAGTCATCATTCCCCTGCGCATAAGCGACTCGTTGGCAAAATACCAACAAAACCATGGCAATGAGCAAAAGGAGCCAGCGTTGCATGGGCGAAGTCTATCAATCACATTCGAAAATTGCAGCATTTTGTAGGGAACGGTAGGGATAGATGTTCAATAATTTAGCCTTTATAAAATGATGTCATTTGTGCCAAACCAAAACGGTTAAAATTACACCCACCCTATCCATCAATATTGATTATGCGCATACACCATCTCCTCACCGTAGCAACTCTCATAGTCCTGTTAGCAGGCACCGGCTGCCAAACCACGCAGAGCGATGGCAAACCGCTCACGAACAGTCAGGTCATCGAAAAGCGCGAGGCAATTCTTAAGATGTCACGTACGGGCCTAGACAACTTGCTGAGGCAGAATCCAAAAGCGGCCGAGGAGATCCGTACAAGCGCTGGGTATGCCGTTTTTAATGCCAGCAACGTGAACATCGTGCTCGTGGTGCTCTCCAATGGTGATGGCGCCTTGTTCCAACCTGGCCAGAAGCCGTTCTTCATGCAAGAACGTAAAGCAGGCGAAGGCCTGGGCGCCGGTTACCAGAAGCAGTATCAGGTCCTCATCTTCAAGAACCAGGATGCGATCAAACAGTTCACCGCGGCCAAGGGCGTGGGTGGCGACATCAACGCCAACCTATCTGCCGGTTCGGGGGGTGAGCAGAAGTCGATTAACCCGAACGTAATCACCTATCTGGTCGGCGAATCGGGTTATGACCTACAGGCCAACTGGGGAGGCTCGATTTATACCCCGAACGATACGCTGAACAACCCGGATATTCGTGGCGGTTACTAATACTCAACTATCTCATCCAGAGCATAACTGAGGGTTGAGTACTTTGAGGGCTTTGGTGACTCGACTAGGATTACTCTTAATCCCTTCGGCAATGTCTCTTGCCATGCAGGGAACGCGATTGAGAGCGTGTTCGAAGTCTTCGAGGATAAAAGCCATGTTGTCTTTCAAAAGCCCTGCATCAAAAGATCAATCGCAGAAACGATCTCGTACCTGTGTGCTTCTAAAGACCCCACAACCTCTTTCAGAATAGATACGGGTACTGCCGCCATGAATTGCGTGACCATGACATAGGTTGCTTCATTGATCTGGAACACCGGATTCAACGTACCCGCTGGTTTAGGTGCCTCACTCACCGGCAGTAGCGGAACCACCATACGTGTATTCAAATGATTGAGCAGATCGGCTTGCACAACGAGCAGGTAGCCACTATCCGGATTCCGATACACGGCAAACTGCATTGTCAGAATCCTCTGTACTTAGCCAACGGCAACCCATGTTCAGCAACATAAGCATTTGAGCTCTCTAACGCAGAAACATTTTCTTGCAACCACAAC
>WBZR01000476.1_pt1 | contig 64632 bp, 60 predicted proteins | sample 5204231 | NCBI WGS metagenome assembly WBZR01 (sample SAMN12412403, study PRJNA552823) | activated sludge metagenome | isolation source: activated sludge from anammox sidestream of wastewater treatment plant... | place: USA: Virginia | collected 2017-08 | reverse complement strand
GTCGTTTAGGGCGACCCGACCGGGATCGGCCAAGTCACCTTCGTAAGGCTGTTGTCGGTCTGGGTGAACGACCAAGTCCGCCCCGCAGGGCCCGTGACGCCGGTCAGCCTGCCGCCGATATAGTTTGCTAAATGCACTCCAGTTCCTGCACATTAACGACGAACTCATCAAAGCTGTAACCGCAGGATGCAAGTGGCAAAACCATCAGGTTATGGAACAAGGGGCCAACAAGCCGCCCGTACACGAGAATCTCTTCGAATGTGGGAGGAATCCTGCCAAATGTGAGCGTGGTGGAGACGGTTCCTAGGCCCAGACATCGCGAAGCCAGCCGCGACGCGACCTCTTGCAACCCTAAATAGTGGGGCTCCTTTGTCGCGCTGATTAGACGAACGAAGGCAAAAAGTGCACCATCTCGCATATCGCCGCCGAATCCGAGTTCGCAATCACCGGGACTTCGCGCTATCGCGCTAAAGCCTGAACCGGAGCTTTGCGCATTCACCACCGATGACAGTTCCCCGAAGTAGCACGCGGTCGCTTTGACGAGCGTGCCGGCCAGCTGCGGTGTGTTTAGGGCCATTCGAAGAACCAGATAACGGTCCGCTCCGCTCGGTAGAACGGGCTTCGTCCCTGCTTACGGTCCAGATCGAGTCCCAAGTCGACAAAATCATGGCCCCGCAGGCAGTGCTTAAGTACCCATCGGACGTTCTTGGCCATAACTGATCTGAAGCCCGTCCAAGGTACGTTGAACTGATCGAGATGCGGTAATCGCGCAAGCACAGGCGGAAAGCGCTCAACGGTTTCTCCGATGATAGCCATCGCTCCAGCAGCCGCATCGTCGAACTTGCTAAGCCTTGCCACCTTTGGCAGTGCGGCCTTGCCTCCCAAGGCGCTCCACCAAGCATCACCCGCAAACTCTCCGCCAGAGAACCATCCGCTATCGTAGTCCACTTGGTCGTCTACACCGAGCGCAATTCTCAAGAGCTTTGTTGTAAGGAGATTCTTTGGTTGCGGCATAAATGGTATGCCAGGCGGGCCTTCGGAAATGCGATCTCCCATACCAGCGAAGAAATCGCCAAAGTCGCTTCCGAACGTGGTCTTCAGGCCGCTCGGGTCAGTGAAGACAAGTGGACTGTTGTCGCAATATGCGTACCTGTTGCTGCCATCGCCGATTGGGTCGCGCGTAAGGAAGCGGCCGAGGCTTGCGTCGTAGTAGCGGTGGCCTAGGAGATTGAGGGTACTTCCCTCTTCCTGATATCCGAACGCGCCTGCGTAGCCGAAGGCGCCTTGCCAGGTGCCGGAGCTTGATTGCGTAGCGCCGAAGGCGTCGTAGGTTCGGGTTGCCAGCACGGCGGGCGTGGCGCCCGCGTCGGTCTGCGCGCCCATGCTCTTCAGCCCGCTATGGCTGAACGTAGTCGTCCCGGAGCGCACTTCGCTCACGCCCGGAGTGTACTTCGCATTGCCGTCGTCCAGCACGGAGGCGGTCACCCCGGCCCCTGCGCGGAGGAAGGTGCGCGTCCCCCCTTTCGCCTTCGTTCCGAAGGCGGAATAGGTGTACGGCTCGTTCCCCGTGTTCGCAGTCAAAGACGCCAGCTGCGAGGCGGCATGCCGAACGACCGCCCGCGAGTTCAGCGAGTCGCTGGTCATCCTCCCCGTAAGTTGCTTTGCGCTTAGTTCCCTAGAAGCCAAGAGATTTCCTTCGTCATAATAGCTTTCTCTATTGAAGGCTCCCAGTCTTTCACTCTGGAAGCCAGGTCTTTGATTCGGCTCCTCAATTCTGGATCGTCTTCCGCGAAAAACTTCAAATTGCTGAGCTTCCCCATTGATATGCAGACTCCGTCCCTGTTGCCCGCTTCGTAGTCTGGGATCAAGCTCAGGGCAAAGGCTCGTGGGTTGCGCTCCATGACCTGAACAACGTCGTACACGTGGCCCTCGCCTTCAGCTCCATCCGTCCGTAATGTGACAAATTCTCTGACCAGCGCTGGCTCCTCATGCTCCTTCGCAACCTTGAAGAGCGTCGCGTACGCAACCTGGCAAGCCGCCAGTCCCTTGCCATCTCTTCGGGCTGAAAGGACGTCCCACCACGGACCAAGACGCATGGCTTCGCTGTACCACAGATCACTCTTGACTTTTCGTGCCGTCGGCGGCGAAAACTCGACGAAGAAGGCGCACGCAATTGCTTGTTCCCGCGCAGGGATCGTCGGATCCCCAGCAAGCTCACGAATCTCGTCCAGGTGGCCCGACAGCTCCTGGACGCCTGCAGGGCTCCAGCCCCACAGAACATGCTCTCCACCGCCTTCGCCTGGCTCTTGAGCCAGCATGGCACGGAGCTTCTCGCGAGCACCGAGCGATGCTGAACCTCGACTCGTCGGCCCAGAGCATCCACACGCGACGATCAGGAACACGAGCCAGTCTTTGCGGAGCGCCATTAGTTCACGCGAGCGTCAAAGACGCTAAGTCGGTGCCTGTTCCCGTTGTTCTTGTTCAAATCGAAGACAAAGTGAAACCATCCTGCATCGTCCTCGCGAATCCTGATGCACCCCTCGGTAGGGGCACGCCAGTTGTCACCTCTTCCTCCATGGACCCACGTTCCTCGGCGAAAGGCGTCGGAGCCGTCCATGAGCATTAGGCAATGCTTGCCTAAACCCGGCACGGGACTACGCCAGCCGCTCCGCGTCTTGGAAGGCCGTGTTCGATCATACACGCCGTCAATCTCCAAGTCACGTTCAACCGGGAACGGTGCGTTTGTTCCGAGCTTTCTGCGGTCTCCACCGGGGTTTCGAGTATTGTTGCTCGCGTCGGTCTCGAACAGCTTATTGCCTTCGTCCGCTTCTCTGTACAGGACTCCGTCGGTTCCAGGAACTGGCATCACGTCACCGTTGTCGGCGTACACTTTCATCCGGCCCGTTCCGTCGGATCCAATGTTGATCACGACGTGTAGAAGACCGTCTGGATCTGCCGAGCCCATAGGATCGTTCTCGCAATAGGCGTACCAGTTACTGCCGTCGCCGATCGGGTCGCGGGTGAGGAAGCGGCCGAGGCTTGCGTCGTAGTAGCGGTGGCCGAGGAGGTGGAGGCCGGAGCCCTCGGTCTGGTAGCCGAACGCGCCTGCGTAGCCGGACGGGCCTTGCCAGGTGCCGCTCGAAGACTGCGTCGCGCCGAAGGCATCGTAGATCCGGGTCGCTTGCACGGAGGGCGTTGTGCCGCCGTCGGTCTGGGCGCCCGTGTTCTTCAGTCCACAGTGCGAGAAGGTCGTCACAGAGCTCCTTACCTCAGAGACGCCAGGCGTATAGTCGGCGTACCCGTCGTCCAGTACGCTCGCCGTCACGCCGGCGCCTGCCCGTAGGAACGTCCGCGTCCCCACCTTCGCGCGGGTGCCGAACGCTGAGTAGGTGTAGCTCTCGTTGCCCGTGGTCGCGTTCAGGCTCGCGAGGCGGGAGTCCGCGGTCCAGGTGAACGATCGGGTGTTCAGGGTGTCGGTGAGCATCCGGCCCGAGAGGTCGTAGGTGAACGAGCGCGAGCCGCCGCCGGAGTATGTAATCCCCGTCAGCTTGTCGCCTACGTCGTAGCTGTACGTCTCGGTAGCCCCGTTCACCACCCGCGCCTTCCGGTTCCCGTTCCCATCGTAAGTGTAGGACGTGGCGTAGCCCGTCCGCGACTCGCTAAGCAGCTGCCCTTCGTCGTCGTAGGTATAGGCCGTGGCCCCGCCGTCCACGGTGTGCGAGAGCACGTCGCTCCGCGACGAGTAGCCCCACGACTCGCTCCGCAGGGTCGCCCCCCCTGCGCTCTTCAGCGCGAAGCTCGAGAGCCGCCCGCGAGTGTCCCAAGAGCGCTCCTCCTTGAGCCCGTTGCCCAGCGTCCGCCGCCAGGGACGGCCCGCCGTGTCGTACTCCAAAGACGTGACCTTCCCCTCCGGGTCGGTGAGCGAGGCGACCCGCCCGTACGAGTCGTACGCCCAGTCGAACGTCCCCCGCCCCGCCTGGGCGAGCGTGTCCAGCCGCCCCGCCGCGTCGTAGGCGTAGGTCAGCGTCCCGCCCGGCTGCGCGAGCTGCGTCGTGCGCCCCGCCAGGTCCCGCGTCCAAGACGAAGTCCCGTCCGGGCCCACGGCCGAAGAAAGCCGCCCGTCGTCGTCGTAGCTAAGCGTCGAGTCCACCTCCGGCGAAGGATTGTCCACCGCCGTGGTCCGCCCCGCCTGGTCTATCGTGTAGGCGATAAACGTGTAGACCACGTCGCCCGAGCCGTCGCGCGAGAGCGGCACCCGGTGCCGGTAGACCTGTCCCGTCGCGTACCGCTGCCATACCTCGTAAGCGTGCTTGGCCGGGTCCGCGTGCCGCTGGTCCTCGTGCAACACCTTCCAGAGCTCGCCCCGAGGCGCGCGGACGTACTCGCGGGAGTGCCCGTTCCCGTCCGTCACCTTGGTCAGGAGCCCCCTTACGTCGTAAGAGTACGTCTCCTTGTAGCGCGACAGGGTCACAGGGTCAATGCGAGGGCTCCGCCGCTCCACGAGCCGCCCCGCCTTGTCGTAGTAGAGGTCCCACTGCTTGCCCAGCGCGTCCTTGGCCCAAGAGACCCCCCCCTCGCCGTCCAGGCCCACCTCGGTCGCGGCCGGGCCGGGCGCGGTCGCCTTGACAAACCGCCCCATCCCGTCGTACTCGAGCACCGTCGTCTGCGAGTCCGGCCCGGTGACGCTGGTCGGGTTGCCGTAGTCGTCGTACACCGCCGTCGTCTGCGTCCCGTCGGGCCGCTTGGCCAGGGTCAGGTCCCCGTCGCCGTCGAACGTGTACTCGCTCGTGCGGTCGAGCCCGTCCTTCACCTTCCACACTTGGGAGTAGCCGTCGTAGAGCACCTCCTTCACCAGCTCCTTCCCCGTCGCGTCCGTCACCTTGCGAAGGAACCCCTCCGGCTTGCCCGAGCCCTGCCCCGCGCCCCAGTAGTCGTACGTAGTCTGGACGCTCCCAGCCGCCTGCCGCGGCGTCTTAGACCATAAGAGGTCGTTCGTAGCGTTGTAGTCCCAGCTCCAGACCTTGCCCAGCGGGTTCTTCAGCGTCTCGGCGTTCCCGTTCCCGTCGTAGGTGGCCTCCCAGACGTACCCCCGCTCGTCGGTGAAGCGGTCCACCAGGTTCGAGGCGTTGTAGTGGTACGAGACGCTGTAGCCCCCCTCGTCCACCTCGCTCAAAAGCATGCCGTTCGCGTCGTAGTTGTGCCGCAGTTTGAGCGCGGGCGTCCCCGTGTTCTCGAACACCACGTCCGTATAGGAGGTGCTGTAGTCGCATCGCACGGTCTCGCCGCCGTTCTGCGTCTCCGGGCTAGTCTCCTTCCAGATCTTCTCCGGGCTCGCGGCGTCGTACTCGTAGGTCCAGACGTAGCCCCGCCTGTCCTTCACGCTCGCGACGTTGTCGAGCGTTGTAGTGTACGTGAACTCGGTCGTGTACTGCGAGCCGACCGGGATCGGCCAGGTCACCTTGGTGAGCCGGTTGTCGGTCTGCGTGAACGTCCAAGCCCGGCCACCGGGGCCCGTCACGCCGGTCAGCCGACCGCTGGCGTAACTGAACGTGAGGGTGCGGCCCGACGGGTCCACCACGCTGGTGACGTCGTAGGGGGTCGCCGCTTGCCGGTTCACGGTGACCGTGTTCCCCGCCCGGTCCTTCACTTTGTCCAGGTAGAGGAGCGTCGTCCCAGAGCCCCCCAGGCGCTTGAACAGGAACCGGGTCTGGTCGCCTAGGGTCAAGGTGAAATCGTCCGAGCCGTCCTGGACGAGCTTCTCGAAGAACCCCGCCGGAGGCGAGAACACCCCTGCCGACTTTGAGTAAGACACGTAAAGCCCGTCGGCGAAGTGGACCGCGGCCGCCCCCGGCCCGTCCGGGATGCTCGGGTCGTGCGACATCCAGACGTCGTAGCTGTGCGTCCAGCCCTTGCCGAGCGAGGCAAAGTCGTCGTTGTCGAGCGAGTTGTGCACCAGGCTCAGCCCCACGCCCAGCCCGCCCCGCGCCCCCCAGCCGGTGATCGGCACGACGGTCTGCTTGTTGCCGGTGGCGGTGTTGTTGAAGCCACCGGTACCGCCGCCATAGCCCGGCCCCCCGCCCTGGCCCCCTCCGGGGCCGCCGACAATGAACCCACCGTACGCGCCTTCCCAGCCCGTGCCCCCGCCGCCGCCGCCGCCGCCAAGCGGCATCGGCAGCAAGTAGGCGCCCGTGTTCGCCTGGAGAGGGGCTCGATCGCGCATCCTCGCCATGCGCGCCTCGAGGAGCGCCTTTTCACCTCGGGGCCCGAGCCACTTGGAGCGGGACTCGTCACGGCGGCCCGATGTGTCGGTCTTGACCGGGCCGGGCTTTTCGCCATAGGGCGATGCGAGCTGCAGCTCCCGCCTCTGGGCCTCCGCCGCAAGGATGCCGGCAAGGGCGGTGAATCCCGTAGCGCTGGACTGGGCCGCAAGCGCGAACGCGCCGGCCGTCAGGATTAGACTTCGGAGTTGAACGTGAGCGCCCATATTCGACCTCGTACAAACGCTTGTACGCCACATTCCAACCGAGGAGTTCGCAAAGTTTTCCACATTTCGAGAAATCCCTTGGAGGGTGCTCGATCCTAGTTTGGAAGGTCGCCGCCCCCGGCCTTGGCGAGCCGGCCGGGGGCGTTGCACAGGCCTTAGGCCACCATGTCCACGACGCCACGGAACCGCGGCGAGTAGCCGGGGAAGATGGTGCTCAGGTTCCGGTTCAGGAGCCTCTTCCGCACGACCTCGGCGAGGACGTCGCGAAAGTCAATCGTGGAGGCCAGGTCAATCTCCTGGTAGAGGTTCTCTCTGGCGAGGCCGGGCCACTGCGAGATCACGCGGCCACCGCGCACCCCGCCGCCCAGCACGAACATGCTGTTGCCCGTGCCATGGTCGGTGCCGCGGGCACCGTTCTCGATCGCCGTCCGGCCAAACTCGCTGATGACGACCATGGTCCAGCGCATGTTCCCGCGCGCCTTGAGGTCGCGGTAGAAGGCGCCCATCGAGTCGCCCAGGTCCGTGATGAGCGAGTTGAAGTCGCCCCCCAGAACCCCTTGGTCCGAGTGGGTGTCCCAACCGTCCTTGTCAATGTGGACGGCCTCGAGCCCGAGGTTTGCGGTCATCATGGCGGCCGTGGACTTCAGCGCATAGCCAAAGTTCGAGTTCGGGTAGGTCGCCCCCCCTGCCCCGTTATAGCCGCTGAAGTTGATCGCATTGAGTCGGGCGATGATGTTCCGAGTGTCCCGCACAGCGGGGGTCGTACCATCGTTCATCCGGTTGTACTGCCTTCCGATCCAGAGCGAGAGCTCGTCCTCGTTGTCGAACCCGCCAGCGAAGCCAAAGTCGTCCGGATCGTTCACCGGTAGCGACTTGGGCGCTCCGCCCAGGGTCCGCACCATGCCGTTGGTGAGGCTCATCGCCCGGAGGGGGGCGTTCACAGTTCTCTGCTCGCTCGTCATCAAGTGACGGCCGAGCCAGCCGGTGGTCAGGTTCGGGTCCTCGCGCTTCCCGACCTCCATCCAGCGTTGGGCGTCGAAGTGGCTCCTTGACCAGTTCTGGGCACCGACCGCGTGGACGAGGGCGAGGTCACCGGCAGTGTACGCCGGCATCAGGGCGGCAAGGCCAGGGTGCAGGCCAAAGAATCCGTCCAGGTTGATCGCCTTACGGCTTTGGTTGCTGTCCGGCCTCGGCACGGCCGTGGCGGAGCGTATGTTGTAGTACTCCTCGTCACCAAAGGGGACGACCGAGGACATTCCGTCCATCCCGCCCCGCAGGTAGACGGAGATGATCACGTCGCGCTGTGAGGCGCTCTGGGCGAAGGCCATGCGTGGGAGCCAGGAGACGCCGAGCGAGGCGGTGACCGCCGCGAACGACATCCCCCCCACGACCTGGCGGCGACTTAGCTGGTTGTACTCTTTGCAAGCGTTGTTGTCGTAGCTCATTGTTGCCTCAATACCATTGGAAGCTCGGCGAGCCGATGCACAGGGCAGCGGCACCTCGGAGCCTCTCATCGTCGAGGAGGCCGCCCCGTAGATAGGCCTCGAGCGCGTCTCGGTCGGCGTTCGCCATCTCGCCGCCAAAGAAGGCGTCGTTCAGGATCTGCACGACCCGGTCGGGGTCACGGTCGGCACCGATCATCGTCGGCAGGTCTCCCTCTACGCCCCAGACGCGGTTGTTCGCGATCTCGAACGCGAAGCTCAGCCTCGGCCCCATGGACGGGCCCCAGAAGCTGAACCGGTCGGGATAGCCGTCGGGAGTCTCCCAGTAGAAGGGGTAGTGTCCGCAGCCTCCGATCTGGTGGTACTTCAGATTCCACATGTCGTTGATCGTCACCTTAAGGCTCTTGCAAGCGTTCACTACGAGGTGGAACGGTCGCTTGAACTTGGGTTGGGAGCCCATGATGTTGGCGACGGTCAGGATCTTGCGCAGCACGGACCGGATGTCGCCGTTAGTCCGGCGGAACTCGGCCGCTGCCGCGTTGATCTGAGTCGTGGTCGCGCCATCCCCCAAGAAGTAGTGACAGAGCTTCGTACAGATGAAGGTAGCGCACGACGGATGGTGGAAGACGATGTCGAGCACCGCTTCCCCCTGCTCGCGTTGTCCGTTCGGGATGATGTTCCCCAAAACGACCTTCGCACCCACGACGTGATAGTCCGGGTTGTACTTGAAGGTGCCCCAGGTCCCCTTGTCCCGATCCCACTCCCAGCCCCACCCCGAGAAGCACAAGGCGACGCTCAGGATGTCGTCGGGGGTGTAGCCGCTCTTCACGCTCACACTGTGCAGCTCGAGGAGCTCGCGTGCAAAGTTCACGTTGGGATTGTTGCAGTCGTTGTCCGCGTTGTCCAGATACTCCAGCATCGCCGGGCTGAACGCGACCGAGCGCAAGAGGGAGTAGAAGTTCCCCATTGCGTGACGCTGAATGCAGTCGCGGTACCAGTGCAATTGGAGCGGCCCCCCCACCTTGTCGGACCAGGTGTTGAAATGGTCGGCCCAGAACTCGCACATCCGTTGATAGAGGAACCGCTGCGAGAAGACCGCGCGGTAGATCGTCGCTTCCTCGAGGTGTTGTTGGGTGACCCAGTCGTCGCCTGCGTCCCGCAGCTGGCGCATCGTCATGTTGACGCGAGGCCAGTTGCGGTTCACCACGTTCTCGCAGATCGAGTCCTGGATGGCGGTGTAGTTGAGCTGCTCTTCCAGGATTCTCGTGAACCCACGGATCCGAGCCTTCTTGTTGAACGTGGCATCCACCCCGAAGGAGATGCGTCGGGCAAGGCGAACCCCCGAGTTCGTCCAGTTCTGGACCACGCCGGGCGCGTAGTCTCCAGGTGGCGGTGCAGGCGAGGGCAGAGGGTCTGAGGAAAAAGCGCGGGCCGCGACCGAGCCGAGGGCAGTAGCTCCGAGCGTGGCGAGTCTCCGACGACTCACCTGGCCCGACTCCCTGGACACCGCGTCACCCGCCCCTTGAAGGGCTTCGACCAGTTTGGTTGTCATGGTTGGCCTCCGTCTACCTGCGCCGTTGCAGGCGGACGATCCGGAACTTATGTTCCACTCGACGGGACGTGCCTTCCCTGGTAATTCATTCAGGTTCTTCGGTAAGAACCATGAAGAACTCGTAATCGCTACCAGGTTCCAAGCCTGCAAGCGAGACGTGCTCTACCATTTCTTCTAAAAACCTGCTAGTTTCCTCGTCGTCCCTCATAATCCGGTCGAAGGGCTCCTCATAGAGGGGTGCCCACCGCTCCCCGCTCCCGGCCATGATTGCCTTGCTTGCCCGTCTCACCGCGCGGCGAACGATGTCCGCCAACTCGAACGGGGCACCGTGCGGTGCGTGATGGACGCTCACCAGGGCCTCGGTCTTGGAATCGGTGACAGCGAGGGCTCGCACCGTCCACTTTCGGTCGTTGGGACGCAGGAACTCTTGAAAGAGGTACCGCTTCTCGGCGTCCTCCAAGGCTCGCTTGTGCTTCACGGCGACATAGTAGAGAACGGCGTCGGCGCGCCAGTGCGGGAAGCGGCCGCGCCATATCGAGAAGTTCTTCCAGCGTGGCAAGCTAGTACAGTGCCTCTCCGCCTCGCTCGCCCGTGCGGATCCGAACCGCGTCATGGACCTCACTGACGAAGATCTTCCCATCGCCCAGCTCGCCCGTTTGCACCGCCTTCACGATCGCGGCGACAACGGCCTCCGCCATCTCGTCGCTCACCACGACGAAGACCTTCGTCTTGGGAACCAGGTTCAGCGCATAGTGGCTTCCCTGCAGCGTGTCGGTTTGCCCGTGTTGTCGGCCATAGCCGCGGACGGGCTCACAGGTCATCCCAGGCACTCCGAGGTCGTCGAGGGCGTGCTGGACGTCTTCGAGCCGATTCGGCCGGATATAGGCCTCGATCCGTTTCACCCCGCGAGTCTACTCAGACCATAATCCGGGCGTGAACGGCAGGCCGATCGCGCTCGCGGTGACCGTTGCCTCGGCCCTTGTGGCGGGGGCGACCGCAGTGCTCGTAGCCACGGGTGCCGCAGGCGCCTCCCTCGCCTACCTTGCCGCGGCGGCGGCTGTCCTTGCCATCGCGGGATCGTTCGCCTTGGACTCGCAACGGCAGGAGGCGCTCTCGGCCGTAGAGGCACACGCCGAGGCGGAGGCCAAGGCGAGCCTGGAGGTACAGAGCCAGCGATCCGCGCTCGATGCGCTCGCGGACGGCCTGGACACTGTCATCTTCCTGGTGAACGGAGAGCACACCGTGGAGTTCGCGAACCTCTCCGCGGGCTCATGGTTCCGAGTGGAAGAGCCAGAAGGGCGAAAGCTCCTCGCAGTGACGTTCTCGCAACAGCTCGAAGACCTGATCCACGAGGCGACAAGAGACGGCCAAGCAATGCGGCAGGTGATCAACTTTAGCCATCCGAGCGACTGGATTGGGAGCGTCCAGGCATGGCCGCTCGGCAAGGCTGAGAGGGTCTTCGTCGCGATCACCGACGTCACCCAGATCCATCGCCTGGAGGCGGTTCGGCGAGACTTCGTGGCGAACGTCTCGCACGAGGTGCGCACGCCCCTCTCCATGATTCGGCTTAGCGCGGAGTCGCTAGTTGACGAAGACCGCTCGGCTACAGCGTCCAACCGCCACCTCGAACGAATCGTGAGCGAGGTGGACAGACTGACGCGGATCACCGACGATCTCCTGGTTCTCAGCGGCGCGGAGACGCGAGGCTCGTCCCGGGAACCGGTGAATCTCAGCGAGGTCGTCGCCAGGGTCGTATCCGATCTCGCGGGGGTGGCGAAAAGGAAAGGGCTGAGCCTGGGTAACACCAACCAGGACGGGGTTCACGTGCTCGGGGATGCGGTCCAATTGTCCCAGGTGGCGAGCAACCTAATCGGGAACGCGATCGCTTATACGCAGCAAGGCGAGGTCATGATCCGGGTCGCGGCCGAGGATGGTCTCGCCGTTCTCCAGGTCCAAGACACCGGCATCGGGATCGCGAGCGAGCACGTTCCCCGAATCTTCGAGCGGTTCTACCGGGTGGACCGGGCGCGATCCCGAGAGACCGGGGGCACCGGGCTCGGTCTAAGCATCGTTCGGAACATCGCCGAAGCCCACGGTGGCACGGTGACAGTCGCTACGGAGCTCAACCGCGGTAGCACGTTCACCGTCTCGCTCCCCCTCCACGAACCGTCCCTCGAATAGGCCCGAGTCGGCCGTAGGCGTCCACGACTCGGGAAACCGTCCCGGTATCTTCGGGGGCGAGCTCCGGGGTCGTGAGCCGCCAAGTCTCCCCATCGAGCCAAAGCACCCACCTTTCGGGGCCAAACCCCTCCGGTGCCCGAGCTTGGATCGGCGGGATCGCAGGCAGCCGGTAGAACGTCATAAGCTTCTTTGCCACCCCGTTCCAGTCGCCTTGGATCGCCCTCATGCTGAAATGTACGCTCCCAGCCGCCGAATGGGCCCTCGCAAGTTGGATCTGGCCCCCGATCTCGCTCGCGGGCCATTTGCCAAACTCGGGACCACACTGGCTCGTGAACTGACCGGCCAGGAGCGGGACGCCCTTCACGTTCTCACCGAGCCACCACTCCAAGAGCGGCTCGAAGGGCTGGCCCTGGGAGGACCGCTTCCAATAGAGTTGGGGCACCATGTAGTCGCACCATCCCTCGCGAAGCCACTTCCGGGCGTCGGCGTAGAGCTCGGCATATTGGTCCACGCCCGCCTTGATCCCCTCCGGAGTGCCTGGGCGGTAGATTCCAAACGGGCTGATCCCAAACTTGACCCACGGCTTGGTCGAGTGAACCGTCGCCCCTAGTTCGCGTACCAGGGTGTCCACGTTCTCTCTTCGCCACGAGTCGAGATCGAGCGTGCCCCCAGCCGAAACGTACCGGGCATAGGAGGCCCCATCGGGGAACGGGGTGCCGGTCGGGTACGGATAGAAATAGTCGTCAATGTGGAGGCCGTCCACGTCGTAGCGCTCGACGATATCGCGGGCCACCGCCAGGGTCTGCTCCCGAAGTCCGGGGTCGCCCGGATCCATCCAAAGGTACTTGCCATACTCGACGACCCCTTGCTTGGCGGTGTTCGAGACGTGACTCGCTGCGTGGGGGCCCTTTTGCGCCGGGTGGCCCGCCCGGAACGGGTTGATCCAAGCATGAAGCTCAATGCCACTCTTGTGGCACTCCTCGACGACGAAGTCGAGCGGGTCCCAACCCATCGGTTCGCCTTGAGCGCCCGTGAGGAACCATGACGAAGGCTCGATCTCGGACGGATAGAGTGCGTCCGCCGAGGTGCGCACCTGGAAGACCAGCATGTTCAAGCCGACTCTCTTGGCGCAAGCCACGATCTGGCGCAGCTCCTCTCGCTGCTGCTCGATGGGCAGGCCGGGCTTGGAGGGCCAGTCTATGTTGTCCACCGTGGCCACCCACGCCCCTCGGTACTCCCGAACGGGTTCAGGCGGCACGGCACCCGCGAGGCTCAAAGCCAACACTCCGACTGCCCACATTGAGCCACACTACCAGGGTTCCCCATGCAAAGTTCCTTCGAACTGAGTGGTCTTGATGCCAAAGTGACCGGCCTTCGGCTCGCGAACGGCCTTGTCGTGGACTCCCTCGAGATCGAGGCGCGCGACGTTGCCTATGTCGAGGTCGAAGGGGGCATGCGAGGGCGCGCGAACATCACCGCCCGACTGCTCCCTGCCTCGGTGGAGCGATTTCTCGCCGCCCAGGTACCAGCCTCGGTTCAGAACGTCCGAGTTGCCTTCGAGGGAGGGGAGGTGGTCGTACGGGCGATCGCGACATTGATCCTTACCGTCGAGGTCACCGTCCGGGTCGCCTTGGAACTCCACGACGAGGCAAAACTGGTCGCGGTCGTGATCTCGGTGGAGCCCGCCATCGCTCGCCGCCTGATCGAGGACGAGATCGCCAAGGTCAACCCCCTTCTCGACTCCGCGACCCTCCCGATCCCGACTAGCATTCAGTCCATCGAGGTTCGACCGGAAGCCGTGACACTCACCGCGTCGGCATCGGCGGACTAACGGCCCGGCCAATCGAACATGCCCTTGCGGTCCCTTGCATAGCGAACAACCGTCTCGACGAACGTGTCCAGGGCCGCTGGGTTCTGCGCGAAGAATAAGGAAGGCTCAATGAGCTCGACCTCGGAAACCAAGGGGTCGCCGTCCTCGTCCGGCATGAGGTCAATTCGGGCGTAGCTCACCGGGAATGGGAGCGACGCAATCACCCGCGTGGCGAGTGACCGCTCGAACTCTGAGGGTTCCAACGCCGCGCCAACCGATTCGGTCCCATCGGAGAACCGAGGCTGTTTGGCGATCGCGTGCGTCGTGTTCCCGCCGATCACGATGAGACAATGCTCCAAAAGGGTCTCCACGCCTGCAAGAAAGGGCTGCACCATCATCGCCCGCTCGGCTACGTGCGCGTTCAAGTACTTCTGGCATTCCTCCTCCGAGCCAGGGTCGAACCGTTTCGTATAGAGCGAGCCCGCCGAGATTCGTGGCTTGACGACCACGGCACCCCAGTCGTCGAAAAGCTTGGAGACGACCGTCCTCTGCCCGCGCTCAAAGTAGACACTTGGAACGGTCGCAACCCCGTGGGCCCGGAGCTCGGTCAAGTAGACCTTGTCAATGTTCCAGCGAACTGCGGGGAGCGGGTTCACGAGGGTCGCTACGCTCGATACCCTGTGGCACCACGAGAGGAACCCTTGCGGATCCATGGGATAGTTCCATGTGGAGCGTAGAACGATTACGTCGAACCGTGAGACGTCCGCGTCTTCGTCGTCCCACGCCACCATCTCCACGGCGTGTCCGGCCGAGGCGAACGCCTGAAGCTGGATGGCTTCGTCAGGGTCGTGCTCCGTCTTGATCACCGAAGTGGCCAACCCGATCCTTAGGCTGTTCATTCTCCTAGACCTCCAAGTATCGGAAGCACGAGACGAGGTGATCGTTCACCATCCCGCACGCTTGCATATGGGCGTAGAGCGTGGTCGGGCCCACAAACTTGAACCCGAGCCGCTTCATGGCCCTGCTCAACTCCAAAGAAGTATCTGTGCTTGCAGGCACGTCGCAACCCCGCTTCCAGTGGTTCACCCGCGGCTCGTCTCCAACGAAGCCCCACATCCACCTAGCGAGACAAGGGATGTCCGCCCGATGTTCCAAGAGCACTCTTGCATTGTGTACAACGGCCCAAGCCTTGGGTCTATTCTTCACGATCCCGCTCTCCGCGAGGATGTGCTCGAGCTCGCGCTCGCCGATCGCCGCCACTCGCTCGATGTCGAAGTTGTAGAACGCCTCCCGGTAGGCGTTGCGACGAAGCAGGACGAGCCGCCAGCTCAGCCCGCACTGTGCCGCTTCGAGGCACAGGTGCTCGAACATCTCCCGCTCCGAACGGGTCGGCACGCCCCACTCGTGATCGTGGTACTCCGTCTCAGGAGACTCCTTGGCCCAGTCACAACGATTCATTGCCGGTTCAATCGCTCCCCTGCGTCCCGCTCGCCGACCCTCCGCGCCCGGTCGCCAAGAGGTAGCCTCGAAGAGCTCGGGCGAGTGGCGGAACTGGTAGACGCGCTGGATTTAGGTTCCAGTGTCGCAAGACGTGAGGGTTCGAGTCCCTCCTTGCCCACCAAGGCTACTTCGATCCCCCGGCGTACTTCGTGAAATCTTCGGCCGAGAGGTACTTGGGCACGTATTCCTTCAACCCTAGTGCCTTCCGACCTTCGAGACACGCCTGGAGGTGGTTCGCCGAGCCTTGGATCAGCGCATCGAACACCTTGCGCGCTTCGGTGCCCTTCTCTTCCGTGCGCCATGCTTGGAGGTCGCGCAGGCTCATCTCTTCCAGCTCGGCCCCCGCGCTCAAGGCTTCCTCCAAGGAGACCGAACCGCGCTTGACCATGGCGTCGTAGAGTGCCTGGAACTCCGGCATCGAGTACTTGCCCTGCTCGATGATGGTGGAGGAGTTCCCTGTCCGTCCCAAGATCCGTCCGACCGCTACTACGTGGGTCGCCTCGGCTTCGGCGAGCTTGCCGAACGGCCTTCCGCCCCACTTCTTAGACAAGGCCTCGAAGACGTCCGCAGCGACGCGCTCGGCGTTGAAAAGGTGGAGATAGGCTTCCGGGGTCGTGGGGCGAGAGCTAGTTGGGGAACTCTCCGGGGCTGGCTCGGGGATCGGGGTTGCACGGCTCTCTATGCTGCCGATCGCGGCCGTGGAGAGAACCTTCGAGCTTTTCCGCTCCGCCGCGTCGGTGCGGTTCTCGGCTCCTGGCGACGAGGACCCCGGTGGAGAACAGCCATAAAGCGCACCGAGAGCAAGAAGGGCAACCAGGGGTCTCCGTGTGATCATTCCGGAAGCGTACCAGCAGGGTTCAGGAAGTAACCTAGGTCACCTGGATCACGCAGTGAACTTTTCTGCCTGCTTGGGAGACTGATAGGTATCGAACCCGCACGTCAATTTCTTCGGAGTGAGCCCGTGGCCCTTCGCGCGGACTTTGTTCCGCTCGCAGAGCGGTTGCTCTCGTCTATCTTGGCCTCCAGCGACGCAGGCGTCCTACTCACCGATTTGGACCATGTGGCCCTAGCCTGCAACCGTCGAATGGGCGAGATCTTCGGGATCGAGCACGAGAAGGTCGTCCGGAGCGGGGTCCTCGAGGTCAGGCGGATGGTCCAGCACCGGATCCTCGATCACCAAGAGTGGGCGACGAACCTCGAAGAGGTCTACCGCGACCCCTTGCGAGTCCAGGAGGACGAACTCCAACTCAACTTTCCCGAGCAATACGTGAGGCGGTACACGGCACCGGTCTTCGGAGAGGACGGCGGGCCCATAGCCCGGCTATGGACGTTCCAGGACGTGAGCGGGATCGTGCGGCGCCGCAGGCTCACCGAACTTCTGGAGAACATCGCCCTCATGCACGATCAGGATCCCAGTACCGTCTGCCAGCGGGTCGTGGAAACCGTGGGCGAGCACTTCCGGTCGGTCTGCTCCCTCCTGCTTCAGGAAGACGACGTCATGCGGTTTATCGCGATTGGTGGGCCAGCCGACTCGGTGCGGGATTTGGAGACCGTCCCCATCCATTCCACCTATTGCCAGTTCTGTACTGAAAGAAACGCTCCGTTCGTCGTCCAAGATGGCCGAGCGAGCGCCGAGACGCGGGATCTGCTGCCGGTCCAGGTGGGCTTGACCCGATACGTCGGCGTGCCGATCCACGACCCCCTGGGCAGGGTTATCGGTTCCTTCTGCGTCTTGGACGACCGGTCGGAGGAGCTCATCCACGACCAGGTCGTTGCCTTCATGGGCGCCGTAGCGATGAAGCTGAGCGCGGAGCTCGACCGAATGCAGCAGCTCAATCTCCTGAAGCGCGACCTCGATGTGACTTCGAGGAGCCTCGAGCACGCCCAGCAGAAGCTGGTAGAGAGCGAGAAGCTCGCGATCACCGGGTCGCTGGCCGCCACCGTGGCCCACGACATCCGCAACATCCTCGCCGCCGTCTCGCTCGTCATCGAGACCGGGAGTGACCGACCGATCGAGACCCTCCACACCGTAAAGGAGCAGCTGGACCGGTTCGTCCTCTTGGCGAACAAGCTGCTCTCCTATGCGAGGCCGCGGGAGACCTCTCACGTCCCAGCCGACCTCACCGATCTCGTCCAAAGAACCGTGACCCTGCTCAGTGCCTTCGCCCACCAGCACGGCGTCGAGATTCGGTTCGCCGCCCCGCCCGAGGCCATCCAGGTGCGGTGCGAGCCGGGCCAAGTCGAGCTGGCCCTTGTCAACCTGGTGCTCAATGCGATCCAGGCGATGCCGTACGGCGGTGCGATCACGGTCTCGCTCGCGCTGGAAAACCGCCAAGCCAAAATCAGTATCCGCGACCAAGGTCGTGGAGTGCCAGAGCAGGTTCGTGCCGACTTGTTCAAACCTTTCACCAGCACCAGGCCCGATGGATTCGGTCTCGGCCTCTATAGTTGCCGGAGGATCGCAGAAGACCACGCCGGGAGCGTTTCTCTCTTGCACACTTCTGCGCACGGCTCGACCTTCGTACTTGGGTTCCCTGCCCTATGAAGACCCGCATCATGGTGGTTGACGACGATAGGTTCATCGTTCAAGGCATCACTACGCTCCTGCAGCGCGAGGGCTACGGAGTGGACGCGGCGCTGGACTTCGAGTCGGCCGTGAGGCTCCTCCGCGGATCCCAGCCAGATCTCCTCATCTTGGATCTCGGGTTGCCCGACGGGGACGGAATGGCGTTGTGTCGGCGCGTTCGCAAGGTGGCAAGCCTCCCCATCCTCATGGTGACCTCACGGAGCGGGAGCAGCGACAAGGTCGCTGGTCTCGATAGCGGCGCGGACGACTACCTGGTGAAGCCGTTCGATGGCGCCGAGCTCCTCGCGCGCGTACGCTCCCTCCTCCGGCGAGGCCTCGCAAGCGCCGAGGCGGCTCAGCCTAAATGGATCGAGGTGGGGAACCTCCGGCTCGACCTCCCGGCCCGGAAGGCCTCCGTCGGGATCACCGGGCTCACACTTACCGAGAAGGAATACCAACTCTTGGCCTACCTCGCCGAGAACGCGGGCCGTGCCGTTTCCAGGGATCGAGCCTTCACCTCGGTATGGGGCTACGACATCGAGTTCGCCTCGAACACACTCGAGGTCACGATTTACCGCTTGCGAAAGAAGCTCGAGCAGGCTGGCGCGACCGCCGCCGTCGAGACGATCCGCGGATACGGTTACCGGCTCTGCGCCTGACAGCGGTCATGCCTCGTAGGGTTCGTAGAGGCTGGTGAGCCCTTCCCATAGGGCCTTGGCGGTGGCCTCGCACGAGGCGAGCGCAGTCTCCTGCTCCGTTGGGCTCAGCGCGAGGATCCGCTCCATGAGAAGGGCGGGCTCTTCGAAGTCCGTCTCATGGACCTGGAAGTACACGTGCGCGCTCTCGGGGAGCGAGTAGTGATCCTTCAACCCTTGGAGCTTCGAAGCTGAGGTGTGGGGCTGCTGGGCCTCGAACGCATACAAGGAGCCCAACGCAGTCACCGGGGACTCGAAGTAGGCGTCCACGGTTTGGGCGAGAGCCTTGGCGCCTTCGGCCTTCGCCGGGCCTGTCGTAACTCCGAGTCCTTGTGCGAAGTCCTCCCAAAGCCCTCGGTGCTCGACCTCTTCGTTCGCGATCGCCTCTTCCCCGCAGCACCGCCAACCCTTGGGCACGAGCCCGATGAAGCTAGCCCAATCGTTGGAATAGTCTCGGAGAGCTTCCACGGGCAGCTTCCCCATGGTCCATGCCTGGTAGAAGGGGTGCTGGAGCAGGTCGTACTGGGCGATGACGGCGTCGAAGCGGGTTTGGATGTCCATCTCGGCCCCAGATTCTACTCGCGCGATCAAGAATAAATCGAGTATGCGTCCCAATCTGGGTCGGCCTGCATACGGTGAGCGCAGAGCTGCCCGACGTGATATGCGTCGTGGAGCAGGATGTACGCGGTGCCGTCCTGAAGGGCCTTCTCGGAGCCGGTGTTGACTACTCCTGCGACCGCTCGCGCTCGTTCCTCCTTCATGCTGGCGAGCATGCCAGCCGGGCTTGGGTCGGCAGACTGGAACGTGCCCCATTCGTGCTCTTCCCCTCGCAGACCCTTTTGCAGCGCGATATAGGCTTCGGTCAAGTGGGCGAGGGTGGTAGAGGGCGACATTCGCTCGCCTCCGGGGGACTCCGCCATCGTGGAATCCGACAATCCTGCGAAGCAGGCGTCGAGCTGCTTGCCCACCGCATCGGCCTGAGATTGGAAGAGCGTCGTTGCGTCCATCACTGCAGTCTAGCCCATCGCCGCCTCGGCAACCTCGATCCCGTCCCCTTCGAACCGCGCGACGCAGGCGGCGATGGTGGCGTCGCCGATGACGTTCAAGACCGTGCGGCTCATGTCCAGGATGCGATCAATGCCCAAGATCAGCCCGATCGCCTCGGCGGGAATCTCGAACCGAACCAAGATCGCCGCGATCATGGGCCAGGCACCACCCGGCACTCCCGCCGTGCCGATCCCGGCCACAATCGCCAGGCCCATGACGATCAGCTGCTGGCCGAGGTTGAGATCCACGTCGAAGAATTGGGCGAGGAAGAGGATCGTGATCCCCTCGAAAAGCGCGGTGCCGTTCTGGTTCGCGGTCGCTCCGATGGTGAGCACGAACGACCCCACGTGCCGCGGAATCCCGGCTTCCTCCTCGCTCACCTTGAGCGCGACCGGCAGGGTGGCGTTGCTGCTGCTCGTCGCAAAGGCGGTGACGATGACCGTCCGCATCTGTCGCATGAAGTCCAGCGGGTTGCGACGTGCGATGAATTTGAGAGCGAGCGGATAGGTCACGAAGAAATGGATCGCGAGCGCAACTAGAACGAGGATCATGTACTTCGCAAGGGAGAGGAACGCATCCCCACCCAGCACGCTCGCCGTCCGGAACACGAGGCAGAACACCCCGATGGGAGCGAGCTTCATCGCCATGTCAATCATCTTCACGCAGACATGGAAGAGCCCGCTCAGGAACGAAGTGACGGGCAGCGCGTCCTCGGGGGCCGTCTTGGAGAGCGCGATCCCGAAAACGATCGCAAAGAACATGAGCGGTAACAGCCCCCCAGAGAGGGCCCGAACCGCCTCGAGCAGCGGGTTCTTGGGCACCACGCCCAGAAGGGGTGGGTCCGTGGTCTCTTGGGCCACGTTCGCCTTGGCGAGCGCCCCTTCCTTGTCTACGGCCTGATAAAGCTCCGCCCTCTTCGCCGCGTCGATTCCGGCTCCAGGCTTGACCGCGTTCACTCCAACGAGGCCGATCCCCACCGCGATCGAGGACAGTACGAGTGTGAGAGCGAGGGCCCGCAGCCCCATCTTGCCGAACTTGGCCGCGCTGCCGACCTCGGCCACCCCGTTCACGAGGGCGCTGAAGAGCAACGGTACGACCACCATGAAGATCATCGTCATGAACAAGGCACCCACGTTCTGCGCGATCACGTCGTTGAAGAACTCCAGGGTCTTGTTCTTGCTTCCCCCTGGCGAGAGGACCTGGGCGAGCAGGCCCCCGACCGCGCCCAGGACCATCATCACGAGAATCTTCGTGTGCAGTGGGGCCGAGCCCAATCGCCTCCGCATATCGGGCATTCTGCCCCGTCGCGGCTCCGGATTGCTCGCCCTTGGCTACATGTTCTGCGAACCGGCGACGAAGGTGCGAACGTCGTGGCTCAGCTGTGCTAAGCACTCGTCCTTGATGTACATCATATGACCCGCCTCGTAGTACTTGGTCACGAACTGGCTTCTCAGCTCGGGGTCGAGGCCCATATGCGACAGCGTGTACTCCGTCGCAAAGAAGGGCGTGGCGAGGTCGAAGAAGCCGTTCGCCACAAAGACCTTCATGTACGGGTTCTTGGCGAGCGCCGCCCGGAGCGCCTCGCTCGTGTCCGGATGCCCCTCACCGGCGGAGCCCCAGTCCCACGGGCTCTTGATCCCGGAGAAGATTTCGTAAGGGAGGTCGGTCTCATAGCCCAGGTCTCGACGAACATAGTCCATAAAGGCGGAGAGGTACGGCGGGGTGAGCATGCTCATACTGGGGTCGTGGTCGGGGCGCTGGGTGTGCCCACGGGCAAAGTCCTCGATCCCCTTAACCCGGCTGTCCAACCGACCCACCGTCCGCCGATCGGATCTCAGGAGCTCCTTGCAAAAGTCGTGGATGTTGATCCGCAGGTCGCATTGATCCAGGAACTTGTGGCTGAGCCCAGTGTAACGAGCAAGGGTGTCCAGTACGCTCGACCGCTCGCCAGGCTCCAGATTGTCGCCCTGGGCTAGGGCCGATGCATAGCGCCCAATGGCGAAAGCCCGCATGTCCACCACTACCCTTTGCAGGTCGTCTCGAAGGTCGCCGACCAGCACGCCGTGATACCAAGCCGTGGCGGCATAGGTGGGAAGGAAGAGAACGAACGGCAGGTCGTTCCCTTTGTTGAACCTTGCTGTTTGAAAGTTGAGGATGGAGGAGACGAGGATCAAACCTGCAAACGCGATGCCGCGATCAATCAGGTGCCCGGCCAGGCCCGCCGCCCTCGTGGTGCCGTAGCTCTCGCCCGCGAGAAAGACGGGACTGAGCCACCTCTGCGACCGCGTCAGATAGAGCCGAATGAACTCGCCGACGCTCTCGATGTCTCCCTTGACGCCCCAATACTTCTTGGCCTCTTCTTGGCTCCGTGCGCGGCTGAAGCCGGTACCTACCGGGTCTATGAGCACGATGTCGGCAAACGCGAGCCAGCTCTCCGGGTTGTCCTCGAGGCGATAGGGCGGGGGGGGCATCTGCCCGTCGGGGAGCATCCTTGCCCGTTTGGGCCCGAGCGCGCCCAGGTGGAGCCAGATCGCAGGCGAGCCCGGCCCTCCGTTGAAGCTGAACATGATCGGCCTTTCGGGCCCGGCATCGTTCTTCGTATACGCTACGTAGAACATCTGCGCCACGATCTCGCCGTCCTCGTCCTTGAGGGGCAAGCGTCCGGTCGTGGCCGAGTATGCGAGCCCGCCCATCGAGTGCTGCGTCACGACCGGCGCCTCTTCTTCGAGCTTCTTCGGTTCTTTCTTGGGCTCCTCTGGTTGCTTCTTGCTCTGATCCTCAGCCATTGCGGAAGGATACCAACGCTCTAGCTCCGCTTGACGACCCGCACGGCACGGCTCGACACGTAGGTCTGCCCGAACATGTCGGTGGTGCGCACGTGTAGCGGATACGTACCCGGCTCCAACGCCACCTCCACCCACGCTTTCCAAAGGTGGGTGGACTTCTCCGCAGCAGGGGGCTTGCGGAAGGGCGCGGCCACTTGGCCCTCGCGCTCCACCAAGCGTACGTACTCTGGATCGGCCTCGATCGTCCGCTCCATCGAGTGCCACGCGCCCCCAGCAAACGACCACTCGACGGTGGATCGTTCACTACCCCCAAAAACGTTGGCAAAGAGCTCGAATCCCTCGCTCGCCTCGTCTGGCGCAATGATGTTCATCTGGTACTCCGGTGGCCGCGAGGAAACGCGATACTCGATTCGATACTCGCTCCCGTCGAAGGTGAAGATCGAGTACCCGGCCGGGGCTCCGTCCCGCATCGTGGCATGAGGCACCCCTCGCGCGTCCGGCATTCCCGCCCACCACGAGCCACACGTCGTCACGTTGATCACGTGATGATGCGCCTCGGCCTTGGGCCACCCGTCCTTGGCGGTGAGGAAGCGGTGCTCTTGCATATGGGTGTGGGCACTCACGGAAAGCGCATAGGGATGCTCGGCCAACATCGCAAAGAGCTCAGCCTTTTCCGCGATCTCCGTGATGGGGATGTGCATCATCGCGACCACGAGCTTGTCCTTCGGCTGGTGGGAGAGGTCCTCCCTCAGCCATGCCATCTGGGTCTGTCCTAGACCCGCTTTGTAGTAGCCGCGGGACTTAGGCGGATCCTCTTTCGCAGCGTTCTCGGCACCGTGCCACTCGACGTTGTCCAGCACGACAAAGTGGACGGGGCCATGGTCGAAGGAGTAATAGTTCGGCCCAAAGTATGCGTGCCAGTGCTCGTCCGACTCAGAGTCGTCCGGTACGTCGTAATTGATGTCGTGATTCCCGAGGACGTAGTACCATGGAATCCCGATGAGGCCGATCGCCTGTACGAGCGGACCGGTGACGCTAAGATTGTCGTACACCACATCCCCGAGCGTCACGCCAAAGTCGTAATCCTTCTCCCCGTAGAGGGGCTCGAAAACGTTGCGGGACAAATAGTCCACCTCGCGGAGGTCTCGGGGCTGGGTATCGCCGAAAAAGATGGCTTTGAACTCGTCGTGCTCGCGACGGCGATGAAGCGGGAAGTCAATGCTCTTCGGCAGCGGCCCGGTGGGTCGGAGCCCAGGGTACTTGAGCGAGGGTGGTGAGCCCTTGGGTTTGTGTACGTAGTAGAACACCGGTACGTTGTGGTGGTCGGTCTCGGTCATCCAGCCGCGCGGCTTCACCACGAAAAAGATCGTGTCCTCGTCGCCGGGCAGTTCCCATCTTCCTTCCCGGTCTGTCTTCGCGAACCGGTGCTGGTTGCTCACCCAGACCCCAGCCACGCCCCTCTCCTGCTTGTCTCGCGTGCCGTTGCGGTTTGAGTCCTCGAAGACGACGCCCTGTGCCGTCAAAGTCACGGTACCAGAGGGCACCGACTGTCCCCACGAGCTTGCGGCTAAACAAATCAGCAGACTGGTCAGGTACTTCACACGCTCGACTGTACCGCCGAAACAGGCAGCTTGGGCAAGGGTGTAAGATCAGACATGGCGTCCCGCGTCGGTGAGTTCCATGATGCCGTCTCTCGCGGAGACGTCGCCCTTGCCTCGAGCATGGCCGAGAGCGAGCCAGAGCTCCTCACGAGCTTTGATCCAGGGAGCTTCCGTGCCAGCGCCATGAACGCTGCGGCCCGCGGCGGCTGTTTCGACTCTGTGGATTTTCTGATCGAGCACGGGGTCTCGCCGGATCTAGGATCAGACTGGTGGGCGGGCAGCTTCTCCCCACTCATCACAGCCATCCACCAGGGCGATCGTGCCATGACCGAGCACTTGATCTCGCGCGGCGCTACCGTCACTGCCTATGAGGCGGCTGCCATGGGCGATCGCGAGCGCCTTCGGAGAACTCTCGAAGCCGATCCCACCCAAGTCCATTTCCGCGGGGGCGACGGGCAACAGCCTCTGCACGTGGCGGCGAACGCCGAGGTCGCCCGGCTACTCTTGCAGCACGGTGCGGAGATCGAGGCACGTTGTGTGGATCACGAGTCCACGCCGCTCCACTATGCCAACGATCGGCCCCAGGTCGCCGAGGTGCTCCTGGAGAGCGGGGCCCGAGGCGACATCTTCGCGTGGTCCGTCACCCCCAACCCCCGTTGGCTCGCAGAAGCCCTGGCCAAGAACCCGGCCCAAGCCTCGCAGCCGTATCTCCGTTCTGACTTCCCTTGCCAAGGCGATGGGCTCGTCCACATCTACACTTTCACGATCGGTGACCACGCGCAGCCGATCCATGCGGCCGCCATGCGTTCCAACATCGCTGGCCTGAGGATGCTTGCCGCTCACGGGGCCGATGTGAACGCGCGCGGCGGGTACGACGACGCGACCCCGCTTCATTGTGCGGCGTGGAGCGACGCCTCCTCGGCCATTCCTGTCCTCCTCGAACTCGGGGCTGACCTGGACGCTCCGTCTGGGTCGGCCCATCGGAACTCCGCCTTGGGCTGGGCAATCGTTGCGGGATCGCTCGCCTCAGTGGAAACTCTGCTCGCTGCCGGTGCCCAGGTGTGGGAGAGCCATCGTGCCGAGGCAGAGGCGGGGGCGTCCGGTGCGTTCCAGCGGCTCAAGCGGGCGCCGCAAACCGCGAGACAAGCGATCGAAGCGATGGTCCTAGCCGCGGGCTGACGTCGCCGGGCCAGATTCCCTGAGGCCCGGACTCCAAGAGCCAGAATCCTCGTAATGGACTTCGCCCCTACCCCCGAGCACGAGCAGATCCGAGAGGCCGCCTACCGCTTCGGCCAAAGCGAGATCCTCCCCGGCCTGCGCGAGCGCGACCGCGCCGGAGAGTCCGATCCCGCAACGCTGGAGAAGATGGGCGCGTCGGGCTTCCTTGGCGTCAGCGTGCCCGAGAAGTTCGGAGGCATGGGCGCGGACTATATAAGCCTGGGCATCGTGTGCGAAGAGATGGAACGGGCCGACACCAGCGCACGGGTGGTACTCAGCGTCCACAACGGCCTTCACTGCATGACCCTGATGCAATGGGGCACGCCGGAGCAGCAAGAGCGTTGGCTCCCCGACCTGGCAGCCGGGCGACGCTTCGGTGGATTCGGCCTCACAGAGCCGGGCGCAGGGTCCGACGCCATCAACCTCAAGACTACCGCGCGCAAAGACGGCGACCATTACGTCCTCAACGGCTCGAAAACCTGGATCAGCCTCGCCGACTACGCTCATCAGTTCCTCGTCGTCACCAGGCTCGCAGAGACGAGCGCCAAGGCACCGTTCGCCGCCTTCATCGTGGATCGGACTACGCCCGGGTTCTCATCCCGGCCCCTGCACGGAAAGCTCGGTGTCCGCGCGGGCAACACGGGCGAGATCTTCTTCGAGGACATGCGAGTTCCCGCCGATTGCATGCTCGGCGAGGAAGGGGACGGGTTCAAAGTCGCGATGAGCGCACTGGACCACGGACGCTACACCGTCGCCTCGGGTGCAGTGGGAATCATCCAGGCTTGCCTGGACGCCTGCATCCCCTATGCGAACGATCGCGAGGTCGGCGGCGAGCCCATCGGCAAGAAGCAGCTCGTGCAGCAGATGATCGCCTCCATGGTGCGGGGGCGCGAGGTCGGGCGACTGCTCTATTTCAAGGTCGGCTGGATGAAGAACCAGGGCCTTCGTCATACCAAGGAATGCTCCATGGCGAAGTGGGTGAACTGCGAGGCGGCCTTCGACGCTGCCAACAAGGCGGTCGAGATCCACGGTGCCTACGGCTTCAGCGACGAGTTCCCGGTCGAAAGGTACTTCCGAAACTCGCGCGGCGCGGTGATCTATGAGGGAACGCACGAGATCCACACCCTGTTGCAGGCCGAGTACGAGTTGGGCTATCGGAGCGACAAGCCGGTGGCCAAGACTCTGCCAGGGTGGCCGTTTCGGTAGCTCGCCCGGAAAGGGCCGCGAAGCTCTGTGACGCACTTGTGACGTCCACCGTGCGACAATCGGCGCATGCGAGCCCTCGTGACTGCATTCGCCCTCGCCATCGCCGCGCTCTCCGTCGCGCAACTCCCACCCGGCCTCACCTTCGACGACGGCTTTACCTGGCTAGAGTGCCATAACTTCGAATCGGTCGAGAACAACGTCCTCAAGGGCGAGTGGGTGCTTGAGTCGAGCGTACGAATCTGGGGCACCGTCCCCGACCGATCCGGCTTCAAATTCACGCTGAAAAAGGACGGCAAGATCCTTGCCGAAAACATGGTGGACGGCTACCCCGTCAAGTTTGGGAACGTGGACCAAGGGGGGCTCGTGATCCTGAACCATTGGAAAGACGCCCAACGAACCGGAGCCTCCGGACCGATGACCGTGGACGTCACGTATATTGACGGCGCTTCGGGCAAGGAGTACCTCGCCAAGACCCTCAAGATTGACGTCCGTAGGATCGAGCGGACCCGCTCCAGCGTCGGCAAGCGCGAGCCCTATGCCCCCGCATTCATCATGAACCGGCACGCCGAGGTCCTCTCGAGCATCCTCTACTTCCGCGAGTATGAGAATCCCAGCTATACACAGTTGAACGGACTGAGTTGGTTCTCCGAGCGGCGGCTCGAGATCCTTGTCAACTATGCCGAGGACAGTGCCATGACCGGGATCGCGCTCGGGCGGATCGCGGTCGAGGTGAACGGCCAGCCGATCCAGCTCCGCGTTCCCGAGATCAACCAGCCTGTAGACGAGATGAACATGGGTGAGCTGGCGGGTAAGACCTCAGCCGAGCACTCCGACCGCGACGCGGCCAAGTACTTCAACGCTGGGCCCTACTACCGTGAGCGCATCAGCTTCGTCCGGAAGTCCTTCGTCCTGCCGTTGCAGTGGGGCCCACCCCTCGAAGGCAGGGTGAAGAGCTCCGTGTTCACGAACGATCACCCTGGGGACTGGAAGGTGACGTGGCTCATAGACCGGAAGCCGGTGCGGATCTGGCGCTTCAAGGTCGGCGTGGACGGGCTGCCGATCCCCCACCCTGAGCAGACCGCAGGGCTCCATCTGGCCAAGAACGCGGTGCTCGTTGACACTGAGATCCCTGGGCAGGGCGGCGAGTTCGACGCCAGGCTCACTCCTTCGTTCGTGAAGGAAGGTGCCTTTTATGGGCGACCCTGGACGACTGCCGCGATGAAGGAGGCGGCGAGTCACGTACCGACGAAGGGCCGGCCCTTCCCGGTGTCGTCCGCAAAGCAATAGGGATCGGCGACGTTCCTACGCAATAGCCCCCTCACTCCCACTCGATCGTGGCGGGGGGCTTGCTCGTGAGGTCGTAGAGGACGCGGTTCACCCCTGGAACCTCGTTCACGATGCGCGTGGCGACATGCTCTAGGAGGCCGAACCCCAAAGGGGCTGCCCTTGCAGTCATCGCATCCTCACTCTCGACCGCCCTCAACACAATCGGGTGCTCATAGGTTCGATTGTCGCCCATCACTCCCACGCTCCGAACGTCTAGAAGGGCCGCGTAGCTTTGCCATACCCCTGCCGAGGCACCACTCGACTTGAGCTCCTCGCGGAAGATGGCATCCGCCTCTTGCACGGTCTTGACCCGCTCGGGAGTCACCTCACCGAGGATCCGCACCGCGAGGCCTGGTCCAGGGAACGGCTCTCTCTCCACTACCTCGGCGGGGAGGCCGAGCTCCCTGCCAACCGCCCGTGCCTCGTCCTTGAAGAGCCAACGCAAGGGTTCGAGGACCTCCATTCGCATCCATTCCGGTAGCCCGCCCACGTTATGGTGGGTCTTGATCTTCGCCGCGGTGGGCGAGCCGGACTCCACAACGTCTGGGTAGAGCGTGCCCTGCACCAGCACCTCGCACTCTGCGAACTCAGCTTTGTGCTCTTCGAACGCGCGAACGAACTCAGCACCGATGCGCTTGCGCTTCTCTTCCGGGTCTGTGACCCCGGCCAAGGCGCCAAAGAACTGCCTTGCGGCATCAATCACGATCAGGTTCGGGTGGACGATCTCGGTGAACATGCGTCTCACCTGCTCCCGCTCCCCTTTGCGGAGCAGGCCATGGTCCACGAACACGCAGGTCACCTGGCCTGGGACGGCGCGGGTCACGAGCGCGGCCGCGACGCTCGAGTCCACCCCTCCGCTCACCGCGCACAGAGCCTTGCGACTCCCGATCCTCGCACGGACCTCCTCGGTCGCCTCCTCGACGAAGGCCCTTGCCGACCAGTCGCCCCGGAGCCCGGCCACCTCGCGGAAAAACCGTTCGAGGAAGGCTTTCCCGCCCTCCGTGTGGCTCACCTCGGGATGGAGCTGCACCCCGACCCAGCGACGGTCGCGGTCCTCCATTGCCGCGTACTCGCAGCTCTGGGTAGAGGCGGTCTTGACAAACCCAGGCGGGAGGGAAAGGACCCGGTCGCCGTGGCTCATCCAAACCTCGCCCTCCAAAGTCCCCGCGAGCGAGCCGGGCTCCTTCCAGGACAGGGATTGGCGGCCGTATTCGCGATCCTTGGCAGGTTCGACCTCGCCGCCCAGCGAGCGACTCATGAGCTGCATGCCGTAGCAGATGCCAAGGAGCGGAATCCCGTCCGCGAGGGTGAAGTCGAACTCGGGGGCGCCCGGCTCCAAGGTGCTGCGCGGCCCTCCGCTCAGGACGATGGCGTCGGGCCTTGCAGAAGCGATCTTCGCGGGGGCCTGCTGCCAAGGCACGACCTCGCTATAACAGCCACATTCCCTGGCGCGCCGAGCGATGAGCTGGGTGTACTGCCCGCCAAAGTCCACTACGGTGACGACCTCGTGACGCATGAGAGGAAGGCCGATTATGCCCGCATGTGGCTCGGTGCTGGGGATGTACGCCCAGATTCCGCGCGCCCGTTCTTCGGCTGGGCACGAGAGTGCAAAATTTGTGGAAAACTACTAGCAAGCGACTGTACGATTCTACGAACTCTCGGCTCTCGATGGCTACATTCAGGTTTAGGGCTTCACGACTAGCTTTGCTGCGACACAATCGAAAGCCTCAGACCGGAGCGGGACATGGCAAGAAACGAAACGATCACACGTAGGCAAGCGATGCGCACCGCAGCGATCGCGGTAGGAGGGCTGACTCTCCCGACAGGTGCGCTAGCCCTACCCCGACCGCTTGCCAATCGTGGTAATGCGGATTGCCCGCCGTTCACCCCCATCTTTTCGGGCACGCTGACTCTTTCTGGCAAGCTGGTCCGGAGTGAGACCGACTGGACCAATTGCCTCTCGGGCTTCATATTCACTTCCGATCGCGTAGCTGGTTACACGCCATTCTATGTATTCGGAGATCCGGTCGAACTCGGCAACTATGCTGACAACAATCCTTTCGTGCAGATCACGGGCCGCATCAGCAACCACGAGCTTCCCGTTCTGATTCTGCACCAGGATGCGGCGGTCGTCCCTTTGAATGGGCCGCAACCCTTGCCGGATTTCAATGCTCCCGTCTCGAGCGACCCACTCACTTCGCAGGAGGAAGCCGCACTCACAGAGATCTTCGGAATGTACTGTTTGACTGGGTTTGCAAACCCAGATGCAGGAACTGACTCCGCCTACTACGATCAGCTCGGAGAATGGATGAGTCAGGCCACGTTCGACAGCTCGATCGAGAATCGGTTCAACTCGATCCCGTTTGCCGAATACCATGATCCAGACGAATGCACCATCGAAGGTCTATCACTCTACGAAATATGGTATCGGCACCGGACCCCAGGGCTGATCTCGGGCGGAGGCGGCGGTGGCGACAATGTTAACGACTGTCTGTTCGAAATCGGACTCGCAATCTTCATGTTCTTGCTCGGACAGATCGTCGCGCGGACGACACCTCAAGCAATGCGACTTGCCCGCGAGGAGATCCGTACGATCGTGCGCAACAACGGCGTCAGGACGGCCGGCGCAAACCTCGTTGCCGCGCTGGCGGCATACACGGCCTCGGGACGTCACCAGGAGCTGACCGTAGTGCTACGCCGAATTAGCGACTTCGTAGTCGCTATGGTTCCGCTCCTACCTGGCGCATTTTATCGCGTGATCCGCAACGCGTATCGCTGGTGGGACTACGTCGCCTCGATCGGGCTGAGCGCCGCCTTCATTGCTCGGGCTGCGAAGTTCGTATTGACCGCGTACTCCCTTGCAACGGCCCTCACGAAAATATACAAAGCGTGCACCTAGTCGAGAGGAGCATGCGCTCTCCTTCCAACTGCGGTGCATTGATTTGTGGCTCGAAGTCTCGGTCATGAACTCGCAACCGATCTCGGTACACGAGTCTCCGGCTCGAGGGTTGGGGTCGGCCTTGGCAGCTCTCCCAAGTTCGACCAGGGAACTGTTGGAGGCGTCTCGGGTAACTTTGCCGCTTGGTGAACGGCGCGCAGGCACGGGTGGCCCTCTTCTTGGATGCGGAGAACTTTAGGGTCGCAGCGACGGACAGCAACCGCGTCTTCTACTACGAGCACCTTTTGAACATCGCCCGCGAGCAGGGCGTCGTCGTGCTCGCACGGGCCTATGCCGACTGGACCCAAGGCGACATGAAGTCGGTCATGACACAGCTCCACGAGTACGGGGTGCTCATGGAACAAATGTGTACCAGCCACCACGGCAAGAACACAGCCGACATGCAGTTGGCGGCGGACGCGCTCGAGCTTTGCCTCAGCGACTCGCAGGTCGAGACCGTGATCATCGCTTCTGGGGACCGAGACATGGTTCCGCTCGTACACAAGCTCAAGAGAAGGGCGATCACTGTGATCGGCATCGGCTTCCGCAACAACACGGGCAAGACTCTCTCCAACGTGTGTACCCAGTTCTACTTCTATGAGGACTTGGTCGCAGCCCTCACCGAGTCGCTCGCGGAAGAGGCCCCGGCCCCTTCCTATGACCTCGGCAAGGCAAGGGACCTCCTGCTCCAGGCTATGGACCTGATCGTCTCCCAAGGGAAGACCACAAGCCAGAGCCTGGTGAACACGACCATGAAGCAGCTCGACCCAAGCTTCAGCCACAACGCGGCTGGATTCTCGTCCTTTGGAGCTTTCGTCGCTTGCGAGCTGGTCGCAGAAAACGTCGAGATCTCGGGCAAGTCAGGAATGGACAACGTGATTGCACGAAAGCAGCTTGCACCCTCGAAAGCACGTGAACACACCCAGCCCAGCCCACCGGAGACTCCAGAGGACCTCGTCGCTCACTATCAATCCGTGCTCTTGAACAAGGGTGTCCAAGTGCTCCCCCGGGAGCAACGCGCGATGCTGGTCTTCGGGCTCGTGCGGGCCATCCAAACCTCAAGCGAAGAGGGGATGACCTTGCTCGCGATGAATAGCAAGCTTGAGGAAATCGCCCTCGAAAATGGGATCGAGGCTCCCCCCAAGGCGATCCACAAGATCAGTCATACGCTCAATATTGGTCGTTGCTTCGCTCACGATTTGACACCTGCCTATGAGCCTGACCTGAACGTGGCCTTGACCCTGGCCGTACCCGATGCCGAGGAGGCGAAGCGTCGGCTTGAAACCACGTACGTTGGTGCCCTGCTGATTGCGAATCTCGAACCTGATCCAAAGTCCGTCGCCCTATGGCTCTACGGTTCCGAGCAGCCAGCCGACCTGGATCGCGCCCGGCGAGCGATCCAGGAGGCAACACGCTTGCTCCGCCCTTGAACTTTGACAGCGTCCCCACCTCCCTTGATGTCTCCGCACGCGGCAGGGGGGAGCGATGCCCGCTACAGCGTCCCGCGGAGGGCCTGCTCTCGCTCGATGCTCTCGAAGAGCGCCTTGAAGTTCCCTTTGCCAAAGGACTGTGCGCCCTTACGGTGGATGATCTCGTAGAACAGGGTGGGGCGGTCCGTGATCGGTTTCGTGAAGATCTGGAGGAGGTAGCCCTCGTCGTCGCGGTCCACGAGGATTCCGAGATCGGCCAGCACCTCGATGTCCTCATCAATCGCGCCGACCCGATCGGGAAGCATGTCATAGTACGTCCTTGGCACCTTGAGGAACTCGACCCCTCGGGCACGCAATCGTGAAACGGTATAGACGATATCGTCGGTGCGCAAGGCGACGTGCTGCACACCCGCACCCCCGAAGAACTCCAGGTACTCGTCAATCTGCGACTTCTTCTTGCCCGCCGCCGGCTCGTTGATCGGAAACTTCACGCGCCCGTTCCCGCTCGCCATTACCTTCGACATCAGCGCGGTGTACTCGGTCGAGATGTCCTTGTCGTCGAAGCTCAGCATGTTTCGGAAGCCCAGAACGTCTTCGTACCACTTCACCCAGACGTTCATCTGGCCCAGTTCCACGTTTCCTACGCAGTGGTCAATCTCCTGGATCCCGATCGGATCGCCAGGCTCGCTCTCTGCGCGGAAGCCGGGAAGGAAGGGCCCGTGGTAGTTGTCACGGTTCAAGAAAGTATGGACCGTGTCGCCATAGGTGCAAATGGCGCTCATGCGCACCTTCCCGTGGTCGTCCTCGAGGGTGTGGGGCTCTCGCCATGGCTTGGCACCTCGCGCCGTCGCCGTGGTGAAGGCCCAGTCCGGGTCGTCCACCTCGAAGGCGATGTCCTGCACGAAGTCGCCGTGAAACGCGATGTTCTCGGCCATGGGGTGGCCTGGGCGTACCGGCGCACTGAACCAGACCGTCACATCGTTCTGCTTGAGTGCATAGCCGACCTCATCCGTCGAGCCGGTCTCTAGGCCCCGATAGGCGGAAAGGTCAAAGCCAAACGTGTGCTGATAGAAGTAAGCGGCTTGCCGGGCGTTGTTGACAAAGTGCCGAACGTGATCCACCTTGCGAAGTGGGAAGCTGTCGTTGCTCATCGTTTCTCCTGCCTTGTTGCTCGCCCCAATTTCCCCGCGGTAGGAGAATACGGTCGCTCGGGCAACGAAGAGCACCAAGAGTATATCCGAGGGTGTGCGGGGACTCAAGGATGGTCCACGCGCGCACACTTGGCGCGGGCACTCTGGATTCGCCCGCGATGGCACTCTTGGGTATCACCTGTCCATGATCGCGCTCCTCGTCCTCGCAGCTTGGAACGACTCTGCCGTGATCGGGGTCGGCGGGACCGTGGAGGCCTTCGACACAGCCACCAAGGTCCGGATGGCCTCCGAGCACATCGAAGTGGACTTTGCCCGCCGCAAGGTGTATGCGGACTTTTCCTTCCACAACCTAGGAGAGGCGACGACCGTCACGATGGGATTCCCCGAGGAAGGTACGGGCGATATCCAGCCGCCCACCCCTGCCAAGCCGACTCACTTCATCTCCTTCGAGTCCTGGGTGGATCACCGACCGGTCAAGACGGAGCTCTGGCGCGGCGACATCCACGAGATGTACTACAAGCAGTGGTGGATCAAGAGCGTGGACTTCGCCGCCGGGCAAACGCGCAGGGTGCGGAACGTCTACGTTACGCAGTACAGCAGCGACATCATGACGATCGAGCGAATGACGTACGTGTTGGGCACGGGGCGGCCGTGGCAAGGCTCGATCGGGAGCGCCAAGGTTGTGTTCGACATCGGCGGTGTGCCCGAGGGCGATCTCATGTTGGTCTCCCCTAGACCAACCCGGAGAAGCAAGAACCTGCTGGTCTACGAGTTCAAGGACTTCGAGCCGCCAAGTGCCGAGTTCGCAATTTCAGTGGGAAGGGTCGCACGGGACTCCGTTTTTGACTTGAAGCCAGGCGCGAAGGTGGGTTCGGACACCTGGGTCTTGCGGCGCTAGGTCGCCCGATGGCACCCTTCTAGGGTGTGACGATCTCCCCCATCTGGACCACTTCGAAATCGCTGCCTCGAAGTTGCTTGAGTTGGTTCAAATCCTCGTCGTTCCACCGAGAGTCCGGGGCGCCGGAGACGAACCAATCGCTTCCATTGTCGGCGACGAACATGCCGTACTGCTTCATCGCGTTCAGGATCGCCTTGTTAGTCTTGGAAAAGCTGGTGGTGTCAAACGAGGCCTTGAGCCGTACCCGCATCCCCATGGGGGGCAGGTCGGCCTCGGTACGGCTGCTCGCCCAGTGGGTTGCTGGGGCGATATAGGCCCGCCGCGTCCTGGAGACCGTGAACCGGAGTGCGTGCTCGATCTTCCCCGCGATCGCGGCTTCGTCGTAGCGGACGAGCCCTGGGAAGATCGGCAGGCCCGCCGCATCGGCGGAGGTCCACCCGGCGGGCCGTGTCGCGTTCGAGTTGAGGTCGAACTTAGCTCCCGAGCCGCACCGCCAACCCCCGTTCTCTGGATAGGAGGAAAAGGTCTCATAAAGGATCTTCGAGTCCCGGTCAATCACGAGGATGTGGCGATCGCCGGTCGAACCTGGCCCACCCTCGATCGGTGCGTCTGCGGGTACCGGGTAGGGCCCAGGGTCGGACTCGTCGGCATATTCGAAGCTCATCGGCACTTTGAGCTGATCCTTCGAGACCACGACGTAGGGGATGCCGAACGTCTCGCCCCCGAGATCGGCACCGAAGTCTGGGTGGAAGGGCTTGTCGGGCCCGATGGAGGCGATGATCGCATCCGATGCCGGGTCAACGGGCAGAGTGTCCACTCGCGTGTTCCAAGGATTGTCCGTTGGGAAGGGGCGGTATCCCCGCATGTTCGCATTGGGTCCCAAGTCGGGCGTTCCTCCTCCGGAGCCTCCGCCACTCGTACCCCCGGACGATCCTCCCGAAGAGCCGCCCGAACCGCCGCCCGTACCGCTCGCGGTGCCGCCGGAGCCTCCGCACGATACGATCGCGAACAAAGTTGCGACCGCCAAACTGGCCGTGAGGGTGCGCAAGAAGAATCCCATGACTCTACTCTTGGACGTATTGCGCCGCTAAATTAGGTTGCCGTGGGCGAGAAAAGGAGCAGAGCTATCCGAACCGTGGGCTTTGGTGGGCGGTGAGGGACTCGAACCCCCGACATCCTCGGTGTAAACGAGGCGCTCTACCAACTGAGCTAACCGCCCCGGAACTGGAGCCGACAGCCGGATTCGAACCGGCGACCTGCTGTTTACGAAACAGCTGCTCTACCACTGAGCTATGTCGGCCCGCCACGGGATTATAGACAACCGCGCGGCACGACTTGAGGCCCTTCCCCGTTCTACCTCGGGAGATGGAAGCGGATGGATTCTCTCTCCTAACCGAAGTAGGGCTCTCGGGCCCGTGCTGAATGTGGAGCGGACCTCCCTCGCCCCGGCACGCCGGAATGGGGAAGGTCGGTGCGCGTTAGCGAACCGGGAGGGGGACACGCTGCCGCCCAAACCTCATAAGGGCCAATCCACACTCTGATTGGCTTCGCCCCGCGAGCCCTTCCCTGGTGCCGAGTGGGCCAGGTAGCCTCTCAGCGAGATGGTCACCAGCGTCCACCTCATGATCTATTCCGACGACGCCCCTGCGACCAGGGCATTCTTGCGCGACGTCCTCCAATGGCCGTTCGTCGCTATGCAGAATGAAGAGTCCGGCGGCCCCGATTGGCTCATCTTTCGGTGCGGCCCGTCCGAGCTCGGCGTCCACCCCACCCGCAGCGAGTGGCAGGGCCAGGTCTACGAGCACCCCCGGCAACACTCGATCTCGCTCATGTGCGACGATATCGCCGGGACGATGGCCGAGCTCAGGGAAAGGGGCGCGAAGTTCGCCGGTCCCGTTGAGGATCACGGCTACGGCCTCGTGGCGATGCTCGAAGTACCCGGCACCGATCCGGTCCAGCTCTATGAGCCCCACCACCCGGTCGCCTTTTCGCTCCCCACAGGTACGGCCCTGGCCACCGAGCCGCCTCAAACCGCATGATCGCGACACTCGTCTTCTGAACTGGCACCGGTGGACCTCCCTCGTCCCGGTACGCCGGGATGGGGGAGGTCGGTGAGCGCTAGCGAACCGGGAGGGGGCGATCGGAGCACTGGCGTCGATCGGACTCGGGCAGGCAGTGGGTCGCGACCGCTAACTATTCATATCCTGACACGCAGGTATACGGGGTCGCGTACAGGGCCCGTACGTCTTCCGCGCTCGCCGAGCCTACGGCACCGAGCCTGGCAAGTGCCTCTGCCCGCACCCCAGCGTCGGGCCATGCGAGCGCACCAAGGATCTCGAACTTGTGGGCGAGGATCCCTTTGAGGTCAGCGTCGAGGTTCCGCGCGTGCCCCGCGGGGAACATCACGAGGCCGCTCTCCACCTGGGTACCGTCCGCACCGGTCAGCACCACCGAGGTCGGGATCCCTTCGGGGTACTTCGCGTCGTAATCCGCTCCGCCGTGCCGGAATGCCACTTTCTGCATCAAGGACCGGGTCAGCGGGTGAAAGACCGCGCTCTCGTTCTCCTTATAGTCCCACGGCGTCAGCATCAGAGCCTTCCACGCCTCCCCGTCCGAGCCCCCCCCCTTGGGTAGTCGTCCTAGGTCGAGGGCCTTGCGCAAGAGCGTGGCGACGATATAGGCCATCGAGTGGTCTGCGCTCTGTCGGGTCTTCGGGTCCATCTTCGCCGGGTTGCCGATGATGCCGTAGGCGGGTTCGTAGGCCGTGATCTCGATCGAGGCGACCCCCCCTCCGCCAGGGTCGGCGAGCAACGCAGGATGGGCGGCGAGAGCGGTGATAACCGCCTGGAGTGCCCCAGCGGACTGGTGCTCGTAGAGCCCCAGCTTGAAGTGCATCCCCATCACCGCGAAATCGTCCCCGCTTTGGCTCAGCACGAGGTCGAACGGGCTGTCCCCTTGCTCTTTCCACCGCTCGTCGCCTGCCGTCGTGGGCTCGAAGAAGCGGAACAGGGCCTCTGGGTTGCGGAAAATGTCGCGCGGGCCCCGGAATCCAGCCATCGAACGGTGGACGCACAGCACGGCGGCCTCGGCCGCGATCGCGGCGGACGCCCCTTTGCTGTCACTCAGCTGCTTCCCGGCGCGGATGGCCCTCCACGGAACATAGTGGGCGACGTACATCCCGATCGCGGACTCGATCTCCTCGGGCCCTGCCCCCATGAGGGCACCGTAGACGGCCGCTGAGGCGATCGCGCCGTGGACGACGTGGTCTATCTTGTAGGACTTGAGGCTGAAGACCTCGGCAAGACGTCCCCGGATCTCATCGAGAAGCACCATCGCTCGGAGCGCGGTCGCTCCGTCCAGGCGTCGCTGCTGGCAGGCTGCGATCACGACCGGATAGAAATCGTTGTGCCCAAATTCGCCCGCAGTGTGCCCCATCTCGGGTCGGTAGCCAAAGTTCGTCCCGTTGCTGTCCCATTCGCGCACCGCGGCCGAGTTCGCGACGATCGCCTTCTCGGGCCGGACCCGGATCTTGGAACCGAACACGGTCGCGCCTTCGAAGTCCACGTACCCCAGTGCCTCGTTTCGCAAGACGCACGGGGCGTTCGTGCCCAGAGCAAGGGCCGAGACTCCACAGACGACGCTATCCGTGTGGAACAACTGGGTTCGAGCGAGGACGGCCTCGGACGGGCCCGAGCCCATGTCAGCGGAGACGAACTCCACCGCGAACCGGCCCAGGCCTAACGCCTGATTCGTGTCACGGCCAAGGGTGACGGCATTGGACATTCCGGCAGTGTAACCGGCGGTCGGAGAGGGCCCTACTCTTTCTTCAGCTCCATGTCCGCCGCGAGTTCCCAAGCGTCCCCAGCCTTGAACTCGAGCTTGAACTTGATCTTGCTCCCATCTACCTTGGTCATCGTCCCGCGGCTGACCATGGTCTGCCCCATGATGTCCCAAGGGTCGGAGGTCATCACGACCGAGTCGCCTTGCTTGGTGCCCGTCTCGCGGCGAGGCATCGGCGAGAAGTTCGTGAACGCATAGATGAAGTATTGGGACTTCGTTGCGTCCCACCCGAGAAACAACGTCTCGGTCGATTGAAACGCACCGTAGTCGTTCGTCGAGACACTCTTGAGGAACTGGCCGTCCCACGTGACCGCCATCGTGGACGTGACCGTGAGGTCCATGCCGCCAAAGCTGAACGATCCCGTTCCCTTCCACTTGCCCAAGAGCCAGTTCAGCTCTTCGAGCTCCTTGGGAGGGGTGGTCTCCGGGGCCTGTGCGCTGGCAAAGCCCACAAGGCCGATTGCAAGAACCGAAAGCAGTAGTTTCCTCATTCCTTCCTCTGCGACGATGCACTCGCCGAGCACAAGGATTCTACTCCCTGACTGGGGGCGCCGCGAGGCCGGTAGGAACCCTCTGTGTGGAAAACTCGGTACACTCCTCTATCCATGCGTCTTGGTTGGATCTGTCTGGCTCCATGGATGGCGATGACAGTGGCATGGGCGAAACCGCCCGGCGACGTTGCAATCCAGTTTGCCCATAACCCCGCGATCCCTTCCGCGGGCACCCTCGTGGGCGAGCGTCTGTACGTAAACCCCGACTTCATCCAGCGCATCGGGTGGACGTTTTCGGCCGGGCGCGGCCAGATGGCCGTGAACGGGGAGGGGCGCAACCTCCGACTTCCGACGAAGGAGATCCAAGGCCGGCCCTGCATAGACATCCTGGAGGCGGCTCGCCTGATTGGAGGCAAGGCGGAATGGTCGCCAGACCGGAAGCTCGTAGCGATCCACGGCGTTGTCCGGAGCGTCGAGGCCACCGACTCGACCGTGCGGATTGACACGACGATCGGGGCCAAGGCTACGGCGTTCCGCATCTCCGACCCTCCGCGGCTCGTGGTAGACATCACCGGCGTCGAAGTTGACCTGGAGCGGCTACAACCATTGCCGCCGAACCACCGGATCGGGCAGTTCAACGCGAACACGGTGCGGTACGTGATCGAGGCGCCAGACAGGGCAAGGGTCAAAGTACCGACCTTCACCAAGGGGCGGACGATCCTGTTCAGCCTCACGCAATTCGAGACCAAGCCTGCGAAGGCCGCGCCCAGCCCTTCCAGCGAGCCCATCCAGATCCGTGCCGTGTCCCTTGGCGACGATGGAACGGCGCAAGCCAAGCTGATGGTCGGCTTCGAGGGCGCGTCGGGGCAACGGCCGTCCGCCCGCTATGAAGGCCCGACCAGGATCGTGTTGACCTTGCCCAACGCGGTGGCTCCGGCAGGCCTCGAGGTCCGCGACAACAGCAGTATCGTGAAGTCCGCGGCGATCCGGCTCAACGGCCCGACCTCGGTCTCGGTGGTTCTGGAGACAGTTCGCCCGCTCTCCTTCACGGTGGGCCAGCAGGGCGAGGTCGCGTATCTCAAGCTCCGCGCCCCGCTCTTCGGTGGATTGGCGGGAAGGCTCATCGTCGTGGACGCAGGTCACGGGGGGCACGACTCCGGTGCCAAGGGGGGCGGGACGCTCGAGAAGGCGAACGCGCTCGATACCGCAAAGCGGCTCGCCGCCGAACTCGCGGAAGCGGGTGCATCCGTGATCCTGACCCGCGACGACGACACCTTCGTCACGCTGAACGAGCGGCCCGCCGTCGCAAACCGAGCCGGCGCCGACCTCTTCATCAGCTGCCACTTCAACTCGAACACCGTTGCGAACAGCCGCTCGGGCACGATCATCTTCTATCACAGGGACGATCCCGAGGGCAAGCTGCTCGCGGAGTGCGTCCGCAGCGTCGTCGCCAAGAGGAGCGACCTGCCCGACCTGGGCACTTGGAGCGACCAGCGCATCTATCAGTCCGGTTTTGCCGTACTAAGAGGTGCAGAGATGCCCGGTGTGCTCTTGGAGCTTGGGTTCATCAATCATGCGACGGATCGCTCCAAGATCACGGATCCAGCGTGGCGGCAAGCTATGGCAGAATCGGTGGTGGAGGCTCTGAGGATCTATTTCAGCAATGGCCAATAAGTCGCAACGTTCGAAGCTCCTGCCCCTGCTCGCGATCGCCCTTTGCGGGGGAGCCGTCTTTGCGGGCACTTCGTTGTACGTGCAGTCTGCTCCCAAGGTGCAGCCGCGCCGCGCGGCCATGCCTGACGTCCAAGTCGAAGCCAAGCAACAGCCCGGAACGGTCCAGGTCATGGAGCCCTCCTATGACAAGGCAGGCGAGCTGAACTTGGAGCCACGCTCGGTGCGCGTCAAAGAAGGCTCGGAGGCGAAGGCAGTCGCCGTCGCTGCCTACATTGCGAAAATCCCGGCCGTGCCTTCCAACACCCGAGTGCTCTCCGTGAAGCTGGACGGCCGCACCGCAGTCGTGGATTTCTCGAAGGAACTCGACTCGGGCTATGGCACCGAGGACGAGAAAACCTTGATCCAGGGAGTGCTGGCTACGATGGGACAGTTCCCGGATGTGGACACGGTGGAGTTCCGGATCGAAGGCAAGCCGACCCAAGGGATCGGGAACCTTGACCTCAGTTCCCCGCTCGCGGTGATCCGTGTTCCGAAGGAGAAGCCTTGAGGCGCTCCCACGCTCGGTACGTGTAGACCACGATAAAACCGACAAGAACACCGACGCTCCAGCCGAACAAGATTTGCGACGGGTAGTGCACCCCCACGTAAACCCGGGATATGCCGGTCAAGAGCGCGATCACGGCCCAAACCGGCGCGTGCCTCCGATTCTCGATGGCGAAGACGGTGGCGATCGCGGCCATGTTCGCGCTATGGGCCGAGGCGGTGCCCATGCTGCCAAGCGGCTCGACCCGCAGAACCGGGCCCGAGACCCGTAGCACTGCGTCCGCCAGTGAGACCCCTTGGTCCATGAGCGCCGCGACCTCCCCACTTGGCCTACCAAAGGGGAAGGCCGCCTTGAGCGCGTCCGTAGCCGCGTTCGAGACCGGCCAAGCCAACATCGCAAGCAGCGCGGGCCTGCGCTCCGACCGTTGCACCAAGAGGGCAACGAAGATTCCAAGCAACAGAAGGCGAACTGGCCACCACTTGTTGCCCTCGCTCAACGTCACAAAGAGAGGGGCCCACGTGTCCGGCCAGCCATTGATCATGCGAAAAAGTGCTTGATCGAGCCAGCCCACGGACAAAAGGCTACCCGCGAGTCCATGCGCTACGACACTGAGAAGACCAGGGCCGCCGTTTGGGGTGCAATATGCGCCTCTACCCTCGCCTGTGTTTGGGAACCAGGGGCCGATCCCCCTCTCCTGGGATACGACCCGATCCCCAACCGGATGGAGCCGAGACCCTTCCTTGACGGCTGGGTGGTCGTCCTCGAGGCGCTACGACTGGGTGCGCCCGTGGAGCGATGCTCTCAGGCCCTCTCACGCGACTTGTCATACGGGGGCCTGACTGAGGCGGACTCCACGGGTCTGGCGATCCTCATGGGGCTGCTCTATGCAGGGGCGCCGAGCCTCGCGGCGAGGGCGACGGGAGAGCCAGCCTCCCTCGTCGGCTCCCTCGTCGCAGCGTTGGGCTCGCCGTTGGATCGGGCCATCGAGGATGCTGGGGCGGGACCGGAACACTTGGCGGCCAGAGTCGCGCTCAAGCTCGGCGAGCCCACGGTCGGAAAGGGGGCCGTCACCGAGGCCGCGAGCCTCATCGCGTGTACCGGCGGGATGGAATTCGATCGCGCGATCGCCTTCTCCGTCTCGCGGGGCTGTCGAACCCCAGAGGCGCTCGCCGCCGTAGGCGCGGTGGCCGCAGGTATGTTTGGACTGCACGCGAGTTGGACGGAGCCCTTGGGCGAGCAGTTCGTGTCCGGTTGGGGCCTCAGGTCACCCTCGCCTCCTGGCACGGTGGACGAGATCGCGGCGATGCTCACGGAAGCTAGGCAACGCGCTTCGATCCTCGGGTGAGCCCGCTCGCGAACGGGTTGGCCCGCAAGGTTTGGTGGATGCTCCTCTGGTTCATCCGAAGACCGTGGGTTCGACGGCTCCAACGGGCCTCCACCGACTGGCATCGCGACCCAGCCAAGCGCGAGAGGGCCCGGCGTGCCCTCGTCCGGCAGGAGAAGTTTGCCAGGAAGTATGGGAGCAGGATCCTGCACGGGGCCTTTTTGATCGCGCTCTACTTGATCCTCCTCCAACTGGTCTATGCCGTCTTGGCGCCGTTGGCATCCTCGCTTCGGCCTACGTCGTAGTGCCGGCGAACCACGCTGATCGCCTTCTGGGAGAGCGCGCTCATTCCTGGCAAGGGACCAGCGAGCGGGTACCGGTCCAAGCCTGGTGGGATCTTAGTGGTCAGGCGGACTTCGGCCACGATTCGGTGCCGGGTGACCGCATGGCGAACCGTGCCGATCGTTGCGCCTTCAACCGGCTCGCGTTCGGTGGTCGTGGGTAGCTCGCTGAGGCCCTGCCACCACGATCCTTTAGGAACCTTGCGGAGGCCGACCATGCCTGCTTCGACATGCGCCATGACCGTGAGGCCAAGCTGGATCGCCTGCCCACCTTTCCGCGGTGCTGAAAAAGCCTCCGGTGAGCCGGAATACAGCCCTTGGCACCAGTCGGCAACCGGGCACTGAGCGCACTTCGGGAAGCGCGGGACGCACACCGTCGCCCCGAGTTCCATAAGGGCTTGGTTCCACGGTGCAGCGCTGCCCTGAGGGAGAACCTCCGTCGCCCATGCCCAGGCTCGCGGTTCTGGGTTCTTCCGCGGATCGGCACAAAAGCGACGGTACACGCGGACGACGTTCCCATCCACCACCGGAGCGTCGAGACCGAGGACGATCGAGGCTAATGCACCGGCGGTGTATCGTCCGACACCAGGCACGGCGCGCCACTCCTGCTCCGTGGTGGGCCAGCCATGGGCCACAACATGCTTCGCTCCCGCATGGAGCCTTCTCGCCCGGCTATAGTAGCCAAGGCCCGCCCACTCGTCGAGCACGGCCTCCTCCAAAGCATCCGCGAGGGCGTGTACTGTCGGAAACCGCGTGAACCACCTCTCAAACCTTGGCTGGACCGTCGCAACGCGAGTCTGCTGGAGCATGACCTCGCTCACCCAAATACGGTAAGGGTCGCGCGTCTCCCTCCATGGCAGTGGCCTACCTTCGCGCTCGTACCACGAGAGGAGCGCGGTCTGGAACCCGGTCAAGCCGGGAAGCCGCTGGGCTCGAGCCCCATGGCCGCCAGGGCCCGCGCAGGGTCACTGGAGGAGGTCAGCGCCCTGCCGATCACCAGATAGTCTGCACCGGCCTCGATCGCGCACCTGCCGTCCCCGACCCGCGCCTGATCCTCGGTCTCGCCGCTGGATGGCCGGATGCCCGGCGTGACGATGATCTTGTGGCCGACCGCCTCCCGAATGGCGCGAGCCTCGTGGACGGAGCAGACGACCCCGTCCAACCCGCACTCCGTCCCCAGCCGAGAGAGGCTCTCCACCTGGGTCTCCAAGGTGCGGCTCACGCCGAGATGGTCGCGAAGCACGTGCTGGTCGAGCGAGGTGAGGACCGACACCCCGACCAGGAGAGGCGCCTCGTCCTCGCGGCAGGTCTTAGCCTCCTCGACCGCGGCAGTGATCATCGCGGGCCCACCGGAGATGTGGAGGGTCATCATCCAGACCCCGTATCGGGCCGCATGGCGCACGGCGAGGGCCACCGAATTGGGGATGTCGTGGAACTTGAGGTCGAGAAACACCCTCTCCACCCCGTGGTCCCGAATCTTCCCGATCACCTCCAGGCCATGCTGGAGCACCAGGCCGTGCCCGATCTTGAACGCGCCAACATAGGGTTTGACCCGGTCGAGTACGGTCAGGGCCTCGTCGAGATCGGCATAGTCCAACGCACAAATGAGCCTGCGGTCCACGGTTCCCCCTTCGCTCTAGATCATAGCTCATGCTATGGTTGTCTCAACGATGGATACGGGCGAGCTACTGATCGCTGGGAATATGATCGGCGGGCCGTGCGACGGTTCCGTCCCCAAGAACCCTGTGGTCTCGCCCTGGGACGGTCGGACGGTAGGTTCGGTGGCGGAAGGGGGTTGGGAGCACATGGACGCCGCCCTCTCCGCGGCGAGCGAGGCGTTCCCGGCTTGGTCGCGCACTCCGCGGCACTCTAGGGCAGCCTTGCTCCGGCGTGCCGCCCAACTCATCCGCGAGCACAAGGACCTGCTGGTCGAGGCTGCGATCGCAGAGATCGGCAAGCCGAGGTCGCTCGCAGAAGGGGAAGTCTCGCGGTGTGCCTTGACCTTCGAGCTTTCTGCGAGCCTCCTGGACTCGCTGACCTTGGAGTCGCCCAGCACTGAGATCGAGGCACGAGGCACCGGGCATTGGGCGATCGTGGAGCGCTTCCCCAGGGGAGTGGTGCTCGCGATCACGCCCTATAACTGGCCTTACAACCTCGCGGCGCACAAGGTCGCCCCTTCCTTGGCGGCGGGCAACACGGTCGTCCTCAAACCGTCGGGGGCGTCCGCCCTGTGCGGCGCAATCTTTGCGCGGATCTTGAACGCGGCTGGATTTCCCGCCGGGGTAGTGAACAGCGTCCTTTGTGACGCGAGGGTGGCAGAGCGCGCAGGACTCGACGAGCGCACAAAGATGGTGAGCTTCACGGGCTCGGAGGCCGTGGGCTTTCACTTGCGTGAGGTCGTCTCGGACAAGCCCGTGACCTTGGAGCTGGGTGGGAACGCATGCGCGATCGTCATGCCCGATGGCGACCTCGAGTTTGCCTCAGAGCGTTGTGCCCTCGGTGGGTACGGCTATGCTGGCCAGATCTGCATCTCAGTGCAGCACGTCCTGGTACACGAGTCCGTCGTTGCGGAGTTTCGTGCGGCCTTTGTCAGCGCGACCTCCAAGTGCCCGACTGGCGACCCAAGCCTCGCGGAGACCGTCTGTGGACCCTTGATCTGCGCTTCGGCGGCAGATAGGGTGGAATCCTGGATCACCGAGGCCACGGATTCCGGGGCAAGGCTGCTCGCCGGGGGCGGCAGGAGCGGAAACGTTGTTCGCCCAACCCTGCTTACCGAGGTTCCTCACCGGGCGAGGCTCGCTTGCGAAGAGGTCTTCGGGCCGGTCGTGACGCTGGAGCCGTTCGCCACGCTTGACGAGGCGATCGAGAGGGTGAACGCTTCCCGCTTCGGCCTCCAGGCCGGGGTCTTCACCTCGGATCTCCGCACCGCGACCCGGTTGTTCCGCGAGCTCGAGGTGGGGAGCCTGGTCGTGGGGGACTACCCGACGCTGAGACTGGACAACATGCCCTACGGAGGGGTGAAGCGGAGCGGGATGGGGCGCGAGGGGGTACGTAGCACCTACGAGGATGCCACGGAGCCCAGGCTGATGCTCGTCCGTCCTTTCTAGCTTGCGGTGCAGTCACAAAGTTGGAGCATCACGTCGCCCCGAACTGCGCTCACGTCCAAGCTCCCCGTGCCTTTGCCCAGCTTGCCCGTGATGAGCAAGCCTTCTTCCACACGGTCTTGGAGCTCGACCTGGGACGCCACCGACCCGTTGATCGTGCTGAGCGAGACCCTGCAATCCGAGCCATCGAGTAGACCGACGGTCACGCTCCCATTCACCGTGCGCAGGCTGACGGTGCCTGAGACCGGTTCGCAGAGCTCGGCTTCCATGTCGCCATGGGCGAGCTCGATCGCCAAGCTCTGGCACTTTGCAGCCTTGACCTGGACGTTGCCGCTCGAGCTCTTGACACTCGCCGTACCCTCGACGGCCTCCAGCACTACGTTGCCGGATCGAGAGTCTACGACGAGGAAGGCAGCGGTGCAGTGGTTCACGGCCACGTCCCCCGCAGATGTGGTCAGCTCGATGGAACCCTTCGCACCGGCGATGGTGATGTCGCCGCTGTGAGTGGTTGCACGGCAAGCGCCATTCAAGCCCTTGACGTCAATGTCGCCATTGGCGATGTCTAGCTCCAGGGCGACGCCGCGCGGTAGGTGCAGCTCCACGTCCACGCGGACGTTCGGGCCGTCCGGGCGCCGGAACGAGATCACCTTGTCGCTCTCGTCGAGCACAGGCGTAAAGGCGCTGCTCATCCGTTTTGCCTCTTCCTGATCCATGGCCCGGTGGCTGGCGTCGAGGATCAGTTTCGCCTCCTTCGAGCCTCCGAAGACCCGAACGTCGCCGCTGCCGCCATCAATGCGGAAGGTCTTGGACTTTGTGATCTCGAAGGGAAGCTCGATCCGGCGCGTCTCTGCCTGGCCGAAGAGGAACCCGAAGCCGCCAGACTTCCGCGCATCGTCGGTCGCCTTGCGGAGCGCCTCCGACCCCTTGTCAATCCCTTGCTTGATCTGGCCGGAGATCTCTTGCCAGTTGATCCCTTTCGTGATCTCCTTCCCTGCCTTCTCGATGTTCGCCACGAGCTTGGAGAGCGGATCGGACTGCGTCGTTTCCCCGACCGCCACCGGCTCCTCTGCCTCGACGAACGCCTCCACGAGCTCGGCCGCGTCCTCGGGGCTCACCTTGCCCTCCTTCACCAGTCTCATAATTCGCGCAATCTCTTCCTTCAATCCTTTTCTCCGTTCCTCAGCTTTAGTTTCGACTTCGCCTGTTCGGCGGTGATCTCGCCCCGCTCCAACTGCTCGAGCACGCCCCGCTTGGCCGCAGCTTCCCTTCGAGAAGGCTGGCTCGTCCGGTACGGGCGTAGACCTAGCTCCAGCAACAGGTTATCTATCCTCGCCCTCACGGTTGGGTAGCTCAGCCCAAGTTCCTTCTCCATCGTGGTGATCACCCCGCGAGAGCGAAGGAAGACCTCAAGGATCCGGTGGTTGTCCGGGTCGAGCAAGGCGGCGGGCGGGAGTCGGAAGCGACCACGAAGCTTGATGGATCCGTCCAGCGACGACAGTTCCGTGGCGATCAGCGGCCCACCTGCCACCGGGCAGCTTGCCGGGATATCGTGCAGCCCATCGGCTGGCTCCTTGATCTCTTTCACGAAAGAAGGTTCTCCTGCCCCTTCCTACTCGCCCGGGTGGGGCGAGGTTGCACCTCTCATAGGCCGCACGCCCGCATTACTTCCTCGACCCGGATGTCCGCGACCGCCCCGCCTGCCCCCGGCACGAGCGCCTCCAATCCGGGCCGCCGAGGGCACCAGAGATGGACGATCCCAGGTCGGAAGAGGCCGACGACCGGGGCGGGGCCTGCCGCCGCGAGGTGCAAGATTCCATTGTCCAAGGTGACGACTTGAGCAGCACTGGCCAGGGCGCCCACGACCTCGGGCAGGGTGAGCCGTCCGCGCAAATCCACGACGCCTGCATCCTCGACGAGCCGATCCTCGTCGGAGGCGCCTCGGTAGAACTGGCCCTGAGCCTTGCGAGCCGCACCGACGAGCCCCACGGAGCCGTGCTTCGACGCGAGGGCACGGCACACCTCGATCCAATGCTCGATGGGCCACAGCTTGCTGGGGAGCGAGGCGGAGAGGGCGACGAGCGCAGGCGGAAGCGGGAGCTTGGGCTCGGAACTCGGGAAGGAGTAGCCAGGGATCGGACCTTCAAGGTAGAGCAGACGCACGAAGAGCTCGCTGATGTGACCCGTTTCGAGGAACGGGTACCGATCCTTGAGGTTCGCGGTGGCCCATTCCCGATCTCGCCAAAGGTCGCCCCGAGCATCGTCTGGGTAGGAGAGCTCGCCCCTGCCCTCAGGTCCAGCACAGGGTCCAGCGGCGAGCGCCCCGCCCTCGGCGAGCGCTCCGCAAACGACCATCGCCCATGGCGCGTGCTCGAGGTTCATCACGAGCCCATATCTACCCAGGGGCAGGTCGTGCCACGCCTCGGCCATCGGGCTCCCCATCACGTCCACCGAAGCCTCGATCCAAGGAGACAGCTGGGCAAACTCGCGGATCCGTGGGCCGCTCAGAAGGTCACACCGACACCCCCGGTCGTGTAGAACCTGCAGGAGCGGGGTCGCGACCGCAAAGTTTCCAATCGCATCGTTCGCCACGATCGCGACCCTCGTGCCCGCTCCTAGGCTCGTACCTTCGTATCTCGTCATGGGTTCAAGCCCCGCACATAGCGCGGTTTCCGTGCCACGATAGGCCGTGGCGGGCCAACTCTACCTGGGCTTGGACGGGGGTGGCACCTCGACGAATGCAGCGTGTCTCGATGACACCGGTCGTTTGGTGTTCCAGGGCTCGGGCGGGCCCGGAAACGTCGCGACGGCGAACATCGAGGAGCTGCTAGCTTCGATTGCGGAGGCGACGCAGGGATGCCCGGCCTGCGTCTCGGTCGCGGCCTGCTTGGCGGGTGCGACCGCGGCGCGGACCCCAAATCTTGAGGACGAGGTTTCAGCGATGTTCCCCTGTGCGAAGGTGCTAGTTCGGCCAGATTGGGCGGCACCGTTGTACGCCTCGGCGGAGGAGTCGGCCGCAGTCGTGATCGCAGGGACGGGCAGTGCGGTTTGCTCCAAGCGGAACGGGCAGGAGCGGGTCACCCTGGGAGGCGGTGCCTTGGTGGGCGACCTAGGGAGCGCCCTTGATGTCGCCAGGCGCTACTTGGGTGCCCTGCTCGTCTGTGGGCACGACCCGGCAGAACCCGTCGGGTCGGCGCTGGGAGAATCGTTCGGCACGCAAAATCCAAGAGAGGTCGCCTCGCGGTGGCGCGAGCCGAGATTTATTCAGATGCTCGCTGCATGCGCCAATTCCGTCGCAGAATCCAACGACCCCTTGGCGACCCGGGCCGTGGACGGTGCGATGGACGCTCTCGCCCATGCGGCCCAAGTTCACCTTGATGCGATCGGGCACCCTGGCGGCAACACCGTCGTTGAATCGGCAGGCGGACTGTGGGGCGCATCGCCAAAATTCATGGAACGGTTCCGATGGGCCCTTTCCGTGACCGGAGAGGGCACCGTACACCGTCACTACGTTGTGAAGCCGCTTGCCGTCACTCCCGCAGAGGGCGCGGCAAGGCTTGCACAGTGGAGCTTTCATGGGAACTGAGTCGCGCCATCCGAGGTCCATCGGGCTTGACAGAATGTCGGCGCGCGAAATCGTCCGCCTCATGAACGAGGAGGACGCGGCAGTATTGAGCGCGGTGAGTCGCGCCGAGCTGGGGCTTGCCCGTGCCGCCGAGGCCGCCGCGCGCGCTTACCAGGCTGGTGGGCGTGTCGTTTATGTCGGCGCGGGCACGAGCGGACGAATCGCGACCGCGGACGCCGCCGAGATGCCGCCCACCTTCGGCGTTCCGGCAAGCAAGTTCGTGGCGATTGTCGCCGGGGGCGAGGCGGCTGGAAGGACCGCCGTGGAGTCTGCCGAGGACAACGGTCACCTCGCCATCGAGGAGTTGGAGGAGATCGGGCTCGCCCGTGATGACTTCGTCGTGTGCGTCGCTGCCTCGGGCCGGACGCCGTTCGTAGTCGCTGCCGCTCGACACGCTAAGCAAAAAGGCGTGCCGACGTGCGGGATCGCGAACAACCGGGACTCCGAGCTGCTCGAGGCTGTGGACCTCCCCATCCTCCTGGACACCGGCCCGGAGGTCCTCACCGGTTCGACCCGCCTCAAGGCGGGCACCTCACAAAAGCTAGCCCTCAACGCGATCTCCACGGCCGCCATGGTGCTGAGCGGCAAGGTCATTGAGAACCTCATGGTGGACGTCGCGGCGAAGAACGACAAGCTTAAGGAACGGTGCGTGCGGATCGTTTGCGAACTCACGACCTTGCACGAAGACGAGGCGAGACAACTGCTGGAGTCCCATGCTTGGAACATCCGCCGTGTGGTCGCCGTGGTCCGTGCCACGGAGCCTGCCGCCACCAGCTAGCTGCCCTTCGCTTCGTTCCAAAGGGCTTCGAGCTCCTCGATGCTCCTTCCCTTCATGTCCCCGCCGCTCGCCGCTTCGACCCGCGCGAAACGGGCGGTAAACCGGTCGTTCTGTGCGCGAAGCGCTCCCTCGGGCTCCACCCCGGCCCACCGCGCCAAGTTCACCACGGTGAAGAGCAGATCGCCCAGTTCTTCCCCCACCCTCTCGGTGTCCCACGCTTCCCTGAGCTCCTCGGTTTCCTCCTCTAGCTTCGCCCAGACCCCTTCGACGCTAGGCCAGTCGAAGCCGACGCGCGAGGCCCGCGTCCCGATTTCGTGGGCTCGCTGCAGGGAGGGCAGGCTCCGGGAGACCCCGGCCAGGAGCGACCTTCCCTTCTCGCTCCTCTTCGTGGCGTCCCAGTTCTTCAAGACTTCGTCCGCGCTCGCGGCCGTCGCATCCCCAAAGACGTGCGGATGGCGACGGACGAGTTTTTCGGTCACCGTGCGTGCGACGGTGTCAATGGAGGGTCCGCCGTCGCGCGAGTCCATCTGGGCGTGCATCACAGGCTGGAGCAAGACGTCGCCCAGCTCCTCCATCATCGCCTCGGCGTCCCCTGCCTCGATGGCGTCGAGAAGTTCGTAGGTCTCCTCGACCATGCAGCTTCTCAGGCTCTCGTGCGTCTGTGCTTGGTCCCACGCGCAACCCCCAGGCCCGAGCAGACGGTCTACGATGTGGACGAGGCCATAGATGCCCCCAGGGTGATCGTCCCGGACGGGTGCGACCCGCACCTCGAACCGCTCATCAAGCCCTTCCAATTCCCCCAGTAAGGTGAAAGGCCGTTCACACTCGATCCCGGCCGTCTTGCCGTAGCGCTCCGCCAGCGCGGCATAAACCTCCCTCCCGCGAAAGCCGTGGAAGACCTGCAGGGCCCGTTCGTCCACGGTGAGGAGGAGCGGGGCGACGTGAACCTGGCACGCGACCGTGCAATCCATGATCCCAGGATTCCAGGTCTCCGGCCTCGTGCTGGGCCCTATCCGCCGAAGGCCGCCTTGAGCTGCTCGTCAAAAGCGGTGCCTTGGTACTCGATCCGGGCGCGCTTCCGCATGTCCGCCATTAGCTTTCCGAGGTCGTTGCGGTCGCTTCCCCGCTCCAGCATGAGGGCCTTGCGGACCTCCGCCTTGAGGTTCGTATCGAGAGGCAGGACCTTGCCCTTCTTGACCTCGTCCAGTTTGATCTTCACAAAGACGGCGTCCCCCCGCATCCAGTCCGAAACGAATCCGGCCGACTTGCCTTCGACCAGCTTCTGGAACGACTCGCTCAGCCCCTCGAAAGGAACCTCTCCCATATCGCCGCCAGAGGTCTTGGATAGGTGGACACTGTGCTTCCTGGCGACCTGGTCGAAGGAAGTACCCGAGGAGAGGTCAGCCTCCGCCGCCTTTCGCTTCTCTTCCGTGTCCACCGCGATAATACGGAGATGATAGAGGTCAGGGATCGTGTACTTGGAGATGTTGCCGCGGTAATAGGCCTCGATCTGCTGGTCGGTCACGTTGACGCCCATGGTCTGGAGCTTGAACTCCGCGATCTGGACCGTGACATCGTATCGGAGGTCGGCCTCGGTCATTCCTAGCTTCCCGAGCCCGGCGACAATTTCAGGATTGAGCTTCTTGGTCTCCTCGACCGCTGCCGTGATCTCGGTGTCGGCCGGATAGACCTGCTTCTCCTTGGCGAGCTGGAGCAGGAGCAACTCGTTCATGACCCGGTTCAGGGTCAAGAAACCTGGGGTGGACACGACGAACTTGCCGCCCACCAACTCCCCCACTCGCGGCAAGCCAGGCATCCTTTTCCAGAACGTCCCGGTCGAGATCGCTTCCCCGTTCACCACCACCATGGGTTTGCTCGGCTCACCGAACTGAGCACGGGCGGCCAGGCTGCACAACGCGGCCAAGGCGACAAGGACGAGGCGGGAAGGTGATCGCATATGATCCATGACGCCCGAAACCTTACGAGGTGTCGCACACGAGGGATGGGCCTAGTCCGGTTGACGGTGGGCCGCCTCCGGGCCCTAGGGTGCCGTGGAGTCGCTTCTACGGCGCCTGGCCCCAGTCTGGCAGCCGCACGAGGGTCAACGCGAGTTCTTGTTCGCCCAGGCACCGATCCAGGTGCTCGCGTGCGGCCGTAGGTGGGGCAAGACCGATGCCTGTGCCGTGGCGACCCTCGCGCGAATCTTGGGCGACCTCTCGACCCGCCACATCCTCGTCGCTCCCACGAAGGATCAGTCCACCCTCCTCTTTGACCGGGTCGTGGAGCTGGCGGAGCGGCTCTACCGGGCCGAGGGGCGCGAGTTCCGCGCGACGATCCGCCGAAGCCCCTTTCCTCGCCTGGAACTGGGGCCGCACGTCGTCACGGCAAGGAGCGGGCACGTCCCTCGCGCCCTACGCGGGAACGAGGCCACGCACCTGGTCGTGGACGAGGCCGCCTACCTCCCCGACTCTTTGATCGCGGAGGTTCTCATGCCCATGCTCGCCGCTACGGCCGGAACGATGACCCTCATCAGCACTCCTCACGGGAAGGGCCTCTTCTGGAGGCTCTTTCGCATGGGGGCCCTGGGCGAACAAGGGGTGTGGAGCCGTCAAGCACCTACCTCGGAGTCGCCCCACGTCAACGCCTCGTTTCTCGAGTCCCAACGATCACTGCTCAGCGAGCGGGCTTATCGGGTCGAGTACATGGCCGAGTTCCTGGACGGCGAGGGCCAAGTCTTCCGAACCGCGGCGGTGGAGGCCTGTACGGTGCCCGTGGTGCCTCGCACGAAGAGTCGTACCCTGATCGGCGTGGACTGGGCCCGTTACTCCGACTACACCGCGGTCGCGGTCTTGGATGGCGACCGGACGGAGGCGGGCCTCGTCCACCTTGATCGCTTCCAAGGCGACAGTTGGGCCGAAACGGTGAAGCGGGTCGCCTCCGTGGTATCGAGCTACCAAGGCGCAGAGGTCACGTGCGACAACACGGGTGTGGGCGACCCGGTGGTGGAGTCGCTCCGTGCCGCCCTGCCCCAGAACACCGTCCACGGCTACAACTTCACCCGATCGTCCAAGGCCGCCCTCATAGACAACCTCGTTTGGCTCTTTGACCAAAGAACCCTTCGCATCCCACCCGATCCCCAGCTTCTCAGAGAGCTGGAGCACTTCGAGGCCGTGCCCTCGGGCACTGGCACGCGCCTGGAAGCAAGGGGAGGCTACCACGACGACCTCGTCATTGCCCTCGCCTTGGCCGGATGGGGCCTGAGACACCGCTACGAGCCCCGAATCCGATCTGCCGGACCCCGAACGTCACCTACCTGAAACCCACCATGCTGAAAATCTTCTCACGCCGAAACCGGAACCACAACGAGCGCGCGCGGCAACTCACCCAGTGGCAGCGCGCTGCCGCGAAGCACCCTGGCCCCCCACCTGGAGGCTTGCCCGCTACCACCTACGACCAGATGCAGGACGACGCGATGATCCAGACCGTCCTCACGCTGAAGCGTCTCGCCGTCCTTGCCTCGGGATGGAGCGTGACCCCCTTCGACACCTCCTCGGAGGCAAGGACGCGGGCCCGCTTTGCCGAGGAGGCCTTCCTCAGGATGGAGGGAAGCCCGGCTACGATCCTCGAGGCGGCCATGGACGCCTTTGCGAAGGGCTGGAGCGTACAAGAGAAGGTCTGGTACGCGGACGGGCCTCGCCTTTGGCTGCGCGCAGTGAGGCCCAAAGACCCCGCCTACTTCGGCTTCGATCTGGACGAGTTTGGCAACTTGACCGGGCTACGTCTGCGGCTCCCTGGCGAGGACGAACAGCTCCTTCCGGCCGACAAGTTCGTCGTCTATATGCACCGGCGTTCCTATGGCTACCCGGCCGGGCGGAGCGACCTGGTCGCAGCCTATCCGCACTGGAAGGCCAAGCAGACCCTCATCAATGCCTGGCGCGTCCACCTGGAGCGGTACGCCATGCCGACCGTGCTCGGCAAGTACGAACGAGGCATCCCCGTCGAGGAGCAAGAGGCCGTGCTCGCCGCCCTGCGCGACATCCAGCAGCACACCGCTGTGGTCCATCCGAAGGAGATCGAGGTGAGCCTGCTGGGAGGGCACGTCGGACCATCGCAAGGCTTTATGGAGGCGATTGACCATCATAACCGCGAGATCGCAAGGGCAGTGGTGGGACAGACCCTTACCACGGACGAGGGCCGCAGGGTGGGATCCCTCGCGCTGGGCAAGGTACACCTCCAGGTGTTCCTGCTCCAGGTCAACGCCCTCCGCCGCGAGTTAGCGGACGCCGTTCTCACCGAGCAGGTCCTGCAACCCCTCATGGCCGCCAACTTCGGCCCTGGACCCAACCCAAGGGTCGAGCTTGAGCCTGTGGTCGCAGACGTCTTCCGAACCGGCTTGGAGCCCACGGCTACGGTGCAATAGGCGAGGATGCTACTTCTGGACGGCGGGCACCCAGGCCGTGGTGCGCCCTCCGACCGGCTCGCGAACCAGGGGCTTGCCGCCGATCTCGCTCGCCCCCGCCTTCCCTCCCCATCGCGCATGGAACATCCAAGACTCGGGATACCGGGACGAATCGGCGCTCGCCTCCACCGCGATCCTGATCACCTGCACAAGTGCCTCGCGGAGGGACGCGACCTCCTGAAAAGTAAGGCTCGAAGCCCCGCGCTTGGGCGAGATTCGAGCTTGATAGAGCACCTCGTCGGCGATCCAGTTGCCGACTCCAGCAAAGACCTTTTGATCCAGCAAAACTGACTTGATCGGGGCGGCGCGCCCTCCCAGTGCGCCCTGGATCTCGGTCGCGTCGGGCAAACCGAGAAGACAGTCGAAGCCAAGCGTGTGCAGCCTGGGCTCGCTCTCGTCGCCGAGCCAGAGGCGCGCGAGGCGCCGGCCGTCGGTGAGAGCGATCCTCCCGCCGCGATCCCCGGTCAAGAGCAACTTGAGGAAGCGGGGCCGACCAGCCGAATCCTCCCAAGGGGCGGTGCCGTGCTCTCGAAGGCGAGTGGCAAGGGTCCGCTCCGGGTCAAGGTCTCGAACCCATCCGCTCATCCCCAGATGACCGTAGAGCCGTAGGGTGCCCTCGAACTGGATCCACCAGAGCTTCCCGTGCCTACCGGCACCATGCACGGCTTGGCCCACCAGAGCGCTCCGCACCGCCTCTGGGTCGGCACCTTCCAGCACGATCTCGTCTGGGGCGACCTCCGCCTCCGAGATGCGCTGCCCCACGAGGGCGTGCTCGATCACCCTCCGCACGGTCTCGACCTCGGGCAGTTCCGGCATGTCCTCACAGAATGGGGCCCGAGCGCGGCGTGTCCTAGGCATAATCCAGCTATGGGCTTCGACACGGGACTGACCCGCAAGCAACTCCTTACCTCCGCGGTGCTCGGCGCGGCCTCCCTCGCCCTGGCCAATTCGGGCCAGGATCAAGACGCCCAGTCCAAGGTCAAGGCGGCGGCTGAGAACGCGCTCTTACCCCTGACCGACGAGCAGGCTAAGGCGATCCAAGGCTCGGTCACCGAGTTGCACAAGAGCATCGGGAGCCTCCGCAAGACCGACCTGCCCAACAACCTCGGGCCTGCGTTCGTGTTCCGCCCGTCCGGGAGGATGCCCGAGTCGAAGCGGAGCCGCATCCTGGTCCCGTCCGTGGTCAAACCTGACAAGGTCGCCACCGAAGACCTCCTGAACCTGACGATTCTGGAGGTGCAAGCGCAGCTCAAGGCGGGCCACACGACGAGCCGCGAGCTGACCGAGTTGAGCCTGGCGCGCCTTCGCAAGTACGGATCCAAGCTGCTCTGCTACGTGACGCTCTTGGAGGAGCGAGCACTGAAAATGGCCGACGAGTCCGACAATAGGCGCAAGCAGGGCCGCTCGCTGGGACACCTCGATGGCCTTCCCTGCGGCATCAAGGACCTCTTCGCTCTCCGGGGCTACCCGACCACCTGGGGAGCCGAGCCCTTTCAGGACCAGGTGCTCGACTACGACTCCACCGTCACGAAAAGGTTGGATGCGGCAGGGGCGGTGATCGTCGCCAAGCTGACGCTCGGCGCCCTTGCGATGGACGACAAGTGGTTCGGTGGACAGACGCGCAACCCGTGGAAGCCTTCTCAAGGTTCCAGCGGATCCTCGGCGGGCTCGGCCTCGGCGATGGCGGCAAGGCTCGTCTCCTTCACGGTAGGCACAGAGACCTTGGGCTCGATCGTGTCGCCCAGTCAGCGGTGCCGGGTCACGGGTCTGAGGCCGACTTTCGGCCGCATCAGCCGGTACGGGGCGATGGCTCTGAGTTGGACCATGGACAAGGTGGGCCCCATTTGCGGCTGCGCCCAGGACTGCGCCCTCGTCCTCGCCGCTCTTCACGGTGCCGACGGCCGGGATCCCATGTCCGTGGACCAGCCGTTGTACTTCGACTCTAGGCTCGACCGTTCCAAGCTCAAGGTCGGCTACCTCTCTAGCAAGCCCCTGGACGAGGACGATCCAGGCGGGGAGCTCGCATCCGTCCTCGAGCTGTTCCGCTCGTTGGGGGTGAGCCCCAAGCCCGTCTCCTTCCGGCAGATCCCTCCGGGCACGGACGAGCTGCTCGCCGCGGAAGCCGCCGCCGCGTTCCAGCAGATCACTTTGGACGGCAGGGTGGACACGATGAGCCGGAGCCTCTGGCCCGCCATATTTCGCACGGCACACTTCATGAGCGGGGTGGACTATGTGCAGGCGATGCGGGCCCGCACCCTAGTCATGCGGAACTTTGAGGAGGACTTTGGCGACTTCGACCTCGTGATCGCGCCCGACCGTGGCGGGTTCACACTGTACAACACGAACCTCACCGGACACCCCCAAATCTATGTCCCAAACGGCACCGACTCTCGCGGAAACGGGACCGGCTTCTCGCTCATCGGGCGTCTCTTCGACGAAGGAACGATCGCCGCGCTCGCCCAAGCCGTGCAAGAAAAGACCGGGTACCACCGGCAGCATCCCGACATGGCGGCGATCGCCGACTTCGACCCTACATAAGTTGGTAGCTCGGGGTGAGAAAGACGACCTGGGCGGCGGCAGCCAGGACGCGGGGCCCACGCTGGGCGTCCACAAACGCGGCCGCCCCGCCGGCAGCCTCCACCGCCTCGCAAACGACCGCCTTCTCCGCCGCGTCCAGGAGGGCGTCGAAGACGTCGGCGATGCCCTCTACGATCCGTTCCGAGCTTTCCGCGAACCCATCGCGCACCAACTGAGCGATGATGATCTTCCCCACCGGGTTGTCCCCTTCGGTGCTGAGCAACACGTCTCGGTGCCGGGCCCGGGCCATCGTCGTGGATGCGTTGAGCCACGCCGGCCCCCAATCCCATCCCCCAACATCCGGCGGGTAGAGGAGCCGAAGCCCTTGAAGACCCATGAGGTAGTGGACTGCGTTTCCGGCGTCGCGCAGCTCCTTCCGGATGGGGGCGCCCTCGGCGGGCGATCCCAAGAGCCCTCGGGCGAGGAATCCAGCCCCGGTTCCTCGCAGGAGCCCCACCGTAAAGTCCACTGGGCTCTTATAGTGTTGGCCCACGCACTCGGGAGACCAGAACTCGGGCGACGTACCCAGGGTCACGAGGACCGCCCGGATCTCGCCTCCCGTCTTGCGCCAAGTCTCCACCATGCGGGCCGTAGCCTTGGGCGACGGCTCGGGCGAGCCGTAATAGGCCCACAGCTTCGCACAAAGGTGCTCCGCGGTCTCGGGCCGCTGGGCGAGCAGGTCGAGCGTCTCGTCACCGGTCCACGCCTTCTTGACACCCAGGATCGTCTTCTCCCCCTTGTCGTGCAATGCTGGGACATAGGCGAAGTTGTTGACTCCCATCCGTGCCTTCGTCGCCGTCTGGAGCAGGACATTGTAGTCCGCGTCCGTATAGCTCCCCATGTAGTGCATCGCCCAGCCGGTGAGCGCGCGGGCGACTTCGCGGACGTCCTCTTCCTTGAACTTACCGATGCCGAGCGTGAAGAGTTCGAGAAGCTCTCTGGCCAAGTTCTCGTTGGGCTTGATCCGGTTGCTCGTCACGCCATCGAGGTAGAACGCGACCGCCCCTTGCTTGATGACCCCATGGAGCAGGTCGCGGAACTTGCCCCGGCCGTGATCGCCCAGGACATCCAGATAGCCGATCATCATCGCGCCCTCGCCTACCTTTTCTGCGTCAATCGCGAAGTGGTCGTGCCAGAAGAGCGACAGTTTCTCTTGCCCAGGATCGTCGGTAAGCAACATCCGCATAGCCCACCAACCTGCGATCAGGTACGAATAGGGTTCGAGCTTCTGGTCCTCCTTGACGAACGACCGCCATGGGCTCACGGGGAACGGGCTCTTGGACCCCGGTCCGGCGACCATGGCATCCAGTGTCTTCCGCCAGCCCATGGACTCGTATTGAGCGAGCTCGTACCGCCCCGCCCCAAGGCCGAAACGTCGGAGGACGTGGGCGGTCTTTTCGCGCTCGGTCACGGGTCGGCCTCGATCCTCACGGTGCCCACGATCCCCGTGCTGGTCCCGTAGAGCAATTGGTCCGACGAGTGGTCGAACGCGAGGCTTGTCACCTTGCCGCATTCAATTTCGACGAACACCGGGCTCTCGCGGCCCACCTCGCAGAGGTAGAGGCCGCCGTGGGCCCCCGCCGCGATCCGCTTGCCGTCCGTGCTTACCGCCAAGGCCGGCAGGCCCCCGGCCCACTCGTGCCGGACACTGATCCGACTGTCCAGATCCAGAAGCTCGATGTACTCGAGCGTGAGCAGCGCGAGGCACCGGGCCGCGCGAGCATTGGCGATGCATAGAATCCGCTCGCGCCGTGGTTCGTGCCAAACGCGCTTGCGAGTGTGGGCGTCCCACAGTCCGATCCCATATCCGCTGGAGCCCACAAGGCAGCTTCCGTCCCCGACGGGGAACATTTGGAACGGGGAAAGACCGTCGTAAAGCTTGGCGAGGCGGTGGCCGTCCGCGGCCAAAACCTCGATCTTGCCGTCGTCGTAGCTCACCCAAAGCTCGCACCCCATCGCCTCAGCTACGGCGACCGGACGGCTCGGGAAGAACCCCCAGAAGAACGGAAGGCGACGGCTCCAGGAGACCTCGCCCGTGCGGACATCGAAGGCGTAGACGCCGGGCCCGCTCACAACGGCACCGAGTTGACTGGTGCCGAGATGGGTGAAGGAGCGAGCAAAATAGGCCTTTGCCACGTCCCGGATCGGCATGGGAGGTTGCATGCTCCAGCACCAATCGCCTTGAGCGAAATAGGCGATCCGGCCCGTGCGATCTCCAACGATCCAGCCCCCGGTCCGCAACTGGCTCAGCAGCGTGACGGTCGCATCCCCGACTTTGCGAGTGGCGTGCGTTCCGGTCTGTACCCTCACAATGTTTAGTATGCACCGGGTAGGTGGAAAAGTTCGGTTCACAATGGTCGGGTGAAGGTCGAAAGGATGAAGGTGCGCGACATCGAAGGCGTCGTCGCCCTCCAAGCGGCGTGCTTTCCCCCACCGTTCCCTGCCGACCAGCACTGGACATCGGAGCACTTGGCTCGACACCTCGAAGTCTTCCCAGAGGGCCAGTTCGTCGCGATCGAGGAGGGCCGAGTCGTGGGCTCGGCCAGCGCGCTGATCCTCGGGGAGGACGCTTGGAACGCTCACCTCTCCTGGGAGGGAGCGACGGGCGGCCACACCTTCGCCCACCACGAACCGACGGGCACCACGCTCTACGGCGCCGATATCAGCGTCCATCCCCAGGCTCGGAGGCGAGGGGTCGCGCGAGCACTCTACGCGGCTCGGTTCGAGCTTGTCCGGAGCAAGGGATTGAAGCGATTCGGCACCGTCTGTAGGCTCCCAGGGTTCTCCGGCTCGCACTTCCCCTCTCCCATCGCGTACAGCCAGGCCGTAAGCGAGAACCGTGCCGAGGACCCGACCCTCACTCCGCTCCTGCGCCTGGGATGTAGACTCGTTGCGATCGTAGAGGGGTACATGCATGATCCGGAGTCGGGCGACGCCGGTGGGATCTTGGAGTGGCTTCCGTGAAGGTGGGCGCGGTAGCGTGGGAGTGTCAGCCGTACGACTCGGTTCCCCGGTACCTCGACCACGCAGAGCGCGTGCTCGCGATGACTCACGGTTGCGACTTCGTCGTGTGGCCGGAGCAGACGACGCTCGGCCTCCTGGCGCTCTGTCCTGAACTCTCCAGCCGAGACGCCGTCCGCTACCTGGCCGACGCCTTCCCGGAGATCCAAGAGCGTCTGGGTGGACTCGTAGCGGGATCGGGGCAGTGCGTCCTCGCAGGAACCCACTTCGTCGCCACCGAAGCTGGGATCGAGAACTGCCCGCTTTGGATCACCGACGAAGGCGCGACGGTCGTGATGCCGGGGAAGAACGTCCTCACCCAATACGAGGCCCACGAATGGCAGATGACCGCCGGGCGCGGATTGGGCCTTGCAAAGGAGATCGGTGCCTTGGTCTGTTACGACTCCGAGTTTCCTGGCGCGGGGAGGGCCCTGGCCGAGGAGGGGGCACTCGTCCTAGCCGTGCCTTACTTCACCCAAGACCGGTTCGGCTATCAGCGGGTCCGCTGGTGCGGCCAGGCCCGCGCGGTCGAACTCCAACTCTATGTGGTCCAGGCCGGATTGGTCGGGAGCCTAGGCCGGGAGCCGGTGCCCTCTACCTACGGGCAAGCCGCCGTCCTCACCCCGAGCCTGGAAGGCTTTCCCCCGAACGCGACGCTGACCGAGACCCCTCCAGGGTTCGAGGGGGCCGCGGTCTGCGAGCTTGACCTCGACCTACTTCTCTCCGCCCGGCGATCTGGAGACGTACGGAACTGGGACGACCGCGAGAAGGGCGATTGGCGGGTTACTTGTCGCGCGTGAGGTAGATCAGGATCATGGTCCGCTCCTTGCTGGAGGCGGGACCGAGCATCACGTCCACACTGTCCCCGTTCTGGGTCTTGCCCGTGAGGCGCATTTCCTCGTCAGAACCGGCACTGCGGGGACTCTTGAGGCCCGCCGCCATGAGTTCTGCCACCACGGTCGTGGAACCAGGGGAGTACAACTTCGCGCGAACCGTCGTCGAGAGGGGCTTGTCCTCGATCTGGAGCCCTTCCTCTCCTTCGGCCAGCACGGAGTCTGGGGCGATCTTGAGCCCGAGCGATTCGAGCCCGGCGATATCCTTGGGCAGTTCCAAAGGGGGTCGGTTCTTGGTCTGGATGACGTTCTCCGCTTCGGCAAGATCCACCGAGCGGTCACTGCCGGTATCGCACCCGGCGCAGAGCGCGAGAACGAGCAAGACCGCGAACCTCATCGTCCCATTATGACGGTTGCGAGGCGGCGGTCACGACGGTCGCCTTGTTGCGCGTGAACTCGCGAACGACGTGGACGGGCGTCCCGAGCTCGACCCAGTTCCAAAACCGTTTCGCCGCGTTCTCTCCGGTGAGGGGCATGCGCACACAACCGTGAGAGGCCGGGTACCGCGGCACGCTCCCCGATCCGTGGATGAAAATGTCGCCGTTGATCTGGACGCTCCAAGGCATCGGCGCATTGTCGTACTTGCGGGAGTAGCGCATTCTCTCCCTCGTCTTCGCCGTGAACCTGCCCTGCGGAGTAAAGTGGCCCCGTTTGCCGGTGCTCACCTTGGTCTCGAGGTAGAGGTACGGGCCCTGCCACGCCCGCAAGGTTTGGTCGCTGATGCTGATCTCGACAAACTGCGAGGTGGGGACGAACCGATAGGTTTCGTCGTCCTTGGCGACTACGGTCTCCTCCGTGACGGGATCGTACGAGATCGTGATGCCGTCCGCCGCGAAGCTCCGGATGGGGACGAGCTTCGTCCCGTCCGCAAGAACCCGCGCCCGTTGCGCGTCGAACGGCACGTCTCCGATCGTCGTGCCCCCCTCCAAGGTCCACTGGATCGGGACACCCAGGATCTTCCCCGTCTCGCGGAGCTCGACGTAGGTCACACCAGGTTGGTCCGCGAAGTTCACCGAAGGGAACGGGCCCTTCTGAAGCGCGACCACCGCAACAAGGCTCATAGCTGCCTGCATGTCTCTCAATTCTGGCAGGCGTCGGGGCGAACTACACGGTATTCGGCAAGAACTCGACCTCAACGCTCCATTTCTGGCTGCTAAAGAGCCCACGAACGGCGGACTCGGCGTTCCTCTTGGCCCGATCGAGAATGCCCTCTCGAACCGCCGCGGAGCGGTATGCGCTTTCGTACTCGGCTTCGGCAACGCTCGCCATGTCCTGGTTCCGCCAGAGCAGGCCCGCCTTGTGGTGGACCGGGTTGGCGTCCACGACCGTTTCCATCACGGTGGGGGCGGGCAGTCGGACCCGCACCTTCTTGCCTTGGATCTCGATCCTGGCCCGCCGGAAGTCAATCCCCGCATCCACGTGGCCCGACACCTCCCCGACCGCTTCGTTCCGGGTCAAGGCACCGACGACCTCCCGTGCACCAGGGATCGCGGCGGCCCACTCCGCAGGCTCCCGTGCAGACGCCCAGGTGGAGGCCTGGCTGTACTCGTGCCTGGCAAGCCGGAGTTCGCCAAGGTCGGTGACCCGCTGGAGCACCAAGGTTCGCTCGGGGCTGGGCTCACCCAGGCCACGGACGACGAACCCAATCCCGAGCCCAAACGCGAGCGTGAGCGTACAACCGAGAACGACGGTCTTGGTCCTCATTGTCTACTCGGACGCCTCGCCCGCGGCCCGCGTTCCTGAGTCGGCATTAGTCCCGCACCGTGAGCGAGTCCTCGCGGACCCGGATCCTGCCGGATCGGAACCAAAGGGCCCCGTCTCGAAGCTCCATGCCGGCTTGGAGCGCCGAGCCTTCCCTGTTTGCCCAATACCCCTCGAAGGCGCGGCAACGATCCGGCCAGTCAGGGTCGGGTACGAACGCCAATGACGACTCTTCGAACTGGACATAACCCCAGAGTTCCGGACGGTGCATGTCCACCGCCCACTGCGACGACCACACCCAGTTGTGCTCGCTCCGGTCCTTGATTTTCCTGTACCGACCCTCGACGACCTCTAGGTCCCACTCGACGCGCGAAAAGTTCACCCTCCACTGCTGACCGGGCACCGGAGCCGAGGCGCGAAAGGCCGACCAGGGGAAACCGAGCACGACCGTCCATCCTTCGCAGACCGCGGCAGGATCGTTCACCGCTCCACGGACGGTCACCGACTTGAGAAGTCCTTCCACCTCCCACGAATTGTCCGCCTTCCCTTGATCCCGGTATGGCTTGTCGAGGCGCAGATCCCAGTCCGTCCCCAAGGCGTTGACCTCGTACTCGAAGTAGCCGTGGCAGTCGCCGTCGGGGTCGAAGAACGCCTCAAAGTCGTTCTCGTGGAAGATGACGCTGTCGTGCTCGGTGTAGGTTGCCCAGACGTCCGGCTCCTCCATCTCGGCCGCGACATAGAGGAACGATTCGTCCCAAAGCATCTTGACCCTGGTCTTGAGCCGTGCCGGGCGCTCCCCCTCGATGTCGAGGAAGTCCTCGGTCCAAGCCGCCTTCCCCCACTCGCCGGATCCCAGGTCTCCATCAAAACCGGGGCGGGCACTCGCCCGAAGGCAGACATAACCGCGCGGATGGGGGTGCATCTCCAAGAGCCTACCGCCCGAGCGTGCCGGTATCCTCCAGCCCGTGCCCCAGCCCGCACCGGTGCCCATCTTGATGTACCACCGAATCGCGGTTCGCCCGAAAGGGACGACGGTGCCTGCGCACTACGTCTCGCCGGGCCTGCTTCGGAGGCAGCTCCACGCACTGGTGAGACTGGGCTATGAGGCGGTCTCCCTCGGTCAAATGCATGCCGGGCTCCGGGGCGAGGCCCGGTTACCTAGACGACCCATCGTCCTGACCTTTGACGACGGATACGAGAACTACGCCACTCGCGCGGCGCCCTTGATCGAGGACCGAGGATGGGCGGGAACGGTGTTCGTGGTCGCTGGCCTCGCAGGAAAGACGAACGACTGGGACAACCGCCAAGGGGACGTCGTGGAGCCGCTCATGGGCTTCGAGACGCTCCGCGACCTAGCCAAGAGGGGGCACGAGATCGGCTCGCACACCTTCTCGCACGTGAGGCTCGGCCATGTGCCGATCGAGGTCGCAGAAGTAGAGGTTGTTCGTGCCAAGGAGGCCCTGGAGGCCGGGATTGGGCAACGGGTGCCCTACTTTTGCTACCCTTATGGGGACCACAATAGCGAGGTGAGGCGCCTGGTCCGCGAAGCGGGCCACGAAGGGGCCACCACTGTCCGGCGCGGCAAGAACAGACCAGAGACCGACCCCTTCCAATGGAACAGGATCAACGTAAGGAGGAACACCAGGGCCTCGGTCTTGGTTTGGAAGCTCTTGCTTCGGCGCGACCCGAGCCCACGCTGAGCATCCTTCAAGTTTGTAGTGCGAGGGTTGCCACCTATGGCGCGGTGAGCAGCATGATGTCGCTCAGTGACGCGCTCCGCGACGCTGGGCACCGTGTCGAGTTCGCCACGTTCCGAGGCAAGGCCCTGGGCTCGCACGTTGCGGAGCGCGGCTACCACCACGAAGAAATCTCGGTCCGCACGAAGATTGACCCCCTTGCGATCCTTCGGCTCCGCCGCACGATCCGACGACGAGGATACGACCTGGTCCACACCCACCTCTCCACGAGTAGCGTGAACGGTTGCTTGGCCGCCCGCCTCGCCCGAGTGCCGAGCGTCGCCACCGTACACGGGTTGAGCGGGAAGCTCTCCTTCCTTGCCGCGGACCATCTCATCGCCGTGTCGGCCGATGTGCGGCGCCACCTGACCGCGCAGGGACTTCACGAGTCGAAGATCTCCATTGTCCACAATGGCGTCGCGCTGACCAAGCCTCCCCCCGATGCGAGGGCCAAGGCGAGGGACGCGCTCGGGCTCGACCCGACCGCTCGCATCATCGGTACCACGGCCCGCCTCACCCCGCTCAAGGGCGTGGACACCGCGATCCAGGCCGTTTCCCGACTTGCCCAGGATTGGCCGGAGATCCAATACGTCGTCTTCGGCGACGGTGAGCAAGAGCAAGAACTGCGCTGCCTCGCTGCTTCCCTACAGATCGAGGGCTCCATCGTGTTCGCAGGCTATCGCACCGACCTCATCCACCTGCTTCCCGCACTCGATG
>WBZR01000475.1_pt1 | contig 64634 bp, 58 predicted proteins | sample 5204231 | NCBI WGS metagenome assembly WBZR01 (sample SAMN12412403, study PRJNA552823) | activated sludge metagenome | isolation source: activated sludge from anammox sidestream of wastewater treatment plant... | place: USA: Virginia | collected 2017-08 | reverse complement strand
ATGGCACTAAACAGCACGAAATGCTTTCGTGTCATTTCGTTTATTTCGTGGTAGAATAAAGAAAACTCGAACTCTTTCTTATTAGGTGAATAGTTACAATACAGATAATAACTGTCAGTTGCTCCTAGTATAGCTGCAGAGCAGCGGTATATCAATAGCTTTCAAATCCCGCAACGATCAAGCCCCATAGGAGCGGCACAATCAAAACGTATGACATCTCATCCAATCCATCCCAATCATTGGTTTCTTATTATACTATCATATTTCAACCCAACACCCAAACAACAGTCTTTGTCCATTTTCCAACCGTTGAGCAAAATATTATAGAATCTATACAGAAATGACAACTTGATTATTTGAAAAATATTCCGTACATTGTCAGAAAAACTCAAATATGCAAGTAAAGGACAAAACAGTGGTGATCACCGGTGGAGGCAACGGTATGGGTCGCGAGGTGGTGCTGAATCTTTTGAATAAAGGCGCCAGGGTCGCAGCCGTCGATGTGAATGAAGCCGCACTGGCAGAAACCAAAAGGCTTGCCGGATCCAACGCCGACAGGTTATCTATCCATGTGCTGGATATCACGGATCAGGATGCCGTATCCGCATTTCCGGAAACTGTCATATCCACCCATGGCAGCGTGGATATCCTGATCAACAATGCAGGCATCATCCAACCTTTCGTCAGGATCAATGATCTGACTTATGACAAGATCAACCGTGTCTTTGATGTCAATTTCTTTGGTACGCTCTACATGGCCAAGTCATTCCTTCCGCACTTGCTGAAAAGACCGGAAGCCCATCTGGTCAACGTATCCAGTATGGGTGGATTCCTTCCGGTGCCGGGACAGAGTGCATACGGCGCCAGCAAGGCAGCAGTCAAATTACTCACCGAAGGATTGTATGCAGAGTTGCGCAACACTCCCGTCCATGTAAGCATTGTCTTTCCGGGCGCAATCGGAACCGAGATCACCAAGAATTCCGGCGTGGACGTGCCCAATATAGCTGACAATGATGATGCAAAAAAACAGTCTGCAAGAACAACAGCCCCTCCAAAAGCTGCCGAAATCATCGTCAACGGAATCCTCAAAAATAAAAACCGGATTTTCGTAGGCGGGGACGCGGTTTTTCTGGACCGGCTCTATCGGCTGGCACCAACCTTTGCCACCAATTTTATCGCAGGTAAGATGAAGGATTTGTTGAAATAAAGGCGGATTGTAACTGATCCCCTGATAAGAAAGGTAATCATGCGATTTTCCCTGTCTTAGATGTTGATACCCAATAGAAGACGCGAGGCAATCCGATGTGAATAGTTAAAATAAAAAAGGGCGGCTACGTGGCCGACCCTTTCTTTGGCGTTGACTTCCCCTCTCTTTTGAGCGATAACCAACAAAAATTCAGGCAAAAATTAATTAGATTTCAATGACAGATGATTGGGATGATAATGTTCTACAAGAGTTAGTGTGATTCTAACACCAACCATCAACTGCTTTGATTTATTCAGGAAATTCTTATCGCCCGGTTTATGACCGGGGCATTGTCTTTCGTCCCTTTGATCACCGGACCGGTAGTCTTGCCTGGCTGAGCGATGATTAGTTCTCCGGTGGAGAGATGTCGCGACTTACCCGAAACCTCAAAAGGGCCGAAAACTTGTAATTTGTTGCCGAATGAAGCGGCGGCGATATAATACTTTCCAGGTTTTAGTCCGGCAAATTTGAATTTACCTTCAGAATCAGTCAGCACAGAGTTGACCAGCGACATGTCGGTTTCGTTGAGGAGGCTCACAGCTGCATCATCAGCCACGGTATTTTGGTTGTATATGATTTTGCCATTGATGCTGTAAGTCTTTAAAGAAATGGCTGATGGCAATAGGATTGCGGCGGTAGCGCACATCGCAAGTACAAATACAAATCCTTTCAGATAAGTGGCATTGTTGTTTTTTAGAATTTTCATTTTTAGAATTTTTAAAATGTCAGTAATTATTTAGATAAAAGGATTTTCAATTCATTGATTGCCTTTTGTACATGCTATACGATTGGCTCAGGGTGTTTTACTACAGGGAGATAGGTGTTTTTCGATAAACTAAAGCCTTTAAACGATGTAATAATCATTTTTTCATTTAAAACCTGCCGGGCATTGTGACTTTTGTTTTGAATTCACGTCTAAACACAATGCTTTTTACCTTCTTCACCACTTTTTGTCACAAATAATCAAAATCCACATTCGTGCGTTTATATTTTATTGAATTGTATCAACTGAAAAACCATAAGATTAAATAATGAAAAGACGAGCCGTATATTTTATTGCCTTGCTTTCAAGTACATTATTCTGGCAATGCAAATCCCTTCTGACAGAAGCCAATCAACTCAATGCTTTTACAGTCCAACAGGATAAGGAGCTGGGCGACCAGGTGGCTGCTGAGATTGCCGCAAATCCCAAGGATTATCCCATTCTTCCGGAAAAAGGCAATGAAAAGATATACAATTACATCCGGGGCCTGACCAATTCCATCATCCAGGGCGGCAAGGTAAAATATCGGGACCAGTTCAACTGGGAGACGCATATCATCAAGGATGACAAGACGCAAAACGCATTTTGCACACCCGGAGGCAAGATATATGTGTACACCGGTCTGATCAAATACCTGGACTCCGAAGACCAGCTAATGGGTGTTTTGGGCCATGAAATCGCTCATGCCGACTGCCGGCACAGTACGGAACAACTGACCAAACAATACGGAATAGCCTTTTTGGCCGATGCCTTATTGGGCAACAAAGCAGCTATCGGACAAGTGGCCAAGTCTGTTGTCGGTGGGCTGGCCGGACTCAGTTTTTCCCGGGCCAATGAAAGCGAGGCGGACGCCAAGTCGGTCGAATATCTTTGCTCGACCTCACTCAATGCAACCGGCGCGGCGGGCTTCTTCAAGAAGATAGAAGGCCAAAGTCAACCACCAACCTGGTTGTCCACACACCCTAATCCGACCAATCGGATCGCCAATATAGAGAAGAAAGCCAAAGAGCTCGGCTGTACCGGCACGCAGACTTTCGCTTCGACTTATCAGCAGATGAAACAATTGCTTTAGCCGGGAACGTTTATATTTGCATAGTAATCCTGAATTGTCGAATAAAACAAATTTTGCAAATGGCACGGCACTTTTACCCCAATCTGAAATATCTGACCATCATGTTGTTGGTTTTGGGCACCTGCATCAGCGTTAGCGCACAGTATTCCATCTGGTCGTTTCGTGCAGGTCCGTCTCTGGCTTTCCAACGCTGGAACGGGCTCGGCTCTACACAACCGCTGATCGGCTACCATGGTGTCATCGGCCTGGAATCCTATGACCCCGGCAAGACCTCGAATTTCTATGGTGAGCTGGGTTATCACCAACGCGGTTCCAGCAAATATGTCCCCGCCTACCAATCCAATGCTGGCATCAATTATAGTTCCTACACCATCAGGAATGTCTTTCATAATGTCGCCCTTGCACTGGGGGGAAGGAAGTCATTCGGTCAGGACAATAAATTCTTTTACAACCTGGCACTACGCGGCGAATACACGATCAAGGCTCAATTGTCAGATGTGTATGTGGGCTTTTCGGAGTTTGTAAAAAATTTCAATTACGGTCTGGACGTTGGTGCAGGATATAACTTTCCGATCGGGTATCATATGGGCTTCATCCAGGTGCAGCTTCAGCCCGACCTGTCCAAACAAATCTGGTCCACACAGTATTCCGGCTTTGATTATCAGGGCAATCCGGTGACTTATCCCGAACAAAAAGTCATAAACTATACATTCGAATTATCACTCGGCTTCAGGCTGTACGGGAATCTCATCCCGGAGGATTGATCCGAATATTTTTCGATAAAAGACCCGATAAGGCTCATGAGTAATTTGTCCACCAATCAGTTCAACTTCGTAGTGCGCGATGTGACGCGGCTGTCTCAGGCAGTTGGCAGCCACCTCGAAAAGTTGCTGTCCAATCACGTCATCCTGCTGGATGCACCGATGGGCGCGGGCAAAACCACTTTTGTCTCTGCACTTTCGGCTTTGTTGGGCAGCATGATTACCCCATCCAGCCCTACCTTTTCGATTTGCAATGAATATCCTTTGGCAAGTCCGGTTGCGGGATATAGTCAGATCGTGCACATGGACCTGTATCGCTTCAAATCGATCGAGGAGATCCTGGCCAGCGGCATTGAAGACTATCTTTATGACCCGCAAAGTCTGGTTGTCATAGAATGGCCGGAATTGATCACATCCTTGGTTGTTGCGCCCTACACTTTCATGACGATCGAGGTGATGGATGACCTGCAAAGGAAGTTTGTGTACAGCATTGATTGAATTCGATCTCCATGACATGATTTCATGATGCGGGGTTATGGGCATTGAGGCAGGCCCGGATATATGAATTGTATTTCCGAATTTCCACACGCCAAAGTTTCCACCCACTATTTTTGAAAATTAATAGCTTTGCACCATGGCTGTTCAGCAAATAGACATCGAACAATTCCTGCAACTGGCCGAAGAGCATCCGGTCTTCGACGTGCGGAGCCCTTCTGAGTATGGGCACGCGCATATACCCGGAGCGTTGCCTTTGCCGCTCTTTTCCGACGAGGAAAGGAAGGAGGTGGGGACTGCCTACAAGCAAAAAAGTCGTGAAGCCGCCATCAAGATCGGTCTGGATTATTTTGGTGTCAAGATGAGACAGATGGTGTGCCTGGTGGAGGATATCCTGCATCATAAAGGCACAAAAACAGTTCTCGTACATTGCTGGCGTGGAGGCATGCGCAGCGGAGCGGTGAGTTGGCTGCTGGACATGTATGGATTTGAAGTATATACACTCAGGGGCGGCTATAAAAATTACCGGAATTGGGTGCTGGATCAGTTTTCCCGACCTTATTCTCTCCGAATACTGAGCGGCTATACCGGGAGCGGTAAGACGGAGATCCTCAGCGAAATGGCCCGCCTTGGAGCTCCGACTGTGGATCTCGAAGGTCTCGCCGGTCACCGCGGATCGGCATTCGGCGCACTTGGGCTGCCGCCGCAACCGTCGGTGGAGCAGTTTGAAAACAAGCTTGCCATCGAGCTATACATCGTCAGTAGGAAATATCCTGACAAGACAATCTGGCTCGAAAGCGAAAGCAACCGGATCGGCAATGTAAATATCTTCCATACCTTCTTCAATCAAATGAAGACTGCACCGAGGGTACACGTCGAAGTGTCCCTTGCAGCCCGGCTGGACTATATTACAATGGGATATGGCAACTTCGACCGGGAACAACTGAAGGCTGCGGTATCGAGGATACAGAAAAGATTGGGCGGACTTGAAACGAAAAACACCCTGTCCCATCTCGACGCCGGCCGTATCCGCGATGCCTTCGAAATCCTGTTGCGGTATTATGACAAATTCTATGGCTCCGGCGGTATCTATCTGCCGGCCGTCATGACCATCGAACTAATCGGTACCAATGCCCATGAAAACGCGCAACTCATCCTTCAAAAAACAAAAGACTTATGACAGAAGAAAAGATAAGATTGACCAAGTTCTCCCACGGTGGAGGTTGTGGCTGTAAGATTGCCCCACAGGTACTGGACGAAATATTAAAAGGAAGCGTCCGTGGCATCACTTCCGATCGGCTTATTGTCGGCAACGGCTCCCGGGACGATGCGGCGGTGTATCGGCTCAACGACACTGAGGCGCTTATATCCACAACCGATTTTTTTACGCCCATCGTCGATGATCCCTTTACCTTCGGAAAGGTCGCAGCGGCCAACGCCATCAGTGATGTCTATGCCATGGGCGGGAATCCCATCATGGCACTTGCAATCCTCGGCTGGCCAATCGACAAACTACCTGTCGAGGCAGCCCGTGCAGTGCTCGATGGCGCCATCAGCGTCTGCAATGAAGCCGGAATACCATTGGCCGGCGGGCATAGTATAGATACACCCGAGCCGGTTTTCGGGCTTGCCGTCAGTGGCAGGGTGGCGATGGAACACCTCAAGCGCAATGATACAGCCCGGGAAGGTGACCTGCTGCTTCTGACCAAGCCACTTGGAGTGGGCATCCTCTCGACGGCAGGAAAAAGAGGAGCAATCACAGAAGAAGACCTGGACATTCTATATCGTCAACTGACGCAACTGAACAGTGTCGGCGGACAATTAGGCAAGCTGGATTCCGTCCATGCCATGACCGATGTAACCGGTTTCGGCCTGGGTGGTCACCTGGTGGAGATGGCGGAAGGCTCCGGACTATCTGCAATTCTGGAATACTCAAAGGTGCCTGTCCTTACCGGTGTGGATCAATACCTCGCTCAAAACATCATGCCGGACGCGACTTACCGCAACTGGAACGGCTATGGCGACAAGATCGATCTTAGTCCGGATATCAATACATTAGACGCATTCCGCATCCTGCCGGATCCGCAGACCAATGGCGGCCTGTTGATCGCAGTTTCTCCCGATGGGCTGGATGCTGTCCGGGAAATATTGAAGGAAAATGGATACGGGACCTTTACCGAACCCATCGGAAGAATCACGGCAAAGGGTGAAAAAGTGATATCCGTGGTGAAGTAACAGCGAATTTGTCTGCACCATTCTGTAGTAATGTGTACTGACACACTTGGAGACACGCTATCCTTACGAAAGGCGCTTACTGCTTTGTGCCAGGCAATTCACCTGTAATCGGGTAATCATAGGAATAGCAGGGAAAAGCCCCCCTCCGATAACATTGTTATAAAAAAGGATTGGTCTTCCGCTCGTAACCGATGGTGGTCCGCTCACCATGACCAGGGAATACGATGGTCTCATTGGGCAGTACCATCAGCTTTTCGTGAATACTCCGGATCAGCGTATCATAATCCCCTCCGGGAAGGTCTGTCCTGCCGATACTGCCGTAAAACAGTACATCCCCAGCAATGAGAATGCCCGTCGAGGCAGAATAAAAACACAGGCTGGCTGGGGAATGCCCGGGGGTAAAGAAAATTTCAAGGCTTGAATTGCCAAAGTGGATAGTATCCCCTTCGTCGAGATATTTTTCGGCAGTGGGAAAAGGACTATAGTTGAGCCCGTACATATCCGATATCTTCGGCGCCGCCTCCACAAGCGGTATCTCACCTCTGTGATATTCGGGTAGTAAACCATATTTGCCACACACATAGTCATTGCCCAGGATGTGATCGATGTGACAGTGAGTATTGATCAACCGAACCGGTGTCAGCCCCTGATTGTCGATAAAGGCGGATAGCATCCTTTCCTCATTTATCTCACAACAACCCGGATCGATAATAATGCATTCCTTTGTTTCGTCATAAAGTATGTACGTATTTTCACGAAAGGAATTGAAAACGAAAGAGTGTACTTTTATCATGCTAACTATTTATGACGATTTCTCGCCACCTCAATATACTTTAACACAAATATGTCAAAAAAGTCATAACTTTAGAGTCGATAAATGATAATTTATTTTAATGTATTTTACAAAAAAATATAAGTTTTATGTCAATATATTGATATTCACCCTGTTGTGGCACGCCGTTTCCATAGCACAGACCAATCAGGTACAGTTTGGCAAGAATCGGGTACAGTATCATGACGATTTTGACCAATGGCTGTATTATGAGACAAACCTCTTTACGGTATATTGGTACGGAAAAAGTCGCAACGCCGGGCATAAGGTCGTCAGGATTGCAGAACGGGAATTTAACGACATCATTAAGACCATCGATTTTAAGACCAATGAAAAGACCGAGTTCCTTGTATTTGCTGACATCACAGACCTGAAGCAGAGTAATATTGGTATTTCCGATGCATTTGAATATGACGGCGACCTGACAAAGACCGTCGATAACAAAATCTTCATCGCTTTTGACGGTAATCATAATCACCTGCGACGGCAGATCCGGGAAGGTATTGCCGCAGTATATCTCAACAATCTTCTCTTCGGCTCCAACCTGCAGGAAATGGTCCAAAACAGCCTCATGCTGAGCCTGCCCCAATGGTTCAAAACAGGTCTGATCTCCTACTTTGGCGAGGAGTGGAGCTCCAACTATGATCTGGAAGTGGCCAAAGCCCTTTCCAACAAGAAAATAAAGGATTTTGAGCAGCTGGCAGCCGCTGAGCCCCGACTGGCAGGCCACATGTTTTGGAATTATGTCGGATTCAATTACGGTAAAAACACCATCGGCAACCTGGTATATGTCACCCGAATCAACCGCAATCTGGATAAAGGCTTTCAGTATGTACTCGGCAATTCATACGAGAATATCATCCAGAGCGTGTTCAAGTATTATAAAAGCAGGAACGAAGAACGTATAAAGGAACTGAAATCCATTGACAAGCAGCTTAAGCCGGTGACCCGGATGCGGGATAAGGAAAATATCACTGCGATGGAGCTTTCTCCCGATGGCAGAAGCCTGCTCATGGTCACCAACCAGATCAGCAAGATCAGGGTTCGATTGGTGGACCTGAAGACCGGTAAGTCACAAACCTTGCTGAAATACGGATCCAAGAACAAGATTCAGGCTCCTGATCCCAACTATCCATGCATCGCCTGGAAGGATGATGGCAAGAACATCCTGGTCTGCTTCGAACGATTTGACAAAATCAATCTGCGCGAATACGATGTCGAGACCGGAAAACACCGAAGCCAGCTCATCCCCGGCAAATATCAGCGGCTCTATCGTGTCGCTTACTGGGATGACCGGAATATCATCATCAATGGAACCACCGACGGCTACGGCAATATCTTCCTGTACAAACTCTCCACGAGGGAATCGACGGAAATCACTTCCGACCCGTTTGATAAGCTGGATATGATTGTTGCCGGCAAGGGTAGCGATCGCAGGATATATTTTTCGTCCAATCGCCCGGATGCATCCATGACCAAGGTATTGGGGGATTCCATCCTTCCGGTCGGTGCTTTCAACATCTTTTCGCTCCGGCAGGAAACCTCCGGCAATGGCACATTAGGGTGGGCGATGACGCAGCATACCTTTACCGACAACTTCAGTGAAAGCAGACCACTGGTTGACGAAGATGGCAGACTATGCTTCCTGACCAATGAATACAAAAACAACGCTATCGTCAGGGTCAAGCCCGATGAAAGATACGGAATCGAGACTTCTGATTTCGAGCTCCTCAATCTGCCAGTCGTAATCGAACAATTTGCTCTCACGGGCAAAAGCAGAAAAATATATCTGAATATTTTTGACGGTAATCGGTATCGTTTTACCTCATTGGATGCGGGACAATGGCTGACTTCCGATGTAGGTCTGTCCAGGAGTCCAAAGGAATTTGACTATGCTGTCGTGACGGGAAAGCAGATACAGGACTCCACGGCAGCGATCAACGCCCGACGGACTGTGTTTAAAAAAGTGGAAACAGAGATTCCCGACAACATGAAGTTTGTCACCAAATATGGCGATGTCGTGGAAGAAGAGACAGCAGAGCTGGTGCGGCCAGAGAGAGCCAACGAGCCAAAGGTGTCCGGCGCCAATAAGATGATGCCGCTCAATCCGCTTAATATCGTGCCCTATCGCCTGCGGTTTAAGATAACCGAGTCCGGAGTCAATTTTGACAATTCCATGCTCTTCGAGGGTATGAATACATATATTGGGGGCGGCGAATCCAATCTCTTCCCACCATTTGGCCTGCTGATGAAGGCTCAGCTGCGCGATATGTTTGAGGATTATCGACTCGAAGGCGGTGTCAGGATTCCGGTCGCACTCAACGGCAATGAAGCCTATCTGGTATATGACGACCTGAAATACAGGCTGGACAAGCGGATCAGCCTCTACCGGAAAGCCACCAACGAGCGGCTCAACGTCGGCAATATTTCCACTCAAATCAGAAAAAATGTCATCCTGATGGGTCAGTATGATGTCAAATACGCACTGGACCAGTTCAATGCCGTCAAGGTAGGTCTGACACTCCGACAAGACAGAACATTCTACAAGGATACAGACCACAACTCCCTGGATAAGCCCTCTGAGACTGATCAGCGGGTGGGCATACGGGCGACATACGTGCTGGACAATACACTCGACAAAGGCTTGAACCTGATGGCCGGCACGAGGGTGCGGGTCTTTGCGGAATGGGTCAAAAAATTCGAGTTGAGTTTCGACAAGAACTTCACCTTCAATTTCAACAAAGGACACATGTGGGTGGGTGGTTTCGACGCACGCAATTATCTGGAACTGGACAGGCATACCATTCTGGCCACACGTTTAGCTGGTCAGGTATCATTCGGATCTGAAAGGATATTGTATTACCTCGGCGGGAGCGATGGCTGGCTCTTCCCAAGCTTCAACACGGAGACACAAACAGCGACAGATGTCAACTTTGCCTATCAAGTGCCGGCGCCGAGCCTGAGAGGATTCCAGTACAATATCCGAAATGGCAACAATTACGGGCTGATCAGCAACGAACTCCGCGTCCCCTTCCTGCGTTACCTGAGCCGGCGACCCATCAGCTCCACCTTCCTCAACAATCTGCAACTGGTGGGCTTCTTTGATGTCGGTTCCGCCTGGACAGGATGGAATCCCTTCACCAAATACAACCCGCTCAACACGGTATATATCTCTCAACCCGGCATCGACGTCAAGGTTAATTACTTCAGGAATCCCATCGTATTCGGATATGGCGGCGGACTCCGCTTTCTGCTATTCGGTTATTTTATCCGGTTGGATTATGCCCGGGGCTGGGACACCGGCAATCTGACACCGGCTCGCATGTATATCAGTCTGGGCACGGACTTTTAAGAAGAGCCCCACGAGATGATCGGATGATACTGTCAATGGAATAAAACAACTATTCCCGTCAACTAAGTGGTTATCACGAATCCGCTAATCGGTATTGTGGTATCCAACTTTTGGTATTATTGTTTTCTGTATGTGGTTGTATTCTTATCGCCATTTTTTACGATTAGATTATTTTCAACAGCATTTTTTAAATCTCTACTAGTGTTAAGTAAATCGAAAAATATCGCATCACAAAAACATATATTACTGAAAATCAACTATTCGCCACTATTCTCTTTTCTCTATTCACTTTTAACTTAACACTAGCCGTAGTGGAAGAAATATCCTTGAAATAATTCATATTATTTTTTCGTAACTATTCAAATTTTCAACTTTGCAGAAACGTCCAATCGAAGCCGTTATCTGCCACTATAGCCAAACCCTTGTTCAAGCGACACCTACGGTAAAATCCCCCTCCGATGCTATAATCGTTCTCATAGGCCTTAGTCGTTATACTTATTTAATTCATAACAAAAATATGTAATAATTCATGAAAGGCAATGAAATTTCAGCAAACAGACTACCCACCAATGGTGAAGAGTGGATCAAAAAACTCATTCAAGTATTGACCATTAAAGAGTATGGTCCAGGGACGATCAAGAGCTATGGCAATGAGGTGACGCTGCTCTTTAAGTGCTTTCACCATAAAAAGGTAGAAAACATCACTCAGGTGGACATCGAACAGTACATCATGTACATAAAGACAGCCCATAACCACAGCACACCGTGTACTAATAAAAACCGGCGTTGACATCACGATATGTCCGGAATGCAAACGAGGCAAGTTGATTTATGAGAGGACAATGGTCATGTATAATGGTATCCTTCGAGATATCACGATACTTCACAATCGCGGATCACCGAGAATCACTCCGAAAATCATCCATACTATCACCTATCAAATCACCCTTTCAGAATGAGTAAGCTGCACCAAACTATTGTCAATCTATTCAACGTGCTCTCCATGCACATAGGAACTGCCGTGCCTTTCATTCCGGAGGTAAAGTCCCATCTTCCTTCTTTAGTCAATAAAAGTCAGCCAATAATCAGGAAAAATAGATACTAATACACCTAAGAGAAATACAGTCCTTTCCGGTCTCGCTGAATGCTGTGCTGAGCGTAGTCGAAGTACACCGAATATTCAAAAGCCGAGCCGACTTAGGTCTGTAATTTTAATGATTGGAGTGCGGCTTTTGTATATTCGGCTTAATGTTGGGTGTTCAGCATATTGTTTAGAACGCTAATTTTTGATGATTGATTTCAACATTAAAATGAACTTTCGCACCCAAAGCTTCAAACACTTTCATTATTGTTTCGAACCGGGCATTTTTTATACTGTTTTCAATTTTTGAAATTTGAGCCTTCTGAACGCCAACCAATTCTCCCAACTGTTCTTGGGTTAAATTCTGTTCCAATCTTGCTTGTTTAACAGCTTGTCCCAATAAGTCTATTCTTAGCTCGTTTTCAAAAGCTTCTCTCTTTTCAGTTCCACGTTTTCCGATATGTTTGTCTATCATTTCATCAAGCGAAACGGTTCTAAATTTATCTGTTTCCATTCCTTTGTTTTCTTTTATTTTCAAAATATTGTTTTCTAATTTCTTCTGTTTTCTTAATCTCTTTTGAAGTTGTTTTTTGTGTTTTCTTTAAAATCCCGTGAGTTGCGATTACAAATGTTTCTTCACCTTCTATTTTGTCCCAAAATGAAAAGAGTCTGTAAGCTTTATTGTTATATAATGTTCTAAATTCCCAAATGTTTTCGTTCAACTTTTTGAAAAGTTCTTTATCGTTTACAAATTGTGCTTTTTTGATGTTATAATATATTTTCTCTCTTGTTTTGTCGTCCAAGCTGTCTAAAAATTCGATGGCTTCAGGAAGTATAATACTCCTAAAAAACAGTCCTTCCCGGTCTCGCTGAACACCGAATATTCAAAAGCCGGACGAGCCGTTGTGATTTAATTTGTGAGATTTGGGGTGGGCTTTTGTATCTTCGGCTTAATGTTGGCCGTGGTGCAGTCAGTTAGAGACAAGTATTAATGTGCTTTGATAAATAAACTTACATTCCAGATAGAAATAACAAGTCCAATAAGAAGAATTGAAAATCTTATATAGTTATAAGTTATCCATTTTTGAACCATGGTTTTTAGAAGTATAGGATCATATTGCTGGTTGGCGAAGTATTCATTCATGGGGCGAAAAACAGTAAAAACGGCTACTAATGCTAAAATTGCAATGAACAAATCGATTAAAACTATATTCCTGATTATATTTGGCTGATTCCAAGTGTAGAATAGGGCTAATACACAAATGAATATTGTCGTAAAAATCACCGGGGCAAAAAACCGTGTATTCGTTGCTTTATGATAAAAGTTACCGTATCTGTTCATATCCTCTATACTACCCGAGGACCAGTTCGGCACATTAGTTAGAATATTATGAAGATGTCCTGCCACATGAAAACCGTATATAAGCATAATACTCCAAATAAGAATTGTCGCCATTTTTTTCATTTTTTTCATTAAATTTTCAAGGTTAATCAAGTTGCAAAATTATTGTTTCCCTCAAGTAACGATTTGCTCTTGGCGGAATATGATTTGTTTAAAACGGAGTTTTTTAATTGAATTGGAGAAATTCCGTAAAACTTTGTAAATGCCTGTGAAAATGAGCTGAGGCTATCATATCCAACATTCAGTGCAACCTCACTCACTAAAATATCAGAAGTTTGAAGAAGCAATGCGGCATTTTCCATTCGTATCTTATGTAAGTATTTATATACCGGCATGTCAAAAATTTCTTTAAATCCCTTTTTTAATGTAAACTCATTAGTCCCCACAGATTTTGCCAACTGAAATAAACTGGGAGGATTGGTAATGTCCTGTAAAAGTATAGTCTTTGCAAAATGGATTTTATCAATATCTGTTTTCGAAATGGTGATTTTTTCTTTGATGTAGGGGGTATACATGTCAAATACAATTGCAACCAATTCAAGCACCTTACTTTCATAGAAAAGTCTTTGAGCTATTGGATTCATTTTGTTTGTTAATATTTGCTGCAAAATGACTTTTATCGTTGGCTTCCATTGATAACTCTCGAAATAGCAATTCTGTTGATTAAAAAGCCGGTTGTTCAATTTCTTAGGAAGATTGTCAAGGTTATTGTCAATAAGTTTTATAAAAATGTCTGCAGATATATAACAGGTGATTAGCTCAATTTCGGGTGTTAAATTAAGTTCTTGCGTTACCTGGCATACAGGTATGTAAAAATTATTGTGCCCGGATGTATCAGCATAGGCGGTCGAATACTTTCCGTTTAAGGAGAAACTTGTTGCTCCGGAACAACAAAAATTAAATCCAACATGCGGTCTTTCATTATAAAACTGGTGGATAAGTTTGGCTGCAGTTGTGCATCTACCTTGAAAAACCTGAATAAAGATAGAGTCATTTACCTGAATTCTGTTTTGATATAAATCAGGCGTTTTATGTTCCATATTTTTTTGTTGAATAGTTATCACATGTCGTTTTTGCATTACCGCCACGATGTGGCGAGACGTAGCGAAGCGGAGTTTCGCCACATCGGGCGGCAGCTTGGCGTTTGTGGCGGATTTAACCGATAAACTTCAATCGAAGAACGAATTTTCAATAAACCGAAAACGTTCAATCGAAGCCGTTCACCCGCCATAACGCCAAACTGCTTGTTCAAGCGACACCTCCTGTGAAATCTCCCCGATGCTAAGATAGAACTCATTATCCTCAATCCGATATACTTATTTAAGTTAACACAAAAATATGTAATAAACATGAAAGGTAATGAAATTTCAGCAAACAGACTAACCACCAATGGTGAAGAGTGGATCAAAAAACTCATTCAAGTATTGACCATTAAGGAATATGGTGCTGGTACAATCAAGAGCTATGGTAATGAGATGACGCTTCTCTTTAAGTACTTTCACTACAAGAAGGTAGAAAACATCACTCAGGTGGACATCGAACTGTACATCATGTACATAAAGACAGCCCATAACCACAGCACACCGTGTACTAATAAAAACCGGAGTTGACATCACGATATGTCCCGAATGCAAACGAGGCAAGTTGATTTTTGAGAGGACAATGGTCATGTATAATGGTATCCTTCGAGATATCACGATACTTCACAATCGCGGATCACCGAGAATCACTCCGAAAATCATCCATACTATCACCTATCAAATCACCCTTTCAGAATGAGTAAGCTACAACACCATACTATTGTCAATCCATTCAACGTGCACTCCACGCACATAGGCACTGCCGTGCCTTTCATTCCGGAGGGAAAGTCCCATCTTCCTTCTTTAGCCGATAAAAGTCAGCCAATAATCAGGCAAAAAAGATACTAATACACCTAAGAGAAATACAGTCCTGCATCCGGTCTCGCTGAACACCGAATATTCAAAAGCCGAGCCGACTTAGGTCTGTAATTTTAATGATTGGGGGCGGCTTTTGTATATTCGGCTTAATGTTGGGTGTTCGTTGTTTTTTCGGCTATGTTGTCTGCTTAACTCCGTCAAGTATTGCTGCTTCAAGTATGTCAATATTTATGTCTTTCAACGCTTTGAATTTAATACAATAGCCTGTTACACTTGCCTTGCCTATAGTCTTTCCGTAAGTTTCGGGTAAATATTTTTTATCTTCAATGCCCATAACATAAACCGAAATTCCAGTTGTATTTCCACTAATACCAATTTGATAAAACTCTTTGGTTTTTCCGTCAGCATATTTTATGCTCTGAAGTCCATAGCCTATTTGAGGATTAGTAACAATTTTACCTTTTTCGTCTTTGCCGTCTAAGAACCATAATTTACATTTTGGTAATGTTTGAAGTATGCGTTTATGCAACGTTTCAATTTCAACTCGTTTTAGTTCAGGTTGGCGGTCAATATAATTTTTGATTTGTTTTTGCGCGTTCATATAGCTGTTTTATCAGTTCGCTTCTGCAATTTGTTTCAATGCTTTTAAAATTGGGTTTTCTTCGCCTTGTGGTTCTTCTTGAACTGCGTTTGGTCTGTTGTCTTCTTGAATAATTTCAAGTTTTGTTTGTCCGTTTTCTGCGGTCAAAACATAGTTCATTATAAAATAATTTTCAGGTTTGTCTTCAAGGTCAGGTCTTGGTGCGAACAAACTATATTTTATAAGTTCATTCGGTCTAATTTCTAATACTTTTCCCCATTGTTTGAAGATTTTCCCTTCCCATTCTGTTACAAATTCAATGTTACTACCAACTTCCCAAGTTGTAATTAGGTCGCTACCGAATTGCCAAAGTTTTACCTTTTCAGGCTTTGTCAGTGTGTCCCAAACTTTGTCAAGGGAAGCATTTAGCTTTATCGTTGAGATATTTGTTGCCATATATTATTTGCTTTTTTTATCATCAATTGATGTTAGACTATTTTGTTGTGTTGTTAAGGGTGTTTTTAAACATTAAATACGAAGTCAGCTTGCTTATTTTTCCGTTTGTGAAATGAAACACATCACAAAAAACTGCATCAAGTTTATTTCCGTCTTTCATTTTTGCTTTTACTGTCCCTTCGGCAACTACAATGTCTCCTTCTTCTAAAAGTCGGATTACTTTAATGTCAGGATGCCCGTCAGCATTTGGGTTTTCAATTTCTTTGTCAAATGCTTCAATGCCGTTGTGAAGATAAAAACCGGGCATTTCCCAAACGACATCATCAGTCAGGCAGGATAATATTTTTTCGTGGTCGGTTGCGCGAAATCCGTCCATGTATTTTTCTACGATTTGCTTTTGTTCGCTCATATTGTTATTTGTTGTTTTATTGTTATTGCAAGATGTTAAAGTTAAAGCCGTTAATACAGCAAAAATTGTTTTTGTCATTGGTTTTTTGTCTTGTTGGTTAAAAATATCTCTTCTGTTCATTTATGTTGCACGGTGGTCTGTTTACAATGACCGACAAAGTTCGTCCCGGCGGCTTTGCGAAGTTGTGAAAATTTCCGCGAAGTGGCAAAATATTTTCACGATTTTGCAAAGCCGCTTGATGTGTGACAGTCCGCGTAGCGACTATTGGACATCAGGCGGTGTAGCCACCGGCCCGATGCTGCGAAATCAGCTACGCTCCTTTCGCAGCATCGGGCCGCGTATTGGCGATGGGCGGGATTTTTAGCACCAAAGTTGATACGAAGCACAAAAGTCCAAATTTACGAAAAAGTTTGATACGAAGCCGTTCGCCCCGCCTATTGCCAATACGATGTTCAGCAGCCTTAATTAGACTTTGCTTAGAATGTCACTTTGTCGTGTAAATCTTGTGCAATGCCATAAAGGAAAATATCAGTCCTACAAACAGAATAAATGACCTTAACCAGTTCATAGAGTTCCATCCTGTCCATGCTTTCCTGATAATGTCAATATCGGTTAATTGTGCTTTAAACATGATATCATTTCTTGGATAGAAATAAGCAAAAGTGAATACATCCCCCAACACATATAATACCAGCGCTATTCCTAAATAAATTCTGACAGTTGCAGAAGCCTTCCAAAATAAAATCAGTGCTAATAATCCTAATACCTGATTGATAGGGGAAAATATTCTGAAAAAGTTTCCGGGGTCTACTTTCTTAAAGTATTCCCTTGCCGTTTCAATAGATTTAGGAATATCAGCCCCCCACGATGTTGCGTCAATCATGGAATTATAGATGTTGGTAAATAGCAGTCCGCTTGCCAGTGCTATTGATGCAAATAAAAACAACTGTTTCATATTTCTTTTTTGGTTGCAAAAATAAAACCTGAGAAAAGTGAAAAATTGTATTTAATGGACATTCTCAAAAATGTGTCCTGCAATATTGCTTTTCCTTTGCCGATATTCTTTAGGAGTGAGCTGACTTAAAGACTTAAATGTTCTAATAAAATGGGACTGGTCAGAAAAATGACAACTATAAGCAATATTCGTGAGTGATAATTCGGAATAGTGCATGAGATGAACAGCCTGTAAATATTTTTTGTAAAGCAAGGTTTGCTCTGTATTCAGTCCGGTAAGCTCATACATTTTTCTTGAAAGTTGTTTGGATGAATAGCAAAAACGGCTTGCTATGTCGGAAACTGACAGGTGAGTGTCGCTATGTGTATTTAAAAAGTTATTAAATGCCTTTTCACTCTCGGTAAGTTGGGGAAGTCTTTCTATTAGCCACGCTGTAAAGGTTTTTATTCTGTCATTAAAACTATCTTGCTCTCCTAAGCGATGCCAAAGAGAGTAAAAAGAAGTGTCCACCAAAGTTAAATCAATAACACAGTTGGTAAATTCCATAGGATGAAAATGGAAAATATGTTTTACAGCAGTTGGAGATAAAACTACTCCAAAAAAAGTTTGGTTGTCTGCAAGATACAATTGAACAGGGCAGGTATGAAAACCCTGAACAAAACATCTTGGAATAATCAGGGTTTGCTGGTTAATTCTCGCATGCAATTTAGTAGCCTCAAAACTGAAAATAATTTCAACAACTCCCTTTGGAATGATGGTTTCGCTCAAAGATGGGCTGTTGCGCCTGTGAATTTGCCAAAACGAACATACAATTTCTTTGATTAAAGGCGATTGTGGTATTGTGAAATAATTTTCCATTTATTTGTCCAACGGTGAAGATGATTGTTCAACAGGTTGCTGCCAACGCCCGGCAGCGTTGCGATGGCGGGGCAATCGAAGCACTTCCGTTCCGCTAATGTACAAATGTTTAATAGAAGCACACAATTTCAATTTTGCACTTCAGCCCCGCTATTGCAAAACTGCTTGTTCAAGCGACACCTCCAGTGAAATCTCCCCGATGCTATAATCGCCTTCATCGGCCTTGGTCGTTATACTTATTTAATTCATAACAAAAATATGTAATAATTCATGAAAGGCAATGAAATTTCAGCAAACAGACTACCCACCAATGGTGAAGAGTGGATCAAAAAACTCATTCAAGTATTGACCATTAAAGAGTATGGTCCAGGGACGATCAAGAGCTATGGCAATGAGATGACGCTGCTCTTTAAGTACTTTCACTATAAGAAAGTAGAAAACATCACTCAGGTGGACATCGAACAGTACATCATGTACATAATGAATATTCCGGTGATATTGACCACATAAAGACAGCCCATAACCACAGCACACCGTGTACTAATAAAAACCGGAGTTGACATCACGATATGTCCGTTATGCAAACGAGGCAAGTTGATTTTTGAGAGGACAATGGTCATGTATAATGGTATCCTTCGAGATATCACGATACTTCACAATCGCGGATCACCAAAAATCACTCCGAAAATCATCCATACAATCACCTATCAAATCACCCTTTCAGAATAAGCAAGCTACACCAAACTATTGTAAATCCATTCAACGCGCACTCTACGCACATAGGCACTGCCATGCCTTTCATTCCGGAGGTAAAGTTCAATCTTCCTACTTTAGCCGATAAAAGCCAGCCAATAATCAGGAAAAATAGATACTAATACACCTAAAAGAAATACAGTCCTTCCCGGTCTCGCTGAACACCGAATATTCAAAAGCCGGACGAGCCGTTGTGATTTAATTTGTGAGATTTGGGGTGGGCTTTTGTATATTCGGCTTAATGTTGGCAACATACCGTTTTTGTCAGTCCCAAATAAATGGTCTATCAACATTCATAGCTCTCAAGTATGATAAAAATTGACCTGCATGCACAGATTCGTGGTAGCCAATTCTTAATAAGTACTCGCCTAATATTTTCTCTTTTCCATTTCCGGGATGAACGACTGTTATCTTAGACAGGTCATCTTCAGAAAATTTGTTTATACTCTCCAAAAACAACTGACGATAAGGTTTAGCAAACTCTATTTCATCACTAATACTATAAAATTTTCTATTGTCCCACGGTGTCGTATAATTTGTCATGTCGCCTCTGTTAATGATAATGTTCCAACCAAAATCAGCTTGTAAAACATGCCTAATCATTTCTATAGCTGTCATTGCCGATTCATCGGGTTGCCAAAGCAAATAATCTTTCGGGAGACCTTGCCATAAAATAATACTTCTCCGTCTGATTTCAATTAGGTTACTAATTATTAACTCTTTTTTAGTCATACCAACCATTTCTAATTTTACTCATGCCGCTTGGGTTATACTGTCTGTTCATACGGTTGCTGCTAACGTTTTTGGGCTTGCCGCAGGTGGGGATTTAGAAGCACCAACTTTCAACCTACCACAAATGTAAATTAAAAGCACAAAACTTCAATTTCCCACTGAACCCCCACTTGCGGCAAACCCATGTTCAAGCGACACCTCCGGTGAAATCCCCCCGATGCTAAGATAGAACTCATTATCCTCAATCCGTTATACTTATTTAAGTTAATACAAAAATAAGTAATAAACATGAAAGGCAATGAAATTTCAGCAAACAGACTAACCACCAATGGTGAAGAGTGGATCAAAAAACTCATTCAAGTATTGACCATTAAAGGGTATGGTCCAGGGACGATCAAGAGCTATGACAATGAGATGACGCTGCTCTTTAAGTACTTTCACCATAAAAAGGTAGAAAACATCACTCAGGTGGACATCGAACAGTACATCTTGTACATAAAGACAGCCCATAACCACAGCACACCGTGTACTAATAAAAACCTGCGTTGACATCACGATATGTCCGTTATGCAAACGAGGAAAGTTGATTTTTGAGAGGACAATGGTCATGTATAATGGTATCCTTCGAGATATCACGATAATTCACAATCGCGGATCACCAAAAATTACCCCGAAAATCATCCAACAAATCACCCTTTCAGAATGAGTAAGCTGCACCAAACTATTGTCAATCCATTCAACGTGCACTCCACGCACATAGGCACTGCCATGCCTTTCATTCCGGAGGGAAAGTCCCATCTTCTTTCTTTAGCCGATAAAAGTCAGCCAATAATCAGGCAAAAAAGATACTAATACACCTAAGAGAAATACAGTCCTTCCCGGTCTCGCTGAACACCGAATATTCAAAAGCCGGACGAGCCGTTGTGATTTAATTTGTGAGATTTGGGGTGGGCTTTTGTATCTTCGGCTTAATGTTGGTGGCAGTACTTTTAATGCGTTACTTTTAGTTTCAAGTTTCCGCCAAGTCCTTGTCGAACAATTCTCATTAAAGTCGAAAGTCTGATGTCGCTTGCATTATTTTCAATTCTTGAAATATAAGTTTTTGTTGTACCGCATTTTTCTGCAAGTTGTTCTTGTGTCAAACCTTGTTCTTTACGAAGGTCTTGAATCATTACACCCAATTTGAAAGCTTCAAATTCTTCTTCGTATTGTTCTCTTTCAGGCGAGCCTTTTTTTCCGTATTGCTCGTCCAAATGTGCGGAAAAAGAAGTTAATTTTTTATTTATTGCTTTGTTGCTCATCGAAATATTGTTTTTAAAGTTTCTCTGCTAATTCTAATTCTTTTTTAGGCGCTTTCTGAGTCTTTTTTTGAAATCCATTAACCAATACGATTAAGTTTCCTTGGTCAAAAAAGCTAAACACCCTGAATATATCCGAACCTACTTCAACTCGAATTTCAAAAATTCCAGTCGAGTTTGTCATATAATCAAAATACTTTTTAGGTACTTTTTCAACCGTTGCGATTAGTTGTAATGCCCAGTTGAATTTCTTTTTGACTTCTGGTCGCAACTTTTCAAAAAATCGAGATAGTGATTTTCATAATAAAAAATGTGTCTTGAAAAGTTTTCATCCATTGGCGGTATCCTAAATTAGTTTTCAATTGTAAGGTTAGCTAATTAGATAACAAAATCCAAGCTTTTCGATGACTTTTTATTTTGGGTACAGGTCGGGTAGTATTGCCACCAACAGGCGGTGTAGCCGTCGTTGTTAATGGCTGGCAAGTTTGTCTCCAAGTCATTCTGCCAAGTTTTCAATGTCATTCTTCCTTGAGTATTATACAGAAACTTCCAAGAGAAGCCGCGTCCTGCCGTTTTGCCGCCATGAAGTAGCGTCGAAGGTAAACGAGCTGTTCCCAACCGAACATTCTATTTTTACTTCCTTTCTTGCCGGGATTCCGGTATTATTATTTTTTGATCGGTATATTTGTTGATGAATTAATTCAGGTTGTGATAAAGAACTATCGGCTGAATTGAATTTTGACAGAACAGTTTAATCTGACTGGAAGCGAGCCATAAGTTGGAGGTCGGAGGAGCTGAGGAATATCTTTAAATTTTTTGAATCGATGAATATATTAATCATAGGTGTAGGTGGTCTTGGAAAATGCATGGTGGAAGAAGCACTCGCACGCGACCTGAATGTCTCTGTCCTGGTTAGACGCCAAGCGAAGTTGGAGCATGATCTAGGAAATGACAATCTCTCCAGGCTCCATAAAATCCATATCGGTGACGCATCTGATGTTCAGACGCTGGATCGTGCGATGCAGGACATCAATGTGGTTTTGTCGGGCGTTGGTGCCAGACCAGAACTTGCGGAAGCACTTGCGGAAGCAGTCAAACGCAACAATCTCCGGAAACTGTGCTGGCCTGCCGGTACGACCAACGTTTTGGCAGATGATGGAATCACGCCAAATTATAAGAATCTTTTGCATTTAGGCAACTGGGTTAAGCAAGCCTACCGCGTTCACGGGATGTGCATTGATTTCATCCAAAAGGCGGATATCAATTACGTGATTTTTTGCCCGGGACGCATGACCGGTGTCGGCCATCGCAGTCCAAATGTGCAAGAGACCATCAGGATCAATCGGGACGCAGGGTCTTTCGTATCGTATGAAGATGCCGCCTGGGTGATGCTGGAAGCTGCAACAACCGACACCTATGATCGGAAACTGATTAGTGCCGCTACCTCTATCCAATGATTGCCTATTACAGCATTGCGTTTGTACAGGTGATTTGCGGAAGATATCAGACCCGATTTTAGTACCGAAGAAAGTGAAATCTCTGTTTGAATGAATATTTTTCAATGGCAGACTTCATCTTCAGTTGGATTGTTATCTCCAAGGGTTGCCTGTAACGTCTATATTGCCCAAAAATGCAATTTGTTGTACGCACCTCCCTCCGCCCCAGACCAAAGGGCATTCTATGTTAAATCGCGAGAATATTCGCCAATTTGATAAAGTCGTCGGTAAACACCTTGGGTTGTGCAAGGGCTTCTTTAATAGGCGTGAAAACAACCTTATTGTTGATGACTCCGGCCATGACGCCCGACTCGCCATGCATCAATCCGTATATGGCGGCATATCCGAGCCTGCTGCTGAGGACACGGTCCTGGCAGGATGGTGATCCACCCCGCTGAAGATGGCCGATGACGGTAACCTTGGCATCGACGTCCCTGATATGCTCCTTCACCTGATCCGCCACATCACGGGCACTTCCCAGCGGGCTGCCTTCTGCTACTATGATGATGGAGAACAGCTTATCCCTCTTTTGTGCCAATTTGAGCGTCTTTACCAGATCATCGATATTGGTATCTATTTCCGGCACCAACACATTGCTTGCGCCGCTGCCAATCCCTGTGTACATAGCGATATAGCCGGAATGGCGTCCCATCACCTCTACAAAAAAGAGCCGATTGTGAGAATCTGCTGTATCGCGGATCTTATCCACAGCCTCTATGGCGGTATTGATCGCCGAATCGAAGCCGATGGTATAATCCGTGCCTGAAAGGTCATTGTCGATGGTGCCCGGTATGCCTATGATGGGTATGTTAAATTCTTCAGCGAAAAGTGCTGCTCCGGCAAGGGTGCCATTACCCCCGATTGCAACCAGAGCATCTATATCGTTGGCCAACAATGTTTCATAGGCCATTTGGCGGCCTTCTTTTGTCATAAAGCGTTCACTGCGGGATGTTTTCAGGATGGTGCCTCCGCGCTGAATGATGTTGGCCACATCTCCCTTTTCCAGTCGCTTGATATTGCCGTCGATGAGGCCTTCATAACCATTCATGAAGCCATAGATATGCAGGTCGTAATAGATGGCCGTTCTCACCGTTGCGCGGATGGCCGCATTCATGCCCGGTGCATCTCCGCCTGATGTCAATACTCCGACTCTTTTGATCATGGGTTTGCTTTTTATGTGTTATGGGTGACTGTGATATTTCACGAGATCATCGATTGGTTTGCGGATGACACTCCCCATGGTCAGGTTGTGACGCTCGAGGGCTGCCTTCAGGAGGTCCTGGGCAAACCAGGCGATACTTCCTACAAAATGACATTTCAAGTGTCTTGAGTTGCTGTATTTCAACAAATGTCGCACCACAAAACGATCGAATTCCTCAACGATGATATTTTCCATAAATGGATGCCTCCGTTGAGTCAGAGCAAAATTGGCAAATGATGCCAGGTAGCTGTTGGCTCCGGGTCGTTTGTATATATTTTCCAGGATTTCTTCCCTACTCAATGGATAGTTTTCTTCATATTCGGCTTGAATCTCAGCCGGCATCTCCCGATAGAAATAGGCCTGCAATACGCGCTTGCCTAAACGGGAACCGGCACCTTCATCCCCCGCAATAAAACCCAACGACGGAATCTTGTCTTCGATGTCCATGCCATTGAACAGGCAGGACGCCGATCCAGTCCCTAATATAGACACGATACCGCTTTCGTGCTGGCAGGTAGCCCGGCATGCAGCCATCAGGTCGTTGTGGATATCGACCCGATCGGTATGTATCAGGTGCTTAAGCGTAGTGGAGAGTGAATGATAGATAGCTTCTCCATGAACTCCGGCACCGTAATAATGCATGGAGTCCACCGGCTCTGACGGACTCGGCAATTCTGTTTTGATGATTTGCTCCAGATCCCACATGCTTTGCAATACAGGATTGAACCCGCGCGTGACATGGCGTTCCAGCCGCCCATCCCGCAGGATAAAGCACCAGTCGCCTTTTGTACCGCCCAGATCAACGATGATTTTCAATGCCGAAAATTTTAACGTGCAAAATTAGTGTTTTTCTTACACTAAGCAAAGATTATGCATAAATTCGTATTGCATGACATCGTCGTCCTGCGTAAAATTATTTCTGGCCCAATCTGATCTTGCCTTCCCAAGGTTTCGAAACATTTGTCCGCGAAGGCAAAGGCGTGATTTGCCGATAAAGAATCAGTTGAATAATTAATAATTAAAGTTTCGGAGATAATTTAATGTGCTGATATATAGCACTATACGAAAAATGTTTTTATGCAACATACAGATATTCAGCATGTTAAAAAATATATTTTATTTTACCCAGAAACTCTCTGTTTTCGTTGGTGGAAATTACGATGTTACGATTGATTTTGATTTAATCATTGATATTCAAACAATAGCAAATTCTGAAACTTTAGTAAGTTATTGCTTAGTACCACTCATTGTCATCCAACCTTCAACTTCCTATTCATCGGCTCATGCCTGACCATGCGGGTTATGATGTCATCCAGAATCTCGCCTTTCATGCGATGGCGGTTGTAGCGATAACAATATTCATTGAGATAATCCTGGATATATGTCACGTATCCATGTCTGGCATACAGCCAATTGAGCATCGTGGTGACAACTCTGTGATCCAGAGCCTTGTCCAGCCCTTCACAATGATGGATCTGGTGGCCGTAACAACATTGTTGCGCTGTCTCATCCATATTGATCATTGCCACGTCGTCAATCTTCTTGTCTATAAAGGCTTTTGCCTTCTTCTTTGATGCCCGGCCTATGACCTTGACGTAACTCCTGGCAGCTCCGCCACCTTTCCTTTCGATACCGATGAGGACTTTCACTTTCCTGCGTTTCTTCTTTCCGGCTTTGTCGCTCTCGACGATACTGACGGTTGTCGCCACGATGTCGACATCTCCTTCCAATGGATGTATGTCGTTACTTTCCATCGCCTTCATGACTTTTCTGCGGAAAAGAAGGCAGGTCTTTTGCTTAAGGCCGGTAATCCGCGCCAGTTGCGTGGAGGGGCAGCCTTTCTTGTCGATCACGATAAGATAAAGCATGTAAAATGCCGTCTCAAGAGGAATCTTCATGCTGTGGAACAGTGTGTTGGCCTTGGCACTCTCGATCTTGTTGCATCGGGTGCATTGCCGGTCGCCATAGTGAGCACCTTTACAATATTTGGTATTGCCGCATTGCTTGCAGCTGTAGCCGTTGCCCCACTTGATGGATACGAGGTAATCCAGACACTGCTCGACAGTACCGAAATTTTTTTTGAAAGCCTCGATAGTCATGCTTTTGAGTGATTCATTCATGGTGATATGAATTTAAGTATGGTGATTAAAAAAAGATTTACGTGGTGAAGGTAGTGAAAGGAGGTGGGATTGGCAAGGGGTGGAGTGGGAAAAATTGAAGTAGGCAGGAAAATAATAAGCGTAAAGCGAGGCTACACGGGAGTTTGAGGCAAATGTTAATATTGAAAATTCTTGTAACTGGTGGTTATTAAATTGCAAGTGATAGGAAAGTCTCTTAGCCACTGGTTTTATGGCTATTATTTTTCTGCCTACTTCAGGGGCACCGCCCCTCAATGCTCCCCAAAAATCCAAGTAGGTAGCAAAATAATAATCTAAAATCCAGAAGCCACAAGCATCTCAAAGCAATGTAAAATTCAAAACCTGCTAAATTTCGTTAGATTTTTTACAAGGTCCTTACAAAAGACAATATCAGCTTACTGAAAAACTATTATTTTTCTACCTACTTCGACTGCACCCTCCCTCTCAATTTCACATCGCCTTCAGATCTATACCTACAACCTGCCGCCAAGTTGAGTAATTTGTTGATATATCTTAAATCAAGCTGACTGAGCAATCGTCTGGAAGAGCTTAAAATTGCCGAGGTAGAAATATTGGATAATTCTGAAATATTTGTTATACCTTTAGACTGTTGCATATTTAATATAAATCTTGCTTTTGTTTGTAACAGGCACAAAAATAAGCATTTATACTATGGCGTGCAGCTTTTTTATACTATATATTTACTTATTTATCAACATTATATCAACTCCGAAACTTTAGTTAATAAATAGCAGTTTAGAGAAAAGAGAATTAAGGAATTAAGGAATTAAGAATTAAGGAATGAAGGAATAGTTCCTCTGAAATTTTTGTTATCGTAGAACTTTTATTAGTCTTAATTTCATTATTGATTTGGTCTCAATACCATGTCCATCCACCTTAGTCTTTTAGCTTATTTTCAATCTATATCACAAAAAAAGAATGGTAATTGGTTTTATCAGTCAAACTAAATGCTTACGTATTATACAAATATTAATATATAACAAGCATTATTTTATATAAATATAAATTTAAAAATAAAAATTTAACATATTACGATAAAATAATATAAATATTTATCTGATAAATAGCTAACTTCGCATTATAAAAACATTTAATATGTTAAGTTGGTTTACTAAGCTCATTCAAAATATACTATCATTCATCCCAGGAGGACCCAATCGGAAATATATAATTACTTTTATGATTGTTTTCGTTTGGATGGCTCTATTCGATAAGAACAGGTGGATAACTCAATGGCAACTCCAACGGACCATCTATAAATACGAAAAGGAAAAATCACGTCTTGATAAGGATATCGTGAAAACCAAAGAACAGAATAAAGATGTCATCCGGGATGTTGAAAAATTTGGTCGAGAAACATATTTAATGACCAAAAATGATGAGGATTTGTTTATCATTGCAGTCGAATAGCAAGCGATTTCTTAAATTATTGTAATGAATCACTCGCTTCTATTTATGTAAATTGCTATATTTTAAATTATAAAGATTTAAACAAATTCATCATATAATGTCTGTTTTAGTAAACAAGAATTCTAAGATCGTTGTACAAGGCTTTACCGGTAAGGAAGGAACCTTTCATTCTGAACAAATGATCGAATACGGAACGCCGATTGTTGGTGGTGTTACACCTGGTAAAGGCGGAGAGACTCACCTAGGCAAACCTGTTTTTAATACTGTTGCTGATGCTGTTAAGCTGGCAGTTGCTGATACTTCTATTATTTTTGTTCCACCTGCATTTGCCGCAGACGCCATCCAGGAAGCTGCGGAGGCCGGGATCAGGACCATTGTTTGCATTACTGAAGGTATTCCTATTCAGGATATGGTGAAGGTCAAGGAATATATCAAGGATAAGAATGTTCGTCTTATTGGCCCAAATTGCCCGGGTGTCATTACACCTGGAGAAGCTAAAGTGGGCATCATGCCAGGTTTTGTTTTCAAAAAAGGTCGTATCGGCATAGTTTCCAAGTCCGGAACACTGACTTATGAAGCAGCCGATCAGGTTGTTAAGGCCGGATTGGGCGTATCCACTGCGATTGGTATAGGCGGTGATCCTATTATCGGCACTACAACTAAGGAGGCATTGGAGCTCTTTATGAATGATCCTGAAACTGATGGTGTCGTGATGATTGGCGAAATCGGTGGCGGCCTCGAAGCGGAAGCCGCAAGATGGTATAAGCAACACGGAAAAAAGCCAGTAGTTGGTTTTATTGCGGGTCAGACAGCCCCTAAAGGTCGTAAGATGGGCCATGCGGGCGCTATCGTCGGTGGCGATGATGATACTGCTGCTGCTAAAATGAAGATCATGAGCGAGTGCGGAATTCAAGTCGTTATGTCTCCCGCTGATATCGGCAAGACTATGGCAGAGGCTATGAAGTAATCTTCTATATAGCTTTCGGATAAATTCTAATCACAATATTATATTTAAACCGTAGGGCATTGTATCTACGGTTTCTTCGTTGCATAAGGCTATTTGAGCTATATTTTAGTCCCTTTCCTTTAGTGGTTTGATTTCGGATTTTGTAAAAGACTTTTTGCTAATGTCTTGCTTTGAGAAATGCGTTGTTTCCCTTTACGAATCATTATGATCAAGATTTTATGACATAAAAAAACCACTCAATTCATTTGAATTAAGTGGCTTTTGGTAGTCCCTCCAGGAATCGAACCTGGATCTAAAGTTTAGGAAACTTCTATTCTATCCGTTGAACTAAGGGACCGAGGGCGCAAATATATAAATTTTATTGATACAGATACATTGCTGCACTTTTTTCTAATTCCCTAAAGTAAGGATCTTTCAAATCCTTGATGAATCTGATGGCCTCACCGGTTGATTTCATTTCTGGCCCTAAGCGTTTATCGACTTTTGGGAATTTGTTGAAAGAAAATACCGGTTCCTTGATGGCATATCCTTCCAAATGAGGCTTTATTTCAAAGTCCTTCAATTTTTTTGTACCGAGCATGACCTTGGTTGCGATATTCAGGAATGGTACTCCGTATGCCTTGGCGATGAATGGTGTAGTGCGACTTGCTCTGGGATTTGCTTCGATAACATATACCTTGTCATTCTTGATAGCATATTGAATATTGATCAATCCACGGATATCCAAGGCCACAGCCAGTTGATATGCATATTTTTTCATGGTCTCGAGGACTTCCTCCGAAAGGCTGTAGGTAGGAAGCATCGCCGAACTGTCGCCTGAGTGGATTCCAGCTGGCTCGATGTGTTCCATTATGCCCATGATGCAAATATCATCTCCGTCAAAGATGGCGTCAATTTCGGCTTCCTTAGCCCTTTCCAGGAATTGGTCGATCAACACCATGTTGTCAGGCATGTGTTTGAATATAGAGAGTACAGATTGTTCGAGTTCCTGATCGTTGATGACAATCTTCATTCTCTGGCCCCCCAATACATAGGATGGCCGGACCAATACAGGATAGCCTACTTCGTTTGCAATTTCGAGAGCTTCGTCGGCATCGTTGGAGGCGCCGTATTTAGGGTAGGGTATATCCAATGATTTTAGAAGGTCAGAGAAAGATTTTCTGTCTTCTGCCATATCCATATTTTCAAAGGAAGTACCAATGATACGGATACCGTGTTTTTTCAGCTTTTCAGCCAATTTCAATGCTGTCTGACCGCCTAATTGGACGATGACGCCAATCGGCTTCTCCAGTTCGATGATTTCGATAAGATGTTCCCAGTAGATAGGTTCGAAATATAGCTTATCTGCAATATCGAAATCGGTAGAAACTGTTTCCGGATTGCAATTGATCATAATGGCCTCATAGCCGGCCTCTTTGATAGCCAACAAACCATGAACACAACAATAGTCAAATTCTATTCCTTGACCGATTCGGTTAGGTCCGGAGCCTAAAACAATTATTTTTTCCTTATCAGAAGGGATACTTTCATTTTCCTCATCAAATGTGGAATAGAAATAGGAAGTATGGGCGTCAAATTCCGCAGCACAGGTGTCCACTTGTTTATACACCCTTCTCAATCCTAATTTGTATCTCGCTTTGGTCACATCTTCTTCTCTCACACGAAGCAACCAAGCTATCTGGGCATCGGAATATCCGGCCTGTTTGAGTGTTTTGAAGAAATCGAAAGGTATGTCTTCAGGCATGTTAAACCTGAGCAGCTCTTCCTCATAATTGCAAAGTTGCTTGATTTGTCGAATAAACCAAGGATCTATGCCGGTGATTTTTTTAATAGTTTTTTCAGGAATACCAAGTCGGGCAGCATCTTTGACACGATAAATGCGGTCGTCTGAGGCCTTGACCAGACGCTCCATGATATCTTCGGTTCGAATCCATTCCTTTTTGTCTGCTCCGAGACCGCTCCGGTTATTTTCCTGCGACTGACAGGCTTTTTGCAGAGCTTCCTGAAAACTTCGCCCTATGGCCATCACTTCACCTACTGACTTCATCTGAAGGCCTAATAAATGGTCAGCTCCGGCAAATTTTTCGAAATTCCAACGCGGCATCTTGACAATGACATAGTCTAACGTTGGTTCAAATAAGGCTGAAGTGTTTTTTGTGATTTGGTTGCTAAGTTCATCCAGGGTATATCCTATTGCCAGTTTAGCGGCAATTTTGGCGATTGGGTAGCCGGTCGCTTTACTGGCCAATGCGGAGGATCTGGAAACTCGTGGATTGATTTCAATGGCAATCAGCTCTTCAGTTTCAGGATTTTGAGCAAACTGTACATTACAGCCACCACAGAAATTACCTAAGGAACGCATCATTTTTATAGCGTCATTACGCATTTGCTGGAAAGCGGTGTCGCTTAGTGTCATGGCAGGGGCCACTGTGATGCTGTCACCGGTGTGGATGCCCATTGGGTCAAGATTCTCGACAGTACAAATAATGATTACATTGTCGTTGGAATCTCTCAGAAGCTCCAATTCAAATTCTTTCCATCCCAAGACAGCTTTTTCCACGAGAACCTCATGGGTAGGAGAGGCGTTTAAGCCATTTTTTAAGGCTTCCGGAAAATCATGTTCTTCCATGACCAAGCCGCCACCTGTTCCGCCCAAAGTAAATGAAGGTCTTATAACCAGCGGAAATCCAATTTTTTGAGCTGCCTCCATTCCTTCTAGATAGGAATTGGCGATGTAAGATGGGGCGACCTGCATTCCTATTTTGATCATCAGCTTTCTGAACAATTCCCTGTCTTCTGTCAGTTCAATTGCAGCCAGATCAACGCCAATGATATTTACGCCATACTTTTCCCAAACACCTTGTTCGCCAGCTTCAATGCAGAGATTAAGAGCGGTTTGTCCTCCCATTGTAGGCAGAACGGCATCAATCTTTTTCTCTTCTAAAATTTTAATGATGGATTCCACCGTTAGAGGTAGCAGATAGATATGGTCAGCAGTGACAGGGTCAGTCATAATTGTAGCCGGATTGGAATTGATGAGGGTCACTTCAATTCCTTCTTCACGAAGCGAGCGAGCGGCTTGAGTGCCTGAATAATCAAATTCACACGCTTGGCCGATGATGATGGGGCCGCTTCCGATGATGAGAACGGATTTAATATCCGGATTTCTAGGCATTTTGTTGATTATTAATAATAAATCAAGGCCATGGAGGAATCATTTTGCGAAAAGCTAAACGAAGCGTTCTTTCAACGAGTATTTCTATGAATTCACTCAATTCAAAGACAATCAAGCCCTTGTGCCAGCTTCCCGGAGTATTCCCCTTTAGGCGCCGCAAAGGTAAGAAATGTTATAAAAATATTTATATAAAGTATTTCAATATGTACATAGTGGAAGCAATAGTGTAAGTAACAGAGACATTATAACTAAAGTCATGATTATCAAGCAATATATAAAATTTTATAATATTTACAAAAAAACATTTGAATTTACAATTAAATATTACCTTTGCACGGATTTTTGTAAAACATAGAAAAACAACGCATATTACATGGGTATAATCACAAGTATAAGAAAACGTGGTGGGTTGCTTATCGTAGCCATCGGACTAGCAGTATTTGGCTTTATCGTTATGGATGTCGTTCAGAACAGAAATATGTCGGGAACGGCGACACGAATAGGTACAGTCGATGGGAATTCGATGGAATTCAACGAGATGCGCAACATGGAAGAGATTCTTTATCAAGGTTCCAATGCTGATGAGTTTTCCAAAAGAGAATATATTTGGAATTATTTCCTTGAAAGTACAATAATCAACGAAGAAGCTGAAAAGACTGGGTTGATGGTAGGAAAAGAGGAATTGATGGATCTTCAGTTTGGCTCCAATCTTAGTCCGATCATGCGACAAAGGTACGGTAATCCTCAAACCGGTCAGGTTGATCTGCAGCAACTTCAGTCTGTCAAAGAGCAAATCAAAAAAGGCGAGTTACAACCTGCTATGGCTTCTTTCTGGGCTATACAAGAAAAAGAAATCATCAAGGACAGGTTGAAGGATAAGTTGAATTCTCTTTTCACTAAAGCTGTATATACACCAACCTGGCTGGCAGAAAAAGTGATGGCTGATCAGACTGAACCAATAACCTCCCTTTTTGTCAAAGTGCCTACAACTTATATTGGTGATACTGAAGTGAAATTGACTGATAGCGATTTTCAGAAATATATTGATGATCATAAATCTGTCTATACCAATGATAAAGAGACCAGAATCATCAGTACTGTGAATATTTCTGTTCAAACATCCGAAGCTGATACAATGGCTGCAAAACAAGCTATCATGGAGAAGATGGTTGAATTTAAAAGCGCATCGAACGACTCTTCATTTGTTCTTGCAAATAACGGTAGCATTTCAGATGTATATACCAAACCTGATCACTTGGATGAGCCTCTAAAATCTAAGATTTCCGGCGTTGCTATTGGCGATGTCTTTGGTCCATATATAGTTGGTGAAAAGGTAATGGCTGCCAAGCTCCTTGGAAAAAGTAGTGTTGCAGATTCTGTCAAATCTCGTCACATCCTTATTTCTGCTAAGAGTCCTGAAGATTTTGTAAAGGCTGAAAAGAGAATTGACAGTGCTGAAGCTGTGATTTTGTCCCATAAGGCTTCATTTGCGGATGTTGCAAAAGCGATTAGTATGGACCCGGGAAGTGCCTCCAAAGGTGGAGATCTGCCTTTTGCACCTCAAGGTATGATGGTTAAGGAATTCAATGACGCTTTGTTCTTCGATTCCAAACCTGGCCAGCTCAAAAAGGTAAAAACTCAGTTTGGATATCACTTGATTGAAATCCTTGACAAGAAAACCGTTGGCGATGCTTTCGGCTACAAACTTGCATATATTGATACTGATCTTATTCCGAGCGAGGAAACTCAAAGCAAGTATTTGGATGAGGCTGAAAAATTGTTGAGCGGTGTTACAAATGTTGAACAACTTACAGAAAAGCTTAAATCAACTCCGGGACTTCAACTTCAAAAGAGCTTTGCAGTCGCAAAACCGGACTTTACATTGCAGAGTGTACCTCCGGGACAAAGCGCAAGAGATATCATTAAATGGGCATTCGATTCTAAGAGAAAAGCCGGCGATATCGCAAGTGAGCCATTCCCTGTTCAGACAACCGGAAAGTATTATGTCGAACAATACGTGATTCCGGTACTTTCAACCATTATACCTAAAGGAACTGGAACAGTTGCTTCTTTGAAAGAGGAACTTACTCCTATGGTAATGGCTGCCAAAAAGGTCGATATGCTGGTTGAAAAAGCAAAAGGCGTTAAATCTTTGGATGAGATGGCTTCAAAATTCAGCTCTAAGATTGATACAGCCATGAGTGTGACTTTCAATCAGGTACAAGTGCCGGCTATTGGTCGTGAACCTAAGGTTTTGGCCACAATATTCACTACGCCAATCGATCAGACATCTGGTGTCATTGGTGGTGTTAACGGTATATATATGATCAAGCCAATCAAGAAAGAGAAATCTCCATTCCAATCTAATGTTGAAAACACTAAAATGTTTTATACAGCAAGTTCCCTACAGATGTATAATGGTAGATTATTTGACGCGCTTCGTAAAAAAGCAAAAATACAGGATAACAGGGGAGATATATATTGATATTGAAATCTTGATGAAAGAGGCTTTTGGGTTGTTTACCGAAAAGCCTCTTTTTTTTTCACTTATTACAATTTTTTTCCTCCGAATTCTGTTTTAACATATAATTCCGGTAATTATAGAAGTATTCACTGCTTACATTTAACTGAAAGTCATTTGAGGGTCATGAAATTCAATTTTTATTCTTTTATATTGTTTTTATCCTTTACTATTCTTTCTTGTACTGCGGACACAACAACGATTGTGCAAAAAGATAAAGATGATAGAGTCCTTGAGAAGATAAGTATTGACACCAAAACGAAAAAAAAGCAGGGTTTGTACCAGCGGTTTTACCCTTCTGGCAATCTCGCCGAAGAAGCTTTTTATGACCGGGATTCCTTAAACGGTACCAGAAAATTCTATTATGAGAGTGGTTCATTGGAACAAGAACAAAACTACTTGTCGGGAATTTTTCAGGGGCCTTTCAGATCGTTTTATATCAATGGCAAGACGAATGTGGAAGGTAATTACGTTAATAATGAGATGGATGGTATTTGGAAGAGATATTATGATACGGGTGAACTGAAGGAAGAAGTTAACTTCGTAAACAATGATGAAAATGGCCCATTCAAGGAATATTTCAAAAATGGAAAATTGAAAACGGAAGGGACTTATGTAAATGGTCCCAATGAACAAGGCGAACTGAAGGAATATAACGAAGAGGGTGAACTAATCAAGATAATGTCTTGTAACAGTGGTATTTGTAACACCATTTGGGTCAAATAACATAATTATTTGTGTAAAACTTCAATCTTGCCTTATATTTATGCATAATTAACTGGCCTTGAATCCTTAATCGAAATATCGGAAATTTGAAGAACATTTATCTATTAATTTCTTTTTGCCTTTTTGCCGGCAGCATGAATGCTCAGATTGAGAGCGACAGGATATTTCCTTTTCTCAACAAAAGCACAAGTGGGAGAATGACTGCCCACGGTGGATATACGATTGCTGAGGTCGGTCAGGATATCAATTCCGCCTTCAGCAATCCGGCTTTTTTCGATCCGGGCAATCAATTTCAATTGAGTTATTCCCATCAATTCCTGTTTAAAGGTGTTGGAATAGGCAATCTTGCTCTGGGAAAGGAAATAAAATGGAACAATACTGCAATATTTGCCGGAATTCAATATGCCGGCTATGGCTCCACTGATGGCTATGATGAACATGGTGAACCCATTGGGACCATCAGCGCCAATGATTATAATATTGTGGTAGGTGGTTCAACCCAACTCTATGAAAACCTTAGAGTGGGAAGTAACATTAAATTTATCACTTCCAATTTGGATGGGTACATAAGCAATGCCCTGGCTTTAGATCTGAGTGCAGCCTATCATATCCCTGATGCTCCTACCACGCTGGGTTTTACCGTTAAGAATCTCGGCAGACAGATTACATATTTTCAAAATGAACGAGAGCCTTTACCGCTTGATATCCAGGCTTCAGGAAGTATTAAACTCAAACATCTTCCACTCCGGATCGGTATTCTCGCCCATCACTTGCAAAGATGGAACCTGTTGTATGAAAATCCTTATGACGTCGAGCAATCTTTTTCTTTTGATGATCCTTTTGCAAAGCCGGAAATCAAGAGTTATGGTTTAGTCGATAATCTTTTCAGACACCTGATTTTTCAGACGGAATTATCGATCGGGAAAAATGAAGGCTTTAAATTGCGTTTGGGGTACAACCATTTGCTAAGAAGAGATCTTACTGTGAATGGTTTTAGAAGCCTGGCCGGATTTTCTGGCGGTTTAGGTTTAAAAATCTATAAGTTTTCCTTCGATTATGGAATGTCAGTCTATCATTTGGCTGGTATCGTGCATAGCCTGACTTTAACCACTGATATAAAATCCTATTATCACAAGGGCCTGTAAGCCTTATGAAGGCCGTTCTTTCTGTTGTTTTCCCAATCCATGCTATTCTATAGTATTCCGTCAGTACATTATTAAATCTCAAAATTCATCAACACCATTTAGTAGTTGATTGATTAACTTTATATTAGCAAGTCAATTTGCAGCTTATCATCATCTTTGTAACGTAATAGTCTATACATTGTATTTTATGACCAGATCACGGGTTAGGCTTTTGACGATTATCGGAACACTCACTATTTCAGCAATAATAGTGATTCAAGGATATTGGGCTATTCGGATGTGGAATTATAAAGAGAATGAATTCTCACAGACTGTCAAAGTTGCACTTTACCGGGTCGCCAAACAGCTCGTTGAGCTCAACGGGTCAGTGTTGCCTAACACTTCCATTGTCAACCAGATGTCGGCCAATTACTTTGTAGTCAATGTAAATGACAAGATTACTGCTGATCATGTTGAATATTTCCTCAGGAAGGAATTTCAGAAGGTTCTTATCAACGAAGATTTTGAGTTTGGAATCTATGACTGTTCAAATGACCAGGTTGTTTATGGAAATTACATTAAGGCCAATTCTGAACCGGTCAATGTCCTTAAAGAAAAATCATTCCTCCCAACCCACGAGGGATTCACCTATTATTTTGGTGTACTTTTCCCCAACAGGAGCACATCATTGATGGCCAATCTTAAATATGTCTTTATACTCAGCATCTTACTGTTGATTGCATTAGTGGTTTTTGTCTATTCTATTTTTGTTATTGTGAGGCAAAATGAACTTTCTGAACTCCAAAAGGATTTTATAAATAATATGACTCACGAGTTCAAAACGCCTCTGGCTAGTATTCTTTTGGCAAATAATGCCATTTCCGGCAATAAGAAGTTTGCTGGAGATAGCTCATTAGTACGTTTGACCGGGATTATTTCACAGCAAAGCAAACGATTGATCTCGCATGTTGAGAAGATACTCGACCTTGCTAAGCTTGAAAAGAATAAATTTCTACTTTTCCCTGAAAGGGTTGATTTAAGGCAGGTTATCACTGAAATGATACCGGCAATCGACCTTAGGGTCAATGACTTGAATGGCTCCTTAAATATTGATATGCCTGATGATGAGCAATGGATTATGGCTGATAGAATTCATTTAACCAACATCATTGATAATTTATTAGATAATGCGATAAAATATACTATCGAAAATCCCGTTATTAACCTGTCAGTAACCAATGTTAAAAACAAGGTGATGCTTAGTATCAAGGATAACGGTGTGGGGATGGATGAGGCAACCTTAAAGAAAGTATTTGAGAAGTTCTATCGCAGCCACACTGGTAATATACACGATGTCAAAGGATTTGGCTTAGGTCTGTTTTACGTCAAGAATATATGCAATGCCTTGGATTGGAAATTGAAAATCGAGAGTCAACCCGGACAAGGAACCACGATTTTAATCACAATACCTAGAATATGAATAAGACAAAAATCTTTTATGTAGAGGACGACGAAACATTAGCCTTCCTTACAAATGAAGCTCTGGTAAATGAAGGATTTCAAGTCGATCATTACAATAATGGACTTGACGCTCTGAATGCTTTTCGCAAGAATCATTACGATATATGCCTTTTGGATGTGATGTTGCCTAAATTGGATGGTTTTGAACTTGCCAAAAAAATCAGGGAAAACAACAATTCTATTCCGATTATCTTCCTTACCGCCAAGTCGATGGTCGATGATAAGATCGAAGGATTGGCGCTGGGAGGGGACGATTATATCGTCAAGCCTTTCGATATGCGTGAATTGCTTTTGAAAGTGGAAATATTTCTCAATCGCCGTTCGAAGTCGCCTGCGCTTGGTGACCTCCAGATAACCACTTTCGGAAATTATACCTTTGACTATGCCAACCTTACCCTGGCGATAGGGGATGTGATACACACATTGACTCAAAAGGAAGGAGATCTTCTTAGGTATTTCAGCAATCATCGTAACACACTCATTAAAAGAAGTGAAATACTGGAGGAATTATGGGGCAGGAATGATTATTTTCTGGGCAGAAGTTTGGATGTATTCATCTCCAGGCTGAGAAAGTATCTTTCTACCGATCCTAACTTAAAGATTGAAAACGTGCATGGCGTTGGCTTCCGTTTCTCTGTGGATGCATAGAATTAGATTTTTGGATAAGGGTTTATTCCCGACATGGTCGATTCCAGAAATTTTCTTGATGGAATGATGTTCTTACCCTGATTATTTCATTCACCGGATAGATTTGTACCCGAAACAGGCAATTGGAGCCTGTTACACGATAAAAAGAGATATTTCCGCTGCTGTGGTGATATCTCTTTTGCATTTGAAAAAATTCCATCGGCTTGTAACATTTTGATGGTTATAATCGTATCACAAATAAAGAAACAAAGAATAACATGTGAGTATTCAACTACTTCGGGACAATTGTGGATTTAAGATTGTTCCGACACCATCAGATGAAATAAAAACGAAACAGTGACGATCATTGAATATAATAAAACGGTTGACCTATACGCAGATAATCTTTTTCGATTTTTTGTAAAGAATATTTCAGACTCTGAGACAGCTCGGGATCTGGTTCAGGAATCATTTACTAAAATGTGGCTAAAGGTGGAAGATGTGGATGTAGAAAAAGCCAAAAGTTTTCTTTTTACTGTCGGATATAATACCATGATCGACCATATCAGGAAAAAGAAACGGAGAGAGGAGTTCATTGCGTCTCAACAACCTGCTGAATATGAGGAAAAAGATTATGATTTGAAAGGAGCAATCGACTTTGCCCTGGACAAACTACCATTGATCCAAAAGACAGTATTGCTTTTGAGAGACTATGAAGGTTACTCTTATGAGGAAATTGGCCAAATGACCAATTTGTCTGATGCTCAGGTAAAAGTATATCTGTTCAGGGCGCGCAAGTCAATGAAAGAAAAATTATTGGAAAATAAAATATTATTCCCCCTTTGAAATGAAGAAGTCTAAAATAAATATTAATAATTACGAAGCATTTCTGCTCGATCGGTTGGAAGGTAACATACATCCGGAAGATGATTTGGAATTGTCTCTGTTCCTCATCGAAAACAATCTCGATGTTACAGAAGCCGGTGATTTGTTTTATTTTGAAGATAATGAATCCGCAAATGAAATTAAAGCTGGAGTTGATTTTAGCTTTCTAAAACAAGATGCTTCAGCCGCAGATTTGGAAGAGTTGCTGTTTGACGCAGTAGAAGGGAACCTTTCTGAGCCTGAATTGACCAAATTTTTGTTATTAACAACAGAAGATAAGTTTTTAGCACGTCAATACGATGCTATGATGGCAACTCGCTTGACTCCCGACCAATCGATGGTCTTTGTGAATAAAGCATCCCTTAAAAAGGCAGTATCTTTCAAAAGGGTGTATTATATATTGGCTGCGGCCTGCTTCCTAGGGCTTATATTGACATTCGGATTATTATTTTCCAGAAACGGTGTTGAAAATAATGTCCCAATAGCTCAGAATGAGATTAATCACGCTAAGGATATTCCATCTAAAGCTGATAAATTGGACAAGGTCATTGAGTCTGTATTGAAAGAACAGAAGGGGGAGGAAAAAATGAGTACAGTGGAGAAGATAGCAAGTGGTGAGGACCGTAAAATGGAATTTAAAGACCATGGCATTAAAAGCAACAAAGTTGTCGATCTTGTGCGTTCAGAAAATAAATTACGCTCAATTGATGAAACTAATTCGATTACGGAAAGGGTAGGAAGTCGTGAAACAAACATTGCGTCCATCCCGCGAATTGCAACCATTGGGTCAACTGGAGTTACATCCAGCCAATTCAGTCCAATTGTCTTCAATCGAATGCATGTTTCTGACAACGGATCGAGAAATAACGCCTTTGAATTTATGGGCATTAAAGAAAAATTTGAAGATCTGGATAGAAAAACCATGGCAATAGCTGGATTTTTTGAAAATCAAAAAAATATAGTGAAATCAGAAGGTTTGATGAGTGTGTCAAAAGAATTTGACGAACACGGGAGGCCTGATGGCTATTCTTTACGTATTGCCGGCTTTGAATTAAGCATGGCTAAATAATTATTGTCTTAAATTTATTAACCATAGAATTTATTTAAAATGAAACAAGCTATTATTAGTACTATATTGATATTTGCTTCAATAGGTATGTACGCCCAATCCCAATTTACAAAACTACCTAGAATCAATAAGGTGATTACTCAGGATAACGCGATTGTTACCATAGTCGAAGAAACAGTGGGCAATTCAGGAATATCTATTTCATCTGGTAATAAAGAAGGCTACAGGATTAAAGAAGGAAATCTTTATATTGATGGAAATATTTCGGCCATTATTGCCGTCACCAATTTGAATCAAATAGAAGTGAATGATGTCTCTGTTGTCACTGTAACAGGAGGATTTGCCAAAGGATTTGAAGTGATAAGTAACGATGCTTCAAGGATTACTATTAATGGGACTATGGATAATGTGGTCCTTGATGCCAATGATGCCTCGTATGTAACACTGAAGGGATCAGCCAACTCATTGAATGTTAAAGCTAATGATGCTTCCAAAGTCGATGGCGATATGTTGGCCAAACACATATTTGCCAAATCATATGATGTTTCTAACATCACAGTTTATGGCGATAAATATGTCGATACTGAAATCAATGACCAGTCTAAAATCGAAATTCTTAAAAATCCATCTTCAGTTGATGCCGATTCCTCTGCTATCGATATTCTACAAATGGATAATGATGATAATGATCAGGACACTGATAAAATAAGTAAGGAAGTTGAAAAATGGAATAAGAAAAAAATTAAATGGCGTCCCAATCAAAGAGTATGGTCAGGTTTTGAAATGTCGGTAGCCGGCCTTTCTAATAAAGTTTTTCAATTTCAGCCGGATAACCAAAACAATCTTTGGACCATAGAACAGCCGTCTGTTGCTTTCCATTTGAACTTATTTGAGCATAAATTTAAGTTGGGTACGGAATATCTTAAATTTTTGACCGGAATCGGGTTTCAATGGGATGTTCTAAGGCTCAAAAATGATGTTACGCTCACAAATGCTCGTGATAAAGTAGAAATGAACTATTCACAATACGGAAGCGATTTGAAAAAGAACAATCTGATCTTAGGACAAATCCAGGTACCGTTGTTGTTAAATATTAATACCAAGCCCGGCAGTAAATACAACTTTCATATAGATGGAGGTGTGGTAGTGGGGTATCGATTTAAGCAAGTACAAAAGCAAGAAATAGCGATTGATTATAAGACTGATATCAATCAAAATATCAAATCACAATTTCACCAAAACCCTTTTGATTTCTCGGCTACCGTTCGATTGGGAATTGGCGAATGGAGTATCTTCGGGATGTATGATATAGCCTCAATCTATAAGAAGGATGAAGGCCCTCAGTTACATGGATGGAACATTGGGGTGACATTGGTTCCATTTTGAGAATGATCTTGAAATAGAGAATTTGATTAAATAATTGGCTTATAGGAAAGGGGACTCTTAAATCAAGAGTCCCCTTTAATTTTCGGTATTTTACCTTGGGGTCAATGAGAGAAATTAACGTTTTTTCAATTCATCCCTGATTTCAGCAAGTAAAGTTTCAGTTGGTGATGGTGGCGGTGGCCCGGCTGGAGCATCCGGTTCCGGACTTCGTAGTTTATTCATCGCCTTGACCATCATAAAGATGATGAGAGCAAGGATGATAAAATTTAATACTACAGTAACAAAGTTTCCCCAAGCGAAAACAGGCCCAAGTTCTTTAGCTTTGTCTAATGACAACCCAGGAGTAATCTTGTCCGACAACGGAATGTACAGATTACTGAAATCAGCACTAAAAACAGTACCAACTATCGGCATGATAAGATCATTGACGACTGAATCGACAATTTTCCCAAATGCTCCGCCGATGATTACACCTACAGCAAGATCCATTACATTGCCCTTGGCTGCAAACTCTTTAAATTCTTTAAGAAATCCCATAGTTTTGGCTTTTTTTAATTTATTAATAAGACAAATTTAATGACATATATTTAAATTATGTATATAATTTCATAAAATATTTCATGGATGCTCTCTTCACTCGTCGATTAGTTTGTCTAAATCATAGATTTTATTTGTTTGCTAAAATTTATTCATTTTCCTTTGCGTTTAACTTTCGATAACCAAATGAATTTTTAATTCAGCAAAGAGTATTGTCTTGAAGTCATTAATATTTAGTCTGATTATATCGTTTTGCGCCTTTTCTATTTATGGTCAGAATGCCGAAATTTCTGGCTATGTGGCAGATGAACTTAATCAATATGCTATTGAGAACGCAACCGTCACGGTGATGAGAACCTCGGATTCTCTTATGGTTGCGTTTACGCGGACAAAAAGTGATGGTAGTTTTGGTTTTCGGAACCTTCGACCTGATAAATACGATATTTTCTTTTCCTTTCCTGATTATCTCGGACATGCAATGGATCTGGACCTAAATCCAAAAGAAAATGTCAAGCTCGATACCGTTTATTTGATCAAGAACAGCCAACTCCTCAAAGAAGTAACGATTTTGGATGGTAGCAAGATCAAATTCAAGGGAGATACCATACAATTTTTGGCTGATAGCTTCAAAGTGGGTGAAAATGCAAATGTAGAGGATTTATTGAGAAAACTCTCCGGTATCAAAGTTAATGCTAAAGGTGAAATCACTGCTTTCGGTCAAAAAGTCGAAAAAGTATATGTGGATGGTGAAGAATTTTTTGGTTCGGATCCAACTATTGCAACACGCAATATACAAGCCAAGGCTGTGGACAAGGTACAGGTGTTTGACAAAACTTCAACCATGGAGGAGTTGACCGGCATCTCGGATGGGGAGAAGTTTAAGGCCATCAACCTTACGCTGAAGGAAGAGTATAAAAAAGGCTATTTTGGAAAGGCCACTGCCGGTGTCGGCTTGGATCCGCTCTATTATGATGGATCGCTGATGTTGCAGGGATATACAGCCAAATCCAAAATATCTGCTTACGGGATAGGCAGTAACACCGGGACAGTAGGCCTTGATTTCGACGACTATGGTAAGTACATGAACTCTTCTGCCGGGTCAGTCAATTTTGATGGGGAAATGATGTCTATGACTATTTCGTCTGACGATGATTTTAGTTGGGATGGAAGGTATAATGGGGAAGGCCTTCCTAAATCATTGGCCGGTGGTGCCTCTTTTTCAACCAAGCTTGCAAAGGATAAGGTACGTATCAATGCCAATTATGGCTATTCTGATATTCAATTGAAGAAAAATGTGACTAACGAATCCACAAACTTTATTCCGGGCAGTGGATTTGTTCAGGATGACAACGAATTTAACAACAACAAGATACTCAAGCATTCCGGATTGTTTAAGGTGGAGGCGGATATTGACTCTTTCACTACACTACTTTGGAATTCAAGAGCATCGAAGAAAAAGTCCGATAATTTTAATGAAGTGCATACCAGGCAAAATGATTTGTCCGATAATCCAATAACTGCCATCGACAGGGCACTGACAAGTAAAAATGAGGGCAATTCTGTCAACAGTGAATTGACAATGACACGTAAATTTAAGAAAAAGCGTCGCTTGTTTATCCTGAACGGGTCTGTAAATTATTCAGAAGAAGAAGGCGATAATCATCTTAATAGCAAGAATGATTATTTTACCTTGAATAAGTTTCAAACAATCAATCAATTGGTTGACAAATCTTCCAATAATTTAAGCTACAAAGCTAAAGCGACGTATAATGAGCCTTTAGGTAAGAACTGGGCGGGCCAGGTGAATGTTTACACCAATAATTCAAAAAGCCTTTCGAGAAAGCTGGCTAATGAATACGATGAATCAACACAACAATATTCAATATTTGTAGATTCACTTAGCAATGATTTTGATTACAGGATCAATGCCAATGGGGGAGGAGCCTCTGTTAATTACAAAGGAGAGAAGTTCGATTTCCGAATTGGTTCTGATATTGACTATTCCACTACCATAAGAAAGAATAGAATCGATACTTCTTCAATAATTGACAATGCATTGAGATGGCTTCCTAGTGCGAACTATACTTATAAATTCAGCCGAACTTCCAGAATTTCCGTTAATTATCATGGTTCGACCCGCCAACCTTCTATCAATCAAATACAGCCGGTGAGAGATAATAGCAATCCCACCATTTTGATCAAAGGAAATCCCGATTTGAAACAATCCTATACCCAATCATTAAACATGTATTATAATCTATGGAAAGCTCTATCCGATGTTAGTTTATGGTCTTATGCCAATTTTAGCAATACCTTCAATGCAATAGTGTCAAATACGGTTATCGATGAAGCCAGGCGATCTATTACCACTTATACCAATGTTAATGGTGGCTATAATGGTTCGGTCGGTATCAATTATAACATGAGATTAAGCCAGAATATAGAGGGTGGCTTGGGTCTTGGTGGCAGTGTAAATAATCAAATTTCCTTTGTAGATGGCTACAGGACTGCTGTTCTATCAACATCAATTTCTCCTTCAATTGATTTTAGATATGAACAGGAAGAAAAATTGTATTTAAGCATTAATTTCAGGCCGTCCTTTTCTAATTCTTCCGGTGGTTTAGTTGCCAATGCAGGAAAATATTATTCACAATCCATTGGATCATACTTTAGGTACAAGATTACTAAGTTTTTGGAAGTAAATAGTGATGTCAACTGGGAATATCAAGGTGCACAAAGCTCTTTCAGTCAAAAGTTTTCACAAGTCTTATGGAATGCCAATGCAATGTGGACTGTGGATAAAGCCAAGAATTTAATATTTCAATTTTCTGTTCGTGATATTTTGAATCAAAATAAAGGCTATAATCGTCGCGTTAGTTCCTTTTCGACCTCCGAACGTCATTACGACACGATACAACGATATGGACTGTTAAGTGTAATTTATAATATCAAGAGTAATTCAAAAGTTAAATGAGGATGATCAGGCAAAAATTGATAATGTTTCTCTTGTTTTCTTTTATTGTGTCTGTAGGTGCACAAAACAAACAGGTTGTTTCCTGCGGTACGATTAAATATGAGAAGAAAATCAGTATTAAAAAGAAATTGATTGCCTCTCAAGATGAAGATGAGGAGGATAGTTTTTGGTTTGAAAACATGATAAAAAATGCTCCTAATTATTCATCAGATCAATTTGTTTTACAGTTCAGGTCAAATGAAAGTCTGTATCGCTATGACAAAAAACTGGATGAAAATAACTTTATGATGTGGGGTGGTGATATTGCAGCAAAGAATATTGTGTACAAGAACTTCAATACTTCAGTAATGCGATCGGAAAAGCAATTTTATGATTTGAACTACGTATTGAAGGATACTATTAAGCATTTCGATTGGAAATTGACCCGTGAATTCCGTGATATTGCCGGATTTGAATGCAGAAAGGCCACAACGATTATCAATGATTCTTTGTACGTAATAGCTTTCTATACTGATGATATCCAATGCAGTTCAGGTCCTGAAGGTTTTTCCGGATTGCCGGGCATGATTCTTGGAATTGTAATGCCTCGATTATACACGACTTGGTTTGCCACGTCGGTAGATACCTATTGCGATGAAAAGGCCATCTTAGATAAGCCGATGAAAGGCAAAGTCACCAGCGAGGGTGAATTGATTGGAAAGATTAGGGAAAAATTCGGAAAGTATAAAAAATGGTTCCAAACGTTGATGTGGAGTCTGGCTATTTAAATTCCGGTTACTTTTCAACTAAAATGAATAGCGGAATGCCTTAATTCTTGAAAAAATCGAATTTATATCCAGAAACACTTGTTGTCGAAATAGCTGTATTATATAGCTCTTCTTTGGTATAGGGAAACATATTGAATATCGAAAATGCGTGCTCCGAAAGGTTTTCTATCTTCAAAAAGCCTGTTAAAATGATAAAAATAGCTTCATTTCATTCTTTCATTATAAAATAGAAAAAACTGATATGCTACCAAAAACAAATTCCTTTTAATTATTGGTACATATTTAATAAGAGTGCTTTATTTTACCTGTTTTAAGCCAGCCTGATAGTGTTTTTAATCAAATGGATTGATTTAATTTAAATTCTTTCAATTTATACAGAAATGATATAGCTATTAATTATTAATTAGTTGTATCTTTGCGGTCAATTTTGAAGTAATAATCAAATTGTTATACTATTTATAGCGTATTTCTTTTTGAATATTTCTTGTTTATTTGTCTTAATATTAATTTAATAAATTATTTTCTGAATGAAAAAAATTGGAATTTTATTTGGTCAGGAAAACTCTTTTCCCCAGGCATTTGTGGACCGAATCAATGAAAAGAAAGTTAAAGGAATTAGTGCTGAATTTGTTCTTGTTGATGAAGTATTTCAAGGGAGAGCCACTGATTATGCGGTTATCCTGGATCGTATTTCCCAAGATGTTCCGTTTTACCGTGCATATTTAAAAAATGCTGCCATAAGCGGTACGGCTGTTATGAACAACCCGTTTTGGTGGAGTGCTGATGAAAAATTCTTCAATAATGCACTGGCTTCAAAAATTGGTGTACCCGTTCCTAAAACCTATTTACTTCCTTCCAAGGAGATGCCTACTGACACGTCCAGTGCATCATTCAGAAATCTTAAGTTTCCTATGGATTGGGCTCATATATTCCAGGAAATCGGATTCCCGGCTTATATGAAACCTCATGCAGGAGGCGGTTGGAAGAGTGTTTACAAGGTAACCGATGTTGAGAATATGTTTCAATCCTATTCTGAAACCGGTCAATTGGTTATGCTTTTGCAAGAAGAAATACAATTTGAATCTTATTTCAGATGCTATTGCCTCGGCAGAAAGTATGTGAGAATCATGCAGTATGAGCCTCGTAATCCTCATCACTTGCGTTATGTAACTAATGGCGGCCCGGTAGAAAAGAAACTTCTGAAGACTATAGAGGAATATGTTCTCCGCCTGAACAATGCCTTAGGTTATGATTTCAACACTGTAGAATTTGCTGTGAGAAACGGCATCCCTTATGCAATCGACTTCTGTAACCCTGCACCTGATGCTGACCTCTTCTCTGTAGGTCAGGAGAATTTTGACTGGGTGGTTGAAAATGCTGCCAATATGGCTATAGAGAGAGCTCAAGCTCACAAGGATGGACAAGATAATCTGACTTGGGGATCATTTGTACGAAATAGTGCTGATGGTAAATTGGTCGGTTCTGGTTCTGTCGCTAAAGCAACATCCAAGCGTGGACCAAAAGCTAAAGCTGCTGAAGCAGAAAGCGCAGTTGAGAAAGCTCCTGCAAAGCGTGGTCGTAAACCTAAAGCTACCGCTACAGAAAAACCTGCAGCTAAGCGTGGTCCAAAAGCCAAGGCAACTGCTACAGAAAATGCTGTTGAAAAAGCTCCTGCAAAGCGTGGCCGAAAGCCTAAAGATACTGCAACTGCTAAGCCTGCAGCTAAGCGTGGACCAAAAGCTAAAGTTGCTGCCACAGAAAGCGCTGTAGAAAAGGCACCTGTAAAGCGTGGCCGAAAGCCTAAAGATGCCGCAACTCCTAAGCCTGCAGCTAAGCGTGGACCAAAAGCTAAAGTTGCTGCCACAGAAAGTGCTGTAGAAAAGGCACCTGCAAAGCGTGGCCGCAAGCCTAAAGATACAGCAACTCCTAAGCCTGCAGCTAAGCGTGGACCAAAAGCTAAAGTTGCTGCTACAGAAAGTGCTGTAGAAAAGGCACCTGCAAAGCGTGGCCGCAAGCCTAAAGATACAGCAACTCCTAAGCCTGCTACCAAGCGCGTTCCAAAAGCTAAAGCGACTCCTGCAGAAAGTGCAGTAGAAAAGGCTCCTGCAAAGGGAGTCAGAAAAGCTAAGGCAGCATCTACTGACAAGCCTGCAGCTAAGCGTGGACCAAAAGCTAAGGTTACTACAGCAGCAAGTAAGGTTGGCAAGGCAGTGGCTAAAAGTAGTGCCAAAGCAAAGACGGCTAAAGCAACTAAAAAAGCTGCACCCAGAACTAAAGTAACAAGTGCTCCGATTGTCACTCCGGAAGCGACTCCAGCACCAGTTACTGAAGTGACTGACACAACGACTCAGGAATAATATTATTCCTTTTAATAATAAAATCCGACGATGAATATCGTCGGATTTTTTAATTTTGCAAAAAAATAATAATCTGCAGAATCATTTACTGCATCATACCGGCCTATGCGCATTAAAGTTGCAATCCTTGACTTGAACGACAACACACCTAATTTAGGATTAGGATCAATCGTTGAACATGTTAAGGCATTTCCAGTGGACCTTGAGTATAAAATATTCGATGTCCGCCATAAACATGAGATTCCTAATCTGGATTTTGATATATACATTTCTTCAGGAGGGCCCGGTGACCCTCGTGTAGGAGATGGCGTTTGGGATCCTGCCTATTATGCCTGGATAGACAGTGTGTACAAATATAATAAGGGTAAACAAAAAGATAAAAAATATGTCTTTTTCATTTGCCACTCCTTCCAATTGGCTTGCATTCATTTCAAATTTGGCACGCTCCAATTAAGAGATAAAAAGTCCTTTGGTACTTATCCTTGTTATATGACAGGCAATGGTCTTTATGAAGAAGATTTCAAGGGATTGCCCAATCCAATGTATATCGCAGACTTTAGGTCTTTCGAAGTTTTGAAGGATGATTACGAGGTCAAGACCAATACATTCCCAAAAGTTTTGGCAATAGAACAAATCAACCCAATTGAGCCTAGACAGAGAGCAATCATGTCTGTAAGGTTTTCTCCCGAAATGATTGGTACACAGTTTCATCCGGAAGCTTATCCGGAAGGGATGTACGATTATTTCAATCAGCCTGAACGAAGAGAATCTGTCATCGCCGAGCATGGTGAAGAAAGATTGAATCAAATGATCCGTGATCTGGGACATCCCAACAAGATTACGCTTACCAATGGCACAATACTTCCGAATTTTCTTCAACACAGCATCAAAAGTATAAAGGAAAACAGAGTCAAGGAGGCTGCCGGCGCTGCATAAGAAGGTAATAGTCTGATATAAAAAAAGCCCATCGAAATTTCGATGGGCTTTCATTTCATGGTTTATTTGTCAGAATCTTGTTCCTGAGCCTGATGAGCCTGAAGCCATTGAGGACAGATTGAAAGTCACTCCAACAGTACCGGCAAAATTCCTGTTTTGGATGTCTGTATCGAATTGAACAGTCCCAATAGGAGGAATTTTGTAATAATCAGTAAATCCATGTGTGTAACGTCCTTCTATAAACAGATTGGCATTGGATCCAAGGGCAAATTCCACACCAGCAGCAGCAACACCAGCAACTTCGAACCTTTTAAAGCCCAGGTTATCCAGATTCAGAGTACGGTCAAACACTGTAATTGGCAACAAGGCGTTGACATTTGCTTTCGATCTTCCTTTTGTTAGATACCCAAATTGAGGCCCCACGGCTCCATATGCTTTCACGATGTCATTACCGATTTTTCCTTTTGCTAATATTGGAAGTTCAAAATAGGTAAATCTGTTCCAATAATCTACACCAACATCAATTGGGAAATCATATATCTCGAATCCCTTTGACTCTGTGATTCTAAATCCTTTTTGCGTCACATTCAATTCTGCTTGAAGTGCGAAGTATGGATTGAAATTATATCCGCCTACAACACCACCTGTAACACCATGTAGTGTTTTTAATGGCAGGATGTTGGTAACTGCCTTAGCAGCAGAAGTATTGCCGGCGTTGTATCCAAACTTGAATCCAAGATAAGGCTGTGCTTGAAGTCCTGTCCACATCAACATAAAGGATGCCATAATAATTACTGAATACTTTTTCATTTCATTTCTATTTTATGATCAAACAATTTATCTATTAGACGCAAATCATTGAAAAAATATAGTTAATAAAATCTTTTCATTGTATTAATATTTATTAAAAATAATGAACCGACTATTTGTTTTTTCAATAACAGGAATGGATGATTTTTTTCATTTTCCAATGATTTATTACTATGAATTTGGCAATATTTATTATCATCTGGTTGATATTCAGTCTCTTCGGCTTTTAATCTTCTTTTATGACAGGCTCCAATCTTTCTTCTCTTTTTCCACTGAAAAGTTCAAATCCATGATACCGGCATTCCAAAGGTCCGTTGAAAAGTATATACTTTTTTGAAGGTTTTAAGCCGATATACTTCATTGCTTCTATGTTTGAAGAAAAAATCCAAGCCTTACTGCCTGTACATTTATGTTTAAGATGATTGCCAATTTCTTCGTAAAAACGAATGACATCCGAAACCTTCATTCGTTCGTCATAAGGCGGATTCATGATGATGGTGGCATTCTCCTGTCTCACATTGAAGAAATCAAATTGGCTGGATATTACACCATTATTGATTGGCAGTTTCTCGAGGTTTGTTTTGATGTTATCCACAGCCAATCTACTCTTATCCGAAGCAAATATCGGTGGAAGATCGGTGTTGATACGTTCTTTTGCATCCTGGACGACCTTGTTCCATAGGCGATTATCATAGTTTTTCCATTTCTTGAAGGTAAAATCTCCTCTACAAAACTGCGCCGGTACGTCAGCTGCTGCCATTGCTGCTTCAATGGCTATAGTTCCTGAACCAGCCATTGGATCGATGAAGATAGATTTCCTATCCCAGCCTGACAACCTCACTAATCCAGCCGCCAAAACCTCACTCATTGGTGCACTAACCGTCTTGGTCCTGTATCCTCTTTTGTGTAGAGAGTCACCCGAACTGTCGGAGGACAAAGTCACCCGATCACCTGTAATCCTAACATGGAGCCTGAAATCAGGAGCGGATACGTCGATGGAAGGTCTGATACCATAATCGGCTCGCATCCTGTCCACAATGGCGTCCTTGACCTTATGGATGACAAATTGGCTATGTGTGAAATATTCTGAATGAACTACAGCATCAATGGCAAATGTCTGTTCAGGCCTGAAATACCCGGAGAAATTAAATGCCTTTACCTTTTTGTAAAGAGCATCCGGACTATTTGCGACGAATTGATGGATGGGGATCAGCACACGGAGAGCCGTTCGCAATTCATAATTTGCCATGTACATCAATTGCTTGTCGCCATAACAACTGACGGCACGCGTGCCAATAGCGATATCCTGAGCACCCAGCTCTTTCAATTCCAGTGCTAAAACTTGCTCCAGGCCTTTAAAAGTGGTTATGGTAAGTTCCATCAGACCTGAATTACTCCCGGATTGAATTTTTCTATCGGTGCATGGTTGGCAGCTTCTATACCCATGCTGATCCAGGTCCTGGTATCTGTAGGATTAATGATGGCATCAACCCAAAGTCTGGAAGCAGCATAGTATGGTGTTGTCTGATTATCGTATTTGTCCTTGATTTTTTCAAAATATTCCTGCTCTCTCTTTGGATCAATTTTCTCGCCTTTCGCCTTTAATGCCGACATTTCAATCTGCAATAATACCTTAGCAGCTTGTGCGCCTCCCATGACAGCAATCTTTGCAGTTGGCCATGCTACAATCAACCTTGGGTCATAAGCCTTACCACACATGGCATAATTCCCTGCCCCATAACTGTTGCCAATGACTACGGTAAACTTAGGCACAGTTGAGTTTGAAACAGCATTGACCATCTTTGCGCCGTCCTTGATGATGCCTCCATGCTCAGATCGGGTACCAACCATGAAGCCTGTAACATCGTGCAAAAACACTAAAGGAATCTTCTTCTGATTGCAGTTCATGATAAACCGGGCAGCCTTATCAGCCGAATCACTGTAGATAACGCCACCAAACTGCATTTCGCCTTTCTTCGTTTTGATGACTTCCCGATTGTTGGCAACGATGCCTACCGACCAGCCATCTATTCTGGCATAAGCACAAATAATGGTCTTGCCATAATTTTCTTTATACTGGATCAATTCGGAATTATCCACCAAACGCTCGAGTATTTCAATGGTATTGTATGGCTTGGCACGGTCATCGGGCAGGATTTCCGCGATCTGATTGGGATCTTTTTTAGGCAAAACTGGTCTGATCCGGTCAAAACCAGTAAACTCGGCAGGTCCGAAGTTTTGGACTAATTTTCGAATGGTTTCGATGCATGTCTTGTCGTCGGGCATGTTATAATCGGTGATACCGCTGATTTCAGTGGTTGTGACCGCGCCTCCAAGTGTTTCCTTGTCCACTTCCTCACCAATGGCAGCCTTGACGAGATAAGGTCCAGCCAGGAATATAGACCCTGAGCCATCAACAATCAAAGCTTCGTCGGACATAATGGGCAGATAAGCTCCACCGGCAACGCAACTACCCATTATGGCTGCAATCTGTGGTATTCCCATGGATGACATTCGGGCATTGTTGCGAAATATTCTTCCAAAATGCTCTTTATCAGGGAAAATTTCATCCTGCATAGGGAGGAAAACACCGGCACTGTCAACCAGATATATGATGGGTATTCTGTTCTCCATACTGATCTCTTGTCCGCGGAGATTTTTTTTGCCAGTGATGGGGAACCAGGCTCCGGCTTTTACAGTCGGATCATTCGCAACCACTAAGCAAAGCCTTTCATGCACATAACCCATGAAGATGATTACGCCACCTGCAGGGCATCCACCATGCTCGGAATACATTTCGTAACCGGCGAAAGCGCCTATTTCAATACTTGGCCTATCTTTGTCCAAAAGCATCGATACACGCTCTCTTGCGGGAAGACGGTTTTCTGATTTTATCTTTTCAAGTTTTTTTTCACCACCTCCCAGATAGATCTTCTCCAACCGCCTGTTCATCCCGCTGACCAGCATCCTGATATTATCAGCGCTTAATTCTCCTGCAATGTCAATTTTTCCCATTTATTTAAAGAAAGTTATAATATTATAAGTAACCCCTAGTAATTGTAATAATCTGAATATATAAAAGTTCAGGCATTCTCATTGGTAAATATTTATTCACCAATCTTTGAATCAATAAATATCTATCAAGGAGTAACCTGTTAAAGCGCTAAAATAGAATTTATTTTTTTTACCTATCAATTTATTCCCTTTTTCTTGCTGTAAAACCTATTTTTGCGCGTAGGGATAAATTGAAACAACCCATGTACAAGCCATATATTGTCGGAATAACCGGCGGAAGCGGGTCTGGGAAGACCACATTTTTACGGAACTTGTCTGAAGGATATAGTGCTGAAGAAGTCTGTATTCTTTCAATGGATAATTACTACAAACCCCGGACACAGCAGGTTTATGACGAAAATGGGGTTCAGAATTTTGATTTGGTGGATTCGATCGATACACAAACTTTCTTCAAGGATATTATTCGGTTGGTCAGCGGTGAGACGATCGTAAAAGAGGAATATACCTTCAACAACAGCCTGGCGGATGCCGATATGATTACTATCAAACCAGCGCCGGTAATGATACTTGAAGGGCTGTTTGTCATGCATATGAAGGATCTTAGATCATTGCTTGACCTTAAAATATATATCGAAGCCAAGGATGCATTGAAGATAATCAGAAGGATCAAACGGGATCAGACAGAGCGTAACTATCCATTGGAAGATGTTCTATATCGATACGAATCCCATGTCTTGCCTTCATACGAGAAGTATATATTTCCTTATAAGAATGATGTTGATATCATCATCAACAACAATGGTAATACGGATGCCATTCTGAAGATATTGCGTAATCATTTTGACATCATCATTGAACAGAACAAATAACTAACCTAATAATGCCTAAATGAAGAGAATCGGTATTCTTGGTGGTGGTCAATTGGGCAGAATGCTTCAGGCAGTGGCGCAGCAACGTAATATGCCTGTATTTTGTATGGATAAGTCGCCGGACGCACCAGCGGCTTTGTATCGTGACTTCTATACAGTGGGTGACATCAGAAATTATGATGATGTGATGGCATTTGCCAAGGATAAGGACGTCATAACAATAGAAATAGAACATGTCAACCTTGAGGCGCTGCGTGATTTGCAAAGGAGCGGCAAGGAAGTCTATCCGAATCCTGATGCCTTAGAGATCATTAAAAATAAGAACAAGCAGAAAGCCTTTTATCGTTCCATAGACGTACCCATTCCCGAATTCTCCGCTTTTAATGACAAGAATGAAGCTATGGTTGTGTTTGAACAATGGAAAAATCGATTACCGTGTATATATAAGTCAGCCGAAATGGGATATGATGGAAAAGGTGTACGTACCATCCATACTATTGACGATGTGATCACATTGGATGATGTCCCTGGAGCTTTTGAGCAGCGTATTGAGATTGAAATTGAAATTGCGGTGATGATTGCTCGTTCTCCCAAAGGAGATCATGTACTATATCCACCATTGGCAATGTATTTTGATCCGGCCAATCACATTCTTTCCGAAGTGCATTATCCGGCCAGCATCCGTAAAAGCGTTGAGGAAGAAATGAATGGAATTGCGATTAGAGTTTCCGAAGCATTGGATATTTGCGGTTTATGTGCCTTTGAATTCTTTGTAACAACGGATGGTGATATAGTCTTGAATGAAATAGCTCCACGCCCGCACAATAGCATGCATATTTCGATGGACAATGCCCACTGTTGTCAATTTGAGCAACATCTAAGAGCAATTTCTGATATGCCGCTTGGCAGCACAGTGATGGATAAGGCAGGCATCATGTACAACATCATCGGTCAAGAGGGAGATTCAGGTAAAGTGGAATGGCAAGGTTGGGATGAAGTGTCGGACTTGGACGAAGTGTATGTGCATTTATATGGCAAATCGGAAATCAAACCTGCCCGAAAAATGGGACATATCAATATTGTGGGCAATGATGAAACAGATATATATGATAAACTATTGATAGTCAAGCAACAATTTAAAAATATCAACAAATGAGTGAAAACACACCATTGGTGAGCATAATCATGGGTTCAGACAGTGACTGGTCGGTTATGTCGGAAGCAGCTACAATCCTGGAGACATTAGGCATATCTTATGAAAAAAAGGTTGTTTCTGCCCATCGTACCCCTAAATTGATGTTTGAGTTTGCAGAAAATGCTTATTCACGAGGAGTACGAGTCATTATCGCAGGTGCAGGCGGTGCAGCACACCTTCCCGGCATGGTGGCCAGTCTGAGCAGTTTACCGGTGATAGGAGTCCCGGTTAGGTCTTCCAATTCCATTGATGGCTGGGATTCCATTCTTTCCATTCTCCAGATGCCCGGTGGAGTTCCGGTAGCTACAGTTGCCTTGAATGGCGCTAAGAATGCCGGAATACTTGCCGCTCAAGTTCTAGGGACTTCTGATGTTACTATTTATGATAAAATTGTAAAATACAAGGAAGAACTTGAGGCGGCTGTTCTTTCTAAAAAGCTTTAAATAAAAACTAAAGGTTAATATTTATAACCTAAAGATATACAAACAGATATGAGACTATACTTCCTTTTATTTATCTTCCTGCTTGGATGGACAACGTCTTCGAATGCCCAGGAAGAAATTCCGGTTTTTGTCTCCGGACAGGAAGGGCATGCAAGCTATCGGATTCCGGCCATCGTTTCTATGCCTGACGGTCGGTTGCTTGCTTTTGCTGAAGGCAGGGTACTTCATGCCGGCGATTTTGGTGATGTCAATATCGTGTTGAAGATCAGCAAGGATGGTGGGAAAACCTGGGGTAAGTTAAAGACAATTGTTGATTACGATGTGCTGCAAGCGGGAAATCCTGCACCTGTCGTCGATCTCACTGATCCCGAATATCCGGATGGCAGAGTATTTCTATTTTACAATACAGGAAATAATCACGAATACGATGTCAGGAAAGGAAAAGGCTATCGTGAGGTATGGTACATAACATCATCTGACGGTGGCGAGACTTGGGCAGATCCTGTTAACATTACGACGCAGGTTCATCGGCCTTTACAACCTGAAATCAATCCGGATTACGATTTCCCTGAAGATTGGCGTGCCTATGCCAATACACCCGGACACGCGCTGCAGTTTTCATGGGGTAAATATAATGGACGGATCTACATCCCCGCTAATCATTCGTCCGGTGAACCGCAATTTGACGCCAGAGATTACCATGCTCATGGCTATTATACCGATGATCATGGAAAGACCTTCTCCCTTAGTCAGCCTGTTTCTCTGGGCGGCGGCAACGAAGCTACTGCGGCTCAATTTTCAGAAGAAGGCCTTATGATGAATATTCGCAATCAGAATGGATCAGTAAAGGCTCGCTTCATTGCGCTCAGCAATAATGGCGGAGAGACATGGTACAGGGAATATTTTGATAAGAAGCTACCGGATCCCATTTGCGAAGGTTCAATGCTCAATGTCAACAGAAAAGTGATTGCTTTTTGTAACAATGCCGATACTTCCAAACGTAATAACCTTACACTGAGATTGAGCACCAACCGTGGCGAATCGTGGTTTCAGAAAACACTCATTTACAGCAACGACATAGTAAATGATGCCTCAGGCTATTCTGATATCGTGAATGTCAATGACCGGACTATAGGTGTTTTATATGAAAAGGATAACTATTCCTCCATTGTTTTTACTACTGTTGATTGGTCAATTCCGGTGTATAAAGCTCCACCTAAGAAAAAGAAACATGCTGTTAAGAAGAGCAAGGTCAGAAGACGCTGATCGCATATGGGAGATCATTCAGGCTGCCATTGAAAAGAGAAGGATAGAAGGCAGTAAACAATGGCAGGATGGCTACCCAAATACACAGTCCATTGCTGAAGATATTAAGAAAGGTTATGGCTATGTCTTGGTCGATGATGAATCGATTCTCGCTTATTCGGCAATAATTTTTGATAAGGAGCCTGCTTATGAAGTGCCTGATGTCTATTGGCTCAATGATCAAGCATATGTAGTCATCCACCGGGTAGCTACAGCACCGGAAGTCAGGGGAAGCGGGAAGGCTGCTCAGCTTTTCCGGTTGACGGAGGATCTTGCGAGAAGCCAAGGAGTATTCAATATCCGTGTGGACACCAATTATGACAATGGCCCCATGCTTCACATTCTTGAAAAACTTGGCTACAGCTATTGTGGATTGGTATATTTACGTGGTGCAGAAAGGAGAGCTTTCCACAAGATACTTCAATGATCCTTCGCAAATCAGGAGGTTCTGATTTCTGGAATTGCTTCTTCTTTTTTCGTATTTACTATCCCGGACCTCCTTCCAAAAAGAAATATTCCAAAGGAAATTAGAACGCAAATCAGCATGATTAAGGCCATGGGTCTGCCGTTCTGATTTGGTATCATATTGACAACGCCCGCGACGATTGCTCCTATACCAAGCTGCACTGCTCCCATGAGCGCCGAGGCCGTACCAGCATTCCGGCTGAACGGAGTCAGAGATAATGCTGAAGTATTTGGGAATACGAATCCCAGAGCTGCCAGATAGGCGCAAATCATTGCAATCATGGAATAAAGCCCTATTAGATTTAAGGATATTAAAATCAAAAGGACAGACGCAAGAATTATCTGGACTATCAGGGCCGTAAAAGAAATTTGTTCACTGGAAAATTTATTCAGCAGAAAGGTATTCAATTGCCCGGCAAATGTCATGCCAAGTGAAATTATCGCGAAGATCAGTCCATATTCCTTTTGTGATACCTGATAGACATTCAGAAATAGATCCGCGGATCCGGAAATATAAGCGTAAAGACCGGAAAATGATACGGCTGATACAGAGGCAAATATGTAGAATTGGGGAACCCTGGCCACCTCCAGATATGATTTAATGATGGGTAAGGGCTTAAGTGACTTTTCTGTATCAGGCTTGTTCCCATCGGGTAACCATAACCATGAAACAATCAATGTCAATAGACCAATGCCCGCCAGTGTCAAAAAGATGGATGGCCAACCCAACCAGGTTGTTAGATAGCCTCCGAATGTTGGGGCTAAAACTGGCGAGAGCGCAATCACCAACATCAGATAGGAAAAAACTTTGGCAATTTCATTGACTGGGAACAGGTCCCGAACCAACGCCCGAGCCGCTACCATTCCGGCACAACTTCCTAATGCCTCGAAAAAACGCAACAAGATCAAATGGTCAACACTCTTTATCATTGAGCAAGCCAAAGTGGTAAAGAAGTAAATCCCTAGGCCGATATAAAGTGGTATCTTCCTGCCAAAACGGTCGAGTAGTGGTCCGTATATCAATTGGCCAACTGAAATCCCTATGAAAAAACTGGAAAGACTTAAGCCGATGTCAGGAACGGTAGTATTCAGCGATTGAGCAATTTCATTGAAACCCGGCAAATACATATCGATTGAAAATGGCCCCAATGCTGATAGCAGCCCCAAAGATAGAATAGCGACCCATTTATTTTTTAATCTTTCCATCAAACCAATTATAACCGGAATTTAAAATAAATACAGCTCTAAACAGCGTTTTAAAGAAAATGGTTGTGAGTTGGCCTGAAATAGTGCGTCTGCTTCGGCGGTTGTTCTCGCATCATTATCTCGTATTATGTAATTGTCCGGATACTTATTGATTTAATGTCTAATTATTGTAATTTTGTGGCAATTTAACAAGCCATGGACACTACTTCGCAATCTGATACAACTCACGTCAGTCTGATGAAAGACAACGATTTTTTCACCAACCTAAGAATAAAGGAATATTCCCGGCTGGATAAGCCTGTCCATCAGATTTATCTGGATTTTACAGGGGGCAATCTGTATCCTGAGTCATTAATCAAATGGCATCATGATATTTTGCTGAATGGCGTTTTTGGCAATCCTCATTCCATCAACCCCACCTCTGCACGCTCATCTGCCTTAGTGGAACGCGCCAGAGAAAAAGTAATTGATTTTTTTAATGCCCACGATTATGTTTGTGTCTTTACACCTAATGCTACCGGTGCGTTGAAAATTGTTGGGGAGAGCTATCCTTTTACCTCTGAAAGTTATTTTGTCCTGCTTTCCGATAATCACAATTCAGTCAATGGCATCCGTGAATTTTGTAAGAATCGCGGCGGATCGGTAGAATATGTGCCTGTACAATATGAAGATTTACAGATCAATAATGAAATTCTTAAAAAATATTTGATCGAAAATTCAGGTCATGGAAACAATCTCTTTGCCTATCCGGCACAAAGTAATGTTAGTGGTGTCAAACATTCACTCGACTGGATTAAATATGCTCAGGATCTTGGTTATGATGTTCTGCTGGATGCAGCAGCCTTTGTGCCTACTTCCAGACTGGATTTAAAAGAAATTCAACCGGAGTTTGTCAGCGTATCATTTTACAAGATATTCGGTTATCCTACCGGCCTTGGATGCCTTTTGATCAAGAAATCCGTTTTCAATAAGTTGAAAAAGCCTTGGTTCGCCGGAGGGACTGTTACTATGGTTTCGGTTACGACACAACATAGTTTCCTGGCTGGCAACAACGAGCGATTTGAAGATGGTACGCTCAATTATCTCGATATTCCAGCGATTCAGAATGGTCTTGAATACATAGAATCCATCGGTATTGACAAAATCAATGCAAGAGTCAAAGGGCTGACCCAATACTTACTGGATAGATTACATTCTTTACATCACGCTAACGGGAGAGCATTGGTTAAGGTATTCGGACCGCACGACATGGACAGACGGGGCGGCAACCTGGTAATGAATTTTTTTGATGAAAATGGGAATACAGTAGATTTTGAAAGTATCGACGTGATTGCCAGGGACAAGAATATCTCCATTCGTTCCGGTTGTTTTTGCAATCCCGGTATTGATGAAATCAACAATTGTATAACCAATGATGAAATGGCCAAATATTTTACCAGCAGGGATAAAGGTGATTATCACGATATGGTCAAATATTTAGGTAAAATGCGTGGCGCAACAAGAGTTTCCGTCGGTATTGCCTCCTCAGTGGAGGATATTGAGGTATTCATTGATTTCCTGAAAGAACATTTTAAGATTTAACTATCTTACTTTACATTTACATCTCAGCACTTTGATTTTTTGATGAAATAGGTTTGATCCGGCATATCTTGAAAATGTAATTGAAGGCCAAAGTAACCAAAAGCGCTACCAAACAACCTGCAATAACACAGATCAATCGATCCAAAGCCAGTGTCCAATCGGCAGATTGATTGTTGTATAGCATCAGCACAACTATGGCAGCTAAGGCACTACGGATGGATCCCTGCATATTGAAGTACAAGCCAATGATGACTACAAGCAGTACTCCGATACTCAACATCAACAGGTTTGGCGGGTGAATGAAAAACATTACAAAGCCAACAGCACATCCAAGCAGGTTGGCAACCATCCTGTCCTTGGCCAGTTGTGTACTGTTATCCGGCGAAATCGCCACGACGACCGACACGAGTGACCATTGGAATGGCATTTGCGGGATAAAAATAAAAAGCAGGTAACAAAGCACCACACCGATCATCAAACGAGTCACATAAAGATAGTTCTCGACAGAAAATACATGAGCGACACTTTTTTTCATTTATTATATGTAAATAAGTAAGTATTTATAATATTTAGGGATACAATATATTAAATGAATCTACATGGAATTACAAACACTCCCCGGAGTATCCCGATAGTATATATATCCCGGATGATCGATTTTCCCGGTGTTGAATTGCTTCTCGACCTTAGTCCAAAATTCACTGTCTTCGCTATAAGTTGTAGCTTTATCGTATCCTCCCGCGGCTAGAAATACTTTTGTCTTTCCGAAATAGGTTGCCCCGATATGGCATTCAGATAAGTGAATCAATCGCTTCGGATTGTTTCGATCCTTGACATAAGGATCTCCGATGATGATGGCCCCACCTTCAATCATATCCAGGTTCGGATGCATTTCCATGAATTTGACCCTTGACTCAAGATAATCCGGTTTTAGTGCATCATCACTGTCCAAAAAAGTTACATACCTTCCGGCAGCAGCTTTCAGACCAACATTCTTCGACAATGAGATATTGCGATTGCTATGCCGGATGTACCTTATATTATCATGATCCTTCATATATTTCAGCACAACTTCGAATGTATGGTCAGTACTTCCATCATCTATGACCAGTAACTCAGTATCCTTATAGCTTTGTTCAAGATACGAACCAATGCTTCGGTCAAGATAACCGGCCCTATTGTATGTAACCATGATAACTGTTACGACAGGAGATAAACCTTTATACAATTCAATCATTATGTTCAATCCTATTATCCTGAACCTATAATATACAGCATCCTAATGATAAAATACAGTTGTATATTGAAATTGTTGTATTACAACCGAGATTACATACATTTTAAGGCAATATATATACATGGAATATTGTTGGCAGAATCTGTGTCAGATCAAATCCTGGCCTGTTCCAGTGCCTGCCCGATATCGTATATGATATCTTCATAGTTTTCGACACCGATGGACAGTCTGATCATTTTTTCAGTGATGGACAATTCATTTCTCAACTCCGGATCCACATCCACATGAGTCATGGTGGCAGGATGCTCAGCCAGACTTTCTGTGCTGCCAAGGCTTACGGCTAATTTGATCAGTTGCAGTGAATTCAAGAACTTGAACGCTTCTTTTTCTCCGCCTTTGATATCGAATGAGATCATACCGCCATTGGTCAGGCATTGTCGGGATTTAATATTGAATTGCTCTCCATTGGCTTCAGTGAGGTTGCCGGGAAAATATACTTTTTCAACCAATGGATGACCATTCAGGTACTGAGCAACCTTATCAGCATTGAACGACTGAATATCCATCCTGGCCTTCAGGGTTTCGAGACTGCGCAACAACAACCAACCGGTGTTAGGACTGGCCATATTTCCCAGGAACGTGCGGAGACCTTTGACCCTTTGGATCAAACCGAAAGAGCCCAAACAAGCTCCTGCAATCACATCGCTATGTCCACCGATATATTTTGTCGCCGAATAAAGTACCAAATCTGCTCCATGCTTAAGTGGATGTTGCCATAAGGGTCCCATATAAGTATTATCGACAGCAACATAGATCGATGAATCATTTTTACCAGTGAAATAATCAGCTACTTGTCTGCCAAGGTTGATATCGACCATGTCATTGGTGGGATTGGCTGGAGTTTCAATGTAAATCAAGGCGAGATTTGATGCATATCCGCTTTTAGCAACAATGTCAATGATCTCAGCTTTACTTTGTCCTGGCCTGAATTCAGCTACATGAATTCCGAATTTAGGAAGGATCTTTCTGATAAAGTGATCGCTACCTCCATAGATAGGGCTGCTGATAAGCAATAAATCGCCGGGTTTTAGGAATTCAAGAAGTACAGTGGTAATTGCAGACATGCCGCTTTCAAATACGGCACAATCTTCAGCTTCATCCCACAAAGTCAACCTGTTTTCCAGGATTTCAAGATCCGGGTTGTTGATTCGGCTGTAAATCAGGCCCAATTCTTCTCCTTCGTTTGCGTGCCTGTGTCCATAGGCTACTTCAAAAAATGCCTTGCCCTCTTCCGCATTTTTAAATACAAAGGTTGATGTTTGAAAGATGGGGCACTTTACGGCACCTTCAGAGAGTTCCGGTTTGTATCCATAAGACATCATAAGGCTCTCCGGCTTCAGTTTCCGTTTTAATTCTTTGCTCATATTTTATTTAGTTGCTTATATTTTATGGTATTCTATGCATTTTCCCAGTAAATCCCTTTAATATCCGTGATGGTTTTCAACTTGGCCATCAAAGGAGTGAATTTTGAGTCTTCTGCTTCCTCAAATCTAACGGTATAGACCATTTCCTTTTGATCTTTTTCAAACGAGAGGGATTGTATGTGCAAGTCTTCTTCCTCAAAAAGACGGGCAAAAACCTCAGGAGTATGGTGTTTGGAAGAAACGACAATCTTAAGTATCTTGTTTTTGAATCTTTTGGAGTAAACATGCTCCAATTGCTGAAGTCCCCATAAAATGATCAATGCTATACCTGTCGTGGCTGCAGCAGCGAAGTAAAGGCCACCTCCTGTGGCAAGGCCGATAGCTGCAACTGTCCAAAGCCCGGAAGCAGTTGTAAGCCCATGTACTGTACCTTGCTTCATAAACAGGATTGTTCCTGCACCAATGAAGCCGATTCCACTGACCACCTGAGCTGCGATACGGGAAGGATCCAATGTGACATTGGGTGTCCCTAATATATCACCAAATCCAAAAGCCGATACGATCATGATAAGGCAGGCTCCCACACATACCATCATGTGAGTTCTGAGGCCGGCAGCAAGTGTTTTCCGTTCTCTTTCGAGGCCGATGGCAGCACCAAAAAGAGACGCCAATGCGAGTCGAATCAAAATTTCTTCCCAGGAAATCATAAATTATTTTTTGCTAACGGTTACCACCATTTTTTCAAATATACCGATGTTTTTCGAAAACAAAGTAAAACGGTGAAGATAGAGATTATTTTTTGAAATTATGAGATGAAATGAATGGATGTACCTTCCTTCATTGTTTTCAGTGATGCGCTGTGTGTAATTATATTTTGTTTGAGGCAATTTTTACTAACTTTGCAGTTGAATATTTTGATAAAATGAAAAAAACTATAGCAATTATTGGATGTGGCAATCTGGGAAGCTCCATTGCCAAAGGTATTTTTGAAAAAAGCATGGACAAATACAATGTCATCGCTACCAGAAACAAGGTTGAACTTTTAGCTCCATTGCAGCAGTTGGGTGTTGAAGTGACCAACAACAATATTGATGCGGCTGCGAAGGCTGATATCATCCTTTTGGCAGTCAAGCCTTATCTTGTTGTAAATATACTCAATGAAATAAGGAATGTGCTCAACCCATCCAAGGTTGTTGTTTCTCTCGCTACAGGTATTTCCATTTCGGAGATGAAGGTTGTCTTGGGAGAAGATATTCCTGTTTTGAGAGCCATGCCTAATACCGCGACCGGAGTAAGAGAATCCCTGACTTGTATATGTTCGGCCGACAATAATGCTGACAAAAGGGTAGGAGAGATCAAGAATTTGTTCGACCTGATAGGTGAATCTATTGTAATTCGGGAAGATTTAATGGATGGAGCTACAGTACTAGGGGCCTGCGGTATTGCCTATGTCATGCGTTTTATCAGGGCAATGGTACAGGGAGGAATTGAGATCGGTTTCGATGCTGCGACTGCCAGCAAGATTGCCAATCAAACCGTCAAAGGTGCTGCCCAATTGCTTATTTTGGGACAGACCCATCCGGAACAGGAAATAGATAAGGTGACCACACCCCGTGGCTGTACCATCGTCGGTTTGAATGAAATGGAACATCAGGGCTTCAGTTCATCACTGATCAAAGGAATCATCACTTCTTATAAGAAAATTGAGGAAAATAAATAGGCAATAAGACACTCTAAACTTTTTAAATTACTTATTAAAGTTTCGGAGATAATTTAATGTGCTGACTTATAGCACTATACAAAAATTGTTTTTATGCAACATGCAGATATTCTACATGTTAAAAAATATATTTTATTTTACCCAGAAACTCTCTGTTTTCGTTGGTGGAAATTGCGATGTTACGATTGGTTTTGATTTAATCATTGATATTCAAACAACAACAAACTCTGAAACTTTAGTAAGTTATTGCTTAGTACCACTCATTGTCATCCAACCTTCAATTTCCTATTCATCGGCTCATGCCTGACCATGCGGATGATGATATCATCCAGAATCTCGCCTTTCATG
>WBZR01000474.1_pt1 | contig 64688 bp, 32 predicted proteins | sample 5204231 | NCBI WGS metagenome assembly WBZR01 (sample SAMN12412403, study PRJNA552823) | activated sludge metagenome | isolation source: activated sludge from anammox sidestream of wastewater treatment plant... | place: USA: Virginia | collected 2017-08 | reverse complement strand
ACGGCGTGTTGCGTGCGACCTGCGTCGGCCGGAGGATGCCGGCCGGCGTGAAGGCGACATAACGCGTTTCGGCCGTCGCCGTGTCGCTGAAGCGCGCCCGATACGTCCCGGCCCCTTCTTCCGAGACGGCGACGTCGATGCCGGTGATCGCGACCGGTTGATCGGGCACGGTGACGTCGATCACCCGGACGTCCGGCGACCCGAAGCCCGTCAGCGTGAAGGTGTGGCGGCCGGGGTGGGGCGCCGCGAAGTCCAGTCGGTCGCCGACGGCGCGATAGCCGGCCGCGTGGTCGAGCGCGATCCGATTGACGAACACGCTGTCGACGACGGCCCCGGTGTCGCCGAGGCTGGTGACGGTCAGGGTGTGCGTCGGGCCGGTCAGCGTGCCGGGCGGCAAGGCGGCCTCGATCACGTGCACCCCCGGCCCGTCGAACCACGCTTCGGCGACCCGTATGCCGTCGATCCGGACCTCGAAGTGGTGGTCCGGCGCGACCCGCGGGTCCGACGCGAACCCCTGCAGCCGCACGCGGAGGGCCGCCCCGTCCGGCGCGGGCGCGAGGTTCGGCAGCGCGAGCGTCGTCGTGAAGGTCGGGTTGGGCGGCGTGACCGACGCCGACAACGGCGGCCCCCACATCCACCGGTCGTCGCCCTCGCCGGCGCGCATCGACACGAAGTACTCGGTGTCGCGTTCGGCATGGAGGGTCGTCCGGAACGGCGGTGCGGCCGGCGCGGAGGCGTCCGGCGCCCCGGTGCGCGCCGCGCTGCGGGTCGGAACGCCGGAACGCCGCAGCCAGTAGACGTTCTCGCGGGTGTACGGCCCCGTCATGCCGCGCCCGTGGAAGACGAGCCGATCGGCGGGGTCGAGCCGGCCGTCGCCGCCGTCGTCGACGGCGAGCCCGACGGGACGGCCCGCAGCCTCGATCGCCAGCGTGCCGGGGTCCACCGCGGCCAGATCCCAGCCGGCGGCGGCCAGCGCGACGCCGGTCACCGCCATCGGGCCGTCGCGATCGACGCCGACCTTGAGGGCGTCGGGGTCGGCGGCGGCCGGTCCGGGTGCGGCCTGGAGTGGACGGGGATCGCCCCGGGGCACCGGCGGCGCCGGCCGACGGTCACGGGTGCCGCGATCGGCGCCCGGGCCCGCCGACGCCGCCGGGCGATGTCCACCGGATCCCGTTCCCGACAGCGTCGCCGGGAGGCCCGAGCCCGTACCCGCCGGCACGGGCCGTGCTTCCGTTCGTCGGGGCAGGAAGCGATGGTTGAGCAGGTGGCCGAGGACGCCCTCGATCGGCGCAGGCTCCAGGGGAGCGCGGTCGATCGCGGCGCCGGCGGTGTAGCGGATGCGGGCGCGGACGCGGGCGCGGACGCGCAGCCGGTCGCCGCCGGCGGGCGCGACGGGCTCGAACACGAGGCGGGCGATCGGCTGGTGCCGCAACATGCCGGCCGGCTCGATGCGCACGGCGACCCGGCTGGCGCGAACCGGCGCGCCGGAGCCAGCGGTGACCCCGGAAGGTGGGCCGCCGCACCCGGCCGGCCCGGCGACCACGACCTCCTCCAGCGCCACGACGTCGACCTCGGCGCCGACGCCGTCCGGCCCGCCGGGGACGCCGATCAGCCACGCGTGAGGCTCCGCCTCGATCGGTCCAGGCATGCGCCCCGTCGGATCCGGTTCTCCACACGTCGTGTCCGAATCGCCGGCGTCCGTCGCGGCCGACGTCCAGGCGGCCGGCGCAAGCGCGATGTCGACCGCAAAGCCGGTACGGTCCGCGGCCGAGACGACGATGCTCGGCGGCGCGTCGTCCGCACTGCCGAGCACTGTCCGTGCCCTCGCCCCCGCGCCGGCGCCGGCTGCGCCGACGGCGACGGCCGTCGCGGCCACGACGGCCGCGACGGCGCCAGACCTCACCGTCGGCGCCTCACCCGCCGTGACGCGCCTGATCGACCCGGCGCTCGAGCGCCTCGAGCCGGTGGCGCAGGTCGGCGTTCTCATGCTCGAGCGCCGCCACCCGCGCCTCAGCCCGCGTCAGCCGGGTGCGGAGCGCCTTGGCGGCGGCCAGGCTCACGCCGTTGGCGTCGACGGGGTAGATGACGGTGTCGCTGTCGCCCAGGCCGAACACGGCGTGGAAGTCCTGCGCCATCGGCCCGATGTGCCGCGCGCCGCGCGCCTCGGAGCGATACCGCCAGCGCGAGATCGGCAGCTCGGCGAGCTGCTCGAGCACCGTCAGCTCGTCGACCTCGGTCACGTCGGTCTTGATGGCCTGGTCGGACGGCATGCCCATGCCGCCGTAGTTGGCTTGCGCCGGGCCCAGGATCTCGAGCAGCTCGTCGAGGTCCGCCGAGTCGACGACCCGCGGCGCGGTGTACGGCCGCCGGGCAGCCGTGTCACCTGCCGCCACGACAGGCTGCGATGCCGGCTGGGAGGTCGAAGGCGCAGTGGCGACATGGCGATCGCGGCGGTTCATCGGGACGCCTCCATGGGCAGGTCGGTGCCGCCGGGCGCGAGCCACGGCAGCCCCCGGGGCGGCAGTTGGATGGTCCGCGGACGGGCCGCGGGCAAGGCCACCGGGCCGTGGCGCGAAGCGTGGCCGAGCGTGTCGACATCTTCCAGCCAGTAGCTGAGGGCGCCGAGCGGCGCGGCCCAGTCGACGAACGTGTAGTCCGCGCCGCCGAGCTCGCCGCCGCGCGGCGCGATGAGGCGTGGCGTCAGCACGGTCTCGCGGCCGGTCGCATCGCCGCGGAGCACGCGGAACCCGGCGTGCTTGAGCTCTACGGCCGTTCGCCACTCGAGCTTCACGCTCCGGCCGATGCGCCGGCCATCGAAGCTGGTCAGCGCGACCGCGTTCGGCAGCTCCCAGGTCTTGGACACCGACGTCGTGCCGTTCGGGCCGAGGCACGTGGCCGTCTCGCCGCCGTCGGTGACGGTGGCCGCGATGGTGTCGGCCCCCGGCGTCCCCCCGCTGGTGTAGCCGAACGTCGCGACGCCCGAGCCGTTGGTGACGGGGTCGGGGCCTCCGACGATGTTCGTGCCGGTCACGCTGAAGTCGACGGTCGCGCTGGCGACCGCGGTCGTGCCCCGCGCGACGGTGGCCGTCACGCTGTGCGACGTGTCGCCCGGCAGGATGTTGGTGGCGGTCTGAGGCGTGAGCGTGCAGGCCAGCGCGGCCGCGTTCGGGCCGAACTCCGAGGTGCTGCCGGTGCTGTTGGTGGCGTTGGACGCCACGAAGACGCAGCCGGCCGGCGGGAGGAACGCGTGCAGCGTGCCCGGGGTCGTGCACGTGGCGCCGCCGCCGTAGGTCGTGGTGCCGACGTCCGCGGCCAGCACCACGCTGGCCGCATAGGTCTGCCCCTCGCCGTTGCTGCTGGCGTCGGGCGCGGCGTTGCAGAAGAGCTCGAGGGTGAACGGCGCCTCGCTCGGGGCGCCGGTGCGGCCGTCGAAGCAGCCGTCGACCTGCAAGAGGCCGCCGACCCACGTGGCGCTGGTGATGAGCGGGTAGTTCGTCAACATGTTGGAACCGGAGTCGGGGTCGTTGCTGTCGTTGTCCTGCACGCCGTCGCCGTTGAGGTCGATGCCGAGCCCGTCGACGTCGGTTCCGCCGTTGCTGTGGATGGCGTTTTGCGTGACCCGGTTGTTGTCGGTCGTCGAGCCGTCGATGCGGATGCCGTCGTTGTGGACGTTGCTGGCGCTCAGCCCGGCGCCGTTGAAGGCGATCGTGTTGCCCTGGATGGTGGTGTCGTCGACGCCGGAGTTGAGGTGGATGCCGTTGTTGTGGTTGCCGAGGTCGGTGCCGCCGGCGTTGGTGCCGATGTAGTTGTTAAGGATGTCGTTGTCGACCGACGACGCGCCCGAGATCTCGATGCCGTGCCCCCCGATCTGGGTGGTGGTGAGACCGCGCCCGTTGCAGCCGATGACGTTGTTCTGGAAGGTCGAGGTGGACACGCCGCCCGTGACGTCGATGCCCATCCCGCCGTTGCCGAACGTGTTGGGCGGCCCGCCGCAGCTCGACCCGGTGCCGTCGGTGCCGATGAAGTTGTTCTCGACGAGGTGTCCGCTGCCGTTGCCGCCGCCGCCGCGGATGTCGATGCCGTCGTTGCCGTTGTTGGCCGAGATCCAGTTGCCGTCGATGGTGACGCCGTCGGCCCCGTCGTTGATCTGGATGCCGTCGTCGTCGTTCCCCGAGGCGTTGCCCGATCCGTCGACGCCGATCCGGCAGCCTTGGATGGTGACGCCGGTCGTGGCGTCGTGTTGGATGCGGATGCCCTGCTGGCCGTTGTCGTGGATGACGCAGCTCTCGATGTCGACCGACGCCACGCGGATCATGTCGATGCCGGCGCCGATATAGCCGGTGATCGTCAGGCCGCGGATGACGACCAGGCTGGTCAAGGCGCCGCTGCGGCCGATCTCGAGGCCCGGCCCGCTGCCGGCCGAGCGCTGCAGCGTGACGGTGCCGCCGCCGTCGATGCGCACCGCGCCGGTGTCCAGCCCCGCCGACCCGTGGATGGCGGGCAGGGCGCTGCCGGTCAGGATGGTGCCGGCGACGCTGAACGTGATGGTGTCGACCGTGGGCGCCGCGCTGCCGGCCGCGCAGTCGCCGCCGGTGGTGTCGCCGGCGAGCGAGTTCGCGTTGTGGATGGCCTCGCGGAACGTGCAGTCGCCGTCGGCCGCGGTGGCGGTGTCCGCCAGGCTGTCGACGACGATCGACGCGGCATAGGCCTGTGGGGGAGCGAGCGTGGCGGCAAGCCCGAGGGCCGCGAGCGCGGCCACGATCGGGCGCCGGCGGTCGGGAGGTCGAACCGGCCGCAGAAGGGGGGATCGCGCCATACAATACCTCTCTTGTCAATCGCCAAGGGTCAAGCAGTCGAACCGCCCCCAACGGGCTGAACGCCGGAAATGGGCAAGTGCTTCAACGGCCGGAGGGGCGCGTTCGTTATCCACAGGACAAGACGATGGGAGTGACCCGTGCGATACGGGGCGTTCGCGCGGGCGCATCCAGGGCATATCGGACGCGTGTCCCCATGCGTCATGACTGACATAGCGTCGCTGTTCCGTGCGTGCGAGGTGCACCGTGTTCTTCCGATCACGCGTCGTCATCCTGGCCACCGCCGTTGCCGTGGCCGCCGTGGCTGCGGCCCGCCCACACCGCGCGTCCGCCAACACCTGCACGTCGACCGGCACCGGAAGCTGGAACACCGTGGCCACGTGGTCGGGCTGCGGCGGCACCGTGCCCCAGGCGGGCGACGACGTCGTGATCGCGGCCGCGCACACCGTGACGGTCGACGTGAGCACCAACGCGCTGGCGAGCCTGTCCGTCGACGGTACGCTCACGATCGGAAACAACTCTACGGCGCGCACCGTTACCGTCACCGGCGACCTGACCATCGCCTCCGGCGCGACGGTGCAGGTGCTGACGACGAGCAACAACAACCACGAGCTGTCCCTCGGCGGCAACCTGTCCAATGCCGGGACGTTCAGCGGGGAACCGGACGCCGACAGCGAGATCCGGATCACGTTCAGCAACACGTCCGTGAATCAGACCGTGAGCGGCGCCGGAACGACGACGTTCGGGCGCGTCAACGTGGCCAAGGGCAGTCAGTCGTTAAAGGTCGTCTGCACGGCCAACGTGACGGTCAGCGGCGAGGCCAACGACTTCGACCTCGGAGACGGTACCGACGCCGGCACGTGGGAGCAGTCGGCCGGGACCCTGACGAAAGCAGCAAGCACCGTCCAGATCACCAACGACGGCGGCCTCATCGTCAGCGGCAGCGGCAGCTTCACGCTCAGCGACGACAACCTGGACGTCGACGGCATCCTGACGGTGAACACGAGCGGCACGTTCGCCATGGGCGATGGGGCGAGCTCGCTCAACGCCACCACGAACGCGGTGGTGACGCTCACGGCCGGCGCCGTCGACATCTTCGGGCGCTTCAATGCGACGGCGGGGAGCACGACGACCATCACGGGTGCGACGATCCGCATCGACCCGCAGGCCACAAACAACCTCGGTGCGGGCGACGTGGTGAACTTCGCGGGCGGGGCGAACGTGACGATGAGCGGCGGCTCGATCACGATCGTCGACCCGAAGGCCGCCAACGGTGACAACGAGGTCCAGATCGTCAGCGGGGGCGGCAGCAAGAGCTTCTCGGGCGGCACGATCTACCTCGGCGACGGCACGTCGACGACGGCCGGCAGCACCGATGCGTTTCGCGTCAACGCCGGCGTGCCGATCTTCAACCTCACCATCCGGAACCAGGGCGGCGGCACGAACCGCTTCGTCGACTTGGTCATGAACGACCTCGACCTGAACGGCTCGCTCGTCATCGAGAGCGGCGGCACATTGCAGCAGAACTCGCGCGACATCAACGTCGCCGGCGACTGGACCAACAGCGGCACGTTCACCCGCACCGCCACGTTCGACGTGACCTTCGACGGCACCGGCACCCAGACCATCGCCGGGAGCTCGACCACCGGCTTCGCGGACTGGTTCATCGTGGCCGGCGCCACGGTCGTCGTTCCGGCCGCCAACCAGCCCACGGCCGAGACGAACGTCAGCAACCAGGGGACGCTGATCCAGACCCGGACGGTCAACGCCGCGAGCGTCGCCTTCCTCGATGTTCGCAACGCCGCCGACTCGGCGTCGACGTATCGCGCGGTCGTCGTCGACACGACGGGCTCCGGCGACAACCTTGGGTCGACCACGGTGACGGTGCGCGGCAACACCGTGAGCTGCACGACGACCGGCGCGGGTTCGCCGGACGCCCGCCGGTGCTATTCCATTGCCCCGAGCAGCGAGGGCGACGCCGTGGTCACGTTGAACGCCTTCAACGCCGGCGGCCCCTTCGACGAGCGCAACACCATCGCCGACGCCAACCTGAGGGTCTACCAGTACACCGGGCCCAGCACGTGGACGAACATCTCATCCGGTGCTGGCAGCGCTGGCGGCGCGTTCTCGTTCAACAGCGGCGACACGGCGTCGGGCGAGCCCATCCCCATCTCGGGCGAGGGAATCCACTTCTTGTTGGCCGCGACTGGCGCGTCGCCCACCGCCGTGACGCTGGCAGGCCTGTCGGCGACGGCGGGCGCCGGGAGGGCGCCGCTGGCGGCGCTCGGGCTCGTCGTGTTGGCCCTGACCACGGTCGGGCTCCGGCGGGCAGCCGGCCCGGGCGCCGCGCGCCGACACGGCTGACGCCGCCGGGGCCGCGCCCGGGCCGATCCCGCCCAGCCGCTCAGTCCATGTAGGCGACCTCGCTGGCCGGCGGACCATAGACCATCCGCGCCCCCGCGCGGTCGACGTCGGTGATCGCCAGCTCGCGCGAGCCGACCCCGCCGCAGAAGTAGTGCATCACCGAGCGGGGGTCGTACGCCGTCAGGTCGACGGTGTTGGCCGTCGACTCGTCGGGGCAGTTGGGCGGGGCACCGCTGCGGATGTGCTCGTGCCGGAAGCCGAGCACGTGGCCGAGCTCGTGCCGCAGCACACCGACCTTGTCGAACGACAGACTCGGGGAGAAGTACGACGGGTCGATGAGCACGACGCGCCGGCCCGGCGGGTCGTTGGGGAAGAAGGCGGCCGCGATGAACTCGCCGCCGGCGTCGAAGTGGGCGACGGTGAACAGCGGCTTGATCGGACCGCTCGGCGGCGCGTCGTCCCACTGCGCCTGGTGCTTGAAGTCCACGCCGCAGATCGCCTCCCAGTCCGCCGTGGCCGCCAGCATGGCGTTGACGACCGTCTGGTACTGCGCCGGCGCCGGGAAGGACGGCTTGTCGACGCGGTACGACAGCACCTTGCCGGGCCGCCACCGCACGATGCGCCCTGAGCTGTCGGCGACGGCGACCAGGCCCTGGCGCTCGACCTCCGGATGCGCATCGACGTCGACGCGCCGGATCGCGTAGACCAGGAGCTGGTCCTCGTCGAGCACGAGGTCGCCTTCGACGACATAGTGGACCACGCCGTCGAGCACGACCCTGGGCTTGGATTGCTTCAAGGATTCGAAGAGATCGTTGGCGGTTTGCGGGTTCGGCATCGTGATGGTTCTCCTTGTCGATGGTCGAGGGTAGCGACGGCTTGGTGGAACGAATCAGTCGAACAACGCCAGAAGGGCCCGCCCGGCGTCCGCATCGGCGCGCGCCTGTGCCTGCATCTGGTCCGCGCGTGGCAGCTTGCCACGGACGCCGGGCGGGATGGCGGCGGCGAGGCTTGCCAGGACCGGGAGCGCGGCGTCACGGTCGTGATACGCCCGTGGGTCGGTGTGGTACGCCAGCGTGGACGCGGCGAAGAGCTGGTTGAACGGCCGGCCGGGATCCAGGGCTTCCCGGTGCGCGATCCGCTGTGCCTGCGCGCGGACCTGCCCCCAGTCGTTGCCCGACAGGCAGGTCACGCCGGCCAGCGTCGACCCGCCGAAGGGGGGCAGCGGCGTGTCGAGGAATGCGGCGACGACCTTTGGGATGTCGTCTTCGAACTCGAACATGGCGTGCGACGGATACGCCGCCGTCCACGTCGCGCGCGTGCCCTCGTCCGGCAGGCCGAGCCGGTCGAGCGTCGCGAAGTTGAACAGCATCCGCAGGTGCCGCGACGGGTACTTGCCCCAATTCGGGCCGGTGATCCGCTCGCCGGAGACGACGCCGGCTTCGTCCGCCAGGTAGCCGAGCAGCGCCAAAGCGTGCGCCGCGCCCGTGCACAGAAGGCCGTACACGTCGGCGAACAGCTCGGCGCGCCAGGCGTTCCACGCCGCCCGCCGGTTGTCGGACGCGATCGGCAACGCGGCGAAGACCGGCGTGTACACCGGCTCCAGCCCGAAGTCCCGCTCGACGGCGTGCCCGACCTCGTGCGCGACGAGGACGGCCGCGGGGAGGTGGTTGGCCTGGAACCACGGCACGGCGACCACGGGCATGGGGAGCTGCAGGAGCGCCTTGCCGAACCGCTCGATGTCGATCGCCGAGATGCCCTGGGCGTGTGGGTCCAGCAGCGTCGTGCGTCCTTGCACGTACGGGCTGGCTTCGTTGGCGAAGCACACCAGGGGCGGCTCCTTGACGTCCGCCGCGGCGACCGACCCTGCCGCCACGGCCTTCTCGCGGGCGGGTCGGTAGCACGCCCAGGCCAGCTCGTCGATGCAGCGCAGCTCGTCGCGGAGCCCGGCGACCTCACGCTGGCCGAACAAGCCGCGGTAGTACGACCAGATGCGGTGGGTGAACACCAGGCGGCTGAAGACCGCGTTGGGATCGCCGGCGGGTGGCGGGATCGCCCCGGCGGGCACGGCGGGGGCGGCCATTCCGGCACCCCCCCCGCCGGCGGCGGCACCGCCCGCCGGCGGGGACCCGGCCACCGCGTCCAAGAAGGCGCCGAGCTGAGCGGTGATGCGCTGCACCTGCGAGAAGTGCTTCTGCCAGGCGGCGTCCGCTCCCGTGCGCTGACGCCACGTGGCGAACTCGCGCCGGAGCACCGCGGCCTGGTGGGTGATCTCGAACCAGCGTTGGGCGATGAGGTCCATGGGTGGAGTTCCTGTGTTGGATCGGGGGTTCGCGCTCGACGATGCCCGGTGGCGCGTCGCGGGTCGCCGGCCGTCAGGCCCGCGGGATGATCGGCGCATCGGGCGCCGACGTCCACATCGCCGCCGCGGCGTAGGGCAGGATCGGGGCGAGCATCGACGGTGCCTCCCACCCGACGATTCGGCCCGTGAACGGGTCGACGGGTTGACGCGGCGCGGGCCGCCGCAACGCGGTCATGATCTCGACGGACGTGCCGCCCTCGGCGACGGCCCCCGCCAGCGCGTTGGCCATCGCATGCTGAGCGTCCGACTCGCCCAGACCGATTCCGATGGCGGCTGGGATGCCCGAGATGTCGACCACCTCCGCCAGGAACGCGTTGCGCAGGCACAGCTTGTGGAGGCGCTCGGAGACCGTGGGGGGCGTGTCGGCGTCGAGGACCACCAGCGCCAGCGACGATGCCTCCTTGATCAGCATGGCCAGGTCCGTGGTGGTCAGCATCGTGGAGTCGCCGTCGCGCTCGACCTTGTACTGCCTTGTATGCTCTGAGTACGGGCGACCTCCCCCGAGCTTCAACGCGGGTCGACCCCGCAGGCGATCGGTGAGCCCGCCCGCGACATGGAGCACGGTCGGCCGTATGCCGCCGAGCAGCCGAATCTGGAGGGATCGCAAGTCGGGCTCGATGACCTCGTCGACCTCGACGCCTGCCATGCGGTAAAGGCGGCTCAGGCTGATGCCGGCGGCCTGCTCGATGCCCCTCGCGGTCGCCCGTTCGACATCGCTGCCGGGCCGGACGACGAGCACGCGCGGGCGATCGAGGCGGTCTGCGGGCCGCGACGGGATGCCGCCCGCTGGGCGGCGATGCACCGCGAACCCCGGATCCAGCGTCACAGGCGGGCGGTCGCCGACCGGGCGCGCCAGCTCCCACGGAACCCATGCCAGGTCCGGGTCGACGGACAGCGCGAGGCGGGTGTGCTCGGGGGCGCTCGCGGCGCCCGGTGCCCCGACTTCCAGCGCGATGCCGGCGATGCCGCCGAGGATGTGCGCCAGGGCCGCCCAGTCGTGCGACGCGGCGCGTATGAAGCCGTCGCCGACGCTTTGCCCGGGCTCGCGCTGGAAGAGGCTGTCCGCCTCGGGCCAGCGTCGCGTCGTCTCGCCGGCGTGCGTGGTGTACCGGCCTTCCACGGCGCCTTCGGGATCGGTGCTCAGGACCACCGACAGCGTTTGGTGGCCTGTCTCCAAGGCCGCCGGTGGGGGTGGCTGCGGATCGGTGGCGGGTGGCGTGGAAGGTGGCGCCGGAGCCGGGTGGACCCACACGACCCTGCGGATCGGGCCGAGGCGTGCCTGTTGCCACCAAGCATGCAGAAGGAGTACCTCTACGGAGTCTCCGACGTGCTCGAACAGGCCAGTGCCACGCTCGAACTCGGTTTCGGCTGCTTGTTCGTCGCCGCGTGCCCAAGCGAGGCGCGCGTTAAGTCCCGCGATCCGCGCGCTCCAGGCGGGTTGCGACGTGCCGAGGAGGGTGGTGGCGTCGGCGATCAGGCGCGCCGTGCGATCGACGAGTGTGGGCTGGTTCATCGCGTTTGGATCGGCCGAACCCGCCGCCGATGGCGGGGGTCCGGCATCGCCGCTTGCATCGACCGGCCCGGACGCGGCCCACAGCCGCTCCGCATGCTCGAGGCTGAGCATGCCGCAGACGCCTGGCATCGCTGCGCGGTCGGCGTCGCTGGCGTTGGGCAGGCTGAGTCCCGCCAGTTGTGACGCACCCCACCCGACCGCGTCGTGCAATCGCAGCGCGCAGCGCAAGCGCGCCAACTTGCCCGATGCTTGCGCGACCTCGACGGCTTCGGTGGCCTCGACCTGCGCCGACGCCGGGTCTCCAACCCATGCCAGGCCTGCTGCCCGGCGCGCCGCGACGAGTCCCGGGTCGAGCGCTTCGTCCCGACGGGCGCCGTGCAGCCAAGCCACGCGCTCGGACGCGTCGTTCGCGCTGGCCGGTTCGCCCGCCGCGACGCCGGAGTTGCGCGGCCGCAGCGCCAAGCCCTCCACCATCCGCAGGCGTGCCGGGGGCGGCCGGACGGCTCCGAGCGCCTGGTTCAGACGAACGACGATGTCCGGGGTCGGTCCCGCCAGCGCCGCCGCGGCGACTGCGGCTTCGGCGCGAAGCATGCCCGTGGCCTGCTGAAGGACGGATTCGGTGAACCCCGCCGCACGCAGTCGCTCGCACGCCGCGGCGATCGACGGAGATGGCGAAACGTGCGATCCCACCCGAGCATCCACCATGGCCCACCGGATTGTCGCGTCCGGATCGAGATCCGGCTGGATCACGGCGGCGGCGTGGTCAAGATACCGGCGCGCCTCGCGCCAGTCACCGGTGTGGGTGGCGTGGAGGTTCGCGCAGCGGATCAAGTGGTGCGCGCCGCCGATCTCGCCCGGTCGCGGAGCGACCTCGGCCAGCGACTCGAGGCGGCGGACCGCCGCGCCGATGTCGAGCATGGCTGCGGCGACTCGGGCTTCGAGGTCGACCCAGGCGATGCTGCCGGGGCCGATCCCGGCGCCGCCGGCCGGCGTGGGCGACGCCGCGGACGCCACCGCGGTCGGCCCCAGCGCTGCAGCGAGGGCTTGCGCGGCGCGATCCGGCTGCCCGTCGGCGAGCCGGATCTCGGCTTCGACGTGCGCCACCACTCCCGCATCTGACAGTCCACTTGCCCCCGCGCCTGCGCCCCACGCGCGAAGCTCGCCCAAGCGCTCTTCGCCCAACGCCACGGCCCGCCTCTCGCGACCCATACGGACGTTGGCGTCCACCAGACCCAGGAGCGCCCGGGCCGCCGTCGCGATCCCGCTGCCTGGCTCGGTGCGCCGTCGCTCGGCTTCCCGCCAGGCGGATTCGAACGCGTCCGCGGCTTCTTCCAACCGATCGCGGCCCGCCAGCGCCGCACCGAGCGCCAGCGCGAGGTCGACACACCGCCGGCGCGTCGGCGCGTCGGGGGCCTTTCCCGCCAGGTCGCAAGCCTTGCGTCGCTCGTCGATCGCCGCATCGAAGTCCCGCTGCGCGGCCAGCGTGTCGGCATGCAGGGTCCGCAGGTCGACCTCGTTGACGACATCGGCTGGATGGTCGAGCCCTGCCGCGCACGCCTCGGCCGCCGCCGCCGTGTCGCCGTCGCCCAACGCCAAGCGGCCGCGCAGGAACGCCAGGCGAGCGGGGTCGACCGCCGGTCCGCGAACGTCCGGTGGTACCTCGATGGTCTTCAGCCAGCCCTCGACGCGCAGCCGCTCGTCGTCTCCCAGCAGGCGCGGGTCGCTCAGCCGGTCGTAGGCCAAGACATAGCTCGCGCGCGCCCGAACCGCGGGGCTCACGCGATCGGGCGGCACGACCTCTGTCAGGATGGCGTCGGCGAGGTCGCGGACGTCGGGGGCGTTGGCACCGATGGCGCCCAGCTCCGCCAGGCACGCCGCGTCGGCGTCGGCGGGGTCGAGCCGGTAGCGGTGGTACACGATCTCGCGGACCCAACGCGCCCGTTCCGCCGAGGCGGCCGCATCGCGCAGCGACGTGAAGTACCGGATCGAGTCCGCGACCAGCCGCGGGTAGATCGCCTTCGGCTCGATCAGGCGGCGCATCGCGTCCACCACGTCCGGGTGGAACGCCACCGTGTCGTTCACGCCCGGCACCGACGCGACCCACGAGTAGTGGCTGGTGTACGTGTACAGCTCGCGCCACAGGGCGTCGACATCGACCGCCGCGCCGGCCGCCGTGTCGACGGCCCAGGGCTGGCGCGCCAGCACGGCCGGCGGCAGCCCGTCACGCGACACGTCGTCCTCGTCCACACGGCCGGTGGCTTGGACCTGGGCCAGGTGCGGGAGCATGACCTGCCGGACGTAGTCCAGCGTGAGCTGGCGCGGGACCACGCCGTAGCGCAGCAGCCAGCGCAGCAGGCGGTCCTCGATGCGCTCGACCACCCGCTCGATGAGGTAGGCCAGGTTGGCGTCGGGGTAGGCTTCGATCTCGGCGGCGGTGAGCGACGGCGTGGCGCGCACGATGTCCGCCAGGAGCGCGAGCACGAACGGGTTGGCGCGCGGGGGGGTGGCTCCGCTCTTCCCGCACGCCTTGGTGACGATCGCACCCAGCCGCGCGTCCTCCGCGAGGTTGCGATGCGCCGCGAGGTACTGGCGCGCCTCTTCGATGGTGAACCCGAGGAGCTGCGCCTTGCGGTGCACGCCGGAAAAGCGGCGCGCGAACGGCGTTGGCGGCGACGCGGCGTCGACCCGACCTGCCGCGGGGTCGCCGCCCGATCCGGCCTCGGTGAGGTCGAACCGTCCGGCCAGGATGAAGCGCACGCGCGGGACGCGTGCATGCAGGTCGTGCAGGAGCTGGAACAGCGGCTCGGGGTCGATGCCGCGCGTGCGGAGGTTCTCGAACGTGTCGAAGATCAGCACGACGGCGTTCGCGGTGCTGCCGCCGGGAGCCCCGATCTCGGCGACGATCCGGCTGAACCGCTCGAGGACGCGGCCGGCCAACACCTGGCGGTCGGCGTCGGCGTCGACCGCGCGCACGTCGCGCGCCAGTGGGATCGGGCGAGCCCCCGCCTGCGCCACGAAGGCGCTGTATTCCGACAGCAGCTCGTCGAACGGCCGGGCCGGCCACTGCGGGTTGAGCTGCTCCGCGATGCCGAGCAGCAGCCGCCACGGCTCACGGGCCACCACCGCCAGGTGCGGCACGAAGTCGAAGTCGATCCGTGCGCACGGGATGCCCTGGGGCACGCAGCCCCGGGCGATGGTCGCCCGGATGAACATCGTCTTGCCCAGGCCGCCGCCGGCGAAGATGTGCAGGAGCCAGCACGGGCCGCCGGCGTCGTCCCCGCAGCGCCCGGCCACCAGGTCGTCGAGCCACGGGCGTGTTTGCTCCCGCTCGTAGTACGTGATGGTCTCGTAGTGCTCGCGTGCCCACAGCGCGCGGGACGTGACCGTGTGTCGTTTGTCCATGAGCACGGCGGCGAGCGACTGGCCGAGGACAGTCTGGCGGTCGTCCATCGAGCGCAGGATGGCATGACAGGCCGGCAGGTCGAAGCGGGCCACGGCATCGTCGATCAGGCGCGCAAACAGATCGGCGGCGGCGACGCGGTCGACTAGGACAAGGTGGTACAGGCGCTCGAGCGCGTCGGCATGGGCGTCCGCGGCGAACCACGCCGCCAGCCGTCCGCTGAGATCCAGAAGCGCGGGCGGCGTCGGACCGTCGAAGGGGCTGGGGGCGGATGTGTGCGGCGGGGCCACCGGATCGGCACCCGCCGACGCCGCGGCATGGGGCGATGCATCGTCTTCCCACCAGTCACGGAAGAGGCGCGATCGGTAGGGCTCGCGCACCGCGAATCGCGCCCGCTCGCCCGGCAGGGCGGTCACGTGGCTGTGGGCGCAGACATCGTCGAAGGCCAAGCCCGCATCGACCGAGCCGGCGGCCAGGACAGCGTCGTACAAGGCCCGGTCGAACCAACGCGGCACCGCGCACCGGCGCAGCGCATCCCGTTCGGCGTTCGCGAGCAGCTGCACGGGATCCGTGAGCAAGAGCTCGATACGGCGTTCGATCTGTTCCTGCGTCAGCGCCACGTCGAACCTCGCGTCAGATGTGCGTGCGGGGGGTGAGCCCGCTGTCCTTGAGGATTTCCTTGAGGCCCGCCATCTTGCCGGGAGCCATGCTGGGGACGTGCCTGGCCATGTTGCGCAGTATGGTGTGCACCGGGTCGGCCAGCACCTGCGCGTTCGCTTGCGACATGTCGAAGTTGCGCCGCAGCAGCTCGGAGAACAACTCGTCCAAGCCCTCGACGCCGAAGCCGTCCACCACGATGCGCTCGTACCGTCCGAAGTAGTCGCGATCGATGCCCAAGCTTTCGAACTGGGCGTTCGACAGGATCAGCGCCAGCCGGACGGCATGCGACGCCGTGCCGACATACCGGTCGAACAGATGCTGCTTCAGGATGTCGAACTCCACCGGCATCATGTCCACGTGGTCGAACACCAGGACCAGCGGGCGGGCTGCCGACGCCTCGGCCAGCGCCGATGCGAACGCGTTGAACAGAGGGCGCAGGATGCTGGCCTGCTTGGAGGCATCGGTCGCGGGTTCCGGTGACGCGACGCCCTCGCGCCCGACGCCAAGGGCGGCGTCGACCTGGCGATCGAAGGCCTCGAAGGCGGTCGCGGCGAGCGGGCGCAACGGCCCCGTCGGCCGCGAGGGGTCGAGGCTCGGGATGCCGTCCCGGATGGCGCGCAGAACGTCGAGGTACGACCAGTCGGCCCGCCCGTCCATGTCGATGTAGCGCAAGTGGTGCTGGCACAGGCAGCAGCGCTGCATCAACATCCTGGCGACGGCGGACTTGCCGATCTTGGGTTCGCCCGTGACGACCAGCAGGTTCGTCGGATGCGCGGCCATCCGGGCCCACGTCTCGCGGCGCTCCGGGCGGCGGTCGACCCAACGCGGCACCTCGCGGAAGTCCGGCATGGCGGTCACCTGGGCTCGGTGGGGGGCCGGGATGCCGGCACCGATGGCCAGGACGTGCTGCGGCGCCCCCCGCACCTCGAGGCAAGGCGCGTAGTGCTCCCGCACCCGCACGTTGCCCACCGCACCGCGCGCCGCGGCCATCGCGGCATCGACGGCCTTCCCGGTGGCCAGGGCCGCGTAGAACGCAGCGGCCACCTTGCCGGCCGTGCCGCCCGCCACGTCCGCGAGCATGCACACGACCGCGCGTGCGCCGCCCCTCAGGAAGGCCTCGCCGATGCTCCAGGCCGCGTTGCGCGCCGGCGTGCCCGTCCGGCAGGCGTTCACGTACGCCAGCCGCAGGTCCGGCACGGCACGCAGGTCGAACGCGATGTTGTCGAACGTCCAGCGCTCGACCCCGCCGGCCGTGTCCAGGGCCAGGTACGTCTCGAACGCGCCATTGGACTCCTCGACCCGTCCGTGACCCATGAAGTGGAACACGTGCGGCTTGAGATCGTCGAGACGCTTGCGGAGCTGCGCGAGGGTCGGCTGGCGCAGGATCTCGAGGTCGACGTCGGCGTCGCACGCCAGGAGGGCGTCCTGGATGCGATCGAGCTCCTCCGGGATCTCGATCGCCGTGTCGGCCGTGCCGGTAACGATCAGCATCCGCACGGGCCACGGCTGTGACGACGCCTCGACCGCAGGCGCCCCAAGCGCGTGGCCGCGGCACACCGCGTCGCGGCTGAACCACGGCAGCCCGTCGATCTGCAGCAGCTCCCACGGCAGGTCGCGAATGGCCGCGGGCCGGAGGTCGAGCACCACGCGGGCGGCCGGCGTGGCCAGGATCCGCTGGGCCACTGCGGTGGGGAGGAGGACGCCGGTCAACTCGGCCCCGAGGTCAATCAGCGTCCGATCCTGGCCCGCGAACGTGGCCAACGTTTCCCATGCCGCCGCTGCGTCCAGCGGAGCCGTCATGCTCGGCCGCTGGAGCGACACCGGAATGTCGCCCTCGGCCACCGGTGCGCCTTCCGTGCCGTCCTCCGCCACGGAGACCAGCATCGCCGGATACGCCTCCGCGCCGGCGGCGGGCTCCAGCACCCGCAGGATGAACGAAGTCGTCATGGCATCGAAGGGCCTCCGTCCCCGATCCGTGCGCGGCGGCGGTGTGCCGTGCGCGCCGGGCGTGCCAGAGATGATATCCTATATGATCGCCGTCTGCGCCGTGTCTCCCGCGCGTCTCCCGGGGGCGCCCCGCGTGTACAATACGCCGCATGCCCGGCTCCCCCGACGAGACGTCGATCCCGGCCGACGCGCCGATCTTCGAGATGCTGTGGGACTGCCGCTACTGCGGCACCCGCAAGCTCCTCGGCAAGACCCACCGCTTCTGCCCCAACTGCGGCGCCGCACAGGAGCCGGCGGCGCGCTACTTCCCGTCCGACGCCGAGAAGGTGGCCGTCAAGGACCACGTCTACCACGGCGCCGACCGCGTCTGCCCGAGCTGCGCCACCGCCTCGAGCGCGCAGGCCGAGTTCTGCCCGCAGTGCGGCACGCCGCTCACCGACGCCGCGCGGGCGGGACGGCGGGCCAGCGAGCGGCGGGCGGAGGGCGAGTCGTTCGCCGAGAGCCGCCCGCCCGACCCCGACGCCGCGCGCCAGCAGGCCCTCGCGGCCGCGCGGCCGGCGGTGCCGCGTTTCACCCGTGCCCAGGTCGTCCTCGTCGCCGTCGGCCTGCTCTTCCTCTGCGGCGTCGCGGCCTATGCCCTCACCCGCACCGAGACCGCCACCGTCGCCGTGGTCGACCGCGAGTGGGTGCGCAGCATCGACGTCGAGGCCTACGGACCGGTGTCCGGCAGCGACTGGTGCGACAGCCTGCCGCCCGGCGCCTATGCCGTGTCGCGCCACCAGGCCGTGCGATACCACGAGCAGGTCCCCGACGGCGAGCAGTGCGACACCATCCGCATCGACAACGGCGACGGGACGTACCGCGAGGAACGGAGCTGCTTCCCCGTCTACCGCAGCGAGCCCGTGTATGCCGACCGGTGCACGTACCAGGTCGACACCTGGGCCTATGCCCGCACCGTCGAGGCGCGCGGCACCGGGCACGACACGCCGGCCTGGCCGGCGCTCGACCTGACGGGCGGCGGGCGGACGTGCGTGGGCTGCGAGCGCGAGGCCGGCCGGCACGAGCGCTTCACCGTGTACTTCAGCCCGCCGGACTCCGAGGGCCGCCTGAGCTGCACGTTCGACGCCGCCGAGGCGTGGCAGCCCTTCCGGCAGGGGACCGAGTGGGTGCTCGAGGTCGGCGCCTTCACCGGCTCGCCGGACTGCGGCTCGCTGCGCGCCGCCGGGCCAGGAGGCTGAGTCGCATGTCGGTGCTCCGCGCCACGCTCTCGCCCGATCGCCTGCGCCGCTACCGACAGGTCGTCGAGGTGCTCGCCCGCCAGGGGTTCGGCGCCGTCCTGCACGAATCCCACCTCGACCGCCGGCTCGGCATGCCCGCCCGCCTCCTGCGCCGGCAGATCGACCCGGCCATGCTCGAGCTGACCTCGGCCATGCGCCTGCGCCTGGCGTTCGAGGAGCTCGGCCCGACGTTCGTCAAGCTCGGGCAGGTGCTCTCGACCCGGCCGGACCTGCTGCCCGCCGGCCTCGTCGCCGAGATGACGCGGCTGCAGGACCAGGCACCCCCCGTGCCGTGGGCCGACGTGCAGGCCATGCTCGAGACCGAGCTCGGCCGGCCCGTCGACGAGGCGTTCGCGTCGTTCGACCGCGAGCCGCTCGCCTCGGCCTCGCTCGGCCAGGTGCACGCGGCCGTCCGCCACGACGGGCTGCCCGTCGTCGTCAAGGTCCAACGCCCGCACGTCGAGCACGATATCGCGATCGACATCGACGTGCTGCGCGACCTCGCGGCGCTCATCCAGCCGCGGGTCCGGGCGTACCTCATCACCGATCTCAACGACGTGGTCGAGGAGTTCGCCACCGCGCTGCACGGCGAGCTGAGCTACGTCACCGAGGCGCGCAACGCCGAGCGTTACGCGCGCAACTTCGCCGCCGAGGCCTACGTCGTCGTCCCGAAGGTGTACTGGGACCTCACGACCGAGCGCGTGCTGACGATGGAGCGCATCGACGGCGTCAAGATCGACGACCTCGAGCGGCTGGCCGCGGCCGGCACGGACGTGCGCCGCACCGCCGAGCGGCTGACGCAGTTCTTCATCAAGTCGATCATGGAGGACGGCTTCTTCCACGCCGATCCCCACCCCGGCAACTTCCGCGTGCTGCCCGGCGACCGCATCGCGGTGCTCGACTTCGGCCGGATCGGCCGCCTCAGCCGTCGCGACCAGCTCCTCCTGGCGCGCCTGGCGCGCGACGTCGTGCGGCTCGACGCGCGCGACGTCAGCGACGGCCTCGTCGAGCTCACCGCCGCGCACGGCACGGTCGACTCGGCCGCGCTCGAGCGCGACGTCACGCGCCTGCTGCACAAGTACGAGGGCATGCCGCTGCACGACGTCCGCATCGGGCCGGTGTTCCAGGAGGCGCTCGACGTGGCGTTCCGCCACAAGCTGCACGTGCCCGGCCAGTGGGCGCTCCTGGTGCACACCCTCAGCGTGGCGGAGAGCGTGGGGGCGCGGCTGGCGCCCGACCAGCGGATCTTCGACGTCGCCCGGCCTTACCTGCTGCGGTTGGCGCTGCGGCAGTGGTCGCCGGCGACATGGGGGCCGGACCTCCTCGACACCACCGGCGACTGGGTCGCGCTCGGTCGCACGCTCCCGCGCACGACCTCGCGGGTGCTCGAGCAGATCGAGCGTGGCCGGCTGACCATCGAGGTGCGCGTCGGCGACCTCGACCCGATCCTCCACCGGCTGGACCGGATCGCCAACCGGCTGACGGTCGGCCTGCTCATGGCGGCCCTCATCGTCGGGCTGGGCTACGTGATGCCGGCCGTCGACTTCGGCGGGCCGTGGGGGCCGCCCCAGGTCCTGGCGGTGTTCGGGTTCATCGCGGTTTGCCTGCTCGGCCTGTGGCTGGTGTGGCGCATGTGGCGCCTGGACCGCCGGCGCCCGTGACGGCCGCGCCGCTATAATGGTTGCCTCGCCGCCTTCCGCATCGCCTGGAGACCATCGCATGACCGCCAGCGCCACCGCCGAACGCCCCCGCTTCAAGTGGGACGACCCGCTGCTCTTCGACACGCAGCTGACCGACGAGGAGCGCATGGTCCGCGACCTGGCGCGCGACTACTGCCAGGCCAAGCTCATGCCGCGCATCCTCGAGGCCAACCGCCACGAGACGTTCGACCGGGCGATCTACCACGAGATGGGCGAGCTCGGGCTCCTCGGCTCCACCATCCAGGGCTACGGCTGCGCCGGCGTCAACCACGTGACCTACGGGCTCATCGCCCGCGAGGTCGAGCGCGTCGACAGCGGGTACCGCTCCGCGCTGAGCGTGCAGTCGAGCCTCGTGATGTACCCGATCCACGCCTTCGGGACCGAGGCGCAGCGCCAGAAGTACCTGCCGCGCCTCGCGACCGGCGAGTGGGTCGGGTGCTTCGGGCTGACCGAGCCGGACCACGGGTCGGACCCGGGCAGCATGCGCTCGCGCGCCCGCAAGGTCGACGGCGGCTGGGTGCTGAGCGGCGCCAAGAACTGGATCACCAACTCGCCCATCGCCGACGTGTTCGTCGTGTGGGCCAAGGACGACGCCGGCGACATCCGCGGCTTCGTGCTCGAGAAGGGGATGCCGGGGCTGTCGGGGCCGAAGATCGACGGCAAGTTCTCGCTGCGCGCCAGCAGCACCGGCATGATCGTGATGGAGGACGTGTTCGCGCCCGACGCGCAGCTCCTGCCCGAGGTGACGGGCCTGCGCGGCCCCTTCAGCTGCCTCAACAAGGCCCGCTACGGCATCGCGTGGGGCACGCTCGGCGCGGCCGAGTTTTGCTGGCACGCCGCGCGGCAGTACACGCTCGACCGCCTGCAGTTCGGCCGCCCGCTGGCCGCCACGCAGCTCATCCAGAAGAAGCTGGCCGACATGCAGACCGAGATCACGCTCGGGCTCGAGGCATGCCTGCGGGTCGGCCGGCTGATGGACGACGGCCGGGCCACGCCCGAGATGGTGTCGCTGATCAAGCGCAACTCGTGCGGCAAGGCGCTGGACATCGCGCGCACCGCCCGCGACATGCACGGCGCCAACGGCGTCTCCGACGAGTTCCACGTGATCCGCCACATGCTCAACCTCGAGGCCGTCAACACCTACGAGGGCACGCACGACATCCACGCGTTGATCCTGGGGCGGGCGCAGACCGGCATCCAGGCGTTCACCGCGTCGTGAGGCCGCCGCCCCGCCGCCGCGACGGGCGCGTCGCCGCGGCGGGACATCCTGCTGGGAGGGCCGACACTTGCCGACGACCGACATGGGGCGCTGGCTGATCATCGCGGGGCTCGGGATCGCCGCCGCGGGGGTGTACCTCCGTCTCGGCGGGCGCCTCCCGCCGCTCTTCCACCTGCCGGGCGACCTCGTCATCACGCGCGGGCCCGGGACCCTCTACATCCCCATCACGACGATGGTCGTCGTGAGCCTGGTGCTGACGGCGCTCCTGCGGCTCTTCGGCGCCGGCGGGTCGCGGTAGCGGGATGGTGCCCACCGCACGGCGCCTGGGATCGACCGGCGCCACGGCGATCGCAGTCGTGCTCGCCGTGCTGGCCGCGCTCGCGGCGCCGCGCCCTGGACGCGCCGACCCCGCCGCGTGTCGGCTCCGCCCCGCGAAGGCCGTGTCGCCCGGACGGGTCGTGCTCGGGCAGACCGTCAGCGTGACGCTCCGGCTCGCCGGTGCGTGCGACGGCCAGCGCCGGGCGCGCTCCGACATCATGCTCGTCGTCGACCAGTCCGGCTCGATGGCGGGCGACAAGCTCGCCGCGGCGCAGGCGGCGGCGCACGCGTTCGTCGACGGCATCGACTTCGCGTTCGACCAGGTCGGCGTGGTGGGCTTCGCGTCCGAGGCCACGCTCCTGGCGGGGCTGACGACCGACCGGGCGCGGCTGGCCGCCGCCATCGGCGCGCTCGTCCCCGACGGCGGCACGAACATCGCGGCCGGCGTCGACGAGGCGCGGCACGTCTACAAGAACCCCGGCCATCGGCCCGACGCCACCCGCGTGATCGTCGTCATGACCGACGGCGCGAACAACGCCGGGCCGGCTGTGGCGATCTCCGCGGCGCGCTACGCCAAGGCCGAGGGCGCGCGCGTGTTCGCCATCGGGTTCGGCGCCGACGCCGACATGCTGACGCTGACCCGCATGGCGTCCAACGGCGGCGACGCCTTCGCGGCACCCTCGGCGGCGGACCTGTCCCGCATCTACGCCGCCATCGCCGACCGCGTGTCGGGCGACGTCGCGTTCACGCGGCTCGTCGTCACCGACACCCTGGCCGCCGACATGCGCTACGCCGACGCGAGCGGCCGGCCGTGGCCGGACCGCAGCGGCCTGACGATGGTATGGGACCTCTCGTTCGTCGGACCGGCGGGGGCCGACATCCGCTTCGCCGTCGAGCCGCAGACCACCGGCCGCCTGCCGATCAGCGACCGGGCCGTCGCCCGCGGGGTCGGCCCCGACGGGTCCGCGGTGGCGGTCGACTTCCCGGCCGCCTTCGTCGACGTCGTCGCCCCACCGGCGCCGACGGCCACCCCCGGCCCGGCCTGCGTGTGCGGCGTCGTCCGCCGCCGCGTGCCGCCGGCCGTCATCGCCCATGCGGTGGCCAACCCCGAGCGCTACCTGGGCTGGCAGGCGCCGCTCGACCCCGGCAAGCCGCCCGGCCCCAACAACCCGCCGCGGGCGTGCCTGGCGCTGCAGAACGGGGCGATCGACTACCACCCCCAGTTCAACACGCCGATCTGGCGCGTGGGTTGTCCGTGACCCCGCGGTCGGCGGTTATCGTTCCGGCAGCGGGTCGATGGTCACGACAGGAGGCCATGGGATGAGCGACCGATGGACGCCACGCGAAGGCACGGCCGCGTCGGCGCGCCTGCGCGCCATCACGCCGTCGTCGGGGATGCGGGGGCCAGCGGAAGGGAGGCGGCGACCGCCGAGCCGGCCCGATGGTCTTCCGCCGCGCCGCGCGCTGCGGCGGCTCGCGCTCCTCGCCGCCGCCGTCCCGCTCGCCGCGCCCGGCCCCGCCGCCGCGCAGCCGCGCGCCGCGGTCTACGCGCTCGTCGATCGTTGGTCCGGCCCGTCGTCGGAGGCGTTCGTCGAGCGGCTGCCGTGGCCGGATGGGCACGTCGCCGGCGGCATCGGCGTGCACCGCGGCGACGGCGGGCTGGTGGCGGTGGACAGGACGGATCGCGCCGTGCGCGTCTACGATGCCGGCGGCCGGGTCGCCCGCGTGATCGCCGGGCCGGCGGGCGGCAGCCCCGATCGCTTCGTCGACCCGTTCGACGCCGAGCCGCTGCCCGACGGCAAGGTCGTCGTCAGCGACGCCGGCGCCGACCGCGTGGCCATCGTCCACCCCGACGGCACGCTGGTGCGCGAGTGGGCGGTGGACGACCCGCGCGGGATGGCCGTGGTCCAGCGCACCGGCGCCACCACGATCTACGTGATCTCCGCGGCGCGCCGGGAGATCATGGCCTTCGGCCTGAACGGGCGGCCGACGGGCGACGAGATCGACATCGGACGGGCCGGCCCTTCGCCGACGGACCTGGCCTTCCGCGGCGACATTCGCAGCAACGGCACGCGCCCGCCCTGGAAGGCGCGCTTCTGGGTCGCCGACCCGGTGCGCGGGGCGCTCATGGCGATCGTCCAGGGCGGCGGGGGCATCCCCGAGCAGACTGTCGAGGCCGAGCGCGCGCAAGCGGTGGGCGCCCACCGCACCGACTGGGTGAGCGTCCCGCAGGACGCCAACGCCGTCACGGCCCTCGGCGGCGCGCCGGTGCGCGGCGTGTTCCCGCTGCAGGCGCTCCAGGGGCCGGCGCCGCTGCAGGTGCCGTTCGAGAGCGTGTCCGGCGTCGACATCGGGGTCGACGGCACGTTGTACGCGGCGGTGGCGCCGTTCGGGCTCGTCCGCATGGGCAAGGTCGACGACTTCGAGGTGCGCGCCGAGGCCTTCTTCAACTTCATGGCCTCGCCGCAGCGCATCGCGGTCGGCGACCGCGCGCTCGTGGTCGACAGCACCGTCGAGCCGCGGGTGTGGTCGCGCCAGGGCGAGGCGCTCGGACGGGTCACCACGGTGCTCGACTGCGCCGCGGTGATGCGCGGGACGGCGCGCGGCTGCCAGCCGGCCGACGTCGCCGCCAGCGGCGGCCGCTACTACGCGCTGTCGCCCGCCGGCATCCTGTACGCGGTCGACGTCGACGGGCTGCAGTACGCCGCCAGCGGCAGCGGCGGGCAGGGCGGCCCGCAGCCGTCGTGGCAGGCGATCGCGGCCGCCGGCGACCGCGTGGCGGGGCTCGACCTCGACGGGCAGGAGGTGCGCATCTTCGACGCCGCGTTCCGGGAGCAGACGCGTTGGTCGTACGCGGCCGGCGGCTTCAAGGGCATGATGGACCTGGCGCTGGCGGACGACCGCGTGTACCTCGTCAACCAGCAGGCCTCGACGCTCGAGGTCTGGACGACGGCCGGCGCGTTCGTCGCTTCGGTGCGGGTGGCCAGCGGCCCGGTCCGCGCGGCGGCGGGGCCGGACGGGACGGCGTTCGTGCTGACCGGGGCCGGGTGGGTGTTCATGTACGGCCGCGACGGCGTGCCGCTGGGCGCATGGCCGGCGGGGCTGCCGCGCGAGCGCCCGGCCGACCTGGCGGTCGACGCCGACGGCCGGGTGTACGTCGCCGACTCGGGCGGCGTCATCCGGGTGTACGCGCCCGACCCGGCCGCGGCCCCGCAGCTGCCGCCGCCCGTGAGCGACCAGGCGTGCGCCGCGGTGCGCGACAAGGGGGCCGCGCCGCGCGAGATCTGGATCGGCGAGACCGTCGAGGTGCAGCTCCGGGTGGACGGCGAGTGCCCGGTCGAGCGCCGGACGGCCGACGTCGTCTTGACCATCGACCGCTCGGGCTCGATGGCCGGCGAGAAGCTCGCGGCGGCGCAAGAGGCGGGCATCACGTTCGTGGCGCTCAGCGACCCGCTGCTCACGCGTGTGGGGCTGGTGGGCTTCAGCTCGACGGCCGAGGTCGTGCGCGGGCTCTCCAACGACCCCCGCGACATGATCGGCGCCATCCGCGGCCTCGTCTGGGGGGGCGGCACCGACCTCGTCGGCGCGTTCCGGGTGTCGCTCGAGACGCTGCTCGGCGACCCGAGCCGGCCCGAGGCCGGCCGGGTGATCGTCCTCATGACCGACGGCCGCCACACCGGCGGCACCGACATCGATCTGTTGCCGCCGCTGGCCGCCGCCGCGCGCGCCGCCGGCGCGCGGGTGTTCACGATCGGGCTGGGCGCGGATGTCGACGAGCAGCTCTTGCGGTCGATCGCGGCCGACCCGTCGCACTACTACTTCAGCCCCAACGTCTCGGAGCTGCGCGGGATCTACGTCCAGATCGCGCGGCGCATCGAGGCCACGCACCTCTTCGCGTCGAGCACGCTGGTCGACGTGCTGCCGGCCAACATGGCGTTCGTGCCGGGCAGCGGCGCGCCCGTCGAGCCCGCGGTCAGCGCCGACGGCCGGACGCTGACATGGCCGCTCGGCGCCGTCCTCGAGCCGGGGTTCCTGCTGACGTACCGCGTTCGCCCCACCGAGGTCGGCTACTGGCCCACCAACGTCGAGGCCGTGCTGGACTACGTCGACGGGCTCGGCCACGCGGGCCGGCTGGTCTTCCCGATCCCGCACGTCCGGGTGCTCGGCCCGACGCCGACGCCGAGCGCCACGCCCACCCCGTCGAGCACGCCGACGCCGACCGCGCCACCGACGCCGACCGCCAGCGCCACACCCAGCGCGACGCCGACCCCGAGCGCCACGCCGACGGCTTCGCCGACGCCGACGCCGCCGGTGTGGCGCGCCTACCTGCCGCTCGTGGTGCGCGAGGCCTGCGACGCCACGCGGCTGCACGTGGTGCTGGTGCTCGACACGTCGAGCAGCATGGCCGAGCCGTTCCGCGCGGGCGAGGGCCCGAAGATCGACGCGCTGCGCGCGGCCGTGGCGGCGTTCCTGGCGGGGTCGGACCTCGGGCGCGACCGCGTGACCTTGGTGCGGTTCAGCGACGAGGCCGAGGTCGTGGCGTCGGGCTCCGATCGGGGCGCCTTGCTGCGCGCGGTGGCCGCGCTGGCCGTGTCGCCGGGCACGCGGATCGACCGCGGGCTCGACGTGGCGCGGGCGCGCCTGGCCGGCGGGGCGCCGGCCGGCGAGCGCGCGATCGTGGTGTTGCTGTCCGACGGCGCGCCCTCGGCCGGCACGCGCGAGGCGGTGCTGGCGGCGGCCGGCGCGCTGCGGGCCACCGGCGCGACGCTCTACACCATCGCGTTGGGGCAGGACGCGGATCGCGCCCTCATGGCCGAGCTGGCCGGCACGCCGGCGCGCGCGCGCGTGGCCGAAGACGCCGCCACCCTCGTCGACCTCTACGCGCGCGTGGCCGGCGCCATCGCGCCGTGCGTGCCGAGCTGGGGGGAGGATCCGCCGCCATGACCGCCGCCCCCAGATCCCAGGAGCCCGATGTGCCCGCCTTGCCCGCCGAACCGTTCCCGGCCCTCGTGCTCGAGAAGACCGGCGACGCCGTCGCCGCGGTCTTCCGCGACCTGACGCTCGACGACCTGCCGCCGGGCGAGGTCGTGATCGAGGTGACGTACTCCAGCCTGAACTACAAGGACGGCCTCGCCGTCACCGACCGCGGCCGGATCGTCAAGGGCTACCCGATCGTGCCGGGCATCGACCTGGCCGGCACGGTCGTCGCCTCCTCCGTCGCCGACTTCCGGCCCGGCGACGCCGCGATCGTCACCGGCCGCGGCATCGGCGAGGAGCACTGGGGCGGCTACGGCCGCTACGCGCGCGTGCAGGCCGAGTGGATCGTGCGTCCGCCGCCGGCGCTGTCGCTGCTCGACGCGATGACCGTCGGCACGGCGGGCTACACCGCGATGTTGGCGGTGATGACGCTCGAGGAGCACGGCGTGGCGGCGGGCGACGGCGAGGTCGCCGTCACCGGCGCGGCGGGCGGCGTCGGCAGCTTCGCGGTGGCGCTGGCCGCCGCGGCCGGCCACCGCGTGGTGGCCTCGACGGGCCGTGCGGAGGCCGAGGCCTACCTGCGGGCGCTCGGCGCGGCGGCGCTGGTGCCGCGGTCCGAGCTGGCGGCGCCGCCGCGCCGTGCGCTGGGCTCGGCGCGGTGGGCGGGCGCGGTCGACACGGTCGGCGGCACGACGCTGGCGAGCCTGATCGCGACGATGCGCCGCCACGGCACCGTCGCGTCGTGCGGGCTGGCAGGCGGGGCCGAGCTGCACACCACGGTCTACCCGTTCATCCTGCGCGGCGTCAACCTGATGGGCGTCGACAGCAACTACTGCCCGCGCGACCGGCGCCAGCGCGCGTGGGACCGGCTGGCGCGCGACCTCGCGCCGGCGACGTTGGAGCGTGTGCGCCAGGCGGTCGTGCCGCTGGCCGACGTGCCGCGCTGGGCCGAGGCCATCCTGGCCGGCGAGGTCCGCGGGCGCGTGGTGGTGGCGTTGGGGGACTGAGGGCCACAGCGGCATCGGGAGCCACGGGCGCAGGAGCACCGCGCCCGACGGTGCACGGACGGCGCGGCCGGCGATCGCCGCACACGGCCCCGACGATCACGGTGAATGCGGTCGACGATCACGGTGAATGCGGCCGGCGATCACGGTGAATGCGGTCGACGATCACGGTGATCGGCAGCGGCAATCACGGTAGATGCGGTGCGCGATCACGGTGCATGCGGCCCGCGATCACCGTGGATTCGGCGCACCTGTTCAGCCCAGGTCGGCGGTGTTGGGCCAGGCTGATCTGATGCGCCGATGACGCCCCGGATGCCGCCGACGATGACCCGGACCCGGTAGGGGCAGGTTTCAAACCTGCCCTGCATGCGTTCGGCAGTGGGTGAGCGGCGGCTGAACAGGCACGATTCGGCATGCGATCACAGCAGGCGCGCATGCGCCGGACCGCCGACGCCCAGTCGCCGGCCCCGTTCCCCTCCAGAGTCGCCTCCCCCGCCCAACCTCGGTATCATTGACGACTTATCTGTTCGCCTTGGAGTGCCCGGCGCTCCCCGAGCCGCGACCCTACCCGGAGCCGACGATGTTCGACCCGCTTCCCGCGAAGCTGGACTTCCCGCAGCTCGAGCAGGACCTGCGCGCGTTCTGGAAGGAACGCGGCATCTTCCACGCCTCGCTCGCACGGCGCCAGGGCGCGCCGCGCTTCGTGTTCTACGAGGGCCCGCCCACCGCCAACGGCATGCCGCACCCCGGGCACTGCCTGACCCGGGCCATGAAGGACATCTTCCCGCGCTACAAGACCATGTGCGGCTACCTCGTCGAGCGCAAGGCCGGGTGGGACACCCACGGCCTGCCGGTCGAGATCGAGGTCTCCAAGGAGCTCGGCATCCATACCAAGGCCGAGATCGAGGCCTACGGCATGGAGGCCTTCATCCGGCGGTGCATCGAGAGCGTGTTCCGCTACACCCGTGAATGGGAGGAGATGACCGAGCGGCTGGGCTTCTGGGTCGACCTCGACGACGCCTACGTCACCTACCACGAGCGCTATGTCGAGAGCGTGTGGTGGTCGCTCAAGACGCTGTTCGAGCGCGGCCTGCTCTACCAGGGCCACAAGATCGTCTGGTGGTGGCCGCAGGGCGGCACCGCCCTGTCGGCCGGCGAGGTCGGCGAAGGCTACCGCGAGGTCGACGACCCCAGCGTGTACGTGCGGTTCCCGCTGCCCGACGAGCCCGGCGCAAGCCTGCTGGTGTGGACGACGACGCCGTGGACGCTGATCAGCAACCACTTCGCCGCCGTCCACCCCGATCTCGCCTACGCCCGCGTCCGCGACGCCGAGTCCGGCGAACGGCTCTACGTCGCGGCCGACCTCGTGGCCGACATCGCCGCCCGGGCCGGGCGGACCCTCGCGGTCGAGGCCACCGTGCGCGGCGCCGAGCTCGTCGGCCGCCCGTACACGCCGCCGTTCGACGTGTACCACCGCGACCTCGGCGGCCGCACCGCGGCGTTGAAGGCCGGCGGGTCGGCCAGCGTCGGCTGGCGGGTGCTGGCCGCCGACTTCGTCACCACCGACAGCGGCACCGGCCTGGTGCACGAGGCCCCGGCCTTCGGCGAGGTCGACTTCGACCTGTTCCAGGCCGAGCGCCAGCGGTTCGTCGACCCCGACGCCGTGCCGCTGCTGTGTGCCGTGGCCCCCGACGGCACCTTCACCGACGACGCCGGGCCGGCCTACGCCGGGCGCAACATCAAGGCGGCGGACCGCGACATCGCGCGCGAGCTGCGCGACCGCGGCCTGCTCTTCCACCGCGAGACCTACCGCCACGACTACCCGTTCTGCCCGCGGGCGCCCGAGGACCCCCTCATCCAGTACGCCCGCGCGAGCTGGTTCGTGCGCACCAGCCGCTTCAAGGACGCGTTCCTGGCCAACAACGCCCGCGTCAACTGGCTGCCCGAGCACATCCGCGACGGCCGGTTCGGCGACTTCCTGCGCAACAACGTCGACTGGGCGCTCTCGCGCGAGCGCTACTGGGGCACGCCGCTGCCGATCTGGCGCTGCGAGGCCACCGGGCAGATGGAGGCCGTCGGGTCGTACGCCGAGCTGCTCGCCAAGCCCGGCGTCGACGGCACCGGCGCGTGGGACGCCGCCAAGGCGGCCGACCCCGGCTTGCCCGACGACCTGCGCATCCACCGGCCGTACATCGACGCCGTCACGTACGACAGCCCGCACGCGCCGGGCGCCCGCATGCGGCGCGTGCCCGAGGTCATCGACTGCTGGTGGGATGCCGGCAGCATGCCGTTCGCCCAGTGGGGCTATCCGCACGTGCCCGACAGCCATGCGCGGCTGGCCGAGCGCTTCCCGGCGGACTTCATCAGCGAGGCCATCGACCAGACCCGCGGCTGGTTCTACGGGCTGCTCTCGATCAGCACGCTGCTCTTCGGCGAGGGGTCGACCGAGGCCGAGCGCGCCGGCGCGGCGCAGGGCGTGCCGCCGTTCCCGTTCCGCACGTGCATCGTCCTCGGCTTCATGCTGGGCGAGGACGGGCTCAAGATGAGCAAGCGCACGCGGAACTACCGCGAGCCGGCCTACGTGTTCGACACGCTCGGCGCGGATGCCATGCGGTGGTATTTCTTCAGCGCTCAGCCGCCGTGGACGTCGGTGCGCTTCCAGGAGGCCGCCATCCGCGACGCGCAGCGCGAGTTCCTGGTGCGGCTGTACAACGTCTTCAGCTTCTTCAACATCTACGCCGGCATCGACGGGTTCGACCCGGGGCTGGGCGCGGGCGCCGCGCCCACCGGCTACCGCCCGCCGGCCGAACGGGCCGAGCTCGACCGCTGGATCACGAGCGAGCTGCACCGCACGGCCGCCGCGGTGCGCGCCAGCATGGACCGCTTCGAGAACCACCCGGCCGCCGGCCGGCTGAACGCGTTCGTCGACGCGCTCTCCAACTGGTACGTGCGCCGCTCGCGCGACCGCTTCTGGGCGGCCGACAAGGGCCAGGACAAGTGGGACGCCTACCACACGCTCTACGAGGTCCTGGTGGCCACCGCCAAGCTGATCGCGCCGTTCACGCCGTTCCTGTCCGACGCGATCTACCGCAACCTCGTCGCCGGCCCGGCGGAGCGCGCCGGCCGCGACGACGTGCCGCCGAGCGTGCACCTGTGCGACTATCCCGAGGCGGACGCGGCGCTCATCGACGACGACCTGTCGGCGCGGATGGACCTCGTGCGCCAGCTCGTGTCGCTCGGCCACAGCGCCCGGGCCGACGCCGGCATCAAGGTGCGCCAGCCGCTGGCGCGCGCCGAGGTGATCGTGGCGCGTCCCGAGGAAGCGGCGGCGCTCGAGCGCCACGCCGAGCTGATCGCCGACGAGCTCAACGTCAAGGCCGTGGCGTTCGCGGCCGACGGCGACGCCTACGTCGGCTACGACGTGCGGCCGGACTTCAAGCGGCTGGGCCCCCGGCTCGGCGCGCGCCTGCCGCGGCTCCAGGCCGCGCTGCGCGCGCTCGACGCCGCGGCGGCCCGCCGCGCGCTCGCCGAGGCCGGCCGGCTGGTGGTCGAGGTCGACGGCGAGGCGATCGCGCTGGCGGCCGACGAGGTCGACGTGCGCGTCCAGGCGCGGCCGGGCTGGGCGGCGGCCCAGGGCCGGGCCGGCGTGGTGGTGCTGAGCACCGAGGTCACGCCGGCGCTGCGCGAGGAGGGCATCGTGCGCGAGATCGTGGCGCACGTGCAGGCCGCGCGCAAGGCGGCGAACCTCGACTACGTCGCGCGCATCCGGCTGGCGGTCGACGGGCCGGAGGCCGTGCTGTCGGTCGTCGACCGCCACGCGGCGACCATCGCCCGCGAGTGCCTGGCGGTGGACATCCGACGGGGGCTGGAAGACGCGGCGGACGCGCGCGACGCCACGGTCGACGGCGCGCCGATCCGGCTGGCCGTCGCCGCGGTGGCGTCGTGACGCGACGCTGCCGCGTGGCCGTGTCAAACAAGGAGGATCGATCATGGAGTCCAAGTCGTCGCTCGCGCAGCTCACGGGCTGCGCGCTCGCCTTGGCGGCACTGACCGCCGCCGCTGCCCTGCTGATCTTCGCGCTGGTCTTCGCCGGCCTGGTCCGCCCGGACTGGACCACGGAACCGGGCGGGTTGGCGGACCTGCTCCCGGGCCGGGCGGCACCCGCAACGGCCGTCGACGCGACGGCGACGCCAGGCGTGACCTCGGTGGCGACGCCGACGATCGCCGTGGGCGGGGCCTCCGTCGCGACGCCGGCGGGAGCCGGCGCGCCGGCCGCGACGGGCACGCCGCTCGGGGGGCGCGCAGCCCCCGGCCGCGCCGTGGCCACGGCCGGAACGCGCGCCGCCCCCACGCGCGGCACCCCGACGGCGCCCGCCCCGGCGTTCACCCCCGACACCCCGGCGCCGCCGGGCGGCGGCGCGCCCGCGGCGGCGCGCCCGTCACGCACCACGGCGACGCTGGTGGTCGAGGACTGGACCCCCTACGACGGCGACGCCGACCTGGCCGGCGCGTACAGCGTCAACCTCGGCTGGGCCGACAACACGCTCGACCTCGCGCTCCTGGGCGCCGACGAGGGCCCGGGCGGGCTGGAGGGCATGGTGGCCAGCTATGGGATCACGGCCCCGGCGCCCAACGACTACGTCGGCTTCGAGCGCGACCTCGACGCCATGTCGGACTGGTCGTCGTACACGCACCTCGTGCTGCGGGCCACCGCGGAACCGCGCGGTCCCGGCCGGCTCGTGGTGCAGTGGTACGAGGCGACCGGCGAGGTGTGGACGCACGCCGTGCCGTTGGCCGACCTGCCGGCCGACGGGGTGCTCATGATCCCGCTGACCGCCGATGCCTGGACGTGGGCCGAGTGGTCGGACAAGCGCAACCAGAAGATGGACCCGCAGATGGCCACCCGGTACGGTGTGTTCATCGGGCACGCCGGCCCGGCGGCGGGGACGGTCACCTTCGGGCCGCTCGAGGTCGTGCGGGTCGCGGAGTAGGGGGCTCCGGCCTGCGGGCGTGACAAATCGCGTCGACGGCGATGCCGTTCCTGGGAGCGCGGGCATCCGGCCCGCATGATCCGGGCGGGCTGTGAGCCCGCGCTCCCAGCGAGACACGCGTTGTTCGATCGCCGGCGTCTGCGGTGGATCACGCCCTGAGGGGCTTCGGCTCAGCGCGGGCGCGACCACCGTTCGAGATCGGCCCTGTACCGCGCCACGAGGTCGGGCCGGGTCGCCGCGACGTCGTGGCGCTCGGCGGGATCGGCCGCGAGGTCGAACAACAGGTCGTGGTCGCCGTCGACGTCGCGGATGAGCTTCCAGCGGCCCGCGCGCAACCCCATCAGCCACGCCGAATGGTCGGTGAAGAAGCGGGCGACGCCGGCAGCGGGCGCCAGCCGGCTCTGCCCGCGATGGCCGGCCGGCGCCGCGATGCCGAGCGCGTCGAGGATCGTCGGCGCGATGTCGATGGCGCTCGTCACCTGCGGCGCCCGGATGGCGCCGCCGTCACGCACGCTCCCGGGTGCTGCGGCGCCCCCGCCGGGCCCCGTGCGGGCGTCGGTCAGCCCCGGCGCCGCGACGATCAACGGGACCCGCACGTTCTCGTCGTACAGGTAGAGCGAGTGCGCGAAGTTGCCGGGGTGCTGGTGGAACGCCTCGCCGTGGTCGCCGCTGACGACGAACAGCGTGCGCTCCGACAGGCCGCGCGCCGCGAGGCCGGCCACCAGCGTGCCGATGGCGGCATCGCCGCGGTAGAGGTCGCTCAGGTAGCGCCGGAAGTCGCCGGACTCCCCGAACGGCCGCGGCCCCTCGCCCGGCGACTCGTAGGGGTGGTGGCCCGCGATCGGCAGGTACATCACGAAGTACGGCCGCGCCCGGTCGCGCCGATCGACGTGCGCGAGGATCCGGGCGACCGTGGCGGCCTCGTCGACGCCGAAGCTGCTGGCATGGGCCCCGCCGATCGCGGCGGCATCGACCAGCGAGTCGAACCCACGGTCGGCCACCATCTCGTCCATGCCGAGGTAGACGAACCGCCCGGAATGGAAGAGCGCGGTTTGGTAGCCCGCACCGCCGAGGACCGCGGCCAGGCTGTCGCACGGCCGGCGGCGCGCGGCGTACGCCGCCGCGTCGACGTAGGCGGCCGGCTCGGCGGCGCACAGCAGCGCGTACAGCCCCTTGATGCTCTCGGGGTAGACGGCGTAGGCGTGGTCGAACACGATCCCGCGCGCCGCGAGCGCCGAGACGTTCGGCATCGGGTCCTCGTGCGCGCCGTAGGGTGCGAGGTACTGCGCGGCGGTCGACTCGAGCACGATCCACACGACGTCGCGGCCGGCGGCCGCGCCGGCCAGCCACCGCAGGTCCGCGGCGGCGGAATCGCCCTCCGGGCCATCGTCCAGCGGGGCAGCGCGCCCGGCGGCCGCCCCTGCGAGCGCGGCCCGCGTCGCCCCCGCCTGCCGCCACGCGGTCCGCGCCAGCGTGGCGATGGCGTTGCGCGTCGCGGCGTCGGCCAACCCGCCCGGCCCCACGGCGCCCGGCGACGGGATCGCAACGGCGCCCAGCGCGAGCGCGAGCGCGGCGCCGGCGGCCCGCCGGCCGCGCCAACGCCGCCCCGCGCCGGCGGCGAGCGCCGGCGCCACGCCGGCCACCGCCAACACGGCCAGGCATGCGCCGGCATTGGCGGCGGTCAGGTAGACCCGCACCGAGTCCGCCAGCGCCCCCCCGGCGCCGGCGAGCATGGGCGCCGTCAGCGGGGTGCCGAGCACGGCGGCCACGGGCACGTTGAACGCCGTGTAGGCGGCGAGGAGCGCGTAGACCGCCCACAGACAGGCGTCGGCGGCGCGGGGCGCCCGCGGCGCCCGACCCCGGCCGACGCGGGCCGCGATCAGCACGACGGCCGCGTCGGCGGCCAGCACGGCGGCGGCGACCCCGATGTCGTCGCGCATCCCCCCGATCCACGCGGCCCCCGGCCCCGAGTCGACGCCTGCCGCTCCGCCGCCGTCCGCAGCCAACGCGCGCAGGGCCAGCGTCGCGGCCCGCGCGGCCACCAGGGCCGCGAGCAGCGCGACGGCGCGGCGCACCGATGCCGGGGTCACGGGCGCGTCACGACGTTCAGCCGCTTGAGGAGCCATGGCGACACGACCGCCCCGGCGCGGCGCCGCCGCCACAGCCAGTCGTGCACGGCGACGACGCGGGCGGGCGGGTGGTCGTAGAGGGCCGCGCGGTCGCCGCGGAAGCCCAGCGGCACGATGACCAGGTCGGCGTCGACGGCGGTCGAGGCGTCGAAGGTGCGGTGCACGAACGTCGCCGTGCTGTCGGCGGCCGGCCCCGGGACGCCGCCCGCGCCGGCGCGCCGGTCGCGCTGCGCCAGCATGTCCGTCGCGTGCCGGATGTGATCAGCCCGACCTTCCAGCACCGTGACCTCGGCGCCCGGCAGCACGGCGCGCAGCACCAGGACGGTGCGCGGGAACAGGCCGCCGCCGATCACGCACACCCGGTGCACCGGCGGGTTCCCGACGGCCGCGAGGGCGCGCCGCAGGGCGCTGGCGTGACGCTCCACCAGCCAGCGCTGCAGGCGGGGCGACGCCAGCGCCGGCCGCTCGAGCGCATCGAGCAAGCGCGCCATGCCCGCGCCCGACCGCCGCGCCGGCCCGTCGATCCACCGCAGCACCGGCGGCCACGGGCTGACACGATCGCCCGGGCGGCGCCGCTCGGGCAGGCGCGTCCAGTGCAGGCCGGGGTGTCGGTGGTGCTCGGCGTGATAGCCGTCGTTGAGCCAGATGCGGTTGTAGAGCGGATGGTGACAGCTCACGCCGGGGTCGCGCCCTGGCGGCGCGCCGGCATGCTCGAAGTGCCCGTGCACCTGGCAAAGGCCCAGGCCGACCGCGAGACCGGGCAGCCAGGCGCCGGCCAGCGTCTCCGGCGCGGTGGCGGCAAGGGCCGCCAGCACCGCGGCGAGGACGACGAGGTCCGCCGCGAGGTCTGCCCGCTGCACGCGCGGCCCGCGGTCGGCCGGCTCGCCCGCGTGGTGCCACAGGTGCCGCGCCCGCCATACCGACTGCGGGACGCCGAGCACGGCCGTGAGGTAGCGCGCGAACAGCCGGTTCAGCCGGCGGCTCCGGAAGAGGGGCGTGTGGAGGTGAATGTGCGCGACGGTGTTCGACCCCCACCACAGCCCCACCGCCATCGCCGCCGCCGCCAGCGGCGCGGGCACGCGCCCGGCGTGCGTGCCGGCGAGGACGCCCGCGAGGACGACGCCGTGCGCCAGCGCCAGCACGGCGGGGACGGCATCCCGCGACGCGTGCCGCCACGGCGACGGCCACGCCGTGGCGGCCCGGCCGCTCGACGCCCGGCGCCTGGCGCGCATGGTGCCGGCGCCCTACGGGCGATGGCCGCGCGACAGGACGAGCGCGGCGCCGATGGCGGCGGCGCCGACGCCGAGCATGGCGGCAAGCGCCAGCCAGGGCGGCACCGCGCGCCCGGGGGCGCCGCCGTCGGCGGCCGTGTCCGTGGCGGCGCCAACGGCGTCGGCGGTGCCGTCGTCTCGTTGCGCGGCCGGCCGCGATGCGTCCCCGCGGACCTGCGGCAGGAAGCGGTCCGGCGCCGCGACGGCCGGCTCGGTCGGCACGGCCTTGGTCGGCGGCGGATCGGTCGGCGGTGCCTCGGTAGGCGCCGCGATCGGCGTCCCGAGGTCCGCCGCAGCCTGGCGGAGCTTCTGGCAGACGTCGTCCGTGCCGCGGTCGACCATCGTCACGCCCTGCCCGATGGGGTACGGATCGGGGTCGGCGGGGGGCTCCCCCCGGGCGCGGAGACGGCCGTTGGGCTCGGGGTCGGTGTCGTACCGGCTGCCGAAGGCCGCGCACCGCGCGCCGCCGGCCGCCTTCTCGAGGTCCTGCCACTGCATCTGGCAGACATCGAGCCGCCCGCTCGGGCACGCGAAGTAGAGGTAGCCGGGCGCGGGGTCGGTGTAGATGCCCCAGTTCCGCCGCGGCCCCTCCTGCGGGCGGTACGACAGCGCGTGGACCCCGTGGATCCGGATGCGCTCGGGGTTGAGCTTGTCGGGCTCGTACTGGACGTCGCCGACCAGGCTGTACACGCCCATCGGGTCGCTGGCCAGGGCGGCCCTGGGCGGCCCGGCGAGCCCTCCGAGCCCGGCGGCGAGGATCGGCACGGTGACGGCCGCGCGCCAGCGACGTGGCGGCCGGGCGGGCTTGACGATGTTCATGAGGGACACCTCCACCGGGTACTACAACGGACCGCAACCGGGCGTTCCACGCGGTCGCCGCGACGGCGTCAGGGCGCGCGGCCGGCGTGCGTGCGCCAGCCCCGCAGCGGCAGGTCGAGCCGGGCGGCCCCTTCGCGCTTGACGCACAGCTCGAGCGACACGTCGTCGAGCGTGTGCCACGTGGCCAGCTCCAGGTCGTTCTCGCTCTTGAACTTCAGCCGGGCGCGGTCCCAACGCCGCCGGACCGTCATGGCCTGGGTGACGTCGAACGTGTAGGCCTTCCATTCGCCGGGGAGTTGCGTCTCCTCGGAGATCGGCGTGTCGAGCACCTGGATCTGGTCGCTGGCGTCCTCGTTCATCAGCGTCACGTGGAAGCGGTCGTTGGGGATGCGGTCGCGCGCCTCCTGGGTGTCCAGCGCGAAGTGGAACCGCAGCGTCGCCGACACCATCTCGGACGCCAGCGGCAGCAGGTAGCCACGCGCCGACGCCGGGTCCGGGTTGGTGATCTCGTCGGTCCAGCTTCCCGTGCCGCCGCCGAGCTGCCCCACCCACGTGCCGCCGTGCGGCTGCACCCGTTCGTTGGTGGCCGGCTGTCGGATCACGCGCGTCAGGCGGTCGTAGCGCGCGCCGGCGTTGGTGAACAGGTCCCAGCCGGTGGCCCCGCGCTCGAAGTCGCCGTTGACGACGAGCTCGCTGCACATGGCCGCGACCGGCGGCTTGAGCGTCGGCGTCGGCTCGGCGGTCGGCACGTCCGTCGGCGTCTCGGTCGGGGGCACGGGCTCGGCCGTGTCGGTCGGCACGGCCGTCGGGGGCTCGGTCGTCGGCGTCGCCGACGCGGCGGCGGTCGGCGGGACGGCCGTCGTCGGCGCGGCCGTGGGCGACGGCTGGGCGGACGCGGTCGCGGTCGGCAGGACCGCCGTCGGCGCCGGGGGGAGGTCGGACACGGCCACGGCCTTCATCAGGAGCGGCAGGTGGACCCGGATGCTCAAGGCGAGCCGGGCCGCCGGCGCCGCGGCCGCCGTGCGGTCGGTCGCGCGCGGGGGGGAGACGGCGACGGCGGCGAGCACGACCGCCGCGACGGCAGTGGCGCCGGCGGCGACCACGGCCGGGCCGGTGCGGGGTGGCTTGGGCTGGTGCATCGATCGCGCTCCGAGGGGCGGGAACCTTCCGGTGGTGGGACGGCGGGCGGCGGCGGCGGCGTGCGCCAGGGCTCCGGGACTCCGGGCGCTGCCACGTCGGGGCCGGCCGCGTGCGCGAATCGTAGTGCCGGCGGCACGTTCAGGCAACCCGGGCGGGCGGGGGACCAAGCTCCGGTGTGACGAACATGCAACACCAGCTGTCGTATCATGTGGGTGTCGACGACGCGCGTGGCGACGTGAGGTGGACCCTCCTCGCCGATTGGGCACCGGCGGACCTGGAGCCCGCACGACATCAAGACCGACTGGAAAGGACGACGACCATGGCAATCCCCGGACTCCGGGCGCGGGCCGCGCGCGGGCCGCGCCCGCATCCCCGCCCCGCAAGCGGGTGGTGCCGCTTGCTCCGACTGGCTGTCGGCACGTGGTTTGCTGTCGTGGCCAACGGTGCGGTCGCGGCGGCGCCGGCCTCCCCCCCGGGGGACGCGCTCGCCCAGGCCTCGGCCCTGGAGCCGTTTGCGCTGGTGGACCAGTGGCCGTCCGCGCCGCCGGCGACCCAGGGCTTGATCGGCGATTCCCAAGGTCTCGACGTCGACGCCGACGACCGGGTCTTCATCAGCGACCGCCTCGCCGGGGGCGTGGTGGTGATGCAGCCCGACGGCGTATTCCTGCCGCCGTTTGGAACGCGCGGCGCAGAGCCGCCGGGCGCGCGGCTCGTCAGCCCAGGCCGTTTGGCCGTCGACCAGGCGCGGAAGCGCGTGTTCGTCCTGGACAACGGCAGCGATCGCGTGGTCGCCTACGACCTGGACGGGCGGTACGTCGCCGACTGGCGCACGCCCGGCGTCGGCATCGCCGTCGCACCCGACGGCAGCGTGTTCGTGGCGGACGTCTCGGCCGACCGGATTCGCGTCTTCGACTCGGTCGGCACGCCTTCGTTTTCGTTCGGGGGCCACGGGCTTGCCGATGGCGAGCTCGCATTGTTGACGGATGTCAGCGTGAGCCCCGACGGCAAGGTCGCGGCCGTCGGCGACAAGGGTGGACTGCGCGTCCAGCTGTTCGACGTCGGCGACCGCGCCGTGCGCTTGCGCCGCGTCTGGGACCTGCAGCGCCCGGAATACGACCAGGCAGGCAACTTGGGCAAGGTTGGGCACGGAGCGACCGCGCCTTACATGCGCTGTCGCTCCGGCAGCGTGACCGCGTTGGGTGAGGATGCCGTCTGGGTAGGGGATGGCACCGGTAGCTGCATACTACGCCCCGACGGCTTCGACTACACGATCGGATCGACCATGGCCGCGGGTGCGGTGTGCAAGCTTGGCGTACGCCATCCACGGGTGCGCCCGGACACGGCGCAGTACGTTGCCCTTGCCACGTACGACCCCAATGCGGGACCGTGCTGGCACCAGCGCCGGAGCAAGGAGACGCGACTGGACACGTCGCCGGCCGTGGTCCGGTTTCGGGATGATCGGTTCCGACAGCTCGAATCGATGTGGCTCGCCACCGATGAGCGACCCCCGGGTGCCTTGGCCGGGCCGTGGCGAATCGGGCTGCCGGCCCCAGGGCGGGTGTTTGTACAGGATGCGACCGATCGGGCGCACGTGTTCGACCTGGCCGGCGCCCACGTGGCCGATCACGGCACCCGCGATGTGTGGGCGCCGGGGCGGACGCAGCGGACGACCCTCGAGCTTGTCGACGGCGGTCCTGCTCCGGGTGAAGTGTTCGGCTACTACCGTACGCAGGCCTTTCGGAAACCGTGCCGCGCCGTCCATTGCCGCTCGATTTGGGTGGAGCACGAGCACGGCATCGGGCGCTACAAGACCGTCGCGACACGCTCCGGGGGGCGCGACATCCTGGTCGTCGAGCCGATCTGGGAGCGTCCGTTGAGCAAGGCGCACCCGGCGCTGCGGTCACAGATCGAACCCGCCGACGTCGCCGAGCGCCTGGAGGTGCTCGAAGTCCTCGACCTGAGGTACAATGCCGTCACCGGCGAGGTCCTCGCGCTCACCAACGCCGTGCCTGACGCCGTGACGGCCCGTGACGACGTCGCGCTCGTGGCCTTCCTGGCTGATGGCGTCGCCCCACCGCGCACGCTCGACCTCGACGAGAGGGCGTTCGGCAGCGCCTTTATCAACACGTACACCGGCATCGGTGTCGGCCCCTCGGGCCAGGCGTTCGTGCTCGACCGCGCTGGCGCCGCGGCCTTGGTCGTCGAGCCGAACGGTCAGCCGGGCGACGTCGTTCCGGTGGCCGGCGACACGCTGCGCGTGGCTGGGGGCCCCGACGGCACGCTGTTCGCCTTGCTGCGCTCGGGGTTCGTCGAGCGCCGGCGCCTCGGCGATGCGACCGTGACCGCGCGGTTCGATGCCCGACCCGGCCCCGCGTCCGATCCCGGCACGCTGTCCGACCTCGCGGTCGGCGCCGACGGCCGGGTCTTCGTCGCCGAGCGGCTGACGAGCCAGGTGCTCGTCTTCGCGCCGGCTGCGGGCGCGGTCCTGCGGCCATCCGAAGCCGGAGCATGCGGCTTCAGCGCCACCAAGTGGGCCTCTCCGGAACGGCTGCTGCTCGGTGACACGACGAGGGTCACGCTCGGGCTGGACGGCCATTGCAGTCCCTCGACGCCGCCGACCGACGTCGTGATCCTCACCCAGGGGGCGACACGCTTCCCCTTGCGCCTCCCGTTGTACCGCGCCATCATCGCGGTCCTCGCGGATCTCGACCTGAACCGCCATCGCGTGGGGCTCGTCGAGGTCGTCGACAGCGCAACGCTCGTGCATGGCCTGTCGCAGGACCGTGCGAGCATCGTCCGATCGCTCGGCAGGCTTCCGGAGAGCGGCCGACCGAACCTCCGGGACGCGCTGAACGTGGCCCAAAAGCAGTTTACGGCCGGAGACGGCCGCCGGCACGTCGTGCTCATCATGCCGATGTACTACTGCTCGCGCGAGGTGGCGATGGATCTGTCGTCGTGCCGGTCGAGCGACTACGTGCCGGCCGAGTCGGCGGCGCGCGCCGTGGCGGCGGCCGGCACCGTCATCGTGGTCGACGACAACTGCCCCGTGTGGCAGGCCACCTACTGCAAGCGATGGAACAGCGTGCAGAGCGATCTGCGTGTGCTGGCGTCGAGCTCGGACGCGATCGTCCCGCCGGACGCCGACCCGATCCCGTATCTCCTCGACATCCGCTTGCCGGGCGCCACCGCCATCGGCGTCGAGGTGGTCGATGGCCTGCCGGACCACATGGCGCTGCAGCCCAACACCATCGCGCCGCCAGCCGCCGTCATCGGATCGACCGTGCGGTGGGCACTCGACAGCCTCCCCGACCACGGCGCGACGTTCAGTGTCGCCGTCCAACCGCGCGCTGCCGGGCGCTTGCCGACCAACACGGAGGCCGTGGCCACCTTCACCGACGGCTGGGGCATGGCGCGGCGCGTGGTGTTCCCGATTCCCGAGGTGGAGATCGTGGCTCCTGAGCCCACGTCCCCGCCGCCCGCGACGGCCAGCCCGACCGCCACGCCCACGGCGGCGCCGACCGTGACGCCCCGGCCCGCTTCGCCCGGCCCCCCTGCCCGCGCCGGCACGCGGGTGTTCTTGCCGGCGGCATGGCGCGGGGCGGCCTATGACTCGCCGTGAGGGGGTGGGCTTGAAGGGTGGGGCGATCGGCCGGCCATCGGTACAATTGGGGCGGCCCTGATCCTGGGGACTTCGAATCTACATGGGCGAAGTGCACCATGCCCCGCAACTCCGTCGAAAACATCCGCGCCGAGTTTGCCGGCTACGACGCCGACACCTTTCGCCGCGACGTCCTCGCCGGCATCACCGTCGCCGCCGTCGCGCTGCCGCTCGCCCTGGCGTTCGGCGTCGCCTCGGGCGCCACGGCGGCGGCCGGGCTGGTGACGGCCATCGTCGCCGGTCTTGTCATCGGCAGCCTCTCGGGCGCGCCCTACCAGATCTCCGGCCCGACCGGCGCCATGAGCGCCGTGCTGATCGTGCTGGCCCAACGCCACGGCCTGCCGGGCATCTGGGTTGCCGGCCTCCTCTCCGGCGCCGTCCTGCTCGTCGTCGGCGCGCTCCGCCTCGGGCGGTTCATCGCGTTCGTCCCGTCGCCCGTCGTCACCGGCTTCACGTCGGGCATCGCGGCCATCATCGCCATCGGCCAGGTCGACAACCTGCTCGGAGTGCAGACGGCCAAGGTGGACTCGGCGGTGCTCAAGATCGCCGGCTACTTCGAAGGCGGCCTCGCGCCCGACTGGCACGCCCTGGCGCTCGGCGGGCTCGTCATCGCCACCATGGTGGCCTGGCCCAGGGCGTGGAACGCGCGCTTCCCGGCCTCGCTCCTCGGCATCGTCGCCGCCACGGCCGTCGCCGTCGCCGCCGGCTGGGATGTCGCGCGCATCGGCGAGATCCCGCGCACGCTGATGCTGAGCGATCGCCTGACGCTCGACGCGGTGCCGTGGGCCGATTGGCGGAGCTTCGTCGCCCCCGCCGCCACCATCGCCGCGCTCGGCGCCGTCGAGAGCCTCCTGTGCGGCGCCGTGGCCAGCAACATGACCGGCATCCGCCTGCACGCCAACCAGGAGCTGATCGCCCAGGGCGTCGGCAACATGATCATCCCGTTCTTCGGCGGCGTGCCGGCCACGGCGGCCATCGCGCGCACCAGCGTCGGCATCAAGAGCGGCGGCCGCACGCGCATGGTGGGCATCGTCCACGCGCTCGTCCTTCTGGCGTCGATGTTCGTGCTGGCGCCGGTCATGTCGCGCATCCCGCTGGCAGGACTGGCGGGGGTGCTCATCGTCACCGCCTGGCGGATGAACGAGTGGGAGGCCATCCACTTCATCTTCCGCCGGCGCCTCAAGACCGCGATGGTCACGTTCGGCATCACGCTGGCGGCCACGGTGGCCCTGGACCTGACGCAGGCGATCCTCATCGGCGCCTTCCTGTCGGGCGCGGCCTTCCTCCACCAGATCGCCCGGCTCGACATCGACGTGCGCGACGTCGACGCGGAGCGCCTCCGCGAGCGGGGCATCGTGCTCGTGCGCCCGGCCGAGGGGATCCGCGTCGGCTACCTGACGGGCCCGTTGTTCTTCGCGGCCACCGACCGGTTCAACGCGGCGTTCGCCGACGTGGCGGCCGTGCGCGTGCTGATCCTCTCGATCCGCGGGGTGCCGCTCGTCGACACGTCGGGCCTGCAGGCGCTGCTGGCCCTCCACGCACGGCTGGCGGCGCACGGCGGCCGCCTGATGCTCGCGGGAGCGCACGACAACGTGCGGCGGGCGCTCGAGCGCGGCGGCGTCGTGGAGGCCATCGGGGAGGAGAACGTGTTCTGGGGCGCCGACCAGGCGATCCTCGCGGCGGAGCGGTGGTCGACGGATGACGCGCCGCCAGGCGATCGACCGGCTACACCGCCCCCCACGGACGGATGAACGTCTCGCGCTCGACCCCCAGCGCGTCGGCGACGCGGTTGATGTAGTTGAAGTAGGCGATCACCTGGGTGGCGTCGTGGACGGCGCGGTCGTCGAACCCCGCCGTGCGGAGGGCCGCGACGTCGTCCGGCCCCATCGCGCGCGGGTGCAGCGTCAGCTTCTCGGCGAACGCGCACAGCGCCGCATCCGCCGCGTCGAGCCGCGCGGTGCGCCAGTCGTGCGCGACGGCGTCCACCCACGCGTCCGCCGCCGCGTCGCTCTCGAACCCGGTGACCTCGGCCCGGAGGTCGTGCGCGTGCGCCTGCGTTCAGTAGACGCAGTGGTTGGTCCGGCTGACCACCACCGCCAGGAGCTCGCGCTGGGCGCGCGACAGCGGGGAGTCGCCGAACATCAGCGCGCGGTAGAGCCCCATCGACGCGTCGAGCGCGGCGGCGTTGGGGGTCATGATGCGGACGATGTTCCACACGCGGCCCGCGCGCGCGACGGCGGCGTCGAGCGCGCGCTTGATGCGGCCGGTGGCTTCGCCGTCCGAGACCTGGCGGATGTAGGGCATGGCGTCGTGGGTTGATTGTGCGGGGCGCGCGCGCTGTGTGCAAGTCAGTCCGTCAGCACGGCCCAGTCGTCCGCGCCGGGCGGGTCGAGGAACCGCTCGCCGTCGCAGCGCAGCGGCCGCCGGTCGCGTTCGGCGGCAGGGATCACGGCGTCGGCGCGGGAGGCGAGGCCCCGCGCCGCCAGCGGCGCGAACCCCTCGTCGGTCAGCGCCTCGACGTACGAGACCAGCCGCGTGCCGCCCGCGGTCGCCTCGCGCACGGCCACGTCCGACAGCGTCTGGTCCCCGATGTGCGTGCCCAGCCGCTGGCCCGCCCGCACGCGGTCGCCGACCGCCAGCGGCGGGTCGAGCCGCACGTGAAAGAGGATCACCGTGAAGGCCGGCTGCTCGGCCGCCGCGATGGCCACCTGCGTCCCCGCCCATTCCTCCCGCAGCTCCGCGACCGTGCCGTCGACCGGCGCGAAGACCGCGATGCCGGCGGCGTCGACGCCCGGCCGCGGCGCGAAGTAGTGCTTCATGCTGCGGCACGCCTCGGCGCCGTCGCTGTAGTCGTGCCCGACGCCCGATCGGAACTTCGAGATCCGCCCGATGGCCGCGACGTCGATGTAGCTCGCCCGGACGAACCGCGGCGGGCCATCGGGCGTCGCCATCGGTTGCGCCGTCGCGCACGCCGCCGCCACCGCCGTGGCGAGGGCGGCGACCGCCCGCACCGCGCGGCCCGTCCGCGTCGACGGCATCGGGTCAGCCGCCCTGGATGACCAGGCGCCGCACGCCCCGGACGTAGACGGCGCGGCCGAGGCCGATGAGGCCGGCGGCCCAGGCGACCTGCAAGCCGAGGCCGACCGCGAGGCCGCGGCCGGTCGCGATGCCCAGGAAGATCTCGGATGGCGTGTTCATGAAGCCGGCGAACGGCAGCAGGCGCGCCACGGTCTGCAGCGCACCCGGCATGAAGCCCAGCGGCACCACCAGCCCGCTGAAGAGCAGCACGCCGATGAACGCCATCCGGCCCACCCCGATCGCGTCCACCGTCCAGAACGCCGCGAGGTTGACGATGAACCGCCACCCGAAGCTCGTGAGCACGGCGAGCACCGCCGACACGCCGAAGGCCAGCCATCGGCCGCCCGAGCCGGGCCAGGTCAAGTCGAACACCAGCGTGTAGGCCGCCATGATCGGGACGCCGCGCGCGACCACGTGGAACGCGGCACGCCCGAGGTCCTGCGCCAGCCAGAAGCACTGGAAGTCCAGCGGGCGCGTCAGGTCGCTGGCGATCTGGCCGGTGCGGATCGTCTGCATGACGTCGTAGCTGCCCCAGATCATCACCGGGGCGATGAAGGCCTGCGTCAGCGCGGTGTAGGTGACGGCGGCGCCGACGTCGTAGCCGGCCACCGGTTGGCCCGCGGACCCGGCGAACAGCGCGATGAAGACGAACGCCCGCAGCAGCCCGAAGAAGAAGTTGGTCCCCAGCCCGGCCAGGGTGGCCGCGCGGTAGGCCAGCATGCGGCGGAAGCTGAGGCGCGCCAGGGCTAGATAGAGCACGGACGGGTCGGACGGGCCGGGCGCGCGGCGGGCCGTGGCGCGGCGCGCTGGAGCGGATCGGGCATGGCGGGCTCGGATCCTACCGCCGCCGCCCGCCGCGCGTCAAGCCCGTCCGACCCCCGCCCCCCGCCGCCCGCCGCGGGCAGCGCGCCGCGCCGCGGGATTACGGGGTGCTAGAATTGGCGCTCGCCGTCGGCCACCGGATGCCGCCCCCCCGAGCCGATCCCGACCCCCAGGAGCCCGCATGGCCCGCTCGCGACCGATCCGCATGCCCCCCGAGGCGACGTACGCCATGGCCAACGGGCTGCGGGTGATGGCCAACGCCGCGCGCCGCCGCCAGGCCGCGCCCGACTACGTCGTGTTCACGTTGGCAGGCGTCTATCCCGATCTCGCGCCGACGCGGTCGTTCCTTCAGCAGCGCCTCCTGCCGCCGGTGACCGACCTGTTTGCGCTCGCGCACCAGCTCCGGTCCGTCGGCGGCGATCCCCGGGTCCGCGGCGTCGTCCTCCACCTCCGCCCGCTCGCGATGCCGCTGGCCCAGCTCCAGACGCTGCGCGATCTCGTCCTGCGCTTGCGGGAAGCCGGCAAACGGGTCGTCGCGTGGTCGCACAGCCTCGACACCGCCGGCTACTACGTGGCGTCCGCCGCCGACGAGATCGTGCTCCAGCCCGGCACACCCGTGGCGCCGCTCGGCCTGCGCCGCCGCTACGCCTTCCTCGCCGACGCGCTCGAGCGGGCCGGCATGGCGTTCGACGTCGTCCAGATCTCGCCCTACAAGTCCGCCGGCGACGCGCTGGCGCGCCGCAGCATGTCCGAAGAGGCGCGCGCGATGGCCAACTGGCTGATCGACGCCGACTTCGAAGAGGTCGTGCGCGGCATCGCCGACGGGCGCGGCATCGGCATCGACGCCGCGCGGGCGCTCGTCGACGGCACGCCGTGCACCGACCTGCAGGCGCTGGCGGCGGGGCTCGTCGACGCGCTCCTCGGGGAGGAGGACCTGCCGGACCACCTGGCAGACGGCGGGACGCCGGCCCGGCTGCAGACATGGGAGGCGGCACGCAAGCACGTGCTGCTGCCGCGCCTGCCACGCGGCGGCCGGCACGTGGCGCTCATCCGCATCGAGGGCCTCATCGTCGACGGCGAGAGCGAGCACCCGCCGCTGGTGCCGCCGGTCCCCGTCCCGCTGGCCGCCGAGGCGCGCGCCGGCGACCTGACGGTGGTTCAGGCCGCCCGTGCGGCGCTGGAAGACGACGACGTGGCCGCCGTGGTCGTGTACGTCGACTCCGGCGGCGGCTCCGCCACCGCGTCGGAGGCCATGGCGGCCGCGCTCGGGCGATTGGCCGCCCGCAAGCCGGTCGTCGTGGCGATGGGCGCCGTGGCGGCGTCGGGCGGCTACTACGTCGCGACACCGGCGCACTGGATCGTCGCGCAGCCCAGCACGGTCACGGGCTCGATCGGCGTGCTCAGCGGAAAGCTCGTCACCGCCGGGCTCCTCGACAAGCTGCGGTTCAACCGCGAGACGTTCACCCGCGGCGCGCACGCCGACCTCGACACGGGCGAGCACGCATACTCGCCCGACGAGCGGGCGCGGATGCAGGGCCAGATCGCACGCGTGTACGCGGTGTTCACCGACCGCGTGGCGGCCGCGCGCCGACTGGACGGCGCGGCGCTGGAGGCCGTGGCCGGCGGGCGCGTCTGGACCGGCCGGCAGGCGCTGGCGCACGGGCTGGTCGACGAGCTCGGCGGCCTCGAGCGGGCGTTCGAGAAGGCACGCGCCCTGGCGGGGCTCCACCCGCGCACCATGGTCGCACCGCTGCGGATGGCGGCGCCGCGCCGGGCGCCGGTGCCGTCCGCCGCCGCGGCCCTGGCCTATGTCGCCGACGGCGTGCGGGCGGTGCAGCGCGCGGGCGTGCTGTGCCTGTGCCCGCTGGTGCGATGGGACGCGGGCGATGGGGGGTAGGCCGCGCGCCGCGGCGGCCGCGCTGGCCGCGCTGGCCACGCTGGCCGCGCTGGCCACGCTGGCCGCCGTCATCGGGAGCGCCCTCGCCACCCGTCCAGGTCCTCGCCCCCGTTCCGTCCACCCGCCGCACGCTGCCGCGGCGCCGGCCGCCGCCACCCCCCGCCTGCCGACCTCGGCGCGCGACTTCCTGGTTCCCGGGACCCAGCCCGGCGCGCTCGCCGCGCCGATCGCCGCGCCCGACGGGTGCGCCAACTGCCACGCCAACTACCGCGGGCTGATGACCCGCCCCGTCGACGCGGCCGCCGAGACCCACACCGCGTGGTCCGGCAGCATGATGGCCCATGCCGCGCGCGACCCGGTGTTCCTGGCGGCGCTCGACATCGCCAACGCCGACGCCCCGGGCAGCGGGTCGTACTGCCTGCGCTGCCACGCGCCTGCCGGCTGGCTCGCCGGCCGGGCCGAACCGCCCGACGGCAGCGCGCTGGCGGGCGCGGACCTCGACGGCGTGAGCTGCGGCGTGTGCCACCGACTGGTCGACCCGGCGGGAGGGCCCGGCCACCCCGCCCGCGACGCCGAGGTCCGCGCCGCCATCACGCTCCCGGTGCGGACGGTCGGCAGCGGGGCGCTCGTCGTCGACCCGCTCGACTACCGCCGCGGGCCGCGCGACCTCGAGGCGGACTGGCGGCCGGGCTTCAACCCCCACTTCGACGCCGCCGGCAACCTCGTGTCGCCGTTCCACCGCGAGGCCGCGCTGTGCGGGAGCTGCCACGACATCGACAACCCGCTGTTGGCGTGGGACCCCGCGGCCGACGCCTACCTGCCCGTGCCGCCCGGCGCGACGCCGCCGTCGGACCGTCGCTTCCCGCTGGAGCGCACGTACTCCGAATGGCGACTCAGCGACTTCAACCGCCCGTCGGGGGTCGCCGACCCCGACCTCGGCGGCGCCCGCGCGCGGGTGGCGACGTGCCAGGACTGCCACATGCGCGCCGTCGACGGCGCTTCGGCGGGCTACTTCGGGGAGGTGAGGCCGCGCAGCGACATGGCGCTGCACGACCTCACGGGGGCCAACACCTGGGTGCCGCGGATGCTGCCGCTCGACCCCGAGCTCGGCGCGCCGCTGCGCGACGACCCGGCGCGGGCGGCGGCGCTGGTCTCGGGGACGCTGCGGGCCCGGTGGATGCTGAGGCACGCGGCGCACCTCACCGTCGCGCGCGCCGGCGGCCGCCTGTCGGTCACGGTGGTCAACCGCGCCGGCCACAAGCTGCCGACCGGGTACTCCGAGGGCCGGCGCATGTGGCTGCAGGTCGAGGCCTTCGACCGCGCCGGCCGGCGGGTCTTCGTGTCCGGCGCCTACGACGACGCCTCCGCGACGCTGGCCCACGACCCGGCGCTCAAGGTCTACGAGGTGCTGCACGGCCTGACGCCGGCCTGGGCCGATCGGCTCGGCCTCGCGCCCGGCCCGACCTTCCACTTCGCCGTCAACAACGTCATCGTGTCCGACAACCGCATCCCGCCGCGCGGCTACGCCTTCGATGCCTTCGAGGCGGCCGGAGCGGCGCCGTACGCCGACGGCCGCGCCGACCGTGCGCGCTACGCCGACGGGCAGCACTGGGACACCACCGTCTACGACCTCCCGCCGAGCGCGGCCACGGGCCGCGTCCGATTGCTCTATCAGACGGCATCGGCGGAGTACATCGCGTTTCTGCGCGACGCCAACCCCAACCCCGCGCCCAACCGCGGCCAGACCCTCTACGACCTGTGGGAGCGCACGGGCCGCAGCGCCCCCGAGGTCATGGCCGAGCGCCGGTTCGGCGGCCCCGAGGGACCGGCCTACCTGCCGGTCGCGGTGCGCGGCACACGCCGCTGACCGCGGGCGGGCGCCGCCGACGCCCGCCCGCGGTCAGGGCGCCGGGATCAAGCGCGGCGGCAGGTCGTAGGACAGCAGCGGCATCAGCACGCGGAACGGCAGCCGACGCACGATGGGCTGGACGCCCACGGACTGCGAGCCCGGCTCGCCGGCCGGCGGACGGATCGTCAGCAGGCCGTCGCCGGCCGTGCCGAACCAGGCGTTGCCCTTGTCGTCGAACACGAGGGCCGTCAACCGGTCGGATTGCATCCCGCCCGGCGCGGCCATCTGGTGGAGCCACGCGTCGCCCGCGCGGACATGGACGCCGTCGAGCGTCGTCGCGGTCCAGAGGTTGCCGTCGTGATCGGCCGCCAGCGCGACGACCGCGCCGGCCCGGTCGAAGCGATGGTGGTCGATGCCGCCGGGGCCGACGACGTCGACGACGCCGTCCGGGGTGATCTCGGGGTCGTACGCCCCGTCGCGGTAGGATTGGCCGCCGACCCACGCGCGGCCGTCGGCGTCGACGACGATCGCGCGCGCGTCGATCAAGGCATCGTTCGGACCCCCGGAGCGGCCGTGCACGGCGAACGACAGCCCATCGGCGGCGGTGACCTTGCGCCACGCGCCGGTGCCGAGGTTGTACACGCTGACGCCGCCGCCGGTGCTGAACTGCGCGCCGCGGGGCCGCGGGTCGACGTAGAAGAAGTACGACGTGGCCACCCACAACTCGTCGCCGTGCACGGCCAGGTCGGTGACGTTGTCGGACGTCAAGGTCGGGAAGGTGAACGTGCGCTCCCACTGCCGCGTCTGCGTGTTGACGACGGCCAAGCCGCTGCCGCGGTAGGCCAGCTCCTTGGGGCCGGCGTCGGTGGCGCCGGTGCCCACCCACAGCCGGCCGCGCCCGTCCAGCGCCAGCGCCGAGAGGTGGTTGGAGGGCAGGCCCGCCGCTTCGGCCGTCAGCGCCGCCCACGATCGGCCGTCGAACCGGGCGAGCCCCCCGTCGACCCAGCGCGCCTTCTTGCTGTCGTACGTCGTCGACCGGGTGGCGACCCACACGATGCCGCCGGGCTCGACAGCGATGTCGGCGATGCTGTCGGATGGCAGGCCGCCGTTGGTCGAGGCCCGTGTGTAGGCCGACCACTTGCCGGTCTGGCTGCGCACCGCCACGCCCGATCGGGCCGTGCCGACCCACAGGTCGCCGGTCAACGGATGGCGGGCCACGGCCGTGACCGCGTTGTCGGGCAGGCCGTGCTCGGCGGCCGCGCCGAACCGGTAGGCCTCGACCGTCGCCCGGTCGTCGAGCAGCCGCGCGAGCGCCCGGCCCCGCGGCCGGCCCTCGGTGTCGCGGTCGGCGGTGCCGAACCATACGGTGGCGTCGTCGTCCGGGAGGATGGCGTGCACCAGCTCGCCCGGCAGGCCGTCGGCGGCGTGGAGCGCCGTCCAGCCGTCGTCGGTGTCGTCGAGCGGGGTGTCGCGGGCGTCGAGGATGTTCACGCCGGTTCCGTGCCCGTTGAACCGCGACGTCCCCAGCCAGATCGCCCCGTCGTCGCCGATGCTGAGCGCGGTGACGTAGTTGTCCTGGATGCAGCGCGACGGGTTGCCGCAATCGCGGAGCGCCTTCCAGCGGGCGCCATCGTACGCGACGAGGCCCCGCCCGCCGGTGGCGACCCACAGGGCGCGCCCGTCGCCGGCCAGCGCACGGGCGTTGTCCGAGAGCTCGGCCACGCCCGTGCTGTCGAAGGCCGTCCACCGTTCGGCGTCGCGCCGGGCCACCCCGCCGCCGACGGCTTCCCAACGCCCGGGCACGGGGTCGCCGCCGCCGTCGGTGGTGGGCGCCCGCCAGCGCAGGTAGGGCTCGGTGGCGACCCACATCTGGCCCTTCCACGAGGCGACGTCGCGGACGTTCGTCGACGGCAGGCCGCTCGACGCATCGAGCACCGTCCACTCGACGCCGTCGGCCGTGTGGGCCACGCCGCCGCCCGTCCAGCCGCCGGGCTCGGCCTTGCCGGTGAACGTGGCGGTCCGGTTCCACCACTGGCCGGTGGCGACCCACAGGCGGCCCGCGCCGTCGGTGGCCAGCGCCGTCACCGACGGCGACGGCAACGGCGCGCTCAGCCCGGTCATGCGGTCGCGCGCGGCGTCGTAGCGGGCGAGGCCGGCGCACGTCCCGAACCACCACTCGCCGCGCCAGCGAACGACGTCGCGCACGTCGTTGCACGGCAGGCCGTCCTGGGGGCCGAGGTACTGCTTGAGGCCACGGCCGTCGCGCGCCCAGCGGACGATGCCGCCGCCGGCGGTGGCGGCCCAGATGCGGTCGCCGTCGCGGGCGATGGCACGCACGTCGTCGCCGTTGGCGATGGTCGACCAGTCGCCGACCACGTGCCACTCGCTGCCGGGCGGCACGCTGGCCGGTCCGGGAGCGGCAGCGTCGGGCCCGCGGTGCGGCGCGGGCGCGGCGGTCGAATCCGAACGAAGGGGGGCAGGGGGGGCGGCGGTCGCCGTCGAGACGGCGATCGCCAGCCCGAGGGAGGCGGCGGCAAGACCAGGGCGAGCCGCGGGCAGGTAGCGCATGGGGAGGTGCTTCTCCTTGGCCAAATCAATCTTCTCGTTGTCCCCGGGTGAGGGCCGTATCGGGTGAAACGGCCGCCCACGCGAGGGCGTTATGCCCGCTTCGCCGCCGTCAACGCGCCGCCTCGGCGCGGCGGATGCGCAGGTCGACGGGCAGCGGCGCCATCCGCGCGGGCAGCGCGGGGACCGGGGCGGGAGCGCGCGACACGATGGATGCCTGGCCGACCTCGGACCAACCATAGCCGGGGACGGCAGGCGCCTCGGCGCGGCCGTCGTCGACCCACAGCACCCCGCGGCCGGCGGCGCGCCACGCGTCGAACGCCGCGGCGAGCGACGCCCCGCGGATGGCGGGATCGCCCACCACCACCGTGTCGCGCCCCTCGAGGATCCACACGGCGGCGGCGACGCGACCGGCGTACAGGCCGCCGAGCGTCGACGCGAAGACCACGACGTCGTCGGGGTCGGCGTGCTCGGCGATGCTCCGGGCCAGCCGGGGCCCGCCGCCGAAGTCGGCGGCCGCCGCGGCCGAGAACGGGCCCGCCGCCTGCAGCTGCGCGACCGCCACCAGGGCGATCCCCGCGGCCGCAAGCCACGGCCTGACGGGCGCCGCCGGCCGGCGCGCCGGCCGCGGCAGCGGGCCGCGCGACGGTTCGCCGGCTTCGTGCACGCCTCCCGCGCCCCGCAGCACGCCCGTGTCCGGGGGCTCGCCGTCCGCGGCCGCGCCGTCGGATGCGTCGCGATCGCCGCCCGTCAGGCCCCGCGCCGCGGCCAGCGCGGCCAGGATCGCCACCACCGGCACGGCCGTCGGCACGAGCCGGCGCGCGGCGTAGAGCGGCGAGAGGCCGCGGGCCACCACCGGGTCGAAGAGGACAAGCGGAACCACCGTCAGCGCGAGGGCCACGACGGGCCCCGGGCGCGGGTCGTCGGCGTCGAGCGCGCCCACCACGCCCGCGGCCGCCGCCCACACGCCGAGCGGCGTCATCAGCCAGGCGAGGATCGCGGTCATCGCGGCCGGCTCGCCCTCGGCCTGCCGCCACCCGGCCGCAAACGCCGCCGCCAGCGCCAGCACCCCTGCCGTGGCCGCCGCGAGCCGCGCCGTCCGGGCGGTCGGGGGAGGCAGCACGGCCCGACGGCCGGCGCGCGATCGGGCGCCGGCCGCGTCGGGCGCCGGCCGCCGCGCCGCGCGGCGCCACGCCCGGCCGACCCCCCACAGCGCGCCGGCGGCCACGGCGATCCAAGGCGCCGCCGGCGCCCAGCGGTCCCACACGCCTCCGCCATTGAGATCGACATAAAGCCGACTGACCGTCGATGCGAGCCACAGGCCGTGTGCCGCGGGCAGCGCGAACCCGGCGGCCAGCGCGGCGCCCTCGCCCCAGCCGCCCGGGCCGCGGCGTGCCAGCACCCACCACGCGGCGGCCGCCGCGGCCGTGGGGATGAGGTCGACCTTGGCCAGGCAGGCGAGGCCGAGCCCGAGACCGGCGCCGATAGCCAGGGCCCGCGCGGGCCGCTCCGTGCCCGCCATCCGCACCAGGCACCACACGCCGCCGAGGGCCAGCGCGCCCGCCGCCAGCTCGGCATAGGGGTTGGCGGCATAGTAGCCGAAGGCGGGGCCGCAGCCGGCGGCAACCACCGCCAGGGGCGCCGCGCGGGCGCCGCCGGCCGCCCGCGCGACGGCGGCAACGGCCAGGAGCCAGGCCAGCGCCCACGGCCACGCGGCGTCGCCGGCTCGCAGCGGTCCGCGCAGCGCGGCTGCGACGGCGAGGCCGGCGGCGTAATACGGCGGGTGATACGGGGTGGCGACCGGGTCGGACGTGTCCTCGACGGCGAACGCCACCACATGGAAGCCGCGTTCGGTCGCGTCCGGGAACGGCAGCCCTGCCGCCCGCTCGTCGCGGAAGGTCGCCACCAACGCGGGGCGGGCGTCCGCCGGCGCATCCGTGAGCGCGTCCACCGGGAAGCGCAGCCCGCCGACCTGCGCGATGCGCGCCGCGGTGGCCGCGTACCAGCTCGCGTCGAGAAACGTGATCCACGGCGTGTTGACCGGCCAGGCGCGGGCCGCCAGGACGGCCGCGATGACGAGCGCCGCCACGTCCCAGCGGGTCGACGCGATCCGCCAGCGGCCACGGGCGTGGCCCCATCCGGCGACGGCGAGCCCCGCGATGGCGACGGCGGCGCCGGCGACTGCCGCGAGGCGCGGCGCGAAGCGGTCCGCGCCCGCCGTGATCAGCGCCAGCCAGGCGGCGGCGGCCAGCCCGGGGAGGATCGTCAGCAGCGCCACCTCGGTCACGGTGATCCGGCGGATGGGATGGGCGGGGGGGCGGCGGGCGCGCTCGGCAGGATTGGCCATGCTGGCAGCATTATAGGGCGTCGTGCGGGAGCGGCGACTCCCGGCAGGGCGAAACGCATTCCAGGTCAGCCTGGGACCGCGGGCGTCCAGCCCGCATGAACGCGGCGGGCCGGAAGCCCGCGGTCGCGGGCGCCATCTCCCGTTGCCGCTCGATGCCGTGTCAGAATGCGTTTGCCTTGCGACGCCCGGATAACCGAGGCGTCGGCCGGAGGTGTGGAGCCGGCGTCGCGCATTCCGACCCCATCCGTGCTAACCTCGGGCGGCCGGCATGCGTTAGGCCCGTTGACCGCGACGTGACGGGTCGCCGGGCGTGCCGGCATCCCGCGCGCCCGCACCGGCCCCACCACCGCCTCGCCGCCACCCAGGAGGATGTCGAATGACGCTCAGCCGACGCGACTTCATGCGGCTCGGGGGCATCGCGCCCGCGGCCGCCGTCATCCCGGCGAACCTCGCAGCGGCGCCGCTCGCGCCACGCCCGTCGGTCACGTGGGCCGCGCGCACGGTCGCGGACCTGCCCGAGCCCGACTTGGCCGCGCTCCTGCACAGCCGAGCGGCGTTCGGCCCGCGGCCCGGCGACGTCGAGCGCGTGCGGCAGATGGGCCCGGCCGCGTGGCTCGAGGAGCAGCTCCGCCCCGCGGCCATCGACGACGGCGTGGCCGAGGCCGGCCTGGCGGCGTTGAACTACACGACGTTGACGATGACCGCGGCCGAGCTCCTGGCGGTGGAGCAGGTCGGCACGATCGTCAACCAGCTCGTGGCGGCCACGGTGTATCGCCAGGCCTTCAGCCGGCGTGCGCTGTTCGAGGTCATGACCGACTTTTGGAGCGACCACTTCTCGGTCGCCATCCGCGACGGCCAGGTGCGGTACTTCAAGACGGTCGACGACCGCGAGGTCATCCGCCGGCATGCGCTCGGGGGCTTCAAGCCGCTGCTGACGGCTTCGGCCCACAGCCCGGCCATGCTGGAGTTCCTCGACAACGCGGTGAACTTCGCCAACCGGATCAACGAGAACTACGCCCGCGAGATCATGGAGCTGCACACGCTCGGCGTGGCGGTGGACGGCGTGCCGTACACCGAGGACGACATCAAGGAGGTGGCGCGCTGCTTCACCGGGTGGACGATCCTGCGGCGCGGCGGCGATGCGGCGCTGCGCGGCACGTTCACGTTCTCGGCCGGCCAGCACGACCGCGGCGTCAAGCGCGTGCTCGGGCACACCATCCCCGGGGGCCGGGGCGAGGAGGACGGGCTGGCGGTGATCGACATCCTGTGCGACCACCCGGCCACGGCCCGCTTCCTGGCCACCAAGCTCGTGCGGCGCTTCGTGACGGACGACCCTGGCCAGACGCCCGAGATCGTCGACGCGGTGGCGGCGGCCTATGCGCGCACCGACGGCGACATCGCGGCGATGCTGCGCGCGCTCTTCGGCCACGCCCAGTTCGCCGGCTCGTTCGCCCGCTTCGGGGGCAAGCTGTGCCGGCCGCTCGACCACGCGGCGCGGGTGCTGCGGGCGCTCGACGTGCCGATCGCGAGCTTCGCGACGGCCATGGCCGAGGTGACGTCGGCGCGCGGGGCCAACTTCCTGAACGCGACGGGGCATGTCCCGTTCTACTGGCCGACGCCGGACGGCTTTCCCGACGTCAAGGAGGCCTGGTCGGCGTCGAGCGGGCTGCTCGCGCGCTGGAACCTCGGCCTGCGGCTCGCGGGCGCGGGCCCCGACCGTCGGAGCGCGTTCAACCCGGCCGCCCAGATGCCGGCGGACATCGCACGCGCCGGCGCGGCGGTCGACTGGTGGATCGACCGGCTGCTGCACCGCCCGATGCTGGCCGCCGACCGCGCGACGTTGGTCGACTACCTGACGCAGGGCGGCACCGATCAGGACGGCCTTACCCCTGCGATGCGGGCGCGGCTGCCCGAGCTGATCGCGCTGGTGCTCGACAGCCCATACTTCCTCTGGCGCTGACCGCCGCGTGGCGCGGCGGGAGGGGGTGACCATCACGGACCGGGGCGACCGCCGCGAGGTGGCGCTGCCCGGTCCGTATCGCGAGCGCGGCCGGCGGGTCGACGGGCCCACGGTGTTCGCCACGCGCTTCGCCGGCCCGACGGTCGAGGCGCTGCTGGCGGTCAAGGGCCCGGAGTGGCTCAAGGACGAGATCGACCGCTCGGAGGACCCCGACTACGTGGCGCGGTCGATCGCGTCGGCCTTCGGCCGGCAGGTCGCGTTCGCCGGGCGGCGGGTGCTGGACTTCGGCTGCGGCTGCGGCGCGACGTCGGTGGTGCTGGCCCGTGCGGGGGCCGACGTGGCGGGCGTCGACCCCGACGGCCCGAGCATCGCGGCCGCGCGCCGTCGGGCGCAGGACGCCGGCATCACGGCCTGCTTCGCCCGCGTCGGGCCGGACGCGCGGCTGCCCTTCCGAGACGCCGCGTTCGACGTCGTCGTGGCCTACCAGGTGTTCGAGCACATCCCACCGCCGGCACGGGCGAGTCAGGCGCGGGAGCTGTGGCGCGTCGTGCGCCCGGGGGGGCACCTGCTGCTCTCGGCTCCCAACCGGTGGTGGCCGTTCGAGCTCCACACCACGCGGCTGTGGTGGGTGCCGTGGCTGCCGGAGCGCGTCGGGATCCGCTACGCCGTATGGCGCGGGCGCCTGCCGCGCGGCGCGGAGCGCGACGCGCGTCTGGCCGAGGGCGTGCGCGGCGTCGCGTTCGGCGACGTCCGGGCATGGCTGCCCGGCGATGCGGTCGTGGTCAACCCGCTCGGGCCAGGCGACCTCGCGGCGTGGCTGGGCTTGTCGCGGGCACGCCGGGAGCCGGCGCAGCGCCGCGCGGCCAAGGCGTGCGCGTACGTGGGGCTGCGGCTGGCGGGCACGGCCGTGGCGCGCGCCGGTGTCCCGCCGGCGGCGCTCCTGCCGTACCTGCACCTGGTCATCGAGCGCCGTCGCTGACGCTGTCGGTGGGCTCTGCCGGCCGCTGCGTCGCGCAGGAGCCGTGCGGGCGATCCGTCATCGGGGCTCGGCGTGACGGCCGTGGGTGCGCCATCGACGTGCGCCGCGCGGATGCAACCTACGAACGCGACAGGGATCTCCGTGCGTGTCGCAGCTGGTCGTGTGCAACACCATTCAACAGCGCCAAGACATCCAGACCATGCTCGGACGAAGTCACGACCACTTTCGAATCATGCCCCGTGAAGAAGTCGTTCAGTCGGGCGGATTCGATAACAAATACGAGAAGATCGAGCGTTGAAAGGGCGGACTGTCGAATTCTTATCGAAAGCCGTCAATATCGCCGAAGAAAAGCCGCACGAACCTGCATTTTTGCCCATCAGGCTTCGATGTCGCGACCCGTATCCCAAACCGTGGAGTGGCGTTAACGGCATTGACGTTTGTTCATGCCTCGCCCAATCGATCGTGTGAAGTCGAGTTGCGCCGTATTACGGGGCAGCGCGCGATGCCCTGGGTGAATTCGAGCGTCACGCGATACCTGTTCGGTTTGTAACGAGCTTGATACGGATGGGTCTGGTGAAACGGTGTTATCGTCTGGGTTGTGGGACTGTCGTCGCTCGGCGACGCATGCCCGGCAACCGTTTTCGCGATCGTCACCGGTCGCAGACTCGAAGGCATCGCGAGTCGATTCTGGTGACCCTCCTGACCGCTCCAAAGGTCACGATTGAGCCGCTTGTTTTCCCGAAGGCCCTCGGGCTTCACGGTGCCGGCGTCCGTCACAACTTGAGACGCCCTGGGAGCGCCGGCGCTCCCAGGAACGCGCTGCTCGCTCCCGTCCAAGGTGGTGACTGTCGCCCGCGGTGCTCATGGCCCGATCGCGACGACGGGACATGGCCACCACGCGAGAGCCCAATTCGTCCTCAACCCGCCCTGCGTACAGCGCTCAGTCGATAGGGGGTACCCAAGATGTGGTCCAGAAGCTCTGCCTTCGTGCGACGATGCGGCAGGCGGCCGATGCTGCGCCGGTTCCTGGTGGCGGCAGGCATCCTGATCTTGACCATGCCGTCCGCGCCCGTCGCCCGGGCCGATACGGCCACGGTCGGCATTGCGAAGTTCGTGTCGAAGACGACCGTCGAGTCGGGCGAGGTGTTCGAGTACACCTTGGCGTTCACCTGCTTCAGCATCACGAGCTTCTGCGACAACGCCTACATCGGCGACGCATTGCCGCCGGAGGTCGAGTTCGTCTCGCTGTTGCCGAACCCGGATATCGACCTGGGCAGCTCGACGATCCCGCCGCCGGGCACCCGCCCCGCCAGCCTGACCATCGCCTTCGACAGCGTGCCTGGACCCGCCAAGGGGCTCGAGGACGGCGACAACGGCGTGATCAAGATCCGAGTCCGCTTCCCGCCGGGCACGCTGCCCGGCACGGTCGGGACGAATACCGCCACGATCGACGCGGATACCGCGTCGCCGAAGACGTCGGCGCCGGTGTCGACCACGGTCACCGGCACGTTCGAGATGTTCGCGCAGAAGACCGTGGTCGGCCCGGCGGTCGTTGGCTTCCCGGTCGAATTCGCGCTGCAGGTGTGCAGCCCGGACGCGGTGGGCGGCATTTCCTTCACCGACCCCACCTTCAAGGACACCCTGCCGCCGGCGGCTCGCTTCGTGTCGGCCCAGGGCACGCAAGGGGTCGACTGGACCTACATGCCTCTGACGGCGCCGGACATCGGCGGCATGGTCACGTTCATCAACCTGCCGGACATCCCGGTCGGCGGCTGCGTCACGCGCACCGTCACGGTGATCTACGACAGCGACCCTGGCGGCAGCCAGACCAACCTCCTCACGGCTACCGGGACGCCCGAGGGCTGCGCCGACCCGATGAGCCTGCCGCCCTGGTGCGGCGGCCAGACCATGCGCACCCTCACCGACGACGTGACCTTCGGCCTCCAGACGCCGTTTCCGCAGCTGAGCGCCGCCAAGACGTCAACCAGCCCGTCATCCTACAGCGGCACCGAGGCGCTTCAGGGCGAGACCGTGACGTATTCCGTCTCGGCGCACAACACCGGCTTCGTCAACCTGACCGACGCGAGCGTGACCGACGCGATCCCGCCCGAGGTCGAGCTGGTTTCGTGGCAGGCCGTGCCGACGACCGAGCCGATGGCGACGGTCGAGACCTTCTACCAGAAGAACGACTCCGGCATCTGGATCTCCGCCGGCACCTTCAGCACCAGCACCACGATCTTGGTCTCCAGCCTGGGCCTGGCCATGGGGGACGTGGTCACCGACCTGCGCTGGGACATCGGCGACCTGCCGGTGGGGTCGGACGCGTGGACCGCGACGATCACGGCCACGGTGCGCGCCGCCCCCGACCCGGCCGCGCCGGCCATCGGGACGGTGTTCGACAACTGCATGGCGACCTCGGCGATCTACAGCGACAACGGCACGCCGACGCCCATCTCCAACGGCGCCTGCAACGACGTGTCGGTGATCGACGAGCGCGCCATCCCGCGCGTGACCAAGGTCCCCGGCGCTTCCACAGTCTCGCCGAACGACTCGATCGAGTACGCCATCACGCTGTCCAACGCGGCCGTGGCGCACCTGGACCTCGAGAACCCGGTGATCGCCGACCTCGTCCCGGCCGCGTTCGTCTACCAGGCGGCCACGGCGATGTGCACCAACTGCGCCCTGCCGCCGCCCACGCCCAACATCGCCGAGATCCCCAACTACATGGGCACGGGGCGCACCCTCCTGCGCTGGAGCTGGAACGACCAGACCGGCAGCGGCGGCGCCGATGCGCGCTACGACTTGCCGCCGGGCGCCACGTTGACCATGAAGTTCAAGGTGCTCGTGCCGGACGGGACCGCGCCGGGCAGCTACCCCAACGCGGCCGCGCTCGTCGACTGGGACGGCCCCACCGACCCCGACGAGGACCCGGTGTCGAACCCGGAGAACATCCTGCTGTGCACGGGCGACCAGGCCTACGTCGACACCGGGGACCTCGACGGCGACGGCCTGACGACGGAACAGAGCTGCAAGGGCAACGGGCCGGTCGAAGTCGCGGTCTTCTTGCGGATGATGTCCGACAAGTACGTCCGCGGCGCGCTGGACTGCAAGAACACGGCGGATTACGGGCCGACCGCCGCCTGCGAGGACGCCGATTTCAACAAGCTCGGGCTGACGACGGTCGGCGGTGACGTCGACTGGCGTCTGGAGGTCACCAACAGCAGCAACGTCTCGGTCACCAAGCTCGTCGTCATCGACATCCTGCCGGCCATCGGCGACACCGGCGTCATCGACGTCTCGCCGAGGCAGAGCCAGTGGCGCCCGCTGCTGCAGGGCCCGGTGGTGGGGCCGGCGGCGACGACCGGCGGCATCTCGCCTGTCCCCTTGACCGTGTACTACAGCACCGAGAGCAACCCGTGCCGGCCGGAGCTCGTCTCCGGTGGACCGCCCGGCTGCATGCCGCCGAACTGGACGACGACCTTTCCATCGGACCCGACGACCGTGCGGTCGCTCAAGCTCGAGTTTTGCGATGCGACCGGCTGCCTCGAGCTCCCGCGTGACGATTCGATCGTGCTCACCTGGCCGATGGTCGCGCCGAACGAAGACCCGATGGACCCGTACGCCGACGCGTCGTGCCTCGTGCCGGACGACGACAGCTTCGACCCGAACGCCCAACCGACCTGCGAGATCGCCTGGAACTCGTTCGGCTTCACCGCGTTCGAGGCCAGGGATGACGACAACGACGGCGAAAACGACCCCGATGCGCTGCAGCTCCTGCCGTCCGAGCCCAACAGGGTCGGCATCCGCGCCGCGCCGGACGATCTGTCGTCGCTGGGCGATCTCGTCTGGCTGGATGTCGCCGGCCTCCAGGCCGACGGCCGCCAGCAGCCGGAGGAGCCCGGCATCAACGGCGTGCGCGTCGAGCTATGGTCGCCTGGGCCTAACGGCCTGCCCAACGACGGCGACGACTTGCCGATCGATCTCGACGGCGATCCGGGCGTGGACTTCCGCATCACCGGCGACGACTCGGGCGGCAACCCGGGCCACTACCAGTTCGGCGACCTGCCGGCCGGCACCTACTATCTGCGGTTCTACCCGCCGGGCGGCTACAGCAACACGCCGGCGCCCGGCCAGTACGCCGTCAGCCCGTCGAACGTCCCGCCGGGCGACACGCTGGACAGCGACGGCATCCAGGACCCCAACCAGCAGGCGTACGTCTACTCCCAGAGCATCGTGCTGCCGCCAAACACCCATGATCCAAGCTGGGACCAGGGCCTGTGGCTGCCGACCGACTACGGCGACGCGCCCTACGACAACCTGACCGACCTCTACCCGGTCGACGCCGCCGCGATCGACGCCAACGGCGGCAACCCGGCGGATGCCGGGCGCCATGTCATCGTGCCGGGGCTATACCTGGGCGCCCGCGTGGACGCCGAGCTGGACGGCCAGCCGAACCTCCCGGCCTCGGGCGACGACGTCAACCCGGCGCTCGACGACGAGGACGGCGTGACCTTCCCCGACTACATCGGCACGCCCGCCCTGCCCTCCGGCATCTTGACCCCGGGCCGGACGAGCACGCTGACGATCAGCGTGACGGTCCCGGACCTGCCTTCGACCGTCGGCCCCGACACCGCCTACCTCAACGCCTGGATCGACTTCAACGGCGACGGCGACTGGAACGATGCAGGCGAGCAGGTGGCGCTGAATGTGGCGCGCACGTCGCCCGGCACGCCGACGATCTCGCTCGCTGTCGCGGTCCCGGCCGGCGCCACCCCGGGCACCACCCACGCGCGCTTCCGACTCAGCTTCGAGGACGACCTCGCGCCGACCGGCACGGCCTACTCCGGCGAGGTCGAGGACTACCAGGTCCAGATCCTCCCCACGCCGGTGAAGTCGATCGCCGCGACCTCCGAGGCCCACACCACCGGCAGCAACCTGACCATCGGCGAGATCGTGCGCTACCGGCTGGTGGCGGGCGTGCCCGAAGGATCGATGAACGCCTTCCAGATCCAGGACCGCCTGCCGGCCGGCCTGAAGTTTCTCGACGACGGCACCGCCAAGGTCGCGCTGGTGGCTGACGGCGCCGGGATCAGCTCGTCGACGCTGATGGGCGCGGGCTTGAGCGTCGTCGGCGACCAGTCCAGCGTGGGCACGGTCACGCCGACCTTCGTGCTGCCCGGCGGGGCGATCACCGGCGGACCGTTCGTCGACGGCACCGACCCGATCTTCAACCTCGGCAACCTGACCAACGCCGACACGGACAGCGACGTCGAATACGTCGTCATCGAGTTCAACGCCCTGGTGCTCAACGTCGTCGGCAACCAGAGCACCGGCACGCGCAACAACGACTTCGACGTGCGCTTCAACGACGGCGCCGACAACCCGGCCTACGACGAACGCTCCAACGTCGTGGTCGTGGTGCTGGTCGAGCCGCAGCTCGAGGTGCTCAAGGACCTGGTGACCCCGGTTCCCTCGCCGCTCGGCCCCGGGCAGACGATCGTGTACGAGATCAAGCTCCGGCATACGGGCAGCAGCACCGCGACCGCGTTCGATGTGCGCCTGACCGACCCGCTCCCGAGCAGCCTGACCAACCTGATGGTCGTCAGCGTCAGCTCGACCAACGTGACGCCGGCGCTCGTGATCGGCGATGCGGCGATCAGCATGGGCGTGCTGAGCGTGCCCGCCTCCGGGACCATCGACATGCCGACCAACGCGACCGTCACGGTCCGTGTGAGCGGCCAGATCACCTCTGCAGTCAGCCCGGGCCAGGGCGTCGTCAACACCGCCACGGTGTCGTGGACCAGCCTGACGGGCACCGGCACGGCCGGCAACCCGACCGGCTCCAACACGCCGGGCGGCTCGGGCGCGGGCGATGGCGAGCGCGACGGCTCCAGCGGCGTGGGCGGGCTGAACGACTACACCGATCCCGACGACGCCGCGTTCACGATCGACGGCGAGTTCGGCGACCTGCCCGACCTGCCGTACAAGACCCTGATCGCCAGCAACGGTGCCCGGCATCTGGTGCCGACGACCGGCAACGTTTTCCTCGGCGCGCTCCTCGATGTGGAGGCGAACGGCCAGCCGACCGTCGGCGCCGGCGGCGACGACGCGACCGGCGTGCCCGACGACGAGGACGGCATCACGTTCCTCACGCCCCTGATCCCCGGCCAGACGGCGCAGATCCAAGTGGTCGCGGGTGGCGCGGGGGTGCTCAACGCCTGGATCGACTTCAACGGCGACGGTGACTTCGCCGACTCCGGCGAACAGGTCGCCAACGAGCAGTCGCTGGCGGTCGGGTCGACCACGCTGACCGTCCCGGTGCCGAACATCACGCTGGCGCCGGCGATCTACAGCCGCTTCCGGTTCACCGCCGCCACCGGCCAGGCGAACACGCCGGAGGGCATCGCGCCCAACGGCGAGGTCGAGGACTACGTCCTCATGACCCTCGGCAACCGCGTCTGGCTGGACAACGGCGTCGGCTCGGGGGGCATCCCCAACAACGGCAGGCAGGACGGCACCGAGCCGGGGATCGTGGGCGTCGACGTGCAGCTCTTCCGCGCCGGCCAGACGCCGGGCGTCGACACGCCGATCGCGACGACGACCACCGGCAGCGGCGGGAACTACCTGTTCACCGGCCTGGCGCCGGGCGACTACTTCGTCTTCGTCCCGGCCGGCGAGTTCGGGAGCGGCCAGCCGCTCGACGGCCTCCTGTCCTCGACCGGCGCCGGCAGCCCGAACGCGAACGCCGACCAGGGCGTCGACGAGAACGGCATCGACAACGCGAACCCGGCCGCCAACGGCATCAGGACGGGCGCGATCACGCTGACGGCCGGCGGCGAGCCGGTCAATGACGGCGACACCAACGCCAACACCAACCTGACCCTGGACCTCGGCTTCGTGGGCCGCGACTGGGGCGACCTGCCCGACCCGAGCTACCCGACGCTGACGGGCGCGAACGGCGCGCGGCACATCGTCGACGGCGCGACCTACCTCGGCGCCCGGGTGGATGCGGAGCCCGACGGCCAGCCGAACGCGAACGCCAACGGCGACGACAACGCCGGCACGCCCGACGACGAGGACGGCGTGACCTTCCTGACGCCGCTGATGGCGGGCCAGTCGGCGCAGATCCAGGTCGTGGCCTCGACGGCGGGGCGGCTGAACGCGTGGATCGACTTCAACGGCGACGGCGACGTGACCGACGCCGGCGAGCAGATCGCGACGGACACGGCGCTGGCATCCGGGACGAACACGCTGACCATCGCGGTGCCGAACATCGCGCTGGCGCCGGCGCTCTACAGCCGCTTCCGGTTCACCAAGGGCACGGGCCAGGCGACCAGCCCGACGGGCGAGGCGCCCAACGGCGAGGTCGAGGACTACGTCCTCATGACCCTCGGCAACCGCGTCTGGCTGGACGGCGGTGCGGGCGGCGGCGTGGCCAACAACGGCAGGCAGGACGGCACCGAGCCGGGGATCGCGGGCGTCGACGTGCAGCTCTTCCGCGCCGGCCAGACGCCGGGCGTCGACACGCCGATCGCGACGACGACCACCGGCAGCGGGGGGAACTACCTGTTCACCGGCCTGGCGCCGGGCGACTACTTCGTCTTCGTCCCGGCCGGCGAGTTCGGGAGCGG
>WBZR01000041.1_pt2 | contig 64702 bp, 69 predicted proteins | sample 5204231 | NCBI WGS metagenome assembly WBZR01 (sample SAMN12412403, study PRJNA552823) | activated sludge metagenome | isolation source: activated sludge from anammox sidestream of wastewater treatment plant... | place: USA: Virginia | collected 2017-08 | reverse complement strand
GCCAGCGTCTTAGCGCCAGCTTTTGAGTGCGAGTTCCAGTCGCTTCCATTCGTGATCAGCAGCAATGCCGATACGTATCAGACCCTCTGCGCGGAACAGGCGAACCAGGATGCCCTGCTGCGCCAGATGGGTGAACAGGCTTTCAGCCGCAGGCAATTGAAGCGTGCTGAATAGTCCTGTGGATTTTACCGGTTCCAGCGGCGCGATCGTTTGCTCTAGGAGCAACTTCAAGCGGACGCCGGCATCCTTGATGCGGGTCATTTGGTTGGCCTGCCAGACGGTGTTTGCCAAGGCCTGTTGCGCCATCCAGCGGGATGGACCGCTGAGGGTCCAGGGACCCAAAGTCTCGGCAAGACTTTCGAGCAAGCGCCGGTCCCCAAAAACAAAACCGACACGCGCACCGGCCAAACCGAAAAACTTACCGAGAGAACGCAGGGTGATTAAGCCCGGCAGGTCCTCGCTGCCGGCAAGCGGTGTCAGGCTATGTTCCGGGTACGCATCGCCATACGCCTCATCGACAATCAACCAGCCGTCCCGGGCACGAAGCTGCTGCGCAGCTTCGATCAATTCCGCGGGTTTGAGATGCGTCGCGGTCGGGTTGTTGGGATTGCACAGAACAATGATGCTGGCCGCGGTGGCTAGAGCCGCCTCTAAAGACTCGACTACATAAACCTCATGGCCATGAGGTTTATGGCGCCATGCAGCAAGATGTTCGTTGTAAGTGGGTCCAACGATGGCGACCCGGGTGGGTGCCCACAGGGCAGGAAGTTGCTGGATTGCCGGTTGGCTCCCGGCGGTGGCAAGCAACCGGTCATTGCTGTAGTAGCGGGCAGCGACAGCGTCGAGTCCGTCATCCGGTTCGGGTAGGCGGTGCCAGGCACTTTCCGGAATGCTCGTGACCGGATAACACCATGGGCTGATTCCTGTCGAGAGATCAATCCAGGTTTCTGTCGGAATACCATAGCGCTGTGCTGCTGCGCGTAGCCGGCCACCGTGCTCAAGCATAGCCATATCGCTCTCTGAGCGCCTGATAGTGAGGTGCGAGTGAGTCGTTGATGCCCCCTGTTTGCCCCCAGCTTTCGTGAAATACCAAGTCTTCGAGTGGCAGACGGGGCAACCATCCGGCCTTTTCGAGTTCCGGCTTTTCCAGAAACTCACTGACATAACCAAGGCAGAGGTAGGCAATGGGCACAATTCGCTCTGGGATCTCCAGTGCTTCCTGGAGCTCATTGCGATGAAAAATGCTGACCCAACCCACGCCGATGCCCTCCGCACGGGCGGCCAGCCAGAGGTTCTGGACCGCGCAGACGGTACTGTAGAGATCCATCTCCTGCATATGTGTCCGGCCGAGTACCGTCTGCCCGGTGCGCTCACGGTCACAGGTGATACATAGATTCACCGGGGCGTCCAGAATGCCTTCCAACTTGAGACGGCTGTAGAGGTCTTTTCGCTCCCCGGCGAATTGCATGCGCGCTTCATCGTTCGCCTTGCGGAAAATGCTCTGAATGCGTGCCTTGGTCTCGGCGGACCGAATAAGCAGAAAATTCCAGGGTTGCATAAAGCCAACTGAGGGGGCATGGTGAGCCGCCATCAGAAGCCGTCCCAGGACGTCGTCGGGAATCGGATCGGGCAGGAATTGGCTGCGAACATCCCGACGCGAGAAGATAGCCTGATAGACCGCGTCACGGGCGGCATCGGGGAAGGGGTGGTGTGCGGGAGCTTCGGGGGTCGTCATACGGCGTAAAACCTTGTCTGGCATGGGATAATAAACGATTAGCCTCACCAAAGTCCGTCTCTCGACACGTTCAGGCGGCCTTTATTTTCGACCTCACCCTGGTTCTACGCCAACCACTCATGTCTGCCGCCTCCCTGATGGTTCAGGGCACCACTTCTGATGCTGGTAAATCAACGTTAGTTGCGGCCATCTGTCGTGTGCTGCATCGTCGTGGCGTCCGAGTGGCGCCGTTCAAGCCGCAGAATATGGCACTTAACTCGGCAGTTACCGAAGACGGTGGCGAAATCGGCCGGGCCCAGGCATTGCAGGCCTACGCCTGTGGCCTGGAACCGCATACCGACTTTAACCCGATTCTGTTGAAACCGACGACAGACCGGAAAGCCCAGGTCATCATCCAGGGCAAGGTGGCCGCTGATCTGGACGCGAAGGATTACCACGCCTATAAACCCCGTGCGATGAATGCCGTTCTCGATTCCTGGCGTCGCCTGACTGGCCAATTTTCGGTGGTCGTCGTCGAGGGGGCCGGCTCGCCCGCTGAAATCAATCTGCGTGATCGTGATATTGCCAACATGGGCTTTGCCGAGGCGGTCGATTGCCCGGTGATCCTGGTGGCCGACATTGATCGGGGAGGAGTATTTGCGCACTTCGTTGGTACGCTTGACGTATTGGCGCCATCCGAACAGAGTCGCATCAAGGGCTTTGTGATCAATCGCTTCCGGGGCGATATCAGTTTGCTCGAGCCGGGCTTGCGCTGGCTGGAAGCGAGAACTGGCAAGCCGGTACTTGGTGTTCTGCCTTATCTGCACGGCCTGTATCTGGATGCCGAGGATGCCATTGCCAGGGGTCAGGAGCGATCGGGTACTGCAAAGATCAAGGTGATTGCACCCGCCTATCCACGCGTTTCGAATCACAACGATCTGGATCCACTCCGCCTACACCCTGAAGTGGATTTTCAGTGGGTTGGTCCGAATCAGACCATCCCTCCGACTGACCTGATCGTGTTGCCCGGGTCCAAAGCTGTTCGTGCCGATCTGGCATGGTTGCGTGAACAGAGCTGGGTCGAAGCACTGCAGCGGCACTTGCGCTATGGCGGCAAGGTCATCGGCATCTGTGGTGGCTTTCAGATGCTGGGCCAAGAAATTGACGACCCACAGGGTCTCGAAGGTAAGCCGGGGGCATCGCCGGGCCTGGGGTGGCTGAATATGACAACGTGTCTGGAAACCGAAAAACAGCTGCGCCGGGTTGCCGGACATTTTGCGCTGCCCGGCACGGCACCCATGACGGGCTATGAAATACACCTGGGTGTGAGTCAGGGGCCCGACCTGCAGCAACCTCTAGTGATGCTGGATGATGGCCGGTTCGATGGCGCCATCTCGGATGATGGTCAGGTCATTGGAACCTATTGCCATGGACTGTTTGACCAGCCACAGGCCTTAAGTGCGCTGCTCGCCTGGGCGGGCTGCACGGACGTTGCAACCGTGGACTTTGTTGCCCGCCGCGAAGCCGATCTCAACCGGCTCGCCGATACCGTGCAAGCGCATCTCGACTGGACAACGCTAGACCATATTCTGGAGCAAAGCCACCATGCGTGAACTCATCCTTGGCGGTGCCCGCAGCGGCAAGAGTCGACTGGCCGAACAACGCGCTATCGTCCAGGAGGCGCTCGGTATGGAAGTCCGCTACATTGCCACGGCGGAAGCATTGGATGCCGAGATGACAGATCGGCTTGCGCATCATCGCCAGCAGCGCCCCGCACACTGGGTGACGGTTGAAGAGCCGGTGAAGCTTGCAGCAACGCTCAAGGCCAATGCGGCACCAGATCGTTGCCTCATTGTGGACTGCATCACGCTCTGGCTGTCGGCACTGGTTTTCAAAGGTCAGGCTGGTGAGCAGATGGCCTCAGGTGAGGCCATTGAATGTGCGCTTTTCAGCGGCGAGCGTCAGGCACTCCTGGACGTGCTGCCACAACTCTCCGGCGAGATCATTCTGGTCAGTAATGAAATCGGCTCGGGCGTGGTGCCGGAAAATCGTCTGGCGCGCCGTTTTGCTGATGAACAGGGCCGGCTCAACCAGGAGCTGGCAGCACGCTGTCAGCGTGTCACGCTCTCCGTAGCAGGTATCCCGCTCACGCTCCGGGGCTGAAGGAATTAATCGTATGCGTCGTTTTACCATTAGCCCTACGGCAGGTCCGCTGGCCGAGTCCTTGCAGCAGAAAATCGATCAAAAGACGAAACCGCTCGGCGCACTGGGCCAGCTGGAAGCGCTCGCCTTGCAGATCGGGTTGATCCAGCAGCGTGAATGTCCTCGGATCGATCAGCCGCAGATGCTGGTGTTTGCAGGCGATCACGGTGCGGCTAAGGCCGGTGTGTCGGCTTACCCCCAGGACGTGACCTGGCAGATGGTCGAAAACTTTCTGGCCGGAGGTGCGGCCATCAATGTCTTTACAAGGACATACGGTCTACCGCTGGCCGTCGTCGACTGCGGGGTTGCACATGAGTTCGGGCAGCGCAAGGGGCTCATCGATTACAAGCTGGGTGCCGGTACGGAGAATTACCTAGAAGCTCCCGCGATGACGGTGGCTCAGTGCGATCAGGCCATCGACAACGGGGTAGCCCTGGTCGCCCGGTATGCCGAGGCGGGTTGTAACGTGATCGGTCTCGGTGAAATGGGAATTGGCAACACAGCCTCAGCCAGTCTGATCACGCACTGCCTGAGCGGGAGAACCCTTGAAGCGTGTGTGGGCCGTGGAACCGGTCTGGATGATGCCGGTCTGGCCCGTAAGCAGGCCCTATTGGCGCAGGCGTTGCAACGAACGGGTGAGATCCAGGATCCGGCAGAGGTGTTGCGCGAGTTTGGTGGGTTCGAGATTGCCACTATGGTGGGTGTCATCCTGGCCGCCGCCGAACGACGGATGGTGGTGTTGATCGATGGGTTCGTGGTGGGCGCGGCAGCACTGGTTGCCTGCCGTTTGTATCCTGTAGCCCGTGATTACTGTGTGTACGCGCATCGCTCGGCCGAGGCCGGGCATCGGATACAGCTGGAGGCCATGCAGGCGGAACCCCTACTGGATTTGAGCCTGCGGTTGGGTGAAGGGACTGGCGTTGCGCTTGCCTGGCCACTCCTGCAGGGCGCGGTGGCCTTCTTGAACGAGATGGCCAGCTTTGCATCGGCCGGCGTTTCCGAAAAGCATCCGGGTTGACGTGCGTCTCTGTCTAATCCGCCATTTTCCGCCTGAAGTGGCCTCAGGCCTCTGTTACGGGCAGACCGATCTGTCTTTGAAAGATTCTGCCTCAGAAGATCCGGCACGACTTGAAGCCATCCGTGAGCGTCTGCGGCAATACGGGGTAGCCGACGCCCCGGTCTTCAGTAGCCCATTGCGCCGTTGTCGTGAACTGGCTGAGGCGTTGTCGCCAACTGTTATGGTCGATCCACGGTTGGCTGAACTGGATTTCGGAGATTGGGAGATGCAGACCTGGGATGCGATTGGTCCCCGGGCGCTGGATGCCTGGGCTGCCGATATTGCCGGATTCAGACCGCCGGGTGGCGAAACCGGTTATGAGCTGCAGGTGCGTGCTCTGGTGTGGCTGAGAGAGATCAGCGCCTGTCATGAGCAGGCGGTGGTTGTGAGTCATGCAGGCGTCATGCGCGTACTGCAGGCTCACCACCAGGGGCTTTCGGGCAAAGACTGGCTCAATCTGCGCTTCGGCTATGGTGAAATGCTGTGCCTGGAATTTACCCCCGGGCAAATTGCGGCGCCGCCGGTACAATAGCGTCATGCCCGCTGACGCCATCCCGCTTCGCTCCATTCATCGCGTCCTGGTGACCAAGTTACGTCACCATGGCGATGTTTTGCTGGCATCACCGGTTCTGTCGGCATTGAAAGCAGCGGCACCTCATGTCGAGATTGATGGCCTGGTTTATGCCGATACGGCCGACATGTTGTCCGGTCACCCGGATCTCTCGCAGTTGCATGGGATTGATCGCGCCTGGAAGCGTCTGGGTGTGATGGGGCAGATCGGTGCCGAGTGGGGTTTGCTTAAAACCCTGCAATCACGGCAGTATGATCTGATCATCCATCTGACCGAGCACCCGCGGGGCGCGTGGTTATCGCGCCTACTCAAACCGGCTTATGCCGTAGCGCCGCGGGTTCAGGGTCGGGGACGTTTCTGGAAGGGAAGCTTCACCCACTTTGTGCCCGCCATCATGGGCAGCGGTCGACGTCACGTCGTGGAACAGAACCTGGATGCGCTCCGCCGGTTGGGTATTCAGCCCGCGCAGGGTCAACGGTCTTTAAGCTTTGTTCCGGGCCCGGATGCCGAAGCGCATGTTGCAATAAGGCTGCAATCTCTGGGCCTCGAACCCGGTAAATTTGTTCACTTGCATCCGCCCTCACGCTGGCATTTCAAGTGCTGGACGGCCGAAGGTTGGGCCGACATCATTGCGCGCATTCGGGGCGCTGGCTGGCCCGTCTTGTTGACGGCCGCACCGGGTGAGAAGGAGGGGCACCTGATTGCCCGAATCCAGACAGCGCTGGCTGCCCGTAACGAGGCACCTGCAGCTAGCCTGGCCGGGGCACTATCACTCAAGGAGCTGGGGGCGCTCACCGCGCAGGCAAGATTATTTGCAGGCGTCGATTCGGCACCGATGCATATGGCAGCCGCCATGCGCACCCCGGTCGTTGCCCTCTTCGGGCCATCGGGTGAGGGGCACTGGGGACCGTGGGGCACGCCCCGTATTGGTCAGCATCAGGTCATTACCCGTAGTGCCGAATTCAATTGTCGCCCCTGTGGCCTAGATGGTTGCGGTGGTGGCAAGGTCAGCGAATGCCTGACCCATATCACGCCCGAGCAGGTCTGGGCAGCGATTCGGCTGCTCCTGAACGACTGACTAAAGATCATAACGGCTAGCGCAATACCTGCCGGATCAGAGTGCAGGTGCGTTCGGTCGCCCCGGTAGCGCTTCCGACAAAGAGCGCGGTTGCCGAGCGGGCCTGAGCCAGATAGGCGGCATCCGTGAGCAGTGTACCCACCGTCTCTGCCAACCGCTCGGCCGTCACGTCATGCAGACGATGGGCGGCGCCCGTGGCTTCGGCCAGTTCAGCGGCCGCCTTGAAATTGTAGGTATGCGGGCCGATGATCAGGGGGGCACCACAGGCCGCCGCCTCAATCAGATTCTGGCCGCCGAACGGCAGGAGGCTCCCGCCAATCACCGCCAGGTCGGCCATGCTGTAGTAGGCCACCATCTCACCCATAGAATCGCCAAGCCAGACCTGGGACGATGACGGAGGCTGCCCCTGGGAGCGGCGAGTAAGGCTGAGACCTTCGCGTGTGACTTGTGCCGCCACATCATCAAAGCGTTGCGGATGCCTAGGTACGAGAATGAGCAAAGGTGGGTTGTCCGGCAGCTGCTGGCACAGCATTCGGTGCGCCGCGATGATGATCGTTTCTTCGCCCTCTCGTGTACTGGCCGCCAACCAGACGGGTCGGTGGTCGGCGACGGCACGGCGCCATGATTGCCCCAGCGCCTGCAGTTCAGGATTGATGCGAACATCAAATTTGAGATTGCCGGTTACGCTAACGGGGTAGGCTCCTAGAGAGGCCAGTCGTTCGGCATCGGCGGGTGTTTGTGCGCCTGTGGCACTGAGCGCAGCCAGGACAGGCCGGATCTGTGATTTGAAGTGACCATAACGCCGCGCAGAGCGTTCCGAGAGGCGCGCGTTGATGAGCATGACGGGCACGCCCTGATGCCGCGACCGCAGAATCAGATTCGGCCAGATTTCCGTTTCCATTAATAGTGCCAGCTGGGGTCGTACGCGCCTGAGAAAGCGGTCGACCGCCCCCGTCAGGTCATAGGGTACATAGGCAATGATGATGCGAGGGTCCTGGTAGAGGCTGCTGCTGGTGGCGCGCCCGGTGGGCGTCATATGCGTTAGGAGTATCCGGTGTGTCGGGTAGGCTGCCAGAAGGGCGTGAACCAGAGGCTCTGCTGCACGGGTTTCACCCACGGAAACGGCATGCAGCCAGAGAATAGGCCCTCCCTCAGGAATCCCGATGAAGCCAAAGCGCTCGCCAATATGTTGTCGATAACCCGGCTGCTTTCTGCCGCGCCACCAGAGTCGAATCAGGGCCAAGGGAATTACCAGCAGCAGGAGGCTGCGATAAATCCATGGCGCCTTGTTGCGGCAACGAGACTGATTGGGCGTCATCGGCTAATTTGGGGGGGGTTGAACCATAGGGCTTACGCGGGCAGAAAGCCCCAGCGTTGCAATTGGCCGGTAACGTTTTCCACGGGCGGGATGGTATCGAGGTGCCCGAAGGTAGCGCGTTGTCCCAGGCCGAACCCACCCGCCAATTCGGGATCGGTATCGGTAAAGATGGCGATCGTCGGAATTTCCAGGGCGCAGGCAATATGTGTGAAACCGGTGTCGACGCCTAAGCAAAGACGGGCCTTGGACAGGCGCTCGGTCAGTTGCGTCAGGGTGGGGCGGAACATAACCTCGCCCGGTTCAGTACCATCACCTTCGGCAATCCCCTGAGCGATGCGTTGCGAACGGGCAGACTCCTGCTCGTTGCCTGCGGTGAAGACTGGTACCAGACCTGATTGGCGGAGTTGGCGACCCACGGTGATCCAGTAGGCCTCGGGCCAGAGCTTCTTGTCGCGACTGGTGTTGGTAAATAGAAAGACCTCGTTGCCCGGCTGGGCAGGGAAGCGATCCTTCAGACCAAAGTCGAGCGGCAGATCCGGCAGCCGGTCGGTATAGCCGAGAGCGGTGGCCGCAATCGTTCGATAACGCTCCACCGCATGCAGTGCATAGGGCACCCCTAGAGGGTGCGTGACCAGGAGTCCGGAGAGGGCTTCGCGGGCCTCATGCCGGTTCTGGCCGTACACGGGCCCGTGCGCAAGCTGACCCAGCAACACGCTGCGTACGAGCCCCTGGGTGTCGATGATGGCATCGTAACATTCCGTTCGGAGCGCACTCACTGCCAGTCGAATTTCGCTCCAGGTATCGCCGCTCAGAAGGTTCTTACGCCAACGCCGGATGGCTACGGGAATGACGCGGCGAATCCCGTTGTGCCAGAGCGGGATTTCTGCAAAGGGTGCTTCGACACACCAGTCGATCTGGGCATCGGGGAAGACGCGCCGCAGGTCGCTCACCACGGCGAGATTGTGCAGCACATCGCCCAGCGATGAGGTTTTCATCAGCAGAAAACGGGGCGGATCGGAAAGCCCGGGCTGCATTAGTGATAATCTCGCGTCATTGCCGCATTATATCTGCCCGAATTTGACCATACTTGGTGCTATGTCCCGAAAATTACCGCTCTCGCTCGTCCTGATCACGTTGAATGCGGGCCCGCGTTTGCGGGATGTTCTGGCCTCTGTGCCCTTTGCTGACGATATTGTGGTCGTGGACTCCGGTAGTACCGACGAAACAGCGGCCATTGCAGCGGAATTCGGTGCCCGGATGGTGACGCATGGGTGGGCCGGGTTTGGACCGCAGAAGGCTTATGCGGTCAGCCTGGCCAAGAATGACTGGGTGCTTTGCCTGGATGCAGATGAGACCTTGTCGCCGGTGTTGTCCCGGAGCATTGTTCAGGCGTTCGGTGATGCTTTGCCCGCTTACCCGGTGTATCGGTTCGCCCGTTGTAATGTCTTCATGGGGCGCCCGCTCAAGCACGGTGAAGGCTATCCGGACTTCAACACCCGGCTCTTCCGCCGCGACACGGCCCGCTGGTCCGACGACATCGTGCACGAACATGTTTTAAGTGATGTGCCGCCCCGGACGCTGGAGGGGGATTTGTTGCATTACTCGGCAGACGACCTGAAGGTCTATCTGGACAAGCAGAACCGCTACACCTCGCTGGCCGCTGAACGGGCGCTAGCGCGTAACGAGGCAGCACCGCTGGCGCGCATGGTGCTGTCGCCAATTACCCGCTTCCTCAAGTTCTGGTTGCTGCGGGGCGGTTGGCGGGATGGTGTGCCCGGATTTGTGCACATCGTCATCGGCTGCCAAAACAGTTTCATGAAATACGCGAAACTGCGAGATCTCCGTCGGCAGGCTGGTCAGGAATAGAGCGCTGTTTCGATTTGGTCGTGCAGCGACTGGGCGAGCCGTTTGCGCCCCTGGTTGCCCGGTAGGTTTTCGGCTTCAATCTGGATGGGCTGGCCAATGGTGATCCGGATTACTAGGTGGCGTGCCGAGAGAATGCGGCAGAAGCTTTCCCATAACGAGGTGTCGCCAGTATATGCGGGTAGAAGTGAGCGTTGCCCATCGGCATCTTCATAGCTCAAAGCAACCGGTGTGACCGGCACGCGGGCATCAATTGCCGGCTGCAGCAACGCTGCATGAAACGGGTGCAGGTGAGTGCCATCGGTCGTGGTGCCTTCAGGAAAAACCGCCAGCCAGCTCCCGTCTTCCAGACGCTGGGCCATCGCCCTGCCGATGGTGTGGGCGTGCCCCCGGCTACCGCGTTGGAGAAAGATCGTCTCGTTATGGCGTGCCAGCGTGCCAATAATGGGCCAGTGGGTCACATCGTCTTTAGACACAAAGGCGACCGGCGTCAGGGCATTCACGGCAAAGATGTCGATCCAGCTCACATGATTTGCCGCGATCAGGCCGGGGTTGGCGGATAGAGCGCCTTCGGTCTTGAGGGTGAAGCCGAAATGGCAGAGGAGTTCCTGCGACCAGCGTGTGCGTACCCAGCGACGGCGTTCTAGTGAGAAGAAGGGGAAGGCCAGAAGCACCCAGCACAGGCCGCCAAGCAGATGCACGATGACCCGCACGCCACGTGCAAAGCGCAAGCAGGCAGGTGTGCGGGCTGCGGCCACGATTGAACTTACAGCGGTTCGCCGAACGCGGCCTCAAAGCGGCGCGCGACCTGGGCAAAGTCGACCTGGTAGTTTTGCGGACCGGCATGGGCAATCTTGATGGAGCCCATCAGCGAAGCCAGTCGCCCGGCCTTTTGCCAGTCATAGCCATTGGCCAGACCGAAGAGCAACCCGCCACGGAAGGCATCACCACAACCTGTTGGGTCGATAATGGCCTCGGGTTGGACGGTTTCAATGTCAATCCGCTGGCCGCCGGTAAAGATCCAGGCCCCTTCGCCGCCACGCGTCACGATCAGTGCTGCCACGGTCCCGGCAAGTTCTTCCAGACTCTGACCCGTGCGTTCGCAAAGCATTTGCGCTTCATAGTCATTCACGCAGGCGTAGGTGGCTAGTGATAGAAACTGCTTCAGGTCATTGCCATCAAACATCGGCAGCCCCTGACCCGGATCGAAGATAAATGGAATATTTGCCGCCGCGAACTGGCGGGCATGTTCAATCATGGCATCACGCCCATCCGGCGCCACGATCCCGAGACCGATGTTGTCGGCGTGCGTCACCTCGTTGAGGTGGGCCTGACCCATGGCGCCGGGGTGAAACGCGGTGATCTGGTTATCGTCCAGGTCGGTGGTGATGAAGGCCTGTGCCGTAAAGGTGCCCGGTACCTTCTTTACATACTTGCGCGACAACCCGCGCGCATCGAGTCGATCCAGATAGGGAATGCCGTCATCGCCGACGGTGGCCATGATTTCAGCGTTGCCGCCTAGGCTGTGCAGGGCATAGGCGATGTTGCCGGCACAACCGCCGAATTCGCGGCGCATCTCGGGCACGAGGAATGCCACGTTCAGGATATGAATCTGCTCCGGCAGAATCTGTTCGCGGAAACGGCCATTGAAGACCATGATGTTGTCGTAGGCCAGGGAGCCGCAGATCAGGGTGGATGTGCTCATAAGGGTGTCGTTCAGGACGCGGAATTAAAAACGGAAATCAGTTGGGGCGCCGACCTACCAGGAGGCTCCAGCCTTCCTGCGTATCGGCGACCTGCATCTCCAGCCAAGGGCGGTAGATGCCGATCAGTTCTTCGGTCTGTTCGGCCAGCAGGCCGGCCAGTACCAGGGATGCGCCGGGTTTGAGGCGCGCCGTCAGTGCCGGCGCCAGAATCCGAAGCGGATTGGCCAGAATATTGGCCAGCACCACGTCATAAGTTTGGGCGTCGTAAGGGGCGGGCAGTTTGTCACTGGCATCAAAGAAGGCCGCGCTCACGCCATTGGTAGCGGCGTTGTCATGTGCCGAGCGAACCGCTTGTGGGTCGATATCGACACCGACCACCTCCCGGGCGCCCAGCTTGGCCGCGGCTATGGCCAGAATACCGGAACCACAACCGTAATCCAGGATTTGCCCCGAAGGACGTTCGCGCACCAGCCACTGCAGGCACATGCGTGTGGTCGGGTGGCTACCCGTGCCAAAGGCCAGCCCGGGGTCGAGCACCAGATTAATGGCCGTATCGCTTGTGTCGGGTGGGGTATGCCAGCTGGGAACGATCCACAGCGGGCCACCGATGGGAATCGGGTCAAACTGCGCCTGTGTCGCACGAACCCAGTCGGTTTCCGGAACGTCTTCGATCGTCAGCTCGGCATCAACGCCCAACGCGGCGGCACAGTCAGCCACAATGTCGCAAACCGGATCCTTGCCATCAAAGAGCGCCGACAGTACCGAGCGCGCCCACACCGTGTGTGTTTCCATGCCGGGTTCGCCATACTGCGGGGTCTCGGCGGGCGTGCCCGCATCGGCATCCTCAACGGTGACCGACAGGGCGCCGGCCGCCATCAAGGCGTCGCCCAGCGCCTCGGCCTGCTGGGCGTCCGCAATAATGCGGGCGTTCACCCAGGTTGCATCAGCGACCACTTACTTGCGCTCGACTTCTTTTTTCTCGGCCAGCATGTGTTCCAGGTAGTGGATGCTGGCACCGCCGTCCACAAAGCCCTTGTCGCGCATCAGTTCGTGGTGCAGCGGTATGTTGGTCTTGATGCCTTCCACCAGCATTTCCGATAGGGCGATACGCATTTTGCGGATCGCCTGCTCACGGGTTTCGCCGTAGGAGATCAGCTTGCCGATCATCGAATCGTAATGCGGTGGTACCTTGTAGCCGGCGTAGACGTGCGAGTCGACACGGATGCCAGGGCCGCCGGGCGTGTGCCAGGCCGTGATGGTGCCCGGTGACGGGATGAAGGTGTATGGATCTTCGGCATTGATGCGGCACTCGATGGCGTGGCCGCGGAACTCGATATCCTTCTGGCGGTAGCGCAGCTTTTCGCCGGCAGCAATGCGGATCTGCTCCTGCACGATATCGACCCCGGTGATCAATTCTGTGACGGGGTGCTCCACCTGGACGCGCGTGTTCATTTCGATGAAGTAAAACTCGCCATTTTCGTAGAGGAATTCGAAGGTGCCCGCGCCGCGATAACCGATCTTGCGACAGGCCTCGGCGCAGCGCTCACCAATCTTCTCGATCAGCTTTTCGGGGATCCCCGGCGCAGGTGCTTCTTCAATCACCTTCTGGTGACGACGTTGCATCGAGCAATCGCGTTCACCCAGGTAGATGGCGTTGCCGTGGGTGTCGGCCAGCACCTGAATTTCCACGTGGCGCGGATTCTCCAGAAACTTTTCCATGTACACGGTCGGGTTGCCGAAAGCGGTTTGGGCTTCCTGCTTGGTCATCTGTACGGCGTTGATGAGTGCCGCTTCGGTATGCACCACGCGCATACCGCGGCCACCGCCGCCGCCCGCAGCTTTGATGATGACCGGGTAACCGATCTCCCGGGCCGTGCGGATAATTTCCTTGTGGTCATCCGGTAGGGCGCCTTCAGAGCCGGGCACACAGGGCACGCCCGCCTTCTTCATGGCGTCTTTGGCCGAGACTTTGTCGCCCATCAGGCGAATCGTGTCTGCCCGCGGACCGATGAAGACGAAGCCGCATTGTTCTACGCGCTCCGAAAAATCGGCATTCTCGGAAAGGAAGCCATAACCGGGGTGGATCGCCTCGGCATCGGTCACCTCGGCCGCCGAGATGATCGCCGGCACGTTGAGGTAACTGTCTTTGGAAGGTGCGGGCCCGATGCAGACGGATTCGTCGGCGAGCTTCACATATTTGGCATCGCGGTCGGCCTCGGAGTGCACGACCACGGTCTTTACGCCCAGCAGGCGACAGGCGCGCTGGATGCGTAGGGCGATCTCGCCCCGGTTGGCGATCAGGATCTTTCCGAACATGGCGATCAGCCGATCACAAAGAGGGGTTCGCCAAACTCGACAGGTTGGCCATTCTCGACCAGGATCGCCTTGATCACGCCGGTTGCATCCGATTCGATTTCGTTGAGCAGCTTCATGGCCTCGACAATGCACAGGGTCTGGCCTTCCTTCACGCTGTCGCCGACTTCGGCAAAGGCCTTGGCGTCGGGCGAGGAGGCACGGTAGAAGGTGCCGACCATCGGGCTCTTCACGATATGGCCAGCCGGCAGGGCGGGTTCTGAGGCCGCCGTCGGCGCCGGGGCGGCGGCTGCGGGTGCTGCAGCGACCGGGGCCGGGGCAGCAATGACATGGTGTGCGACCGGGGCGGCGGCGAACTGCTTGGCAATGCGCACCTTTTCTTCACCCTCGGTGACTTCCAGTTCCGAAATGCCGGACTCCTGTACCAGGTCAATCAGTTTTTTCAGTTTGCGCAGATCCATGTGGGGCTCCAGAGAGAAGTCTTCAGATAATGAATGAGTAGTCCGTGAGGGGCGTGTCTTTGGCTTGGCTTAGGCCTTGCCGGGGTCCAGGTTGTCGGACAGGGCGGCAACGATATAGTCCAACGCCAGCAGATAGCCCATGGCACCGAGTCCGGTAATGGTGCCGACGGCTTTGTCCGAAAAGTACGAGTGTTGGCGGAACGGCTCGCGGGCGTGCACGTTCGACAGGTGAACCTCGATAAACGAGAGATCCGAGGCGAGTACCGCATCGCGCAGTGCCACACTGGAGTGCGTCAGGCCACCCGGGTTGATCACCAGAAAATCGAAGTCTTCGCCACGGGCCGCATGCAATCGCTCGATGAGCGCGCCTTCATGGTTACTCTGGAACGATTCCAGCACGATGTCAGCACGTTCGGCGCGATCGGTCAGCGCACGATCAATGTCGGCCAGCGTCGTGGCGCCATAAAGATGGGGCTCACGCTGACCAAGCAGATTCAGGTTGGGCCCGTGCAGAACGAGCACCTTACCCAGGCGGGGCGGGGCGGATGAGGCTGTCGTATTCATGCGCGGATTATCTCCCAATTAGCAACAAATTTCCAGCATGTTAGCAGCGAGTTCGCGACCAGTTAGCGAATAGCACGGCCAAGCGCCGTTTCCAGATCTTTGCGTGGATAGAGCCCGACATGGCGCGCCACCACTTGCCCCTGGGCATCTAGGATGACGGTATAAGGCACCCCGCCGTGGCGATTGCCGAGATCGCGGGAAAGTTCAAAGCCGGGTTGGCCGCCCACAACAATCATGTAATCGACCGGGGAGGTTTTAAGAAATTGCCGCACTTTGTCGGCCTGATCAGTGGCGATGCCAACAAAAATGACGTTTTTGTTCTTCCACTCGTTATAGACGTCGTCGAACATCGGCATCTCTTCAATGCAGGGCGGGCACCAGGTGGCCCAGAAATTCACCACCACCGTTTTGCCGCGTAGGGCCGATAAATCAACCATCGTGCCATTAACATCGGCGAATCTGCTTTCAAAAAACTGATTGACCTGCTGTGCGGCGACCGCTTTCTGGCCCGATTCCTCGCCTTGGGTGCAGCCATTCAGGAAGCTGCTCACTAAACAGAGGAGGGCTAATCCGACCCAGCGGCGCAATCTGCTCCCCCGTGCCGGGTTGATTGGGTACTGTTGATCGCTCAATGAGTCGCTCATCTTCGTTCTCTTTCAGGTTAGAGCAAGTTGGAGATCGTGGCTTCGGCAGTCATGCGGGCGCGCAGTACATCCAGACGGGCCCGCTCCCGGGGGGAGCCATCGTGCTTTTTGAAAACAACCCGCTCGTCATGACTGGGGTAAATCACCAGATTGGTCACTAGGTCGTTGCGACTTACTTGCAACACGGCGCGTGTCCGCTCGTTGCGCGGTTGAACAAACTCGTAATCGATGCCCTGGTTCAGCAGGAACAGCTCGACCTCCTTGTCGCTATCCGGATAGAGCAGAATATCAATCATGGCGAAGCGGCCAGCGGTGCCTTCCAGAACCGAACCGGTCAGGTAGGGGTGAAAGTCACCGAGCAGGGTCATCCAGTAGATTGCCTCTTGGCGAAGGGCGGCTACCCGAGCACGCTGTTCGTCCGCATGGAAAATGGCCTGATGAGTCCGGAGTGCTTCATACACTGCCTGAGAGCTGGGCAAACCGATCCATTCGGGTAGATTGAGCTGATGAGCAGCCTTGCGTTTGGCCAGCTCCACATCGTCCAGCCCGTCTTCTGCCATCAGCCGCGCGGCCACCGCCGCAATATGTGCGGTGCCGTTGTTCTGCGTGCCGGCAGGGCGTCGTCGGTGGCGCATCGTCATTCTCCGGGGCAGGTACAATGCATCCCATTCTAAACCTACCGGCAAGAGATTGACGATGCATTTGCATATCCTGGGAGTTTGCGGCACGTTCATGGGCGGGCTAGCGCAATTGGCGCGGGCTGCCGGCCACAAGGTGACCGGCTGTGATGCCGGTGTGTACCCGCCGATGAGCGACCAGCTCCGTGGCGCCGGCATCGAGCTGATTGAGGGCTATGACCCATCGCAGCTGGCACTCAACGCCGATGTCTACGTGATCGGCAACGCCATCTCACGCGGCAATCCCCTGCTCGAAGCCATTCTGGATGCCGGCTTGCCTTACGTCTCAGGCCCACAATGGTTGGCCGAGCATATCCTGCAGGGCCGCTGGGTACTGGGGGTCGCCGGGACACACGGCAAGACCACGACTGCCTCGCTGCTGGCCTGGATCCTTGAAGATGCCGGCCTGGCACCGGGCTTTCTGATCGGTGGGGTTCCGCGTAACTTCGGTGTATCGGCGCGATTGCACGGTGATCTGAAAGACTCGCCGTTCTTTGTGATCGAAGCCGATGAATATGACACCGCTTTCTGTGACAAGCGCTCCAAGTTTGTACATTACCGGCCACGCACGGTCATCCTCAATAACCTCGAGTTTGATCATGCCGATATCTTCAGTGATCTGGCGGCCATCGAGACCCAGTTCCATCATCTGGTGCGCACCATGCCGGGTAATGGCCTGATTGTTTCGAACGCCACGGAACCGGCGCTCGATCGGGTGCTTGAACGGGGCTGTTGGACACCCGTTGTAGGCTTTGGCGCCAAGGGCGGCTTCATGGTGGATGGCGACGACGCCACCGGCCGTATGACCGTGCGCGAGGGCGAACGCGAAATCGGCACCATCACCTGGGCGCTGACGGGTGACCATAACCGCATGAACGCTCTGGCCGCCCTGCTGGCGGCGCGCCATGCCGGCGTACCGCTGGATAAAGGGCTTGATGCCCTGTCGCGCTTCGAGAACGTCAAGCGTCGTATGGAAGTGCGTGGCGTTGAGCGCGGCGTCACGGTCTATGATGATTTCGCACATCACCCGACGGCGATTGCCACCACAGTGGCAGGCCTGCGTCGCAAGGTCGGCGATGCCCGTATCCTGGCCGTCATCGAACCGCGCTCCAACACCATGAAGCTCGGCGTCATGAAAGAGCAATTGCCGGGCAGTCTGGCCGATTGCGACCAGGTCTATTGTTATGGGGCCAATCTGGGTTGGGATGCGGCCGAGGCGCTGCGCCCCATGGGTGAGCGGGCGCAGGTGCACGAAGACTTCAACGCTATGCTGCAGGCCATCGTAGGGAATGCCCGCTCAGGGGATCATATTCTGGTGATGAGCAACGGCGGATTTCAGGGGATTCACAACAAGATCCTCGAAGCCCTGCTATCATCAGGGCATGGTTAATCAATTAGCCAACCTATTTTTCCCCAATCAGGAGTTAGCCTCATGAAAAAATCGTTCCTTATTGCTGCGCTGCTGGCCACTGCCGGTTTTGCTGTTCAAGCCCAGACCGCTGCCAAGCCGGCCGATAACAAGGTCGTGCCGGTTGCCGCTGAAGTCACCGTAATGACCGCTACCGTGGATTCGGTGGATGCCAAGACCCGTACCGTCATGCTGAAAGATGCCCAGGGCAATCTGGCGCCGATGAAGGTGGGCAAGGATGTCACCAACTTCAACAACATCAAGAAGGGCGATATTTTTGTCGTCGAGTATGCACAGGCTGTGGCCGTGGGCCTGACCCTGGCCACCAAGGCCGACAAGCCGGGCGTTGCTGAAACCCGTACCATGAAGGTTCAGGATGCTGCCAACAAGAAGCCTTTTGCAGAAGAAATCGACACCATCATTGCTACGGCCAAGATCAAGAGCATCAATGCCAAGGCTCGCACGGCTGTTCTGACCGGCCCGCAGGGCAAGTCCATGAAGGTCAAGGTCGACAAGTCGGTTCTGGGTCTGGAGAAGTTCAAGGTGGGTGACGAAGTCATCATTGAATACGTTCAGGACATGGCCATCGGCTTTGTGGCACCGACCAAGTAATCTGGGTCAAACCACAGCGCAAAGCCACCTTCGGGTGGCTTTGTTGTTTGTGGCCATCGCGAATCCTGTCAAAAATCTTGTCAGCCATGACAAGATCGGATAATGTTTTATTAAAAACATGGGGTTAATCTTGTCATGAATGACCTGGTTGATATTGTTGCCCGCTATCCGCAGGGGATCGCTGCCGGCGAAATAGAGCGTCTGCTGCAAGTTAACCGCTCAACGCTTAATCGACGTCTGCGGGATGCAGTGAATCAAGGGGTCTTACTGGCCCGGGGCGGCGGCCCGGCTCGGCGTTATTTTTCATCCAATCCGCTGGCTGACCTCAAAGCCTATTTCAATACACCTTATACAGAGCGCCCATTGGCACGCTATCAAGAGTCATTATTGAATGCCGAACCCGTTCTGTCTGAATCTTCGATGGCGGCGCTCGGGGGCATTCCTGCCTACAGCCTGAGCAAACGAGAGCTCAGCAAGTTTCTCATTGATTTTGCGTGCGCATCGTCAGTGCTGGAAGGCGGAACTTATTCACTCCTGGATACACAGGCCCTCATTGATTACGGCGAGCGCTCGCAAGGTAAGCCCTTGGGCGATGCATTCCTCGTGTTGAATCATAAAGAGGCGTTTGAATACCTCTACGACAATTTAGATCTCTCTTCAATCTACAAAGTGCAAGACCTATTGACCAGCGACCATGGCCTCGTCGAATTGCAAGATGCGCCACACTTCTTGCCAGCAGATCAACGTGGGAGAGTACGGGAATTTTCTGAAGTGGATATCCTGTTCAGCACCTACTTGCCACCCTATCGACCAGGCAGCGGCTATCTGCAGGAGATGCTGAATCACATTATTGAGACATCTAAAATCTTGCCACCGGTGCAAGCAGCTTTTTACTTGCTGACCCGCATCCCTTATTTGCAGCCGTTTCAGGATGGCAACAAGCGGACCTCTCGGGCCATGTGTAATGTGCCATTGTTACAGGCAGGTTTGCCCCCGATCTCTTTTGTGGACTTTGCCAAGCAGGACTACATTGTTTCGATGTTGGCGTTTTACGAACTCGGCGACATTCGGCTCGCTGAACAGTGCTTTGTTGCTGCTTACACGAAATCGGCCGAACGTCTCGGCGCGCTAAGATAACAAAAAAGTCGCCTCACAAACACTAGGCCATATCCTTGCGCCAGGGTCGGCAGCTTGATGCCGTCCTCCCCCTGATTCGCAGCATGAACACGCACGTAATCTGAAGAACTCCTTGGGTCGATGATCTAGCGAACAGCTTCGCCCAGGTACGCTGCCCGCACGCGATCATCCTGCAGCAGTTCGGCAGAATTGCCCGAGAGGGTAATAAGCCCCGATTCCAGGACATAGGCACGGCGGCTGACTTTGAGCGCCAGGCGCGCGTTCTGTTCCACGAGCAGGATGCTGACACCGCTATCGCGGGCGCTGGTGATCAGCTCAAAGATCCGGTCGACCATAATCGGCGCCAGACCCATGGAGGGCTCGTCTAGTAACAGCAGCTTTGGCGCCGACATGAGGGCGCGGGCGATCGCCAGCATCTGTTGCTCGCCGCCCGAGAGCGTGCCAGCCAGTTGCGAAGCGCGTTCTTTGAGTCTTGGCAGCCGATCGAGCAGACCCTCGAGGCGCTGGCTGATGAGCGTCTTGTCGTTGACACGAAAGGCGCCAAGTTTGAGGTTCTCCAAAACAGTCTGTCGGGCAAAGACGCCACGCCCCTCTGGGACAAGGGCTACCCCATGGCTGACCAGTTCATGGGCGGGAAGCGCCATGAGGTCGATGGCTGGTTGGTTTGCCGGATTTAACCGGACCTGTCCGGTGGCCTGTGGCAGCATGCGGGCGAGTGCCTTGAGGGTGGTGGTTTTTCCTGCCCCGTTGGCGCCAATCAGCGCTACCAGCTCGCCCTCGCCGACATCAAAGCTGATGCCTTTGACAGCCTGAATGCCACCGTAATGCAAACGGAGATCGCGGACCTCAAGCATGAGCGCCGCTCCCCAGATAGGCTTCAATCACCCGCGGGTGCTTCTGGACAACCGCCGGAATGTCTTCACAGATCAGTTCCCCGTAATCTAGAACAGCAACACGGTCACATAGCCCCATGACGAGTTGCACATCATGTTCGATGAGCAGTACGCTGATGCCGTCGGCACGGATCATTTCAATTAGTTGGCGTAGCCCGGCGGTTTCGCTGGCATTCATGCCGGCCGCGGGCTCGTCGAGGCATAGCAATTTGGGGCGGGTGGCGAGTGCCCGGGCGATTTCAAGACGACGTTGATCGCCATAGGAAAGGTGTTTTGCCAGATCATGCGCACGATGGGCAATGCCCACGTAACGCATGAGTTGTAGCGCCTGGTCTTCGGTGGCCTGTTCTTCCCGACGGTTGAATGGCGTGCGCAGAATGTCGCTGAGGATATTGCTGCGCAGGCGCGCGTGTCGACCAACCATCACGTTTTCCAGGGCGGTCATGTTGGCAAACAGGCGGATGTTCTGGAAGGTGCGGGCGATGCCCTGACGTACGGTCTTGTCGGGCGCATTGCTGATCAGGGGCCTCCCGTCAAAGGTAAAACTCCCACTATCAGGCACGTAGAGACCGGTCAGGCAATTGAACAGGGTGGTTTTGCCGGCCCCATTGGGGCCAATCAGACCGTAGATCTCGCCCTGGTTCAGGGTGAGCGAAACGTCCTTGAGCGCCTGAACGCCGCCGAAGGCTTTGCTGATGTTCGATGTGCGGAGCAATGGTGAGGCAGTCATGGCGGTCCTGATCCTGGCCTTACATCGGACTCACCGGCACATCGGCCGGGGCATCGGTTTTTCGGACCTCGTCGATTTCGCGCCGACGCTGTGGGGATGGCCACAGCCCGCTTGGCCGGTAACGCATCACCAGCACCAGCGACAGTCCGAATAGCAGCATGCGCAGACTTTCCGGGTCGACATAGACGGTGCCGAACAGATTCTGTTGTAGGGGGCCGGCAATCTGCCGGAAGAACTCCGGCAGCAGTGTTAGCAGCAGGGCGCCAAAGATCACACCGGGAATATGGCCCATGCCACCCAGGACGACCATGCACAACACCATGATGGATTCGAGGAGGCCGAAGGATTCGGGGCTGACAAATTGCTGGAATCCGGCGAACAGCCCCCCCGCGACACCGCCAAAGGTGGCGCCCATGCAGAAGGCCAGGAGTTTGACGTTGCGGGTGTTGATACCGCAGGCCTTGGCGGCGACTTCATCTTCGCGGATCGCTGCCCAGGCGCGGCCCACACGCGAGCGTTCGAGGCGGAAAGCAATGGCAATAATGAGCAGCGCAGTCAGCAGAAAGAGGTAGTAATAGGCCACCAGCGAGGGCACGCTAATGATGCCCAGATCGATCGAGCGGGCCAGCGAGACACTGCCAAAGTGCACGGGGTCGATGGCCGAGATCCCTTGCGGACCGTTGGTAATGTTGACCGGGGCATTCAGATTATTCAGGAAGATGCGGATGATCTCGCCAAATCCCAGCGTCACGATGGCCAGATAGTCGCCCCGTAGTTTCAGGGTGGGCGCACCGAGTAGCACACCAAACAGACCGGCAACACCTGCGCCCAGGGGCAGAATGGCCCACATGGGCCAATGTAGACCAAATTGCGGGCTGGCCAGTAGTGCCCAGAGATAGGCGCCTACTGCATAAAATGCGATGTAGCCCATATCGAGCAGCCCGGCAAAGCCCACAACGATATTGAGACCGAGCGCTAGCATCACATAGAGCAGCGCAAAGTTCAGGATCCGTAGCCAGGTGTTGCCAAAACCGCTGGCGATAAGCCAGGGCATGGCGGCCAGTAGAATACCCAGGCAAGCCCAGGCCAGCCAGTGGACGCGATGGCTTTGGGGGTGTGCCAGACGGGCAAGGAATCGGGCGGCCATTTTCATGGGGATCTTTTCCTCAGGCCCGCTCAGAAACGCGTTCGCCCATCAGGCCACCGGGTCTGAAGACCAGAACCCCGATCAGGACGATGAAGGCAAAAATGTCCTGGTAGTTCGAGCCCAGGAAGCCACCTGTCAGATCTTCAATGTAGCCGGCACCCAGCGATTCGATCAGGCCGAGCAGTAGCCCACCCAGCATGGCGCCGGTAATGTTGCCGATGCCGCCGAGCACGGCAGCCGTAAAGGCCTTCAGCCCCAGCATGAAGCCCATGTAGTAATGAGCTACCGAGTAATTGGCACCCACCATCAGGCCGGCCAGAGCGGCCAGCGCTGCACCGATGACAAAGGTCAGGGTAATGATGCGATTGACCGGGATCCCCATCAGTTCCGCGATCGCCGGGTTTTCCGCGGTCGCGCGCATGGCCTGGCCGAGTGTCGTACGCTGGATTAGCCACGCCAGCACGGCCATGGTGAGAGCCGCCAGACCAATGGTCACCGCCTGCAGCAGGCTGAGATGGGCGCCACCGATATCAAAGCTGATGGCCGGAAGAACGTCAGGAAAGCTATGGTAACCGCGCCCCCAGATCATCATGGCCAGATTCTGCAGCAGAATCGAAACACCAATCGCGCTAATGAGTGGTGCCAGCTTGGGGGCATGTCGCAGCGGTCGGTAGGCATAACGCTCAATGGCCCAGGCCAGCGCCATGCACACGGGGATAGCCACCAGCAGCGAGAGTAAAGCCAGCAGCACTGGGGGCAGACCAATCGGCAACAGCGCACTCATCACGCTGTAGCACACCAGGGCGCCAATCATGACGACCTCGCCGTGCGCAAAATTGATCAGCCCAAGAATGCCGTACACCATGGTGTAGCCCAGCGCAACGAGCGCATAGATGCTACCGAGGACAAGCCCGTTGATGACCTGTTGGAGAAAGATATCCATGGCTCAAAAAAATGCCCGACCGGGGTCGGGCAATTGATCGTCCGGCAAATTACTTGGCAGCGGGTGCTGGAGCCGAGGTGACGGTTTCAACGAAGGTCCAGTTGCCGCCCTTATCCTGATAGATGGAAACCGCCGGTGAAGCCAGATCCCCCTTGGCATCAAACACGACCTTGGCGGTAACGCCCTGATACTGCGTCTTGCCAATCTCCGGAAGGTATTTGGCGGGATCCGTCGAATTCGCGCGCTGCATCGAATCCGCCAGCACCATCACAGCATCATAGACATAGGGCGCATAGAGCTGGATCGGCTGGTTATAACGCTGCTTGTATTTTTCCTTGAAGACGGTGCCACCCGGCATCTTTTCCAGGGGTACGCCCGGCAGGGAGCAGTACTGGCCTTCGGCGGCGCTACCGGCGAGCTTGATGAACTCTGGCGTACAGCCACCGTCACCGATCAGGAATACAGATTTCAGGCCGAGCTCACGGGCCTGCTTAAGTGCAGGGCCGCCCTGGGCATCCATAGCACTAAAGAAAAGGATATCGGGGTTCGAGGCCTTGATCTTGGTCAGGATCGCCTTGAAGTCTGTGGCCTTGTCGGTGGTAAATTCCTGCGCGACGATCTTGGCACCGCCCGCTTCGGCAGCCTTCTTGAACTCATCGGCCAGACCCTGGCCGTAGGCGGTGCGGTCATCAACGATGGCAATCGTCTTGGCCTTCAGTGTCTGGGTGGCAAACTGGGCGAGTGCCTGTCCCTGGTGAACGTCATTCGAGAAGACGCGGAACGCGGTCTTGAAACCCTGCTGGGTATAGGTCGGGTTCGTCGCCGAACCGGAAACCTGGGGGATGCCGGCATCGGCATAGATGCGTGAGGCCGGGATGGTGGTGCCCGAGTTCAGGTGACCGGCAACGCCATTGACCTTTTCATCCACAAACTTCTGGGCCACGGTGGTGCCCGTTTTGGGGTCTGCCTGATCATCTTCCGAGATCAGGATGAACTTGACCTTATTCCCGCCAATCGTGAGGCCCCGGCCGTTCAGTTCATCAATAGCCATCACCGCACCGTTTTCATTGTCTTTGCCGAGATGCGCTTGCGGGCCGGTAAGCGGCGCCGCGTGACCAATCTTGACGGTGACCTCTGCGCCAGCAGCGGGCGTAGCGTCTTTCTTGCCGCAGGCGGTGAGACCCAGGCTGGCAATCAGCAGAGCGGTGACAGAAAGGGCAGTGCGCTTGTGCAGGGTCATGGCAGTCTCCGAGGGAATTTCTGCCATTTTTACATAAAAAAACCGACCCCGTGAGGTCGGTTTTCGTGAACCAGGAAGACCTGATTACTTCTGGGCCAGAACCCAGGTAGCCAGTTCTTTGGCTTCGGCCGGGGTCACGTTGTTCGGTGGCATCGGAACGGCGCCCCAAACACCCGAGCCACCCTTCTGGATCTTGGTGGCCAGCTTGTCAGCAGCATCGCCCTGACCAGCATACTTTTTGGCAACATCTTTGTACGACGGACCGACGACCTTCTTGTCGATCTGGTGGCAGGCCATACAACCCTTGGCCTGAGCCAGTTTGGCAGCATCAGCAGCCATGGCATTCTGCGCCATCAGGGCAGCAGCTGCAGCAGTAACAGCGATCAGAGCTTTCATTGTGATGTCTCCTAGAGCAGTTTTAAGTGAGTTCTGTGAATTCTGACAGTTAACGTAATGGTGAACTGTGCTGCCAGTGTAATGCAATATTGGCCGGATGGCTATGGGATTAAGCCGGCCTGGTTAGAGGCCCAGCCGCCGGCAGATATCCAGCGTTAAGGCCGACTGGTTCATGGTGTAGAAATGTAGCCCCGGAGCGCCCCCCTCAATGAGCTGTTCGCAGAGGTCAGTCACCACATCCAGGCCGAAGGCCTTGATGCTGTCGGTATCGTCGCCATAGCTTTCGAGCGTACGCCGCATCCAGCGCGGGATTTCGGCACCACAGGCGTCCGAGAAGCGGGCCAGCTTGGTGAATCCGCTGATCGGCATGATGCCCGGCACGATCGGTTGGGTTACGCCGGCATTGCGGGCGGCGTCGACAAAGTTGAAATAGGCATCGGCATTGAAGAAGTACTGGGTAATCGCCGAATCGGCACCGGCATTCATCTTGTTAACAAAAGCGCGGAGATCGTCCTCCGGGGTGCGGGCCTGCGGGTGCCACTCCGGATAAGCGGCCACTTCGATATGGAAATGATCACCGGTGGTCTCACGGATGAACTCGACCAGCTCGTTGGCGTAGCGGAACTCGCCCGCCTCAGCCATGCCCGAGGGCAGGTCGCCGCGCAGCGCAACGATGCGGCGAATACCCAGATCCAGGTATTCATCGAGAATTTCGCGGATACTGTCTCGTGTCGAGCCGATGCATGACAGGTGTGGCGCGGCGTCGATGCCTTCGTTGACCATCTCTTTGATGACCGCAAAGGTACGCTCGCGGGTCGAACCGCCGGCGCCATAGGTGACCGAGCAGAAAGTCGGTTCTAGGACGGCGAGCTTCTCGCGAACAACGCGAAGCTTTTCGAGCCCCTCGGGGGTTTGCGGTGGAAAGAACTCGACAGAAAGTTCGACAGCGGGTTGCGTCATGCTTAATACCTGGGGACATTCTCGCCGCGGGGTTGCTCCGTCAGCGACGAGAGGAACCAGCTGGCAATGCTGTAAATGATGGAGCCGAAGAGTGCCGAGAAGAAGCCCTCGACTCTAAAGCCGCTAAGGATGTCGCCCACCCACCAGAACATCATCGCATTCACGACAAACAGGAACAGGCCCAGCGTGAGCAGGGTGACCGGTAGCGTCAGTACGATGAAGATCGGGCGGATGACGGCGTTGACTAGGCCGAGAATGACGACGGCAATGAGCGCCGAACCGAAGCTCTCGATATGAATGCCCGGAACGATATACGGCACAAGTAATAAGGCGACGGCATTCAATGCCCAGGTCAACAGCAGTTTCATGGCGAGGTTCCTTGATTAGTAGCGGTAGTGTTCCGGCTTGTACGGACCCGATTTTGACACACCGATGTAGGCAGCCTGCTGATCGCTCAGCTCGGTCAGCTGCGCATTGAGCTTCTTCAGCTGCAGGCGGGCGACCTTTTCATCAAGATGTTTGGGCAGGGTATAGACACCGACCGGGTACTTGTTGGTATCGCGCTCGCTCCACAGCTCGATCTGGGCGATCGTCTGGTTGGCAAACGACGAGCTCATCACGTACGACGGGTGGCCGGTTGCACAGCCCAGGTTCACCAGGCGACCCTTGGCCAGCAGAATAATGCGCTTGCCATCGGGGAAGATCACATGATCGACCTGCGGCTTGATCTCTTCCCACTGGTAGCCTTCGATCCCGGCAACGTCGATTTCATTGTCAAAGTGACCGATGTTGCAGACGATGGCCTGATCCTTCATCTTCTTCATATGGTCATGCGTGATCACATGGTAGTTACCAGTGGCGGTGACGAAGATATCGGCATGTTCGGCAGCATAATCCATGGTGACGACGCGGTAGCCTTCCATGGCAGCCTGCAGGGCGCAAATCGGGTCGATTTCGGTGACCCACACCTGGGCCGACAGGGCGCGCAGCGCCTGAGCCGAACCCTTGCCTACATCGCCATAACCGGCAACCACGGCAACCTTGCCGGCCACCATGACATCGGTGGCACGCTTGATGCCATCGACCAACGATTCGCGGCAGCCGTACAGGTTGTCGAACTTCGACTTGGTGACAGAGTCATTGACATTGATGGCCGGGAACTTGAGGTCGCCACGGGCGTGCATCTGATACAGACGGTGAACGCCGGTGGTGGTTTCTTCGGTCACGCCCTTCACTTTGTCCAGACGGGTCGAGTACCAGGTCGGATCAGTGGCCAGCTTGGCCTTGATGGAAGCAAACAGCACGCGTTCTTCTTCGCTGCCCGGGTTGTTCAGCACGGCCTGATCCTTCTCGGCCTTGGCGCCCAGGTGCAGCAGCAGGGTGGCATCTCCGCCGTCATCGAGGATCATGTTCGAGTAACCACCATCGGTCCATTCGAAAATGCGGTGGGTGTAATCCCAGTAGTCTTCCAGCGACTCGCCCTTCACGGCGAAGACCGGCGTGCCCTTGGCGGCGATGGCGGCGGCGGCGTGATCCTGCGTCGAGAAGATGTTGCACGAGGCCCAGCGCACTTCAGCACCCAGGGCTTGCAGGGTTTCAATCAGCACGGCGGTTTGGATCGTCATGTGCAGCGAGCCGGTAATGCGGGCACCGCGCAGCGGCTGGGTGGCGGCGAATTCTTCGCGGATGGCCATCAGGCCCGGCATTTCGGTTTCGGCAATGGCGATCTCGCGACGGCCCCAATCGGCCAGCGACATATCGGCAATGACGTAGTCGGTTTTGAGTTTATCTGCAGCGTTCATAGAGCTTCCTTTTCCCTAAAGCAAAGCAGGGGGCTAATCAGCGGGAAGTCGTTGAACATGCGTAGCATGTGTCTGCGGCCTTCACCTGATCCGCCAACCCCGCAGGTTGGTCAGGTGAGCGCAGTTAATCGATCCGAGCCTGGCAGCAGAAACATCTGCGTCGCAGCGCTCCTCGGAATGGGTCGGATTGTACCAGAAATTGTGGCAATAAAAATCCCGGATCGCCCAAATAGGCGTCCGGGATCAATGGCTTACAACCGGGGGCTAATTACAGGCCGGCGGCCGCGCGCAGGGCGTCGGCCTTGTCGGTCCACTCCCAGGTGAATTCCGGCTCTTCGCGGCCAAAGTGGCCGTAAGCAGCGGTCTTCGAGTAGATCGGGCGGAGCAGGTCCAGCGACTGCACAATGCCCTTCGGACGCAGGTCGAAGTGTTCGGCGACCAGCGCAGCGATCTTTTCGTCACTAATCTTCCCGGTGCCGAAGGTATTCACCATCAGCGATACCGGCTTGGCGACGCCAATCGCGTAGGCGACTTGCACTTCCGCCTTGTCGGCGAGGCCGGCGGCGACGATGTTCTTCGCCACGTAGCGGCCAGCGTAGGCAGCCGAGCGGTCGACCTTCGAGGGATCCTTACCCGAGAACGCGCCACCGCCGTGGTGAGCAGCGCCACCGTAGGTGTCCACGATGATCTTGCGCCCGGTCAGGCCACAGTCACCGTGCGGGCCACCGACCACGAAACGGCCAGTCGGGTTGATCAGGTAACGGATGTTATCGGTGATCATGTCGGCCGGCAGCACAGGCTTGATGATCTCTTCGATTACCGCCTCTTCGATCTGCTTGTGCGTCACGTCGGCATCGTGCTGGGTTGAAACGACCACGGTGTCGATGGCTACCGGCTTGCCGTCCACATAACGTACAGTAAGCTGGCTCTTGGCATCCGGACGCAGCCAGGGCAGGCGGCCATCGCGGCGCAGGTCGGCCTGACGTTGCATGATGCGGTGGGCGTAGAAAATCGGGAACGGCATCAGCGTCGGCGTCTCGCGGCAAGCGTAACCGAACATCAGGCCCTGGTCGCCGGCACCCTGGTCCAGATCGATGCCTTCACCCTCGTTCACGCCTTGGGCGATATCCGGGCTCTGGCGGTTGATCGCGGTCAGGATGGCGCAGGACTTGTAGTCGAAGCCGATGTCCGAATTGTCATAGCCAATACGGCGCACGGTGTCCTGCGCAATTTCGCGGTAGTTGATGTGGGCTTTGGTTGTGATCTCGCCAGAGATGACAACCAGACCAGTCGATACCAGCGTTTCACAGGCGACGCGTGCGGTGGGGTCTTCGGCCAGGATGGCATCAAGGATGGCGTCAGAGACCTGATCCGCGACTTTGTCAGGGTGGCCTTCGGAAACCGATTCGGATGAAAAGAGATATTCGCTCATAGTGAACCTCCAGAAACAACAAATCCCCGGTGGACTTGTTCCGGCTAACTACTGCCGGGGGGCGTGTCCTGCTCCGGGGATCGGTTCGAGCGAGGGACGCTTTAGCAGATTCGGCCGCGTTTTCAGCTGACCCCGCCCTGCAAGTTGTCGTATTAACTCGGCGGTCTGCGATAATTCTGTCTGTAAAAGCCATTTGCGTCAATAGCCTGCCTCTATTCGTCTTATGTCTCAATTGCAAACGCCTGCCAATCTGTCTTTTAAGCACCGTTGTTATCTCGGCCTCGTTCGCTGGCTGGCACAGCTGCCGTTGCCGCTGCTGCAGACCATGGGCGGCATTGTGGGTCGTGTTGTCTACCGCGTTTCCGCGGGTTATCGGCATCATTTCGATGCCAATCTGGCGCAGGCTCTCGGACCAGAAGCGGCAGGGCGGGTTGGCCTCTTGGCACAAACCGAGGCCGGCAAGGCCATATTTGAGTTGCCCTGGCTCTGGCTGCATCCGCGCGGCGAGATTCTGCGGACCCTGCGGCGGGTTGAAGGTTGGCAGCACGTGCAGGCGGCGCGCGCAGCAGGCAAAGGCATTCTGTTCCTGACCCCGCACCTCGGGTGTTTTGAAATCACGGCGCAATATGCCGCCAGCCATGCCGATGCGGCACCCATTACGGTGCTGTTCCGGCCGCCGCGGCAGCGTTGGGCGGAGTCGATTTTGCGCTATGGCCGCACCCGGGAGGGCATGAACGTGGCCCCGGCGGATCTGAGTGGCGTACGTCGTCTGATCCGCGCCCTCAAGTCAGGGGAATCGGTGGGCCTATTGCCGGATCAGGTTCCGGCTGCCGGCCAGGGCGCCTGGCTGCCCTGGTTTGGTAAGCCGGCCTACACCATGACACTGGCGGCGCGCCTGGCACAAACCGGAGCCAGCGTTATTTTCGCCTATGCCGAGCGACTGCCGAAGGGCGAAGGCTTTGCGCTGACTTGTTCCGCGCCCGCCACACCGTTACCGCTGGATGACTTGGAGGCAACAGCGGCCGCCATCAATGGCAACCTCATGGATCTGATCCGGCGTTGCCCCGCGCAGTATCTTTGGGGCTATAACCGGTACAAGGCACCACGCGAAGCAAATTAGCATCAAGGGGCGAGCCAGAAGGACAGTTTCGTCTATACTTGCCCGAGGCAGTCATTAATGCTTTCATGCTGTCGCAAACTAGCGGCCAACGGGTGTGACGATCGTGTGGAATTTAGGGGATGAATAAATGAAGAAACTGGGGTTGCTGCTGGCGGTTGTTGTAAGCGCCTTGTTGATGGGCTGCTCGGGCAAAGACGATTCCAAGGTGGTGCGTGTTGCCGTGTCGCCGTCGTCGCCACCGATGTTGTACGAAAAAGATGGCAAGATCATGGGCGCAGATTACGACATTTTTAGTGCGTACTGTCAGGCGCGTGGCTGCAAAATGAATATCACGAGCTATGATTGGCAGGGGATGCTGGGTGCCGTGTCGAGCGGCCAAGCCGACGTGGCTTTCTCGGGGATCTCCATTACTGCAAAGCGTAAAGAGGTCATGGATTTCTCGCAGCCCTATTTCGATAATGCTTGGCATCTAGTGAGTCTAAACAGCCGTAATATCGACATTACGGATCTTGCCCAGCTTAAGCAATACAAAATTGGTTACCCGCGCGGGATGGCTTACGACGACTTGATTAAAAATGATTTGGAGCCAAAGGGTTACTACTCGCTCAGCATGGTGAAGCTCTACCCGACCTATACGGAAGTTGTGACTGATTTGCAGAATGGCAACATTGACTTGGCATTTATTGAAGCACCAGTTCTGGCTAACTACACGAATAAGCTGCATCTGCCGCTGCATAGCAGTTACGTCTTCAAAGGTTTTGATGTCCTCGGGTTTGCATTTGCCAAGGGCTCCAAGCTGCGTGATGACTTCGACAAGTTTTTAGTTGAGCTGGGTCCAAATAAGCTCAAGGCAATCATCGATAAGGCGATGCAGTAGCCGCCGCGATATACGTCATCAGCACCATGGACATGCTTGGCATCCTGCAGCATCTGGCAGGGGGAATTGTCTATACGGTGCTGGTGACCCTAGTCTGTAGCTTGACCGGTTTGGTCGTCGGTTTGGGTGTCGCGACACTGCGGCGTTTATCAGGCGCACCCCTGCGCACTGTATGTGATGTATACACCTACCTCTTGCGCGGGGTTCCCGTGCTGGTGCTGCTGTTCATCGTCTATTTCGGATTGCCGGGCGTAGGGCTAAAAGTGCCCCCCTTGCTGGCGATGGCGCTGAGCCTTGGGCTAATTTCCAGCGCCTACCTGGCGGAGATTTTTCGGGGGGCCTTGGATTCTGTAGACCCAGGAGAAATTCTGGCGGCCCAGGCGATGGGCATGACCCGATTCCAGACCTTCTGGCATATCGAAATGCCGCAGATGCTCCGCTTTTCGTTGCCCGGCATGGTAAATGAATTTACGTCCGTGCTGAAATACTCGCCATTTGCGTATACGGTGGGTATTCCTGAAATCACCAAAGAAGCGATCACGTTGACGGCGACTACGCTGCAAGGCGCAGAAATTTATCTGGTCGTAGGCATTTTGTATTTCTCGATTTATCGAATCTTATTGGTCGGTGTCCGGACTCTGGAGAGGTACTTCAGGGTGCCGGGCATTGCCAGCTTGTAAGGCCTAGGGTGTAGATATGGCGCTAATTGAAATACGCGAACTCGAAAAAAGGTTTAACGACCAACGAGTGTTGGCGGGCGTTAACCTTGATGTTGACGCCGGTGAAATCAAAGTGGTCATGGGCCCTTCGGGCTGCGGCAAATCAACACTGCTACGCTGCCTCAACCGCTTGGTCGAGCCGACGTCCGGTACGATCCACTTTGATGGTCAGGAGGTTACGGGGCCCGCAGTCGATGTGCGTTTGTTGCGCCAGAAGATTGGTTTCGTCTTTCAACAGTTTGCCCTGTATCGACATCTCTCCGTGTTGGATAACGTGACCTTGGGCTTGAGAAAGTTGCAGAAGATGCGCAAGCCGGATGCGGAAGAAAAGGCCGTTGCCCAGTTGCAGCGGCTGGGTATGGCAGCGCATAAAGATAAATTCCCGGCGGAGATTTCCGGCGGGCAGAGACAGCGTGTGGCGCTGGCGCGCGCATTGGCGATGGATCCAGCGATGATTGTTCTGGATGAGCCGACATCGGCACTAGACCCGGTTATGTGTCGCGAGGTGGGTGAGTTGATTCGGCAATTGAATAGCGAAGGCGTTACTATGCTTTGCGTGACGCATGATATCGATTTGGCGCAGGCGATTTCGGATAAAGCGGTGTTCCTGAATCAAGGGATTGTCAAAGCAGAGGCGCCATTTGAATTGCTGGCCAGCCATGATGACGCGGTGACGCGCGACTTCTTTAACCGCACAAAGGGCTGACTGTGAGTGGATGGACGGCCTTTTTCCGGGATCTGCACGAGCAGTTTCCGTTGGTGTTGAATGGCCTGATTCAAACCCTGCATCTGACAGTGGCCATTAGTATCTCCGGGTTATTGTTCGGCATCGTTGTTTTTTATCTGAGCACGTGTCGTAGCGCGCTTATACGGCAAATTACCAAAGGGTATATTTCTTTCTTCATTGGGATGCCGCTGATTGTGCTGCTGTTTCTTATGTATTACGGTCTGCCCCAGTGGGGGATCCGTATATCGCCCTTCGTCGTTGCATTTATCGGCTTTACGCTCAACGTGGCGGCTTACAATGCCGCTTACCTAACTACCGCCTTTAACGGGATGGACTCGGCAGAATTGGAAGCCGCGCATGCCCAGGGCTTTAGTGACGGCCAAGTATTTCGATACATTACGCTCCCGCAAGTGCTTCGGTTGTCGGTACCGGCACTAACCAATCAGGTAATCGGCAACCTAAAAGATAGCTCAGTGGCATTTCTGATTCAGTACACAGAATTCTTTGCCCGAGTGCAGGAGTTGGCGGCGACGAATTTCCAGTTTTTCAAAGCATACCTTTTTTCGGCGCTGGTCTATCTGGCAATCGTGTCTTTGATTGTGATGATTGCACGCATGATCGAAAAGCGAATTTGTATCATCGGGTAGCGCGACTTTGCCAACATGCCCTTTTTAGCCTCGGAAAATCAGGGCACAATGACACACGTTATGAAAATCAAATTCTCCAAGATGCATGGCCTTGGCAATGACTTTGTCGTCATTGATGGCATGCGTCAGTACGTCGAGCTCACGCCGGAAATCATTCGCGCGCTGGGTGATCGTCATACCGGAATTGGCTTTGATCAGCTGCTGCTGGTCGAGCCCCCCGAAGCGGTGGGTGCAGATTTCCGTTACCGCATTTTCAATGCCGATGGCGGCGAAGTGGAACAATGTGGCAATGGTGCTCGTTGCTTTGTGCGCTTTGTGCACGATCAGAAGCTGACCGACAAAACCGCCATTGTGGTTGAGACCAAGCGCGGCATCATTCATCCGCGTCTGGAGGCGGATGGTCTGGTCACGGTGGATATGGGGCAGCCACGCTTTGCCCCGACTGAGATCCCCTTCGAGTCCGAGACGGACGCGGCGGAACAATCACTGCAGCTGGCCGATGGCACCACGTTGACGATCGGCGCGGTCTCTATGGGCAATCCTCATGCGGTGACGCTGGTGGCGGATGTTGACACTGCGCCCGTCGCTGACCAGGGCCCGCAAGTCGAATCTCACGCCCGCTTCCCGCAGCGCGTGAACGCTGGTTTCATGCAAGTTGTAGATCGGCATAACATCCGTTTGCGCGTCTATGAACGGGGCGCGGGCGAAACGCTGGCCTGCGGGACAGGGGCCTGCGCTGCCGTGGTGTCGGGGATTCGTCGAGGTCTACTGGATTCGCCGGTACGCGTACAAACGCGTGGTGGTGATCTGAATATTGCCTGGGCGGGGATGGGTCAGTCTGTCATCATGACAGGCCCTGCTTTGACCGTATTTACTGGAGAGATCACGCTATGAGTATGTCGCCCGAGGCGGTGCTGGACTTCCTGAAGTCGCACCCGGAATTTTTCGAGGAGCAGGCAGAGTTTTTCCATCAGGTGGAGATTGCGCACCCTTACAGCGGTCGGACCATTTCGCTGGCCGAGCGCCAGTTGATTAATCTGCGCGAAAAGAATCGCTTGCTGGAACATCGCCTGGGCGAACTCCTCGGGGTAGGGGAGCAAAACGATGCGCTGGGCGCGCGCATGCACCAGCTGACCGTGGCGCTGGTCGGAGCCAACCGGCTTGACCAGATGGTAGGGATCATTCTTAAGTCGCTCGCCGAAGACTTTGCGGTGCCGCAGGCCCGCGTCCGGTTGTGGGGCGAAGGGGCTGCCAATCTGGGGCATGAAGCCTGTACGCCAGTCAGTGCCGAGCTCATCAAGGAAATCTCCAGTATGAACCACCCCTTTACGGGCAGCACCCGGACAGGTGAGGTGACCGCCTGGTTTGGCGGTAACGGTGATGAGATGGCCTCCATGGCATTGGTGCCGCTCCGGTTCGAAGGACAGACTCTGGGCTTGCTGGCCATGGCATCGGATGAGGCCGACCGTTTTGTGGCGGGCATGGGTACGCTCTATATTGAGCGCCTGGGTGATGTCATCGCCGCAGCGCTGGCCCGCGTGTTGAGAGCCTAACCCGAAACTTCAACTCAAACGATCCATGAAAGAGACCGGGCAGCCGAACGGGCATGCGCCCCTCTGGCCCGGGGCTGAAGACTGGCTGGCCGAACTGCGTGACCAGCGTCGGGTGTCGCCGCATACCCTCAGCAATTACGAGCGCGATCTGCGTCGATTGCAAACCCTGGCCGATGGCGCCGCACCTGCCGAACTGACCGCGCTTGATCTAAGGCGCTTCGTCGGGCGTCTGCATGCCGGTGGTTTATCGGGCCGTTCGATTGCCCGAACCTTGTCGGCATGGCGCGGTCTGTTGCGCTGGCTGGCGCGACGCGGTGTTCTGGATGCCAACGTGGCCGAAGGCCTACATGCCCCCAAACACCCGAAGCGCCTGCCGGATGCCTTATCGGTGGATGAGGCATTCCGGTTGTTGAAGCCGGTGGCGGTCGATAGTGAGGCGCCAGGCAATGAGCTTCCGGAACCGTCCGCTCGTGAGCGGTGTATGCAACGGCGCGATCAGGCCATCTATGAACTTTTCTACTCCTCGGGTATCCGTCTTTCCGAATTGGTCGGGTTGAACCTAGATTGCCTGCCCGACGTTCGCCAGGGCGAAGTGCGGGTCCTGGGTAAACGCAACAAGACACGGATCGTGCCGGTAGGCAAGGCGGCGCTGCAGGCCATCGAATCATGGCTGGCGGTGCGGGAGCAAATGGCCACGCCGGAAGAAGTGGCGTTATTTGTGGGGCAACAGGGCAAGCGCATCACGCCACGGATGATCCAGCTGCGCTTGCAGAAACATGGCCAGACTCAGGGGCTCCCCCAGCGCGTCCACCCGCACCAGTTGCGTCATTCTTTTGCCACGCATATGTTGCAAGGCTCGGGCGATCTGCGGGCCGTGCAGGAAATGCTCGGCCACGCCAGTATTGCCTCGACGCAAGTTTATACGCATCTCGATTTCCAGCATCTGGCCCAGGTCTATGACCAGGCGCATCCGCGAGCACATCGTCAGAAGGATGCCGTGAATCGCGACGCACGCGAACAATTTAACCCTGACCTTCAGGATCACAAAGACACATGACTGCCACACTGACCTTGCATGCCGGCAAATCCGGTTCTGTCCGCCGCCGCCACCCCTGGATTTTTGCCGGTTCCGTCGCGAGTCTCAAAGGGCGTGCTCGCTCCGGTGATACGGTCATTGTCGAAGATGAGCATGGCACCGCGGTGGGTCGGGCGGCCTGGAGCCCGGCCTCGAAAATCCGGGCCCGAATGTGGACGTTCAATCCCGAGGAAACGATTGATCATGCATTCTTCAAGCGGCGGATTGCCCAAGCCGTCGCGCGCCGTGATGGGTGGGCCCCGTTGCGCGGGGAGCAATCCGAGCCGGGCGGAGAGCGACTGATTCACGGCGAGGCGGATGGCTTACCCGGTGTCATTGCCGACCGTTATGGCGACCTGGTGGTATTGCAGCTGACCAGTGCCGGTGCCGATGCCTGGCGCGAGGCCATTGTGGCGGGTCTGGTAAAGGCCTCGGGCTGCAAGTACATCTATGAGCGCTCCGATTCGGATGTGCGCAAACTCGAAGGGCTTGAACCGGTGAGTGGCTGGCTGACCGGTAAAGGGCTGATGGAGCTCCCACCGCAAGCCATGCCGCAGATTGACGAACACGGGGTGCGCTTTGGCGTGGATGTGGTGGGTGGCCATAAGACCGGCTTCTATCTTGATCAGCGTGATAACCGTCTGTTGTTGCGGGCGCTGGCCAAGGGGCGCCGCATCCTTAACTGCTTCTGCTACACCGGTGGATTTTCATTGCAGGCGATGGCGGGCGGTGCCGCGTCCATCGTTTCGATCGACTCGTCGGGTCCGGCGCTGGAACAAGCCAGAAGCAATCTGGCGATGAATCCGCAGCTGGATGCATCAAGCGCCGAATGGCGGGATGCCGATGTGTTTCAGGCCTTGCGTGAGTATCATAAGGCGGGTGCCCAATTTGATCTGATCGTTCTGGATCCTCCCAAGTTCGCGCCTTCCGCCGCGCATGCCGATCAGGCGGCACGGGCCTATAAAGATATCAACCTCTTCGGCTTCAAGCTGCTGGCGCCAGGTGGCCTGATGATGACCTATTCGTGTTCGGGGGGCATCGGTCTGGAATTGTTCCAGAAGATTGTGGCGGGTGCCGCAGCCGATGCCGGGCGCGATGCCCGCATCCTGCGCCGCCTCATGGCATCGAGCGATCACCCGGTTGGCCTGGCAGCGCCCGAGGGCGAATATCTGAAGGGTCTGCTGGTCGAGGTGGCTTGAGCGTCATGCGTTCAGGCATCGATTCGAATCCCCGACTGTGGGCTGCGCTGGGGATTGTGCTGCTGTCGCTGCTGTGGGGCTACACCTGGGTCATTGCCAAACAGGCGTTGGACTTCGCACCGCCACTGACGCTGACATTGATTCGCGTGTTCGGAGGTGCGATGGCGCTCTTCCTGGCGTTAAAGCTCTTGGGTCAACCCATGCGCCCGCCAGCCCCGCGCTCGGTGCTATTGATCAGCCTTTGCCAGGTTTCGGGGTTCATGCTACTGCAGACCTTTAGCCTTAAGTTTGGTGCAGCAGGCAAAACGGCTGTGCTGGTTTATACGATGCCGATCTGGACACTGCTGCTAGCCTGGCCCATCTTGGGGGAGCGCGTGCGTGGGGCGCAGTGGTTGGCGGTGGCGGCCATGTTGTGCGGCCTGCTCCTTATTATTGAACCCTGGCAGCTAGATGCCGGATGGATTAGTAATGCCTGTGGGATTGGCGCGGCCATCTGCTGGGCAGCCGGAACGGTACTTGTTAAACGCTTGCGCAGCTGCAGCCGGGTCAATCTCCTGGCCCTGACCGCCTGGACCAATCTGATTGGCAGCATCCCCGTTGCCCTGATTGTTGGCGCAGTTGATGAGCCGCCCGTGAACTGGGCGCCACAGTTTGTGTTGATCATCCTTGTGCTGGTCTGTATCAGCACGGCCTTCTGCTGGTGGCTCTGGACGACTGTTCTGGATCGGGTACCCGCTTGGGAAGCGAGCCTGCTGGTGTTGGGTACCCCGGTGATCGCTATCGCTAGTTCAAGAATAATTTTGAATGAAGCATTCAGTCGTTACGAAATTATTGGTATTCTTCTCATCGGCGGCGGCCTTGTTCTGCTGTCGTTCATCAGCTGGCTTATGGAAAAAAAGCGGGAAAAACGGCGGGAACAACACCGCTCATCGCTCTCTAAGGTGTCGTGATTCATGGATTTGTTCGTTCGCATTCTTGAAGTGATCTTCCCGGTGATTGCCGTCGTCATGGTCGGTTTCTGGGCGGGTCGTAAGAACAAACCCGAGATGGTGGTCGCCAACCGGCTGAACATGGATTACTTCACGCCGGCGATGGTCTTTACCGTGATGGCGGGAGGCGATTTTCATGTGCACGAATACAGCATGCTGGCGTTGGGTGCTGCCGTCTCGATTCTGGCCTGTGGCCTGATTGGCTACCTCACCGCTCGCGTTCTGGGTGAAGCGCCCAAGACGGTGGGCTTGCCCATCATGATCAATAACAGCGGTAACCTGGGCATCCCTCTGGCGCTGCTGGCCTTCGGCAAGGAAGGCATGGCCGCCGCCGTGGTGCTATTCCTGGTCTCTAACACCATCCACTTCATCATCGGCCCGTGGATCCTAGACCCCAGAGCCCGGATCAGTGATGTCTGGAAGATCCCGATGATCCAAGCCGCCGTGCTGGGTCTGACTTTCAACGTTCTTGAGATTCACTTGTGGCACCCGCTGATGTTTGCGATCCGCATGCTGGGCGACATCTCGGTGCCCCTGATGCTCTTTGCACTGGGTGTCCGGCTTTGCGACGTGAAATTCTCGGAGAGTACCGCCAGTCTGGTAGCCGCCGTGGTTCGTCCGGTAGCGGGTATGGGCACGGCAGCGCTGATTGGCTGGGCGATGGATCTACCGCCAGCCTTTATCGCCCAGCTGATTCTCTTCGGTTCCTTACCGCCCGCGGTTCTCAATTACATGTTTGCCGAGCGGTATAACCAGGAGCCACAGAAGGTGGCTTCGATTGTCATGATCGGCAACATCGCGGGGCTGATCTTCATCCCCCTCGCACTGCTGATTGTTCTACCGCGTTAGAACTGAACTGGTTTCTCGCCTGCGAAGAGGCTTTCAACGGTTTCGCGTGGGCGCACCACGTGCATGGTTGCGCCATCAATTAGAACTTCGGCCGCACGTGGACGCGTGTTGTAGTTCGAGCTCATGACCATCCCGTAGGCGCCGGCTGAGAGCACGGCCAGAAGATCATCCGGCTGCAAAGCCATGGAGCGAGCCTGTCCCAGAAAATCACCGGTTTCGCAGACGGGGCCAACGATATCGTACGTGCGCGCCGCATCATGACGCGGAGCAACCGGCACGATGTCATGCCAGGCTTCATAAAGTGCCGGACGGGCTAGATCATTCATGGCGGCATCGACAATCGCAAAGTGTTTGTCTTCCCCGTGCTTCAGGAATTCGACCTTGGTGAGCAGGACGCCCGCATTACCCACCAGACGACGACCGGGTTCAAGCAAGACACGCAGACCCCGGCCTGTCAGGCGGTCGAGGAGTGGGCGTAGATAGTCGGCGACAACGGGCTCGACCTGACCTTCTTTGTAGTAGATACCCAGGCCACCGCCCAGATCGATATGGTGTAGGTGAATACCCTCAGTCTTCAGTGCATCAATTAGCGGCAGGATGCGTTCCAGTGCCTCGACAAAGGGTGCAGGATCAAGCAGCTGTGAACCGATATGACAATCGATGCCGGTGACTTCAATCGATGGAAGCGTCGCTGCATGCCGATAAAGTGACAGTGCATCGGCAATCGGCACACCAAATTTGTTTTCTTTGAGGCCAGTCGAAATGTAGGGGTGGGTTTTGGCATCCACATCCGGATTGACCCGTAGGCTGATTGGCGCGCGTTTACCGAGGCGACCGGCTACCGCAGCCAGTCGGTCGAGCTCGCTGGCGGATTCGACGTTGAAGCACAGGATGCCAGCGTTTAATGCCGCTTCCATCTCCGCTTCGGTTTTGCCAACCCCTGAAAAAACCACCTTCTTCGGATCACCCCCGGCGGCCAGTACGCGCGCCAGTTCACCGCCCGAGACAATGTCGAAGCCCGAGCCCAATTGCGCAAAGAGGCTCAGCACACCGAGATTGCTGTTGGCTTTGACCGCAAAACAGACGAGCGCATCCTGACCGGCCGGATGGGCAGCCAAGGTTTCGGCAAAGGCCTGGTAGGCGTCGGTGAGAGCGGCGCGCGAATAGACATAGGTGGGCGTCCCTTGGGAGGCCGCAACCGCTGCAAGATCAACCTCTTCAAAACAGAGTTGACCGGCGCGGTCGTTCAGGTGGCGGCTTTGTGGAAAATGACGAGAGGACATGGTCAGTCAATAAGCGATCAATAGGCGGCGCCGTCGAGGATCATCTCGGCGGGGGATTCGGTGGCGGGGTTACGCAGGACGGCCGCAGGGATGGTCTGCTGGCTCTGTTGCTTGGCAGCCGCTTGAGCTTTGGCCTCTTCGGAACCAGCGGGGGGTTTGGCGTTCGGTAGCTGGTTGGGCGGCAGATAAAGACCGCCTTTGATGCCGCAGGCGGTCAGCAGCGCAGTCATGGCGAGCACAACGAGCGAACGGTGAAAGGCGGCTTGCTTCATCCGGCGATGTTATCACGCGCGCTGCCCAGTCCGGCCGGCTCAGGCTAGAATTCGGGGATTCCGATCCGTATTCAGAGCCCATGATGGATGACAAAGAATTTGCAACGCGTTGCCAGGCGGAACTGGCGGTAATTGAAGCGGCGGTCGAAGCCGCCGCCGAGGGTGCCGAGATTGATTTTGAAATGCAGGGCGGCATTCTGGAGATCGAGTGTGCTGATGGCACCAAGGTGATCCTGAGCCCACATGCCATCGCCAAAGAACTCTGGGTTGCGGCCAAGTCAGGCGGTTTTCATTTTCGATATGATGCGGGCACAGATACCTGGGTTGATACCCGCAGCGGGGAGGCGCTCAGAACCCGCCTTGTCGAGATCCTCAAACAGCAAGGCCAGGTCCAACTGAGCCTGGCCTAGGGGTTTCCCGGTTTAAAGCGGTCTTAGTCGACTGGCTTGCTCCCGTCATCGGCCGGTTCCGGATCAACACTACTCGGCACCTGACCGCGGAAGAAGTATTCCTTGGCCATGCCGCCCTTACGCGTGTTGGGTACCTCAACGGCAACCACATCTTCCGGCATCGGCAAGGTGCCTTGTGGCACACCCTGAAGCGCAGTTTCCATGGCGCCTATCCAGATCGGCAATGCAGCCGCACCCCCCGTTTCCCCGTTGCCAAGATTACGAGGCTGATCAAAGCCCATCCAGGCGCAGCCGGCAATCGTCTGCTGGTAGCCGCAGAACCAGGCATCGACATGCTCATTGGTTGTGCCTGTCTTGCCCGCTAGGTCGGTCCGCTTGAGGGTGCCAGAGGCACGCGCGGCCGTACCGTAAATGGTCACATCGCGGAGCATGCTATCCATGACGAAAGCGTTGCGTGCCTCAATGACGCGGGGCGCCGTATCACCGGCAATCACCGGTTGCGCCTGAGCGAGCACGGTGCCCTTCTCATCCCGGATCTCCTGAACGATGTACGGGTTCACCAGGAAGCCACCATTGGCAAAGACGGTGTAGGCGCGTGCCATCTGCCAAGGCGTGACCGAGCCGGCGCCAAGCGCCATCGTCAGGTACGGCGGGTGCTTCTCGGCCTCGAAGCCAAAACGGGTCACGTAGTCCTGCACATACTTCACGCCAGAGGCCTGGAGAATACGGATTGAGACCATGTTCTTGGACTTGGCCAGGGCAGTGCGCAAGCGCATGGGGCCTTCGTATTTGCCATCGTAGTTTTTCGGCGTCCAGGCCGTTGAACCGGTCTCGGCGGCGCCGATGCTGATAGGCGCGTCCTCCACAATGCTGGCTGGGGTATAGCCCTTTTCCAGCGAGGCCGAATAGATGAATGGTTTAAACGACGAGCCCGGCTGGCGCCAGGCCTGTGTGATGTGGTTGTACTTGTTCAACGTGTAGTCAAAGCCGCCGACGAGCGCAACCACGGCCCCATCCTTCGGGGACATCGCAACGTAACCCGCTTGGACTTCTGGCAGCTGGCTCAGTTGCCAGACACCCTTGTCATCTTTGATCACACGAACGACAGAGCCAGGTCGCAGGCGCTTATTGGTCGGCGCCTTCTCACTCATCATCGGGAGGGCGCTCTTGATCTGGTCGCCGCTCAGGATCATCGGGTCGCCGCCACGAACTGCGAGGCGCACCTTCTGCGAATCGATCGACAGAATCACGGCCGGTTTGAGCAGATCCGAATCAGCGTAATTGGAGAGCAGGTCGTCAACGTCGTCGTCTTCGTTCTTGAGTTTGGACAGGTCGACAAAGCCTTCGGCACCGCGGAAGCCGTGGCGCTTGTCATAGGCCAGCACGCCGTTGCGCATGGCCCGGTAGGCGGCCTCTTGGTCGGCCTTCTTGAGGGTGGTGATCACCGTCAGGCCGCGGGTGTAGATGTCCTGCGGAAAGAGGTCGTTGGTCATCTGCCGGGCCATTTCGGCCACGTAATCAGCGTGAACCGCAAACTCGTTGGCATGACGTTTCACCAGCAGCTGTTCGTCCAGCGCTGCCTGATACTGGGCATCGTTCAAGTACTTCAGGTCATGCATGCGGCGCAACACGTACTGCTGACGAATTTTCGCCCGCTTGGGGTTAACGACCGGGTTGTAGGCCGAGGGCGCCTTGGGGAGCCCGGCCAGCATGGCCGCTTCTGCCGGAGTCAGCTGATCGAGCGATTTGCCAAAGTAGATCTGCGCAGCGGAGGCGAAGCCGTAGGCGCGCTGCCCCAGATAGATCTGATTGATATAGAGCTCGAGAATCTGGTCCTTGGTCAGATTCTTTTCAATCTTCAGCGCCAGCAGGACTTCATACAGCTTACGGGTGACGGTCTTTTCGGATGAGAGGAAAAAGTTCCGTGCCACCTGCATGGTGATCGTGGACGCGCCCTGTTTCTTGCCGCCAGATACCAGGTTGGCGGCCGCCGCCCGGGCAAAGCCGAACAGATCAACCCCGGAGTGTTCGTAGAACCGGTCATCCTCGGCGGCCAGAATGGCCTGCTTCAACACCTCGGGCACCTGATCAATCTTCACCACCTGTCGGCGCTCTTCGCCGAATTCGCCAATCAGCGCGCCATCGGCCGTATAGACCCGCAGCGGTACCTTGGGGCGATAATCCGTCAGCACATCCAGCGATGGGAGCTGCGGGTAGGCAAAGGCGACCAGCACCCCCCCGAGGCTGAATCCGACAATGGTCAGCAGGGTCAGCGTGATGAAAAGTTTTTTGAGCCAGCGCAAGGTAATGATCCGTAAAGAATTTCCGCAATTATACGGGAGCCGATTCAGGCAGCCTTAGATGCTGCCTGAATCTTCGGTCTTCAGACCTTCCGATACACCTCCGCCCCGGTCTTCACGAACTCGATGGCTTTGGCTTCCATCCCTTTCTCCAGGGCTTCGGTTTCGCCAATACCCTGTTGCGCGGCGAAGTCACGGACGTCCTGTGTGATCTTCATCGAGCAGAAGTGCGGGCCGCACATCGAACAGAAGTGGGCGACCTTGGCTGATTCTTTGGGCAGCGTTTCATCGTGGAACTCGCGCGCCTTGTCCGGATCGAGGCCGAGGTTGAACTGGTCATCCCAGCGGAACTCGTATCGGGCCTTCGATAGGGCGTTATCTCGGATCTGGGCACCGGGGTGGCCCTTGGCCAGATCGGCGGCGTGGGCTGCCAGCTTGTAGGTGATGATGCCTTCCTTGACGTCATCTTTGTCGGGCAAGCCCAGGTGCTCTTTCGGGGTGACATAGCAGAGCATGGCCGTGCCGTACCAACCGATCATGGCGGCGCCGATGCCGCTCGTGATGTGGTCGTAGCCGGGGGCAATGTCGGTGGTCAGTGGGCCTAGGGTATAGAAGGGCGCTTCGTCGCACCATTCCAGCTGCAGATCCATGTTCTCTTTGATGAGTTGCATCGGCACATGGCCCGGACCTTCGATCATGACCTGCACGTCGTGCTTCCAGGCGATCTGCGTCAGCTCACCCAGCGTCTTCAGCTCGCCGAGTTGTGCATCGTCGTTGGCATCGTAGATCGAGCCGGGGCGCAGACCATCGCCGAGCGAGAAAGCCACATCGTAGGCCTTCATGATCTCGCAGATTTCCTCGAAATGCGTATAGAGGAAGCTTTCCTTATGATGCGCCAGACACCACTTGGCCATGATCGAACCACCGCGCGAGACGATACCGGTCATGCGGTTAGCCGTCATCGGGATATAGCGCAGCAGCACGCCCGCGTGGATGGTGAAGTAATCCACCCCTTGTTCGGCCTGCTCAATGAGCGTGTCGCGGAATAGTTCCCAGGTCAGGTCTTCGGCCTTGCCATCGACCTTTTCCAGCGCCTGATAGATGGGCACGGTACCGATCGGCACCGGCGAATTACGGATGATCCACTCGCGTGTTTCGTGAATGTTCTTACCGGTCGATAGATCCATGACCGTATCGCCGCCCCAGCGGATCGACCAGGTCATCTTGTCGACCTCTTCGCTGATCGACGAGCCCAGCGCCGAGTTACCGATGTTGGCGTTGATCTTCACCAGGAAGTTGCGGCCGATGATCATCGGTTCACTTTCCGGGTGATTGATGTTGTTGGGAATGATGGCGCGACCGCGGGCGACCTCATCACGCACAAATTCAGGCGTAATGACTGGCGGAATGGAAGCGCCAAAGTTCTGCCCCGGGTGCTGGCGGCCGAGCAACTTGGCGAGACGCTCGCCTTGTGGGCCGCTGTTTTTCAGGTTGGCTAGGTACTCTTCGCGTTGCAGGTTTTCGCGAATGGCGATGTATTCCATCTCCGGCGTAATGATGCCCTGGCGGGCATAGTGCATCTGCGTCACGTTCTTCCCCGCTTTGGCACGGCGTGGTGCGCGGTGCAGGCCCGGGAAGCGCAGCTCATCCAGCGCTTTGTCGGCGGCGCGTTCTCGGCCAAATTCAGAGGTCAGACCGCTCAATACTTCGGTATCGCCGCGGTCTTCGATCCATTGCTGCCGCAGTGCGGGTAGCCCGGCGCGGATGTCGATCTTGGCGGCCGGGTCGGTATAGGGGCCCGAGCAGTCGTACACATAGATCGGCGGGTTTTTTTCGCCACCCATACCGGTCGGGGTGTCCGATTGCGAAATCTCGCGCATGGGCACCTGGATATCCGGACGCGAGCCCTCGATATAGACCTTGCGGGAATTTGGCAGCGGCGCGATGGCGGCTTCGTCAACGTGGGCCTGATTCGCAACGAAGGGTTGTTTGGCGTTCATGGTCTTTCCTTAATCGATTCTCTGGTGATGGTTATGCGGGAATGTTCGCTGTGTACAGCGTATGGGTGTGATGCACTGGGCCGTGCCCGGTTTGAGGTGAGCGACTAATCTGTAATTCGTCGGCGCGTCGAATCGCCTGTTGTAGCCAGGCATGCGCCTGTGCCACCGCGGTCGGGATATCAACGGTTTGTGGGATCAGTGCGGTGATCGCTGCTGATAATGCGCAGCCCGTGCCATGCGTGTGGCGCGTCTCAAAACGTTCGGCACGCAGCTCGATCATGCGGTCGCCGTCGTAGAGCAGATCGATGAGTTCGCCGCCGGGCAGGTGGCCGCCCTTCAGCAGAATCCAGCGATTGTTTTCCTGGCGCAGTAGCTTATGCAGGCGCTCGCAGGTGCGCGTCATTTCCTTGGGGGTTTCCGGGCCGCGTTCGTCGAGCAATGCACCGGCTTCCGGCAGATTGGGTGTGAGTACGCGTGCCAGCGGAACGAGTGCGTCGCGTAGCAAGCCGGTGGCTTCTTTGTTCAACAATGCATCGCCACTTTTGACGATCATGACCGGGTCAAGTACCAGATGGTCTTGACCATGCTTGGCTAATCTTTCTGCAACGATCTGTACATTGGCGGCCTGCCCGAGCATGCCTGTCTTCACGGCAGTGATCTCAATATCGGCGAGCAAGGTATCGATCTGTGTGCCCACGAATTCTGCTGAGGGCAGTTGCACGGCGGTGACGCCTTGCGTGCTTTGCGCCGTCAGCCCGGCCACCACGCCACACCCATAGGCGCCAAGTGCCGTGAAAGTTTTGATGTCGGCGAGCAGGCCGGCACCACCGCTCGGGTCTACGCCGGCGATGGATAACACTTTCGGCGGTTCGCCGATGAAGAGACGACGCATCTTGCCCAAGCCCTCGCTGTCTTTGCCAGACTGGCGCGGATCGGGTGTGGCAATGGCGGTCATCAGATCAAGAATCATTCGTTTCCCTACGCCGGTACAAACCGGATCAGGTGCCAAGGGTCTCTCTCAGCCCAAATTGCGGGCACCCCTAACGATCAGAAAGCAGCCGAGATCGCCCGGCTACGCAGAAGACTGAAATTAAAGGAAAACTCCGCCGACTGCAAGTCAGGGTGTTATGCCAGGGTGGCAAACACCTGGTCGGCCGCTGCGATGGTCTGTGCAATGTCGGCCGCCGAGTGGGTGGCACTGACAAAACCGGCTTCAAAGGCCGAGGGAGCGAAATAATGACCTTCGCCGGCCACGTCCAGCATGGCGTGAAAGAAGCGGTTGAAGCGGGCGCTGTCGGCTTCCATTACTTCGGCATAACTGGTTGGTGGTGTTTCACGGAAATAGAGGCCAAACATACCGCCGACTGATTGTGCCGAGAATGTGATGCCGTGCTTGCGGGCGGCAGCAGTGAGGCCGTCGGTGAGCTGGCGGGTGCGCTGAGCCAACGATTCGTAGAAGCCCGGTGCGCGCAGTTTTTTCAGGGTGGTTAGTCCTGCTGCCACGGCGACCGGGTTGCCCGACAGGGTGCCGGCCTGGTACACCGGGCCCAGCGGTGCCAGGCAGGTGAGGATATCTTTGCGCCCCCCAAAGGCGGCCAGCGGCATGCCGCCACCGACGATTTTGCCCAGGGTGGTGATGTCCGGCGTGATGCCGTAGTGACCTTGCACACCTTGCAGGCCGACGCGGAAGCCCGTCATCACTTCATCAAAAATCAGCACGGCACCCACGCGGGTGCAACCGTCCCGCAGTGCTTGCAGGAAAGCTTTGCCCGGATCCACCAGATTCATATTGCCGGCGATGGGCTCGACGATCACTGCGGCCAGCTTATCGGCATATTTCTCAATGGCTTCATTGAAGGCGGCAATATCGTTGTACGGCAGCACCAGCGTATGCGCAGCTACATCGGCTGGCACGCCGCCCGATGACGGGTTGCCAAAGGTGAGGAGACCCGAGCCGGCTTTGACGAGTAGGCTATCGGCATGGCCGTGGTAGCAGCCCTCAAACTTGATGATCAGATCGCGACCGGTAAAGCCCCGCGCCAGGCGGATCGCGCTCATGGTGGCTTCAGTGCCCGATGACACAAGGCGCACCATCTCCAGCGAGGGCAGCATCTCGCAGAGCAGGTCTGCCATCTCGACTTCGGCACCGGTCGGTGCGCCAAAGGTCAGACCGCGGGCGGCGGTGGTCTGCACGGCTTCCAGCACGTCCGGGTCGGCATGACCCAGAATCAACGGTCCCCATGAGCCGACGTAGTCGACATAGACTTTGCCGTCCGCATCCGTCACGCGTGGGCCCTTGCCTGAGGCAAAGAAGCGCGGTGTGCCACCGACGCCGCGGAAGGCGCGGACGGGCGAGTTCACGCCGCCGGGAATGTGGCGTTGGGCTTCGGCGAAGAGTTGTTCATTACGGCTGGTCATGATGAGGGCTCAGAAGAGTGATGGTCAGAAATCAGGCGGCGAGGGGTTCGGCAACAAAGTGCCGAACAAGCTGGCCCACAGACTCGGGGGTGGCCAGATTTTGGGGGGAGCCAAAGAGCTCGGAAATCAGGGCGATCGCATTGACCTTGCCGTTTAGTTGCGCGACATTCTCCCGCGTGATGCCACCAATGCCACAGATGGGTACCGAGGGGCCGAGCGCCTTGCGGAAGATACCAAGCTGCCCGGGCGATACACGACAGGCCGCCGGTTTGGTGGGGGAGTCAAAACAGGCACCGAAGGCCACGTAGCTCGCACCCTCAGCCAGCGCTTGTTGCGCCAGGGCAAGATCGTTGTAACAGGAAGCGCCAATGAGCATGCCGGGAGGGAGCAGCCGGCGCGCATCGCGGATGCTGCCATCCTCGCCGCCCAGGTGGACGCCATCAGCACCACAGGCAACGGCCAGCACCACATCATCGTTGATGATCAGGCGGGCGCCATGCTGGTGACAGAGGCTGACGAGGGTGCGGGCGCGGTATAGTTTTTCCGGCATGGCGCTGATTTTGTCGCGGTACTGGATCAGCGGGGCGCCAGCATCCAGGGCTGCCGTGACCAGCGCCAGCCACAGCGCCCGGTCAGGAATGTCCGGCGTAATGACATAGAGGGGGGCGGGGAAGGCAAACGGGGTCAGCACGGCGTTGGGTTTGAAGCTTTAGGCAAAGAGTGGGTCAAAAGAGATGAAAGAAGGTCAAATCAGCACCGCCGTGGGGCACGGGCCAGCGAATCTGCAAAAACGTTGTGGAAAGGATGACAACGGGATGACAGCGAGCCTCCGCTTCGGGTAGGATGGTCGTATTGTATCAATCTGCCTATCTACTTCTTACTGAAGGTTTTGTCATGAGTGGTCAGTCGTTCAAGTCCTGGATGTGTCTGGGTTGCGGGTTTATTTATGACGAAGAGGCCGGTTTGCCTGAGGATGGCATCGCCCCGGGTACTCTCTGGGCCGATGTGCCGATGAACTGGGTCTGTCCGGAGTGCGGTCTGCGCAAGGAAGACTTCGAGATGATCGAACTCTGATCACCTCGAATCAGACCGGAGCCAAGGGTGAGCATTCAGAAAATACTGGTGGTAGAGCCCTCTCCGGTGGAGCGGGCGCAGATCGCCAACACCTTGGCCGGCGCGGGTTATCAGGTGATCGTTGCCGCGGATGGTGAAGAAGGGGTACAGATCGCCCAGCGGGACTTTCCTGATCTGATTCTGATGGAAGTCGTGATGCCGGGCCTGAACGGTTACCAGGCGACCCGGGCGTTGACGCGCAGCGAAAACGAACGTCTTGCCCGCACGCCGATTATTCTGATTTCTGCCAAGGGGCAGGATACGGACAAGGTCTGGGGTTTGCGGCAGGGTGCCGTGGATTACCTAGTCAAGCCAGTCACCGATAACGAACTGCTGACCCGTATTGCCGATCTGTGATGGGTTACTGGCTGGTCGCCGCTTTGAAGCGCGCTAGGGTTCGTTCCCGCGCTTCAGCGTGATCAACCACCGGAGCGGGGTAATCCCGGCCTACCAGCACACCGCATTCACTTTGAACGGCGGCCGGCATGGTCCACGGGGCATGAATGTATTTGTCCGGCACGTTAGCGAGTTCGGGGACGTAGCGGCGAATGAATTTTCCCTGCGGGTCAAACTTTTCAGACTGGGTGACCGGGTTAAAAATGCGGAACCAGGGCTGGGCATCACATCCGGTCGAGGCCGACCACTGCCAGCCCCCGTTGTTGGCCGATAGATCAAAGTCCAGTAGCCAGCGCGCAAACCAGTCCTCCCCTGTGCGCCAATCCAACCCCAGATCCTTGGTGTAGAACGAGGCACTCACCATGCGCAGCCGGTTATGCATCCAGCCGGTGTTCAGCAACTGACGTTGTGCCGCATCGACCAGGGGGTAACCCGTCAGCCCCAGACACCAGGCTTCATGAAATGCCGGTGAATTGTCCCAGGCCAGGGCATCGAAGGCGGGCTTGAAGGCTCGCCCGATGGCGTGCGGAAAGTGGTGCAGGATGGCGAAGTAGAAGTCGCGCCAGATCAGCTCGTTGAGCCAGCCCAGGGCGCCCTCGCTACCATCGCGCCATGCACGACCCGCCAGATCACGGATGGACACTGTCCCAAAACGTAAATGAACCGACAGGTAGGACACGCCCTTCACCGCGGGGAAATCTCGGGCGGCCTTGTAAAGATCAATGCGGTTGAAAAAGTCTTCAACACGTTCCTGCCCACCCCGCATGCCCGGAGTAACACCTATTGCTGCCAGATCCGTGTCTTCGAAACCCAGTTCACTGAGTGTTGGTATGCCGGTCGCCAGAGGCGAGGTGGCCAGATGGCTGAAGTAGCGCTCAACGGGGTAGGGGCGCACATAGAAATCCGAGGTATTCAGAGCGGCCTTTTTGTACCAGGCGTTTTTGTAGGGGGTGTAGACCGTGAAAGGCTTTCCCGCCTGCGTAAGGAGCTCATCCATCTCAAAGATCGTCTGATCCTTGAAGCGGTGGAATGCGATCTGATCGAGGGCCAGTGTGGCGGTCACATCCTGATCACGCAAGACGGCTGCAGGCTCGTAATCCCGGTTGGCGTAAACCGCAGAGACCCCCAGTTCACGGGCGAGCGCCGGGATCGCTGTGCGAGGGTGGTCATGTCGTACGATGAGCGCGCCGCCCGACTCGCGGAGCGCGCCATCCAGTTCGACAAGCGATTCGCGGATGAACTCGATGCGGCGATCCTGTCGCGGTAGCGGGTCGAGAATGTCGCGATCGAACACAAAGGCTACATAGACCTGGCGGTGCCTGCGCAGGGCATGATAAAGCGCTGCGTTGTCCATCAGGCGCAGGTCGCGGCGGAGCCAGACCAGGGCCGGTTGATTATCGGGCGGAGAGGCGATGAGTTCAGTCATTTGCGGTAGAATACGCCACATGACCGATTCCAGCGAACCCTCGGACGCTGTAAACAAATCGTCGGGGATGGCAGAGTCTGCCACCTGGCTGCGAGGGCATTTTCTGGTGGCGATGCCGGGCATGACGGATCCGCGCTTTGCCCGCAGTCTCATCTACCTTTGTGAACACTCCGATCAGGGTGCCATGGGCATCGTGATCAACAAGCCCACGGACATGACCCTGGGGACCCTTTTCGAGCGCGTTGAACTGGCCAACCCCGATGACGAGTTAGCGGGACAACCGGTGCTCTTTGGCGGCCCCGTGCAACTGGATCGGGCCTTCGTGCTGCATAAGCCGGCCAAGCCCTGGCAGGCCACGATGAAGATTGCCGACAATGTCGCGCTGACCAGCTCCAAGGATATTCTCGAGTCGGTGGGTGGCGAGACCGCGCCACAGTCGATGTTGGTGGCGCTCGGCTATGCCGGTTGGGTGCCGGGTCAGCTCGACAACGAGATCCTGCAGAATGCCTGGCTCAGCGTGCCGGCGGATGACGAAATTCTCTTCGACCTGCCATATGAAGAGCGCTTGCCGGCGGCCCTAGCCAAGCTGGGCATTGGCTTTGATCGGCTTTCGGATGTGGCGGGTCATGCCTGAGGGCACGGTCATGGGCTTCGACTTCGGCACCGTCCGTATTGGCGTCGCGGTGGGTGAAACCGTGACTGGTCTGGCGCATCCGCTCACCATGATCCCCAGTGAACCGGTCGCGCAACGGTTCGAACAGATCGGGGCGTTACTGGCCGAGTGGCAGCCCCACCAGATTATCATTGGTCTGCCCACGCATCTGGATGGCAGCGCCCATGAGATGACCCAACGCTGCCGCCGATTCGGCAATCAGCTGCATGGCCGCTTCAACCTGCCAGTCGACTGGGTCGATGAACGCCTCAGCTCGGCCGAAGCGGCGCAGCGCCTTCAGCAGGCGGGCAAGTCGGCACGCGACAGCAAAGATCACGTTGACGCGATCGCCGCGCAGATTCTTCTGCAGCAGTGGCTGGACCAACAATCACAGAATTCCTCCGGAGGCCCCCATGCCTGAATCTAAAAAATTGCCTGATGCCGAAGCGCAGATTGTGGCTCTGGCCGAACAGCTGCGCCCGGTGTTCGAACGGGCGCCAGAGACAGTGCTGATTGGCGTATTTACCGGGGGTGCCTGGATTGCCGAGCGCCTCTCCCAGTTGCTGCCAACCCACCCGGATGTAGGTAGTGTGGATATCTCTTTCTACCGGGACGACTTTAGCGAGCGCGGCCTCAGCTCGAATCTGCAACCGACTTCGGTACCCGTTGATATTGCGGGCAAGCCGGTCATTCTGGTGGACGATGTGCTCTACACCGGGCGCACAACCCGGGCAGCACTGAATGAGCTGTTTGATTACGGCCGACCGGCGAGTGTGCAGCTGGCCGTGCTGGCGGATCGCGGCGGCCGCCAATTGCCGATCGCTGCCGATTTTGATGCTTGGCAGATTGAACTACCCGCAAATGCGAATCTGGTGCTCACCCGAAGCCCTGCCGATGACCCTTTAGGGAAACTGACCTGGAGTCTTGACGATGCTTGATCCGCAACTTGATGCTGACGGCAACCTGATCCATCTCCTATCGACCGAAGGCCTGACGCGTGATCAACTGACGCGCCTGCTTGATACGGGCGCGAGTTTCCTGGGAGTCTCGGATCGTGAAATGAAGAAAGTACCGCTCCTGCGTGGCAAGAGTGTGTTTAATCTCTTTTTCGAGAATTCGACACGGACCCGAACCACCTTCGAGATTGCGGCCAAGCGACTCTCGGCCGATGTGATCAATCTCAACATGTCGACCTCGTCAACGGCCAAAGGTGAAACCCTACTCGACACGGTCGATAACCTCTGCGCCATGAACGCCGATATGTTTGTTGTCCGTCACGAATCCAGTGGCGCGCCGCACCTGATCGTTGATCACCTGCGCCGCACCGGGCGCAATGACATTCATGTCATCAACGCGGGGGATGGTCGTCATGGCCACCCGACCCAGGGTCTGCTCGACATGTACACCATCCGTCATTACAAGGGCGGCTTCGAAGGTCTCAATGTGGCGCTGATCGGTGACATCCTGCACTCGCGCGTGGCGCGCTCAGACATCCATGCTCTCAAGACACTGGGTGCTGAATCGATTCGTGTGATCGGCCCGCAGACACTGATCCCCACCGACATCGAGGAACTCGGTGTCGAGGTACACCGCGACCTTGGTACCGGGCTTCAGGATTGTGATGTGGTGATTGCCCTGCGCCTGCAACGCGAACGTATGAGTGGCGCCCTGTTGCCCTCGGCCACCGAGTTTCATGATCGTTACGGCCTCACCCACGAACGACTCAAGGCCGCCAAGCCGGATGCCATCGTGATGCATCCGGGGCCCATGAATCGTGGGGTTGAAATTGATTCGGCCGTGGCCGACAGCCCGCGCGCGGTGATTCTGCCGCAGGTCACCTTCGGCATCGCCATGCGAATGGCCGTGATGAGCGTACTTGCAGGAGGTGGCGCATGAATACCAAGAACATCGAGATTCGCGGCGGTCGCGTCGTTGACCCGGCCTCGCAGTTTGATGATGCCGCCTCGGTCTTTGTTGCCGATGGCAAAATCGCCGGCATCGGCCAGACCCCCGCCGGCTTCAAAGCCAATCAGGTGATCGAGGCCCAAGGCCTGGTGATCGCGCCGGGACTCGTGGATCTGTCGGCGCGGATCGCCGGTAACATTGATGCCGAACTGGAGGCCGCGGTAGCCGGTGGCGTGACCACGCTGGCCTGTCCGCCGGATGTGGACCCGATCATCGACGAACCGGAGCTGGCCGAGCGCATCGTGCGCCATGCTGAAGATGTCTCGCAGGTGCGTGTGCTGCCGGTCGGCGCGATGACCCAGGGCCTGGCAGGCACCATGCTCGCCGAGATGAGTCTGCTGCGTGATGCCGGTTGTATTGCCGTCTCGCAAGGCCGCGGCTTGCCGGCAGATACCAAGGTGTTGCTGCGTGCCCTGCAGTACGCTGCTTCGTGCGACGTGCCAGTCTGGCTGCAACCGGCCGAGTACTACCTGAGCAAGGATGGCATTGCCCACGACAGCGCCTGGTCGTCACGCCTTGGCTTATCGGCGATCCCTGTGGCTGCCGAAACGATGGCCATGCAGAACGTGTTGTCACTCGCCTGGGAAACCGGCGCACGGATTCACTTCACGCAGATCAGTTCTGCGGAGGGTGTGGCACTACTGCGGGCCGCGCAGGATGATGGCTTGCCAGTGACCGGTGATGTGGCCGCCCACGCCCTGCACCTCTACGAACAGGATATCGGTTACTTCGATCCACTGGCGCGCTTTGACCCGCCGCTGCGGGGCTTTGAAGATCGCGAAGCCTTACGCCTCGGTCTGGCAGAGGGCACGCTGGGTGCTGCGGTTTCGGCGCACACGCCGCGCGGTGTCGATGTGAAGCGGGTACCGTTTGCCGAAGCGGCACCGGGCGCGACGGGCATCGAGCTGTTGCTCTCGCTCACACTGGCCTGGGGCGAATCACTCAGCCTGCCGCTGCGCCGTTCGTTGCTGCCGGTGACGGCGAAAGCGGCCGAGATTCTCGGGGTTGAAGCCGGGCAGATTGCAGTCGGCCAGCGTGCCGACCTGGTGCTCTTTGATCCGGAAGCCACCTGGACGGTGGAAGAAAGTGCGCTGCGTAGCGCCGGCAAACTCACGCCCTTCCTGGGCCGTACCCTGCAGGGTCGCGTCATGAAAACCCTGGCCGGTGGTCAGCTGGTCTACGAGCGCGCCTGATCCGCTAGTTTGCGGCGAGCGCCTCTAGCGTTGCACGCATGAGCGCGAGCTTCGCACCGGCATCAATCGCTAGCGTCTTACGCCGGCTTGCTTGGCCGCGAATCAGCGTGATGTGGTTCTGTGGGCACGCCAGCGTATGGGCTAGCCAGGCAATCAGTGCCTGATTGGCTTTGCCATCAACGGGCGGTGCAGCGAGTCGAATCTTGAGTGCATCACCATGAATGCCGGCGCATGACGTCGTCTTGGCGCCCGGTTGCACGTGTACGATCAGCTGCAGTAAGCCGGGTTTTTGAGTTGATTCAATGCAAAACATCACGAGCAACTACTCTCTTGCAGCCACGGTAAACTGAACACGAAAGCCTAAACCTTGGCCACTAGTCGGTGTCGTTGCAACCATGTAACTCGGGCCGGCCTGGATCTGTACCGGAACACCAAATAGTGTGGTCGTTTTAGCCCCCAGCAACAAAAATGGATTGCTGCTGTTGCGAGCGTTGTAGTTGAACGATGGTTGCATGGTAGCCGTCCAGGTCCATGCATTATTGGTGATATACGAGATCGAGGGCACCGCATAAAACACATTGGCTGTGCCGCTATTGCTTGGGCCGCCAGCGTTCCAGGAGTTGTAGGCAATCCCACCGATAACCCAATGGCCGGGCGTGTAAAATGCCGCAGCCGAAACCCCGGCGCCATATTGGTTGCTGCCATTGCAAGCACCGCTACAGGGGATCTGGAAATAGGGTCCGATACCCCAAGAAAAGTCGCCTTGCTTGCTAGGGCTGAGGAATGTTTCAAATTGATAGGGGGATGTCTGGTTAGTGACATTACCCGCTTGGTATTGAAGATTTGCCGTCAGCATTGGTCGGATTAGAAAGTTCCAATCCTGTGTAACGGGAACAGGTAATACCGGCTGCAGAATAATGCGGTCTTGATTCTGATTGTGATTAATGCCTGACTTTTGATAAAAATCATACTGGATGGGCAGGTTCAGCATGGGCTCAATCTTGTTGGCAAGCTTCTTTGCCATGCGCGCATCGTCGTTATCGTAGACGTCCAAGATGTCTTGTGCCCACGCGCTCTGGTGCCCGATGAATAAAAGCGGCATGCTCCAATGTAGCGCCGCTTTACAGAGGTGCATCAGAGTCATCAAACCGTCGTCAGTGATCGCCTATGCAGCCGGCCTACTTAGTAAGGCCATAGGTTTTCCTGACAAGCTCGAGTTGATAATCGACCCGGTCTTTGTGCAGATTTTTTACCACGCCTTGCTTGTCTTGAACAAACTCACGCATGATATCTTCACCCATGGTGTAACGTGGCCATATCTCTTGGCCATCATAATTTGGGTTGCCGGTGCGGGCAAAGGTCGTCCAGCTTTTGGCGAGCTGTTCAGAGATTGACTGATCTTCCGGGTCATCTGGATTGGTCATTGGGAACCAATAGCGTGACCAAGTAGCCTTTTGTTGCATGTCGGCCAGCGCCTGATTGATGCGTTTGCACCGGTCGGCACCCGATTGCATCTTGGCGGGCGCTGGCAAGACTGTATTCAAGGCGCCAAACACATAAGGCAATTCAAAAGTGTGTCCCGGTCCGATAAGCGCAGGGCGAATCGTTCGGGTGAGATACGCATAGTTGTAAGCGTACGCCGGGGCAGATTTGTTGGCGTTGTCAGCTAATAGTTTGACGGTGCCGCGATACCATCCATCGGCCATGATTTCTGCCGTGAGTGCACATTTGTCTTTGAAACGAGCGTAAAGCTTATTAATGATCTTTGGGTCTTCGCCCATATTCTTAAGATAGGTTGCGAGTGGCGGGGCACTCAGCATGAAGTAACTCGCATCCCAGGCATTGGTCCCGATCATGAACGGTACTTTGTGCTGTTTGCCCGCGGCAAATAAGGGCACCGAGTTGCCAACAATGATCTGACCATCCACAAATGAGCCGCCAAACTCACCGTCTCTGAACTCCGTGGGTGTCATCAGCAACTTGTCTGCCGGGAGCGCTCGCAATTCCTTTAACGTCGTGACGCCCAAAGACTGCATAAACCGGGCATCAATTTCTTCCTCGGGCGCCATGCCAAAAGTTTCTCGGGTTTGATCCCTCATCGGCAACTGCTGCGCACTCTGCGCGATTGCCTTGTGAAATAAACCCTTGGAAGCGGGAGAGGTCATAAGCCATGTCACACTACGGCCGCCCGCTGATTGGCCAAAAATCGTAACGTTGTTCGGGTCGCCCCCAAATGCGGCAATGTTGTCTCGTACCCACTTAAGTGAATGAATCTGGTCCATGGTGCCGTAGTTGCCGACAGGTTCACCATTGCGATTGGCTTCTTCGGCCAATACTTTCGGTGCAAAGAAGCCTAACTTGCCGATACGGAAATCGACCGTAACAACGACAACCCCTTCCTTAATTAACCCAATAGGTTGATAGTAGGGTTCGGAAGCTGACCCCTCAATCAGACCGCCCCCGTGAAACCACACCATAACGGGCAGTTTCTTTGCATCCATCGGGGCATAGACGTTGAGCTTCAAGCAATCTTCATTGCCCGGGACCAACTCACTATTGAGCCCTGTAACCATGGGCTGGGGACAGGCCTGACCAAAGTGGCTGGCATCACGGATGCCCTCCCAGTCGCTAGCGGGTTGCGGCGGGCGCCAGCGCAAGTCACCAACGGGTGGCGCCGCATAGGGAATGTTCTTAAACGACTGCATGCCGTTCGTGGAAACGCCCTGGAGCTTGCCGTTCTTGAGTTCGACAATTGGACGGCTTTCGTTATACACATCATTTGCATGAACACTGAGCGCTAATGCCGAAAGCAAACATGCGACAAATGTTTTAAAAAGGGTTCGCATCGACAATACCTATTAGTGGTTTTAGTGGAAATTAGAATCTAAACGTCGCTGCTAAGGCTGGGCCGCTCATATTGAAGTACGAGGATATTTTGTCGTTGCTCATGCTGTAGTACAAGTTGGCATAGACCAGTGAAATATCGACTGCACTGAATGCGTAACCAATGCCCAGAACTTGTTGTGACGTAAATTTAGCAACAGAGCTGCCGCCGCCTGCATCCACATAGAAGGGCAAATAAAAGCGAGATTCGCCAAGTCGTACGCGCCCCTTAACGCCGCCGATCGCATCGGTAGCGCTTACGGATGAATACAATGTCTTGTTGCCAGTATAGGACGTATTCGCTACAGAGGCAGAGAGTTGTACCTTTGAATTGGAATTCAGAAAACGCGCACCAGCCAGAGCATCCAGATAAACGGAGGCATTCGAATAAGCGGTGTATGTGCCAGCTACGGTGTAAATGCCCATCCATGCATCCGAGGTGGAATCAACAGTTAATGCCTGGTCTTTAAGATAGGATTTCGAGCCGGCATTGCTGAGCTTTGAGTACATGGCATTGCCCATCAGGCCCCAGCGACCGTAATGAATCTCGCCGTCGGCCATGGCACCAATGGAAAGATTGTTCAGGATTTTGTCGGCATTCAAGCTGGTGTGCACAGTTTGTACATTGTTGTAATCAAGATTGCCACTGATGCCTGGCATCCAGAGATACGGCGTCACAACAAACCGAAAGCCTTCTGAAGCTTCAGGCAGCACCTTGTTCCCATCAGCCAGCGCGGAAGTTGGCAACGCGCCCATCAAGAGTGCGGCAGTCAGTGCGCGTTTGGAAACGTTTAGAATCATTATGAGTCACGCCCTAATTCAACACCCAGTTCGCGACTGCGTTCTGCCGCTGCTTTCATGCCGGCGATCAGCCCTGCTTTGACGCCTAGGGCAGCCATCTTGTCGAGCGCAGCGGCCGTTGTGCCCCCTTTGGAAGTGACACGTTGGCGCAGCACATCGACCGGATCGGTAGATTGGCGGGCCAGTTGGCCGGCACCGAGTACGGTTTGAATGGCCAGTTTGTGCGTGGCCTCAGGGGATAGCCCTAATGCCTGACCAGCTTCTTGCATCGCTTCCAGGAACAGAAATACATACGCGGGGCCACTACCGGAAATGGCCGTCACGCTGTCAATGAGGGCTTCGCTCTCAACCCACACGGTTTCGCCCACGGCCCCCAGGATCGCTTCGGCATGCTGGCGGTCTGCGGCCGACACGGCAGGATCAGCATACAACCCGGTCATACCGGCGCCAATCAGGGCGGGGGTATTTGGCATGGCGCGCACGATGCGGCGGTCACCACCCATCCAGCCCGCAAGTGATTCAACGGTTAATCCGGCGGCAATGCTCACGATCAGCGGACGGTTGGTACCTGCCGGTAAGCCAGCCAGAGCGGCATGCATCTGCTGTGGTTTAACAGCCAGAACGAGCACATCGCAGTTCAGTGCTTCCGGGCTGGCATTGGCATATAGCGTGATGGGAAACTGCTGGCCTAGGCGTTCACGGGCTTCGGGGAGAATCTCGATGACGGAGAGATCTTCCGGCTTGAAGCCCCGTTGGATCAGACCGCCGACAAGAGCGATGGCCATGTTGCCGCCGCCAAGAAAGGTGATTTTCATATCAGGACTCCGATGAATCTGGGGTATGAGTGTACTGCCGCTGCCCGAAAATTGCCGAACCCACGCGCACAATGGTGGCCCCTTCGGCGATGGCGGCTTCTAGGTCATCGCTCATGCCCATCGACAGGGTATCAAGCTGCAGTGTGGGGTCATACGCATTGATGTCAGTCATGAGTTGGTGCAACGCGCCAAAGTGGCGGCGCTGGGTACTCAGGTCGTCCGTCGCTTCCGGAATGGCCATGAGGCCACGGAGCTTCAGTCGGGGTAACGCAGCGATGGCCTTGCAAAGTGCCAGAGCCTCTGCAGGAGCGCAACCACTTTTGCTGGCCTCGTTTGAAACGTTGACCTGAATGCAAACCTGCAGCGGTGGCGTCGATTCCGGCCGTTGCGCCGATAGCCGCTCGGCAATCTTCATCCGATCCACCGTATGGACCCAGGCGAAGTGTTCGGCAATACCACGTGTCTTGTTACTCTGGAGCGGGCCAATGAAGTGCCATTCCAGATCGGGTCGGGCAATGGCCTTCTCAATGCCTTCCTGGGCGTAGTTTTCGCCAAAGGCGTGCTGGCCGGCTGCCGCCACCGCATCAACGGCAGCGATAGGAAAGGTCTTTGAAACCGCGAGCAGGGCAATGTTCGATACCGGCCTACCCGACTGGCGGGCGGCCTGGGCAATCCGCGCATGCACTGCCTGCAGGCGCTGTGCACTATCGGCGAGATCTTCTTGGGTAGCAGACATCAGAAAAATTGATAAGCGCTTGTCGTAATTCGGGGATCAGCTGGTACGCTAGGCGAAGTATAAAACGGGAGTCCTTCACATGCTCGAACCCCTGCTGCGCGCGGCTCATCAACGAGCCGCTTCGGATATCCACCTGTCTGCAGGCATGCCGCCCCTCGTGCGCGTGTGCGGCGCGCTCGAGCCGCTGGAGGACGCTGTGCTGGGTAATGCACCGATTCGCGCGATGATCGATAGCGTTCTACCCGAATCGCAGCGCCGGCATTTTGCCGATGGCGCTGCCTGTGATTTTGCCTTCAGCATCGAGGGCCTGGGCCGCTACCGGGCCAATGCCTATCGGCAACAGCGTGGCGTGGGCCTGGCCTTGAGGCCGATCCCCGAACAGGTGCCCACGCTGGCATCGATCTATGCCCCGCCCATACTGGAAACGCTCGCCAATCATAGTCATGGGCTGGTTCTGGTTGTCGGGCCGACCGGTTCCGGCAAAAGCACCACACTGGCGGCCATGGTGGATCAGGTGAACCACACTGCCGCCAAACATGTGCTGACGATTGAAGATCCGGTCGAATTCATTTATACGCCCGATCGTTGCCTCATCACCCAGCGTGAGGTCGGCCGTGACACCCCCAGCTTCGCCGATGCCCTGAAGGCTGCGTTACGTGAAGACCCGGATGTAATTCTGCTCGGCGAAATGCGTGACCTCGAGACCATCCGCCTGGCGCTCACGGCAGCCGAAACCGGGCATCTGGTTCTGGCCACATTGCACACGGCCACGGCGGCGCAGGCCGTTGAACGGATCGTGGATGTGTTCCCGGGGTCCGAGCGAGACCTGGCACTGACTTTACTGGCCGATGTGCTGCGAGCGGTTGTCGCGCAGGAGCTTCTGCCCCGACAGGATGGCCAGGGTCGGGTTGCCGCCCATGAAGTGCTGATTGGCACCCCCGCCGTTCGCAACCTGATCCGTGAGGGCAAGGGCGCCCAACTTCTAAGCGCCATGCAGACGGGTCAGCAATTCGGTATGCAGACGATGGCGCAGAGTGTGGAGCGATTAGCTAAAGCTGGTGTGATTAATTTGCCTGAGGCTCGCTAGAGGTCTCACTGGGTTTCTGCCGCCGATTAAACCCTGCCACTAGATCGATCACAAACAGCCGGCACTCCAGTGCGCCATTCTTAAGCGGGAAGCGGCGGCGTGGTTTGAGCCCAAGGCCTTTGGTGATGTCGAGGTCGCCAGTAAAGAAGGCGGCGGTCCAGCCCGCAAACTGCTGTTTGAGCGTCCGACCCCATTCCGGGTATTCGGCCCGCAGTGCATCCTGCTCCGAGAGGCGCACGCCATAGGGCGGGTTGGTGACGATGAGGCCAGAATCGGCCGGGGCGGCAATTTCAACGAAGTCGCTTTCCATGATCGCCACGGCATTGATTAGGCCTACCTGTTCCAGATGCCGATGGGTAGCGGCAATGGCGCCGGGGTGGGCATCGCTGGCGAAAAGGGTATCTTCCGGTAATGGCATGATCGCTGCACGCGCATCCGCACGGGCCTTCTCCCATAGTGCGCGGTCGGCTTTGGCCCAGCGTTCGCAGGCGAATCGCCGGTTGAGTCCGGGCGCGGTGTTGGTGCGCATCCAGGCGGCCTCAATGACGATAGTGCCGCTACCGCACATGGGGTCGAGAAAGGTCTTGTATCGGTGCTCGCCGGCGTCGTCGACCTCATTCCAACCGGCCAGTGCCAGAATGCCGGCAGCCAGGTTTTCTTTGAGCGGCGCGGGGCCCGCGGCGGTGCGATAGCCGCGTTGCCAGAGGGGGTCGCCCGAGCTGTCGATGTAGAGGGTGGCCGTGGTTTCGGTGAGGAAGAGCTGAATGCGCTGATCGGGATGATTGGTGTCGACGTTGGGACGCGCCCCACGATCAGCGCGGAAGCGATCGCACACGCCATCCTTGACGCGCAGGGTGATGAAGTCGAGGCTCTTGAGGGGTGATTTAACGGCAGTCGTATTGACGCGGATGCTCTGGCTCACATCAAACCATTCATGCCAGGCGATGTCTTTCGCCATGCGATAGACGTCGTCTTCCTTCTGATAGGAAATCTCAGCCAGCTTGACGAGGAGCCGCGTTGCAAAGCGTGAGTTGAGGTTGGCCCGGACCAGCGCGGCCTGGGTGGCTTCGGCCTGAACACCGCCATGTACGGCGCTGACCTGGGTAAGCCCCAGGTGGGTCAGTTCGGCGACAAGAAGTTCTTCAAGGCCACGGGGGCAGGGAGCAAAGACGCGCATGGGTTGGCTTTCAGAAAAGGCCGTCGTTCAGAATCAGAATGGCTTGAGTACAACCAGGAAGGTGATGACGGTAAGGATCAGCACCGGGATTTCGTTAAACCAGCGGTACCAGACGTGACTATGCACATTCTGGCCGGCAGCAAAGCGGCGATAGAGCTGACCGCAATAGGAGTGATACACGAGAAGAAATACGACGAGCAGGGTTTTGGCGTGGAGCCAGCCACCGCTGAAGCCATAGCCGAACCAGAGCCAGAGGCCGAGAATGACGGCACCCAGGCCGATGGGGGTGACAAATTTATACAGTCTGCGAGCCATGCCCAGCAGACGCTGGTATTCAGCCGATTGGGGGTCGGGGATGGCGGCGAGATTGACGTAAATGCGCGGCAGATAGAACAGGCCGGCAAACCAGCTCACGACCAGAATGATATGAAAGGCTTTGATGGTTAACATAAAGGACCCTCGGGAGAAGCAAAGAAATCGGATACGGTGGGATAGCGCAGACGGATTCGCAGTTCGCGCTTGAGGCGTTGATTATCAAGCCGGCGCGATTCTGACATGAACGAGTAGAGCATGGGGGAAACGCGTTCCTTCAGTTCGGCGCGCGGGAGGCGCTCAGGTCTGGGGAGATGGGCGGCATCGGCGACCGCATCAAACCAGTCGCCCATTTTAAGGGTGCTGTCATCACTGGTGTTTACGGGGCGGAGCGTGGCTGAACGCGTGAGTGCTAGCCAGCAGATGCGGGCCAGATCGTCGGCGTGGATGTGGTTGGTCCAGGTATCGTCTTCCGGGCGCAGCGCCGGGGTACCGGCACGCAGGCGCTCAATGGGCAAACGTTTAGCGGCGTAAATGCCTGGTACGCGCAGGATGCCCCCGGTTAGAACCGTGCTTGCCAGCCCGCTTTGGCGGCTGCTTTGGTGGCTATTTCGGCTGCTACTCCGGCGCCAGTGGCGCAGGGTCGCTTCAGCGGCTGCACGGCGGCGACCTCGCGCCGTCTGGGGGGCGATGGGGCAGGTTTCGTCAATCAGCGCGCCCCGTTGGTCACCATAGACCCCGGTCGTACTGATGAGGGCAAATCGCTTCACCCCGGGGCGTGGTAGACTCCTTTCACCATGCAGGGCCGCCAGCAGGCGGTTCAGCCGCGGGTCCATGGCACGGTCGGTATGCTGTTCGGCCGGTGGTGCCAGATAGAGGATGCTGTCGGCAATGCCGCGCAGGCGCTGCAGTGTTCGGGGCTGATCCAGATCGGCTCTGAGCGGGGTAGCACCCAGTTGGCGCCAGTGCTTCCACGTCGCACTCTCCGATGCGTGCCGCAGCACTGCCCGGATGCGGTATCGCGAGTTCTGGCCCCCCAGAAGGCGCGTGATGCGCTCGGCAACGTCGCCACAGCCCACGAGTAGGAGCCTGGGCTGACGAAATCGCCGGGGTAGGGCGCGAGGCGGCAAGTTAAGTACGGCGGGCATGGCGCTATTTTAGGTTATTACAGGGTTTGCTATGACACATCAGGTGACGCTACTTCCGATCAATGCCAGCTTCCGTGCAGACGGTCATGAGACCGTTCTGGAAGCGGCGCTTCGCCACGACCTGCTGGTGCCTTATGGTTGCCGCAATGGTGGGTGCGGTGCCTGTCGTGCGCAGATTACCTCGGGCGCCGTAGATCATGGCAAGGCCAGTGAAGCCACATTGCCGCCTGATGATCGCGCCGCGGGCTTTGCGCTGCTGTGCTGTGCAGTGCCGCAGACTGATATCACGGTGGAAGTGAAAGACGTGCGGCGTGCCACGGATATTCCGGTCAAGACGCTGCCCAGTCGCATCGAGGGGCTGGAGAAACCGGCCGACGATGTGGCGGTGCTGACCCTGCGCTTACCAGCCACCGAAGTCTTCCAGTTTCATGCCGGTCAGTACATCGATATTCTGCTCAAGGATGGCAAGCGTCGCAGCTTTTCGATTGCCAATCCGCCGCATGATGCGGCCACGCTAGAGCTGCATGTGCGCCATGTGCCGGGCGGCCTGTTTACCGATCAGGTATTCAGCACAATGAAGGTGCGTGACATCCTGCGTTTCAATGGTCCGCACGGCAGCTTCTATCTGCGCGAATCCAATAAGCCGATGGTGCTGCTTGCCGGCGGGACGGGTTTTGCGCCGATCAAATCGATCGTACTTGAGGCGCTGTATCTGGAGCTAGATCGACCGATGCACATCTACTGGGGTGCCCGGGATCGTGCGGGTCTGTACCAGTTCGAGGTGGCCGAAGCCTGGGCAGCGCAGTACCCCCATATCCAGTTCATTCCGGTGTTGTCAGAACCGGAGACTACCCCGGGTTGGACCGGTCGTACCGGTCTTGTGCATGAAGCGGTGCTGGCCGACTTCCCTGATCTGTCGGGCCACGAGGTTTATGCCTGTGGGGCGCCCGGCATGATTGCGGCGGCCCGAAAGGATTACCTGGGCAAGGCCAATCTGCCTGAGGATGCCTTCTTTGCCGACTCGTTCGAGTTTGCGGCGAATTAATTCACGGCAGCCAAACTGAATGCGACCCCGCCCGTGCGAGCGTCATATCGGATGAATTCAGCGCTCAGTCGGTTCGCTAGGGTGCTCCCCAAAGCGCTCTCGGTAGTATTGCTGACAGCCTCCATGCTGGCGTGGGGCACTCCTGCGCGGCTGGATGCCTTACCCCCGATGTATGCCAACGAGGCAACGGTCAATGGTATTTCGGGCGTGCGCTATGCGATTAATCAGTCAGCGGGCGTTGCCTTGTTCCTCCGCGATCTGGAACAAAGTCTGCGAACCATGAACCGCGATCAGCCCGGCGCACCGATCAGCTATCTGTCGATCTCAGGTGGCGGTGAGCGGGGTGCCTTTGGTGCCGGGCTGCTCAGCGGCTGGAGCAAGCATGGGTCGCGGCCAGAATTCAATATGGTGACGGGGATCAGCACAGGTGCGCTGATGGCGCCCTTTGCGTATCTGGGATCTGACTATGACGGCGTGCTCAAACGCCTCTATACGGGGGTGACGGATAAGGACCTGGTCCGCAAACGGTCTTACGCGGCCATTTTCTTCTCTGATGGGCTGGCAGACACCGAGCCTCTGTACAACCTGATTGCCGAGCATGTGACCCCCGAGTTGCTGAAGCGCGTGGCTTATGAATACACGGTGCG